>Ga0209816_1000062_pt1 | contig 82661 bp, 74 predicted proteins | sample CoawatmetaG01DNA_FD_187509 | JGI IMG/M metagenome (GOLD analysis project Ga0209816, IMG submission 187509) | Marine microbial communities from the West Antarctic Peninsula - Coastal water metaG017-DNA (SPAdes) (version 2) | ecosystem: Environmental > Aquatic > Marine > Coastal ...
TACCTTCCAAAGCCAATGATTCAATGCAATGGAAAGCCTTTTTTGTTATATTTATTGCAACAAATGTCCAACCAAGGGCTACGTAATTTTGTATTGCTTACAGGCTACCTTGGTAAAAATATAGAGACTTTTTTTGGAGACGGTAGTCAGTGGGGGTGGAGTATTAGTTATTCAAAAGGCTCAATTGACTGGGATACTGGAAGACGATTATGGGAGGCAAAAGATTTAATTGAAGACTCATTTATCCTACTATATTCTGATAATTTTGTACCTTTTTCATTAAGCAAGCTTTATTCTGCTCATCTGAAAAATAGTCTCCCCCTGACACTCATGGTGTCAAAAAAAACTAAGGGAAATATTCAATTAGATGATAATGGACTAGTTTTAATTTATGACAATAGTAGATCATCAGGCACTCTTAATTATGTGGAGATAGGTTATATGATTGTTGAAAAGCACAAGACGCTAAGTTTTTATGATTCGCCAGATTGTAGTTTTTCTTTGATATTAGAAAAAATGAGCAATGACAAGCAAATTGGTACTTCAATTCAGCATAACTCTTACTATAGTATTTCTGACTCTAGAAGGTGGCAGTTAGCAGAAGAGTATCTAAAACCAAAAAAAATAATTTTAATTGATCGCGACGGTGTTATTAACTATAAAGCAAATCGTGGTAAATATATTAATAAATGGGAAGGGTTTAAATTTATTGAAGATACAGTTGAAGCTATGAAATACCTTTCTCAAAAGGGGTTTGAATTTATTGTTTTAACTAATCAAGCAGGTATTGCCAGAGGTATCACCAAAGATGAAGATATAAATTTTATTCACGAAAAGATGAAAAATTATCTTTATCAATTGGATATTAATATTTTAGATGTGTATGTATGCCCTCATCACTGGGATGATAACTGTTTTTGTAGAAAACCTAATCCAGGTATGTTTTTTGAGGCGAGTAAAGATTATAAATTTAGATTAGATCAAACATTATTCATTGGAGATGATCCTAGGGATTGTCAAGCAGCTGAGAAGGCAGGAAGTAAATCAATTTTTATAGGAAATACTTCAGAGTTGAGTCATCTTTCAATAGAAGAATTGCCTTTTCATGCATCGCTTACTTTGAAAGAATCAATTCACTCTATAATAAGTTTTTATGAAAATTCTCTAGGTTTGAAATCACTATGATTATTACACGCACTCCATTTCGCATTAGCTTTGTAGGAGGCGGAACAGATCTCCGTTCATTTTATTCTGAAGAGCTTGGAAAAGTTTTAAGTACTTCAATAGACAAATATATATATGTTGTTGTTAAACGTCAAATTGGAATAGTAGAGTATAAATATAGAATTAATTGGAGTAAAGTTGAATTTAAAAATCATTTGAATGATATAGAGCATCCAATTGTGCGAGAGGCGTTAAAGTTTATGCAGATTGATTTTCCAGTTGAAATTACAACATTTTCAGACATACCAGCTGGAACTGGATTGGGATCATCAAGCTCATTTGCGGTTGGCTTGATGCATGCTTTATATGCTTTAAAAAACCAACAAGTAACAAAATATCAATTAGCAAAATCTGCATCTCATGTTGAGATTGATATTCTAAAGAGAACTATGGGTAAGCAAGATCATTTTGCGGCAGCATATGGTGGTTTAAATACAATTGAATTTAAAAATGATGAATCAGTTGTTATTAAGCCATTACCTCACTCTTCAGAAGTTAGACATAAGCTGGAGAAAAATCTTTTAGTTTTTTATACTTCAATAAAGAGAAATGCTAGTGATGTTTTAAAAGAACAAGATAAAAAAACTACTATAAATCGTCAAGCTTTGCGGCAGATGAAAAATCTTGTTGATCCGTTAAGTGATATTATTTCTTCCGGTAAAAACTTAAGTCAATTTGGTGAAGTGCTGCATAAGAATTGGCTTGCTAAGCAAAATCTTACAAATATTACATCTTCAACTAAAATCAATGAGTACTACTCTAGAGGTATTAAAGCTGGAGCTATAGGTGGAAAATTGTTAGGCGCTGGAGGAGGGGGTTTTCTTCTTTTTTACGTGGAACCTGCTAAGCATTTATCAGTCATTAAAGCCCTAAAGGATTTATTCCATTTAAAAATTAGCTTTGATCAAGATGGATCACGAATTACTTATTATGATTAATTTGGCTGAGGAAGCAAAATGAAAAAAGTTTTAATTATTGGAAATCAGGGCTATCTAGGATCAATTTTGACTGATTATCTTCAAGATAGGGGATATTATTGTGTTGGTGCAGATATTGGATTTTTTAAAAATGGTATTCTTTATTCGAATCAAGAAGTTCCAATGATAAATAAAGATGCAAGAACAATTTCTGAGAAAGACATTGATGGTTTTGACGTGGTAATAATGCTTGCTGGAATCTCCAATGATCCTTTTGGAAATCTTAGCTATGAAGAAATATATGACCCAACCCGTATATATGCGATTAATGTTGCTAAAATATGTAAGAAGCTTGGAGTCAGATATATTTTTCCATCTAGTTGTTCAGTTTATGGTGATGGTGGTGATGGTTCAAAACTTAGTGAAGACTCTCCAACTAACCCTTTGACACCATATTCTTTAAATAAACTGCAAATTGAGCAAGATTTGAGTGAACTTGCTGATGAAAACTTTTCGCCAATTGCATTAAGATTTGGAACAGTTTTTGGATGTTCTCCTAGAATTAGATTTGATGTGGTTATTAATATGCTTTGTGGGATGGCTGTATCAGAAAAAAAAGTAATTCTTAACTCAGATGGCCAGGCATGGAGGCCCCATGTTTATATAGACGATGTTTGTGAGTCATTTCGATGCTGTATTGATTGGGCTTATAATGGAAAGAAATTAATGATATTTAATGTTGGAAGAAATGATGGAAATTATCAAGTCATAAATATAGCAAAATTAATTGCATCAGAGGTAGAAAGTTGTAAGCTAAGTTTTTTAACTCAATCATCGGCTAGAGAAGAGAATTCACTTGTTGCTGACCGTAAAATTCAAGATGGGGTTGATAAGAGAACTTATCAAGTATCATTTGATAAGGTACATGAAAATTTACCTGGGTTTGAGGCAAAATGGCTAGTCAGTAAAGGGATAAAAAAACTAGTTAAAGATTTAGATCGTTTGAATTTAAATAAAGATAAATTCAAACAACGTGATTTTTATAGATTGCAACAGATTGAGTATCTTCATAAAATGGACTTAATAGATAATGAGCTTTTTTTCCGATAGTTATAATTGAAAATGAAAGTATTTTTATTTGAAGATGGCTGGATCAGAAGTGAAGTCTTAAAGTGCTCGAGTAGTAATTAATGAATAAAATGTGGATGGGTACAGAGCTTTTTAATGGTTGCTTTGGTAATCTATTCTCTCAAAATGATGTGGATAGGATTATTAACCATGCTCAGGAAATTGGTGTTAATAAAATTGATACCGCAGAATGCTATAATGTTGAAAAAATTATTGGAAACTCTCTAAAAAATAAAAAAAATAGTTTTAAAGTTGCTACAAAATTTGGCCATGAATTCAACGGTAATCAAAAAATTAACTCTTTCAGCCTAGATTCAGTAAAAAAACAACTTAAAAAAAGCCTTGAATTGTTAGATTTAGATTATATTGATTTATATTATTTTCATTCAGGCAGTAATTTCGATTTTAATAATGATGATCTCTGGGACTATCTTAATAAACAAGTTCAAAAAGGCGTGATTGGCTCACTTGGCTTATCTATTCAGCATAGTTTAGTAATAGATGAAGATTATTTTCAAATTAACAAGGCAAAAGATTATGGTATAAGTGTTGTGCAAACTGTACTTAACAAGCATAGTGCAGAGTCATTAAAATATCTAATTCCTTATTGCAAAAATAATAATATTAAAGTTTTTGGAAGAATGCCACTGGCAAAGGGCCTGCTATCTGGAAAATATGATATAAACCATAAATTTAATGAGAATGATGTTAGATCAAAATCTAAAGATTTAAATCAAAAAATAATAAGTCACTCTTCAAGAAATTCTTATCATTCTGCCTTATCATGGTGCCGAGATCACGTCGATGAAGTTGTTATAGGGTCAAAAAATGACAACCAATTAGAAGAAAATAATAATTTAATTAACAAGTTATCATTTCACTAATCACTGTCTTTCTAATGCTTGATATTGTAATTCTGCCAATTAAGTTTAAACATATATTGATTATTCTTATAGGTAAAATATAAATGATTAGCTTCATAAAGAATAATTTTAAATGTCCAGTGATACTTCAAAAATAGTTAAAAATACTTCTACTGCTTTTGTTAAGTCGATGAAGCGTCGAAGTAAAATTCAAGATATAAGTGAAACTGGAATTGTTATTCTGAATTATGATCAAGAGTGCTATCCTTTTGAAAGTGTTATGATAGAAAATCTTATTGAAAAAAAGCTCATTGATCATGAGGTCTCTTTAGACAAGCTTCACCAAAATTTAATGCCTGCAGATATGGAAGTTGATGCAGATGGAAACAACGCTGTTCTTAAGGCTCTTTATGAGACTAATAATGTAATGAGCATTCTTTACAGTAAATTTATGAAAGAAATAATATTGCCTTTCATAGGCGAAAACTGCTATGTACAAAAAACACCAACAAATCGATTTAGCTTTCCTTTTTCAAAGGGAATGACAGATCGTGATTATCATAATGATATTATGCTTGGCCATCCGCCTGAAGAAGTTAATGTTTGGGTTCCACTTACTAATACCTCAAAAAGCCGTTCATTTTCAATATTAGGTCTATCAGACAGCTTAAATTTTTTAAAAAAATATGATAATAATTTATCAGATCTTCATTACGCAATATGGAATGATGATAACTTATTCGCAGCTATTCAAAAAAAAGCCACTATTGTAGAAATGAAGCCTGGAGAAGTTATGCTTTTTGATTCAAGGTGTATTCATTCTTCTACTTTAAACAGTTCTGAATATACAAGGGTCAGCATTGATGTTAGGATTATTGCATTAGAAGAGTATCTAAAATTACCTTTTAAATATATTGGTACGGGAAGGAGAAGGGCGCAATTTATTCCTGGAGATTACTATACTTTAGATCCACTATCTTCAAAATAGATTGATTCTTTGAAGTTTAAACTATGATTTCTAATGACAAATAATCTAACAGTTATTATCCCAACCCATGAAAGACATCATTTACTCAGTAGAGCATTGCATTACTATAGCTCTATAAATGTATCGGTATTAATAGTTGACTCTAGTCTCAGGGCCTTTAAAGAGAAAATACCAGACAATATTAATTATTTACATTTAGCAGATGCCATTATGGGTGAAAAAATTTATGCGGCACTAAATGAGATTAATACATTATTTGTGTGTTTGTGTGCTGATGATGACTTCTTAAGTGAAAATGGTTTAAAGCAAGGTTTAAAATTTTTAAAAAAAAATCTAGATTTTGTCGGTGTTCAAGGTCAATTTATTAATTTTGATGCTTCTAATCTTGAAAGTATTAACCCGATGTATATCGATTGTATAAATTATTCAAATACTGCAAATGATATTTCTGAAAGGTATCAAAATTGTTTTAGTGCTCCATATGTATATGCACTTCATAGAACTAAAGTTCTTAAACATTGTTTTGAAATAACTTTGGAGTTATCTTCTTTAAGTTTAGTTGAAATATGTATTCCTTTAGTTTCATTATTATTGGGAAAGCAAAAAACACTACCTATCTTTTGGGAAGCAAGAGATAGAGTAAGATATTCAAAATACCTAAATATAGAAGGTTCTGACTATTCTCTTAATAAGCCTGATGCAAATATAAATATAGATACCCCACCATCAGTTGTTGTAGAAGATTGGGGCGTATATTTATGCTCTACTGAAGGAGTTCAATTTAGGAAAAATTTTATATTAAAAGCCACTAATTTAGTTGGTAACTCAATTAATGCTAATGAATTATTTGAGTTAGCTTTTGATAGTATGCCGTTGAAAAAAGTTGATTTTTCATTGTTGACTTTGAATGACAAGGTAAGATACGTTCTTAAGAAGATATTACCTAATTCAATTGTGAAAAAAATTAAGTCAAAAAAAGTTGAAAATTTTATAAAACTAAATATTAACTCTGGATTTCCTTGGAATGATGAAAATGCAAGGAATGATTGGAATTTAATTAAAAAAACCATTGTTAAATTCCCTCTCTAGATGAAAAAAGCTAATAATCTGATTGCAAAAGATGTGACAATTTTAGTTCCAACCAGAAATCGTCCTGATTTTTTATATAGACTCTTGAATTACTATAGTCAAGCATCGTTTAAGGGTTGTATTTTCATTGGTGATGCTAGTGATAATGAAGCATTAAAAGATAATAAGAAAATTATTAGTGGGTTTAATCCTAAAATTGATATTAAATATTTTGTTCTAAATTTAGATGTTAATTCCACTCTTGAATTTCTTTCAAAAAAAATACAAACTACTTACTGCCTCTATTGTGCCGATGATGATTTTATTGCCCCAATTGGCATAGAAAAATCAATAATATTTCTAAAAGAAAACTCTGATTATAACGCTGTCCATGGAAAAGGAGCGATTTTTACTATTGATTCAGATGGGTGTTTTGGAAATATTAATACTTTATTCTCCTATCCACAAGCAAAAACTGATGGTGAAACTGCTGTTGAAAGATTAAGTGATTATTTAACTCCTTCCTTTGCTCTATTATTTTCTTTACACAAGACATCTTCTTGGCAACAAATGTTTAAAGGGATGTCAAGTTATGATTGGGCTACTAAACAGCAAATTTTAATTACAATTGATGAGTTATTACCTTCAGGGACTTCAGCTATTTTGGGAAAAATAAAAGAGATTGATGGTTTATATCTTATTAGGCAGAGTCATTCAAAAGTTAGTGGAGGTGGTAATAGGTCTCCATATGATTTAATTCTATATAAAGATTGGTCTATTGCTATTAAAGACACAAGTGAAAGATTTATTGAGCAGATAATGATTAAGGACCATATTGGATATGATGAGGCTAAAGCATCAGTTTATGAGAGTTTTCTTAGTCATTGGAAAGATAAATTTGTAAAATATGAATATCATGAAGTTCAAAAAAAACTAATATGGAGTTCATTCAAAAATTTTGTTAAAATTAAAGTTCCCTCAACTTTATATTTAAAGAATTTTATAACTAGTATTTTGATATCTGAGAATGAAAAGAATATTCCTATTTCACTGAGAACTTTGGAAGATCAATCATCAATTTATTATAATGATATGAAACTAATTCAGAAAGTTTGCTCAGAAAGGTACGAAGAAAATGAATAAAGCTTTAATAACAGGCATTACTGGAATGGTAGGCTCTCATTTAGCGGATTATCTTTTAGAACGCACTGATTGGGAGATTCATGGTTTGTGCAGATGGAGGAGTCCCTTAGATAATATTTCTCACTTATTACCGCGGATTAATAATTCAGATAGGGTATTTCAACATTATGCAGATTTGCGAGACTATCAATCCCTTCAACACGTTGTTGATGATGTTAGGCCTGATTATGTATTTCATTTAGCTGCTCAAAGCTTTCCAAAAACAAGCTTCACATCACCAGATGACACTCTGGATACTAACATTAATGGAACATCTCGTCTATTAGAGATATTAAGGCTATGTAAAGATATTGATCCAGTAATTCACGTTTGCGCCTCTTCTGAAATTTTTGGTAAGGTGCCAAAAGAATTTTTACCAATAAATGAAGAGTGTTCGTTTCATCCAGCCTCTCCTTATGCTATTTCTAAAGTCGGTACAGACTTAATTGGTAGGTACCATGCTGAGGCTTATGGTCAAAAAGTTGTAACAACTCGAATGTTTACGCATACTGGTCCTCGAAGAGGAGACGTATTTGCAGAATCTACTTTTGCAAAACAGATAGCTATGATTGAGGCAGGAGTTATTGACCCAGTTGTTAAAGTTGGTAACTTAGATTCCATGAGAACATGGGCAGATGTTCGTGATGCTGTAAGAGCTTATCATTTATTAGTCACAATGAATCCTATTGCTGGTGAGTATTATAATATTGGTGGAACTTATAGTTGTACTGTAGGGGAAATGCTAAGTTATTTAATCTCATTGTCACCAAAAAAAGATGAAATTGAAGTTGTATCTGATAAGGCAAGATTGAGACCAATTGATGCAGATTTACAAATACCAGATACTACAAAATTTAATAAACATACTGGCTGGACTCCAGAGATAAAATTTGAGCAGACTATGATTGATTTATTAGATTATTGGCGTGATAAAGTAAGTTCTAATCATCATCATCTTACAAGATAAGTTCTCATGTTCTCTCTATTTGAAATTTCATTAATTCTAACTAATTAGTAATATAATGAATCTAACAATTATGGTTCCAACAAAAAATAGACCAAATTTCATATCAAGGCAATTAAAGTATTATTCTGCTTCTAGCTTCAAAGGCCATATTTTTATTGGTGATTCAAGTAATCAAAAATTATTTAACGAAACTAAGAGCAATATACTTAAATACGGTTTAAATTTAAATATTCAGCATTTTCATATTCCTAAATTAACTGCTGCTAAAGCGACTTCGTTTTTGTCATGCAAGGTAACTACTGATTACTCTGTAAGTCTTGCAGATGATGATATTATATTTACCAAAAGTATTTCAAAGTGTTTAGACTTTTTGAATCAAAATCATGATTATGTAGGAGTTCATGGAAGTACGTATTTAATGGAGTTAAAAGGAAAAGAAGCTAAGCCTATTGGAAAAATTTTAAAATTAATGGATTATCACTTAGCAATTAGAACTGAAGATAATTCCATTTCAAGAATAGAGATGTTCTCTGAAGATATTAGGAATATTGATATGATTATTATAAGGTCACGGGAAAATATGGTTGCTTTTAATCTAATTGACAATCTGACAGATTATTTCTCTTCCTATGTAATGGGAGAATTAGTGCATGGAACAGTTGTTGCTTCTAGAGGAAAAATTGGAAAAATTGATGTTTCATATGGCATTAGACAAAATCATACAGAACAATATTATCTAACACTCAACTATTCTGAATGGTTTTCAAATAAAGATTGGCAGGATTCTTGTAAATTTCTTAAATCTATTATAGAAAAAGAAATAATGATGAATCATAAGATGGAAATCGATGTTGTAAATGATAAAAGCTCTGTGATCTTATCTAATTTTCTTAAAACAGTTAAAGTTGATAGTATTTCTAGTAAAAAGAAATTGAGTGTAATTGAATATGTTTATAAAACATTAAATGACTTCTTTTATACTAAATATACGACTTTTATTTATAAAAATAAAATTTTATTTTCAAAACAAGATGATGATATGCACTTATATTGTAGTATAGTTACTAAAGATCTTTCAATTGTTTCTTAATCAAATTTTTTCTTAAAAACATTACTATATATTTGTAAATATAGATTTCTTTGATTATTGTGAATAAAAAAATAAAATCAAAATCTGGAGATATTAATCTAACACCCCTTGGACTTGGTGGAATGGGTTTTGGTGGATATTTTACTAAGAATCTTAAAAATAATTCAGAACAAGTTCGTCTTATAGAAGAAGCTTATGATTTAGGAGTAAATGTAATAGATACTGCTGAAATATATGGCCAAGGAGCTTCAGAAGAGACTATCGGAAAAACATCTAAGAATGTTAGAAATAACCTCTTTATAATGTCAAAATTTTCTCCTCAAAATAGTAGACCTAATGATATTTTTAAATCAATCGATGCATCTCTAAAGCGAACTAAAAGAGACTTTTTAGATGTATATCAGCCTCACTGGCCTCAACCAGGTATTAGATTAGAAGATACATTAGAGACACTTGAAAAGCTAAAGACTTTAGGCAAGATTCGTTTTTCAGGGCTGTCTAATTTTACTGCTCAACAAATTGATTCTGTTGACTTAGAAAAATATAATTCACTAAGGTTTTTTTCAGTTGAGCGTAACCCGATTGAACATAATTTGGCCAATGATTTAACTCCCATAATTGATTCATTAGATGGAGTTCTTGTTTCCTATAGTCCCTTTAGAGAAGGCCAGATATTTAAATCAACTAAATTTGATGATTTAATAAGGTTTTCTAAATCATTAGGTTTTACTCCCAGTCAGGTTCTTTTAGCATGGGGTATGGCTAATGGAAAAACAATTGTTATACCAAAAGTAAGCAGCTCAAAGCACCTAAGAGAGAATATTGAGAGTATGAAAATTTCTTTATCTGATTCTGCTATTGATTACATTTCAGATTTATTCAAGCCACAAATTATAAAGATCCTCCCTAAAGATATTATTCCTGACATATCTGTAAAGGAAGATGAAAGAGCAATATATAAAAACCTTGAAGAAGCAAAAAATAATGTCTATAATTTTCATCCTGGCCCAAAGGATATAGCAAACGAAATTCAAGAAAATCAAGGCTTACTATACAAGCCAATTAAAGTTAGAGAGATAAACAAAGATGGTAAATATGTTTTGATAGATGGCCGATTAAGATTTTGGGCATGGATCATTCTAAATGGATGGCATAAGCCAATAGATTCAATGATAATAAATTCCATTAAAGTATAGGATAATAACCAAATGGCGAAAATTAATAAAAAGATTGATATTAAAGATTATGCAAGCTCGTTTGAAGAAGAGGGTAGGGAGGGATTGTTAGAATTACTTAAGAATAATCCTATTCCAGATGAACAATTATTGTCAAATATTCAACTTTTCATAGACTCTAAGAACCTATCAAGAATACTTTTTATGAATGAATTATATAAAATGGCGATAGATGTTCAAGGCGTAATAATGGAATTTGGAACTCGCTGGGGTCCAAATGCAGCACAATTTTCAGCATTAAGAGCAATATATGAGCCATATAATAGACATAAGAAAATTATTGCTTTTGATACTTTTAAAGGCTTTCCCTCTGTTGAGAAAGAGGATGGGGATTCTGACTTAATGGTTCCAGGTCAGCTTGAGCTGCCTGATAATTATGAAGTTTTTTTAGAAAAAGTAATGCAGCTTCAAGAATCGGTAAATCCTTTAAATCATATTAAAAAATTTGAAGTGATTAAGGGAGATGCAATTTTAAAATTGTCTGATTACTTCAATGATCATCCAGAAACCATAGTTGCCCTTGCTTATTTCGATTTTGATATATATAAACCCACTAAAGACTGCTTAGATCTAATTGCATCAAGATTAACAAAAGGCTCAGTTATTGGCTTTGATGAATTAAATGATCCAGACTCTCCAGGAGAAACTACTGCCTTAATGGAGACTTTTGGCTTAAGAAATATATCTTTAAAGCGTTATAGGTTTGCCTCTAGAGTTTCATACTTTATTGTTGAGTAAATACTAAGTGATGAATAATCTTTCAACTCTATCTCAGCTTTTAGAGGGTCAGCAAATGTTTAAATTATTGACTTTGGCTAAGGAGTTGGAGGCTTCAGGAAAAAAGATAATTCATTTTGAGATTGGAGACCCTAGTTTTAATTCACCTAAAAAAGCAATTGATGCTGCTAAATTTGCCTTAGATCAGGGGAAGACCCACTATACTGATTCATTTGGTGCGATAGAGTTTAGAAAAGCAATAACTCTATATACTCAAAAGCATTGGAATTTTAAGCCAAAATTAGCTCAAATTTTAGTCAGTCCAGCTAACTCATTAATTGATTTTTCTTTAAGATGTATAGCAAATCCTGGTGATGAGGTTATCTTGCCTGATCCATGTTTTCCAACTTACTCTTCAGTTTTAAAATATACTGGAATCAAGCCGGTAAATATTCCCTTAAAGCCAGAAAATGAATATAGAATGCAGCCCAACGATATTGCTAATGCTATAACAAGTAAAACTAAGGCTATACTAATTAATTCTCCACATAATCCTACCGGATCAGTTTTAAAGAAAAAAGAAATTATACAAATAGCAGAAATAGTTAGAGATGAAGGTATTTTTCTAATCTCAGATGAAGTTTATTCGCGTATGATTTTCCACTCTAAACATTTTTCTCCAAGCTATCTTGATCAATGTAAAGAAAGAACCATTGTAATTAACAGTATGTCTAAAATTTTTGCTATGTCTGGTTGGAGAATGGGATACGCAATAGGCCCAGAAGAATTGATAAGAAAAATGGGCCTTTTATCTCAAACAATTTTATCATGCACTTCAGAATTTTCTCAATTAGGTGCTGCGGAAGCATTAAATACAAGTAGCAGTTTTATTGAAAAAATGAATACTGAGTATCAAGAAAGAATGCATTTGTTAGTAAACGGTTTAAATAAAATTCCTGGTATTTCATGTGTTAAGCCTGATGGAGCATTTTATATTTTTCCAAAGATAGATGAAAAATTAGGTAATGTAAAAGAATATTGTGAAAATTTACTTCTAGAAGAGGGGGTCTGTATTGTTCCAGGTGAATTTTTTGGTAGTCAAGGAAAGAGATCAGTTCGCTTTTCTTATTCAGCAACTACTAAAGCTGAAATTCTTCTATCTTTAGAAAAAATAAATAATTATCACTTAAGAAATTTAAAATGAATAAGTATAAATTTTTTTTCACAAACATAAGTCTATGAGAGTTGCAGATTTCATAGCTAACTATATTGCAGAGATAGGTGTAAACGATGTTTTTATGCTTTCTGGAACTGGGTCTGTTCATCTAGACGATGCTTTTGCATTTCAAAAAGACATTAATCATATTTGTGCTCGCCATGAAGCAGCGGCAGTATATATGGCTGAAGCAGCTGCTAAGTTAACTGGCAAAATTGGAGTTGTAATAGCTACTACTGGGCCTGGAGGCACTAATGCTATAAGTGGTGTTGTTGAAGCTTGGGTAGACTCAACACCAGTGCTAGTAATTTCAGGTCAAGTTAATACTAATCAGATATCTAAAGGAGTAAGATCTTTTGGAGTGCAAGGTTTTAATATAATTGAAAATGTTCAAAATATTACAAAATATGCTGTTCAAATTACAGACCCATATTCAATTAAATTTCATTTAGAAAAGGCAATTTATGAAGCGCATTCTGGAAGGCCTGGACCAGTTTGGCTTGATATACCTTTTGATGTTCAATCACAAATAATCAATTCTGATGAACTTGAAGGTTTTAATATTGTATCTAAGCCTAAAATTACTAGTGAAATAAAAATAAATGAGGCGCTTTCAGTAATTAAAGACTCTGATAAGCCTTTGATAGTTTTTGGTCAGGGTATTAGAAGCTCTGGCGCTATTGAAGAATTTGAATCCTTTTTAGAAAATTTTCAAATCCCAGCTATTTGCTCAAGAATGGCATTTGATATCTTGCCATATGAAAACCCATATTATTTTGGCATGGGTGGAATGAGGGGTCATAAAGTAGCCTCAATTCTCATGAAAGAGGCAGATGTTATAGTTATCTTAGGAAGTAGCTTTACTCATGCTTATGCTGGAGATTCTTATGATTTTTATAATCAAGATGCTAAGCTGATAATGGTTAATGTAGATAATTCTGAGGCAACCAAGCCAGGATTAAAATTAGATACTACATTAAATATTGATGTTAAAAAATTCCTTAATACTGCAAATAATTTGTACAAAAAAAATGATTTTAATTTTCCAAACTGGCTATCAAGATGTAAGTATCTTCATCAAAATCTCCCATCAGTTGATGATTCGATGGCAAAAAATCCAATTAACTCTTATTATTTTGTAGAGTGCCTAAACAAAGTTTCAAAAGAAAACCATATATTTGTAAATGACGCTGGAAGTTCAAACTATATATGCTCTCAAGCGCTGAAGTTAAAAAAAGGTCAAAGAGAATTGACTTCAGGGGCTTTTTATAGCATGGGTATTGCTTTACCTCTTGCAATAGGGGCAAGTGCTACTAAAAAGGATGCACAAGTTATTGCAATTACTGGAGATGGCTCAATTGAGTTAAATATCCAGGAGTTAAGGACGCTTTCTCAAAACAATCTAAATGTAAAGTTATTTATAATTAATAACGGTGGTTATGCCTCTATTCGTAAATCGCAAGATGAGATAGTTGGAGGTGGAAGATATACTGATGATGAAGAAGTCCTTAATTTTAAAAATGTTGCTAAAGCATTTGAACTTGAGTTTGAAATAATTGATAATTATGAAACTCTTGAAACAGATCTTGCAACGATTCTGAGTAAATCAGGACCTGCTTTAATTGAAGTTATTTGCGATTCTAAACAGGCAATAATTGAACCTTTTAATTTAAATTTCTCAATTTAAATTATCTTTTCATTAAAAAAAATGACTATAAACCAGGCTAATCTAAAAATTAAAGCTTCCGAAATAAGGTTAAAAGTTCTTAAGGATGCCTCCAGAGCAGGGAAAGGCCATTTAGGGGGGTGTTATTCTTGTGTTGAACTTTTAGTATCTTTATACTATGGTGGTTTTTTAAAAATATCACCAGAAAACCCTAAAGATCCAAATAGAGATTTTTTTATAATGGGAAAGGGTCATGCATGTCTTTCACTATATCCAATTCTTAATGATTTGGGGTTTCTATCAAATGAAAGATATCAACAGTATGGAGAAAATGGATCAAGCGTTGGTGGGCAGCTAGATATATCAATTCCGGGTGTTGAATATAATACTGGTTCTCTAGGACATGCGTTGGGAATTTGTGCGGGTTTTGCTCTTGCATCTAAATTAGATGGTAGGAAAAATAAGTCAATTGCTTTAATAGGGGATGCAGAATGTGATGAAGGAGCAATATGGGAGGCTATCTTTTTTGCCGCTGAGCATAAATTAGATAATCTTATATGTATCGTAGATAGAAATAGACTCTCAGTCACAAAAATTATTGAATCTGAAGTTTTATTTGGTAGTTTTGAGAAAAAATTGAGCTTGTTTGACTGGGACTGCAAAGAAGTTGATGGACATAATTACGATGATATTTTTAGTGCTTTAGAATATTCAAGAAACTCAAAAAAACCTTTAATGATTCTTGCAGATACCATAAAAGGTAAAGGAGTAAGCTTTATGGAAAATATTACTAAATGGCATCACTCAGTTCCAACTTCAAAAGAAGTTGATTTAGCTAGAATAGAGCTCCAACTAAAATAATTTAGGATTATGAATCAACTCGATATTAGGGACGTTTTTTTTGATAAGCTTTATGAACTAGGCAGTCAAAACAGCAATATTATAATTATTAGTGCAGATATGGATGCCTTTAGCTTGAGAAAATTTGCAACTGATTTTCCGAAACAATATATGAATATTGGCGTTTCTGAACAAAATATGATTAATGTGGCTGCAGGTCTGGCTATTGCTGGAAAGATTGTTTTTTGTTACAGCATAGCTTCTTTTGCAACATTGAGATGCTTAGAGCAAATTAAAGTAAATATTTGTAGTATGAATTTACCAGTAACTATTGTTGGTGCAGGCGCAGGTTTTTCATTTGGTTATGATGGCCCAACTCATCATGGACATCAAGATGTTTCCTCAATGAGATTAATGCCTGAAATGAATATCATAGAATTGAGCTCAAATGATGTTGCTGATAAGGCCCTTGATTATGTTATTGAGGCAAATAGTCCATGCTATATTCGTCTCGATAAAGGTTTATTTCCTGATTGGAGGCATATAGAGTCTGACTTTAAAAAAGGTTACAGGGTAATACGGCCATTGTCAGATATAAATCTTATTTCAAATGGCTTTATGGTTAGAGGAGTTATTGATGCTGCTGAGCATCTAGAAGAAAAAGGAATAAATGTTGGTATTATTGATATTTTTAGATTTAAGCCTTTTCCATCAGCTGGGTTAATTAAAATAATCGCAGCTTCAAAAAAAATAGTCTCAATTGAGGAGAGCTGTAAAACTGGCGGGCTAGGTACTGTATTATCTGAAATTATAGCTCAAAATGATATTAACTGTTCGTTTAAAGTTATTGGTGCACCTGATAAACAATTCATTGAATATGGCGAAAGAGAATGGTTTCATGAAAAATATGCACTATCTGGGTCACCATTAGTAGAGAATATTTTTAATTTTTTAATTAAGTAAATTACAAAGAATGAATAAAAAACAACTTATTGAGTTTGAACAAAGAGTTCAAAAAGTCTATGAAGCTGGTGAAATTAAAGCCCCAGTTCATCTTTCAGGTGGTAATGAAGATCAGCTTATTGAGATTTTTAAAAAAATTGATAAAGATGATTGGGTTTTTAGCACCTGGCGAAATCATTATCACGCATTACTTCATGGCTTTGATCCTGAAAAATTATTTAATCTCATAGTTGAGGGCAGAAGTATGGGTATCAATTCTCTTGAGGATAAGTTTTATTCCTCATCGATTGTTGGGGGTTCTCTTCCAATTGCCCTGGGTGTTGCTCAATCTATAAAATTAAAGAAACAAGAAAATAAAGTATGGTGTTTTGTTGGAGATATGACCTTCGAGACGGGGACATTCCATGAATGCTATAAATATTCCAGAAATTTTAATTTACCAATTGAATTTGTTGTAGAAGATAACAATATGAGTACAAATACTCCTACAGACCATACTTGGAATAAAAAAAGTAAAACTCCTGATGACGTTCACTATTATAAATATGAAAGGGGCTTTCCTCATCATGGAACTGGAAATTGGGTCCTTTTTTAAATAAAATAAATAAAAATACATATGAAATATAAAGATGAATTGATAAGGTCTATGGAATTTTTGGCTGAAGATAAAAGGACAATTTTTATAGGTCAATCTGTTAAATTTAGTGGTAATGCTATATTTAATACCCTAGAGTCTATTGATGATAGTAGAAAAATAGAAACACCAGTTTTTGAGGATATTCAAATGGGTATTTCAACAGGCCTTGCCTTAAATGGATTAATTCCAGTTACATGTTATCCAAGGTTTGATTTTTTAATTTGTGCATCCAATCAACTTGTAAACCATCTTGATAAGATTGAATATATGTCTAAAGGGTCAATGAAGCCTCGAGTAATAATTAGAACTTCTATTGGGCCAAAAACTCCACTTGATGGTGGTCCACAGCATACTGCTGATTACACAGACGTTTTTAAAAAAATGTTAACAAATATTAATGTTGTTAGTTTAGAGGAGCCAGAAGATATTTATCCCGCTTTTGAAGAAGCGTTACTTAGCGATGATTTTCATGCAACTTTATTGATTGAAAATGGTGCTTTTTACAATGATAAATAGTATTATGGATCTAGATTTTAAATTAAAAAAAGGTATTTATTTAGTTGCAGGTGCTACAGGAATGCTTGGTAGTAATGCTCTTCGTATATTGGCTAACCAAGATGGTATTAAAGTGATAGCTATTTTTAATAATAGAAAGAAAAATATTTTTGCGGATAATATTACTTATGTAAAGGCTGATTTAACTAATGAAAAAGTGTGTTTGGAATTAGCTGAAAAAGTAGATTTTATTTTAATGTTTGCAGGAGTCAAATCGCGTAATTCTGTTAAGTCACTTGATCCAGTTTATCCAATTAAAAAATCATTAGAGATTGCTAATAATATGTTTTATGCGGCATATAAAAATAAAGTGAATAAGCTAGTTTGGATAAGCAGCACAACTGGCTATCCTGAGTCTAAGAATGAACTTCAAGAGAATGATATGTTTGAAGGAAATCCACCAGAAGCATGGTATTCAGTTGGATGGATGACTAGATATCTGGAAACACAATGTAAAATGTATTCTGAAATATTCAAAGACCCAATAGATATTATCATTCTTAGGCCGCCATTAGTTTATGGTGAATTTGATAATTTTAGCTCTCAGCATGGCTCAGTAATTGCAGCTCTTATCAATCGAGTTGTTTGTAGAGAAAATCCATTAGAAATATGGGGCGATGGTAATCAAGAAAGAGAAGTTATATATGCGCTAGATCTTGCATTAATAGCATTAAAGGCCATTAAACAAGTAACTGGATTTAATGTTCTTAATATAGCGGAAGGAAAGACATACTCCATAAACCATATGCTATCTCTTATGATAAAGGTCGATGGGTTTGAAGATGCAAATATTGTTCATAAACTAAGTAAGCATCAACCTACTAGTCATGTTCTTCTGTCTATTAAGAAAGCTAAAGATATTAACTTAATACCTTCAACAAGCCTTGAGTCTGGTTTGAAAGCAACTATGAAATGGCATAATGAGAACAAATAGACAAAATAATCCAATAGGTTTAAGTGAGTTTTCAGAGCTTTTTAACCTTGATCGTGCTGAGGTTAATGAAATGTGTGGTGAATTAATTAACTCATTGGACTTTCAATATTCAGTTTGTGAAAAAGATGAACAAGAGAAAATTATAAAAGAAATAAGTTTAGAGTGTTCTTCATCATCCTTTAGTGTTTCAGGGCAAGATAGAAAACCAGATTGGCAAAAAGGCTGGAGTGAAAATCTAGATAATTTTATTTCTACTGACTTCAATATAAGCTCGTTAAAGCCCAAGTACTTTAAAGATACAAGACCATTTCGTCTCAATGGAAATTATATAATTTCAAACTCTAAATCGTTTGAGCAAGATTTTATGACGGTCATCCGACAATGCGTTTTTATAAAATACCTCTCTAAATTTAACAATATTTATGAATTTGGATGTGGTGCAGGGCAGAACCTTGCATTCTTAGCAAATTTATACAATGATAAAAAATATTTTGGGCTAGATTGGGCTGATTCTTCAGTGGAAATTATAAGCTTAATGTCAGAACAATATAAATGGAATATTGAGGGCTATATATTTGATTTTTTTGAGCCTAACTCAAGTATTAAAATTTTACCAGATAGCGGAATTTTCACTTTGCATGCTCTTGAACAAATTGGTGATAAATATAAATTATTTATTGACTACCTGCTTGAAAATAAGCCTAATATTTGTGTTCATATTGAGCCTATTAATGAGCTGTATGAAAAAAATAATGAGTTTGATAATGTTGCTTTAAAATTTCATTTATCTAGAAACTATCTTAATAATTATTTAAGCTATCTGAAACAACTTGAATCGGAACGTAAAATAAATATTTTAAAGATTAAAAAAGTTGATTTTGGAAGTTTATACCATGATGGATATTCAATTATAATTTGGGAGATAAATAAGAGTGATTAAAGACGAAGTTTTAAAAAGTTTTAGTGGGAAGAACTGTTTAGTAACAGGTGGAACTGGAATGATTGGTCGAGAGATAGCGATTCTTCTTGCTAATGCTGGCGCTCATGTTCGAGTTGTTTCACTTGACAAGGTGATTATTCATAAATCAATTGAGCATGTTTATGGTGATTTAACTGACTTTGATTTTTGCAAAGAACAGACAAGGGATATGGACTGTGTTTTTCATGTTGCAGGAATAAAAGGCTCAATTAAAGTGACTGTTGAAAACCCAGCTAGTTTTTTCGTCCCATTGTTAATGTTTAATACAAATGTCCTCGAGGCAAGTAGACTTAATAAAGTACCTAGGCTAGTTTATACGAGTTCAATTGGTGCATACTCAACCGCAGAAATTTTTATTGAAAGTGAAGAAGAAGACCAATTGCCACCAATGGATATGTATCCAGGCTGGGCTAAGCGGATGGCGGAAATGCAAATCCAAGCTTACAAAACTCAATATGGACTAGAAAATTATTCTGTAGTTCGTCCGTGCAATGTGTATGGCCCTGGAGATAACTTTGATCCTGAAAATGCGATGGTTATTCCTACCTTGATGTCAAGAATTCATAATGGTGAAGATCCTGTAATAGTATGGGGTGATGGATCTGCTATTCGTGATTTTGCTTATACCCGCGATGTTGCTGAAGGAACAATTTTGGCCCTGCATCATGGTACAGGAGGTAGATATGTTAATTTAGGTAGTGGAGTTGGCGTGTCAATTAAAGAATTAGTTGAAGGACTCCATAGTTTTTTAGATTTTAATTATGAATTTGATACTTCTAAGCCAGCAGGTTTTCCTCGTCGAATTATGGACATTACTTTGGCTAAAAAGCTAATAGATTACAACCCCTCTATGAGTCTAGAAGATGGGCTCCAAGAAACTTGGAAGTGGTTCCTTGAGAATCAAGATGAGTTCAAGAATAAAAAAAATTATTTTTCAAGTAAAAACTAAAGATTCTAGTTTATTATTTTATTAATAAACTAAAATCTACAATTTAATAATAATTAATTACTCAAACTTTAATTAGCGCAAATATATGCAGATAGAAAAAACTAAACTAGATGGTGTTTTGCTTTTAAAGCCTAAAATATTCGAAGATTTTAGGGGCGGTTATACTATGACATATAATGAAGAAGAATATGATCAGGCATTTTCTAAGTTTGGCCTTAATCAAATTAGATTTGTTGAAGATGATATTTCGTATTCCTCTCAACATGTTTTAAGAGGTATTCATGGCTCTTATGATACTGCTAAATTAATAAGTTGCCTTGAAGGAAGTTTTTATTTTGTAGTGGTGAATAATATAACTGGCCATCCTCAGTATGGGGAGTGGGCTTCATTTACTCTTTCTGAGAGAAACAGATTTCAAGTTTATGTGCCAGAGGGCTTTGGTAATGCTCATCTTGTGATGAGTGATAAGGCTATATTTAGCTATAAGCAAAGCTCTTATTATAATCCCAATGGACAATTTACTCTTTTATGGAATGATCCTAAGTTAAATATTTGGTGGCCAATTAAAGAGCCAATCATTTCTATGCGTGATCAAGTCGGTCATTTTGTTGATTAATAAATAATAATGTTTAAAAATTCTAAAGTGTTAGTTACAGGTGGAGCAGGATTTATTGGAGTCAATCTTATTAAAAGGCTTTTAAGTGAAGGTGCTAATATAAGGGCGACTTTACACTCTAAAGGGCCAGTGATAATTGATGATAGGGTTGATTATATTAAAGGTGATCTTAGGTTAGAAGAGTTTTGTACAGAAGCAGTAGATGGGGTTGATTATATTTTTATGTGTGCTGCCAATACCTCTGGGGCAAAAGTTATGGCTACTACTCCATTAGTTCATTTAACTCCCAACATGTTAATGAATATTCAAATGCTTCAAGCAGCGTACTCAGCAGGCGTGAGTAAATTTCTTTTTGTTAGTACAAATACAGTTTATCCTTTGACAGATTTCGCAGTGAAAGAATCTGATGTTACAAATGAATTTTATGAAAGCTATCATATCGTTGCATGGATGAAAAGATTTACAGAAATAGTTTGTGACATGTATTCAACCCGAATAAAGAATCCAATGAAGACTGTTGTGGTTAGGCCTGGAAATCTATATGGACCCTATGATAAATTTGATTGGGAAAAGTCAAAAGTAATTCCTGCAATTATTCGTCGTGCAATAGAGAGGCATGATCCATTTGAGGTTTGGGGCGACGGTATGGATCTAAAGGATTTTTTATATATTGATGATTTAATTGATGGATTAATTCTTGCAATGGAAAGGATTAATGAATTTGAGCCTATAAATCTTGCATCTGGAATTCCAGTCACAATAAGAGATGTTCTGGTAGAGATACTTAAATCAGCAGAATATGAAGATGCTGATATTCAGTATGATGCAACAAAACCTTCAATGATTCCAAAGAGGATGATAGACATCTCTCTAGCTAAAAAACAATTAGGATTTAATCCTAAAGTAAATTTGGAAGATGGAATTCAGCGAACTGTAGACTGGTATAGGGAGTTCTATAAAAATACTAGTCCAGAAGAACACAGCAATGATAATTTCTAGAACACCATTTAGGATAAGTTTTTTTGGTGGTGGAACAGATTACCCTGTGTGGTACAAAGAAAATGGTGGGAGTGTTATTAATGTATCAATTGATAAGTACTGTTTTATAAATTTAAGAGAATTACCTCCTTTTTTTGATTACAAATATCGTTTACGATATTTTATGAGGGAGGAGGTTAATACTTTAGAGGAAATAAAGCATCCTTCTATTAGAGAGTGTTTGCGTTATCTGAGTATAAATAAAAATATTGATTTGGTTCATCATGCAGATTTGCCGGCGCAATCTGGTTTAGGATCAAGCTCAACTTTTACAGTAGGTTTTCTTCATGCGGCATATGCGCTTATTAACAAGATGCCAAGCAAGTATCAACTTGCACTCGAAGCAATTGAAATTGAGCAAAAACTTATTGGTGAAGCAGTAGGGTCTCAGGATCAAACTGTTGCTGCATTTGGAGGACTAAATAGAATTGATTTTGGTGGGTATAGAGAGCTTTCTGTTACGCCATTAATCCTAAAGCCTGAAAGATTAAATCAGTTTCAAGACAACCTCATGCTGTTTTTTACTGGATTTTCTAGAAATGCTTCGAGTGTTGCAGAAAAGCAGATTGAATTAACACCTAGTAAAGCTTCAGAATTGAACATAATGGCTGATCTATGTAAAGAGGCAGAAAAGGTCTTAATTGAATCTACCCAATCTCTAGATGATTTGGGTGAGTTGCTAAACGAGCAATGGAAAGTAAAAAAATCTATGAGTAATCTTATCACTAATAATGATATTGATGAAATGTATACATCAGCGATTAATGCAGGTGCGCTTGGTGGAAAGTTATTAGGAGCAGGTGGAGGTGGTTTTTTGCTTTTTTATGTTAAACAGGAAAAGCAAGAATTAGTGAAACTTGCCTTAAAGCAGATTTTACATGTGCCATTTAATTTTGATTTTTCAGGAAGTCAAATCGTATACTATAGTCATCATGGAGCCTAGCTTCTCTTTTATGGTGAGCGCCTTTGTCTGATTGACGTGAAAATAACTGCTATTGTCCTTGCAGGTGGACTTGGAACTCGACTTAAGCAAGCGGTTCCTAATCTTCCCAAGCCTATGGCGCCAATTGCTGGCCGCCCATTTTTAGAATATCAAATGGATTATTGGATTAAACAAGGTGTTGGGCGTTTTATTTTATCTGTTGGATATCTCAAGGAAATAATTATTCAACATTTTTCTGATGAATATTGTGGAATTCCTATTGAATATTCTCATGAAGATTTTCCTTTGGGTACTGGAGGAGCATTTTTAAAGGCATCAAAAGATTTAGAAGAACCATTCCTGGTTCTAAATGGTGATACTTTTATTGAAGTGGATTTAAATACGATGATTAATTTTCATTTAGAAAAGAAATCAGAATGGACTTTATCAGTTTTAGAGAAAAAATCTTCTAACCGCTATATGGGGATTGAAACAAATAATAATGGAAAGGTGCTCTCGTTAGAAAGCTCCAATAGTAAACTAATTAATGGCGGAGCTTATATAATTAATCCATCAGTCGCAAAGACACTAAATATAATGATTAATAAAAAAGTATCTTTAGAAGATGAGCTCCTTCCAAGCTTTATATCCAAAAAAGGATTTTTATATGGAATGCAATGCACTGGTAGGTTTATAGATATTGGAGTTTCAGACGACTATTTTAGAGCAGAAGAAATATTAATTAATCCTTAGCGAATAATCAGAAGGCAATCGAATACCAATGATAAATAAAAAAACAGTATTAGTTACAGGAGCAGATGGTTTTATAGGGTCACATTTAACTGAAATGCTAGTAAATAAAGGTTATAAAGTAAAGGCTTTAATTCAATATAATTCATTTAATAATTGGGGATGGATTGAAGATGTAAATTGTAAGGATGATTTAGAAATATTGACTGGCGATATTCGAGATCCGCATTATTGTAAAAACATTACTAAAAATGTAGATATTATTTTTCATCTTGCTGCATTAATCGCAATACCATATTCTTATATAGCTCCAGATAGTTATGTGGATACAAACGTTAAAGGTACCTTAAATATTTGTCAAGCGGCAAAGGAAAATGGAGGTATCCGGGTAATTAATACTTCAACAAGTGAGGTATATGGGACAGCTCAATATGTGCCTATTGATGAAAAGCATCCAATGAGTCCTCAGTCTCCCTATAGCGCATCAAAAATAGCTGCTGACTCAATGGCAATGAGCTTTTATAACTCTTTTGAATTGCCAGTTACAATTGTGCGACCATTTAACACGTATGGTCCACGTCAATCAGCTCGAGCAATAATCCCAACAATTATTACGCAGATTGCTGGAGGTTTAAAAGAGATTAAATTAGGTGATTTGAGTCCTACAAGAGACTTTAATTATGTTGAAGATATTTGTAGAGGTTTTATTGTTATTGCTGAAAATAATCAAACAATTGGTGAAACTATTAATATTGGATCTAATTATGAGATTAGTATTAAAGATACACTTAACCTAATTAAGGAGTTAATGAATAGTGATATTAACTTTACTCAAGATATTCAACGTTTAAGGCCAGAAAAATCTGAGGTATCGAGATTATGGTGTGATAATTCTAAAATTCAAAAACTTACTGGACATAAGCCTCAAGTTGAAATTAAAGAAGGATTACAAAGAACTATTGACTGGTTTATCCAGCCTAAAAATTTAAATAAATATAAAACTCAAATATATAATGTTTGATGATGTAATTGATTTCATAAGGACTCTATATCAAAGTGAAGGAGACATTTCTTTGCATAGTCCACTCTTCATTGGAAATGAAAAAAAATATCTTAATGAATGTATTGATTCAACATTTGTTTCTTCTGTTGGAAAATTTGTCAATCAGGCAGAGTCAAGAATTGCTGATTACACAGGCTCTAAATTTGCCATCGCTACTTCAAGTGGAACCTCAGCGCTTCACATTTCTCTTTTGATATCAAATGTAAACAAAGGAGATGAGGTAATTACTCAACCAATAACATTTGTAGCTACCTGTAATGCGATCAATTATTGTGGAGCTAATCCTATTTTTGTTGATGTAAATAAAAATACAATGGGCTTATGCCCACTTGCATTAGAGTCTTTTCTTGAAAAGAATACATTAGTGAAGGATAACAAGTGTATTAATAAAAATACAGGAAGAATAATTAAAGCTTGTATACCTGTTCATACTTTTGGCCACTCTTGTGAAATTTCTCAGATTGAAAAAATTTGTAGAAAATATCAAATAATATTAATTGAGGATGCAGCTGAAAGTTTAGGCAGTTTTTATGATGAAAAACATACTGGATCATATGGCTCATTGGGGGTATTAAGTTTTAATGGCAATAAAGTTATCACTTCTGGCGGCGGTGGCTGTATTATCACTGACGATGAAAAATTAGCAAAAAAAGCAAGGCATTTGACCACAACTGCTAAAGTGCTTCATAGATGGGAATATAATCATGATATGGTTGGTTATAATTACAGAATGCCAAATTTAAATGCAGCTCTTTTACTTGCACAATTCGAAAATTTAGAAAATTTCTTGCAAAATAAACGAAAAATTGCGATGGCCTATAGAGATTTTTTTATTGACAAAGATTATAATTTTATCGAAGAGCCTGTTAATAGCAAATCAAATTATTGGTTAAACGCAATTATTCTAAAAGATAAAAAGCAGCGTGATTTATTTTTACAGGATACTAACTCTAAAGGAATAATGACCCGCCCTGTATGGAATTTAATGAATAATTTGGAAATGTTTAAAAATTCCCATAGTGAACAACTTAAGAATGCTGAATGGCTAGAAAAGCGAGTAGTCAATATTCCAAGCAGTGTTTTGATAAGATGAAAAAAGTCATATTAATTGGTAATGGTGGCCACTGTAAATCTATTATAGATGTTATTGAGCAAGAAGCTAAATATTCAATTGCAGGTATAGTTGGACCTTCTAAATCAGTTGGGACTGATCTTCTTGGTTACAAAGTAATTGCTGATGACTCTGAGCTACAAATGTTATCTAGAACATATAAATATGCTCTGGTAGCTGTAGGCCAAATTCACTCACCTAAAATAAGAATTAAGTTATTTGAATTGTTAGTTAAGTCTGGCTTTATTTTGCCTAGTATTGTTTCTCCCAGAGCCTATGTCTCAAAGTATGCTTGTATTGGTATTGGAACTGTGATTATGCATGATGCCATTGTAAATGCTAATGCCGTTGTTGGTGAGAACTGCATAATTAACTCGAAAGCATTGGTTGAGCATGATTCTATAATACATAATCATTGCCATATCTCAACTAATGCAACCATCAATGGAGGTGTGATAGTTGGGGATGGGAGCTTTATTGGAAGTGGCGCAGTAACTGTAAACTCTATAACACTAAAAAATAATAGTTTTATTAAGGCGGGAGCGCTTGTTAAGTGAGTATATTTATTATCGCTGAGGCTGGAGTAAATCATAATGGGTCAATTGAATTGGCATATAAGTTAATTGATGCAGCATATGATGCTGGAGCTAATGCAGTTAAATTTCAAACTTTTAAAGCAAGTAATCTAGTCTTAAAAAACTCTAAGAAAGCTGAGTATCAGAAACAAAAAAATAACATAATTGAATCTCAATTCGATATGCTTAAAAAGCTAGAATTAAATGCAAATGATCATAATAAATTATTCAATTACTGCACAAAGAAAGGTATAACTTTTCTGTCGTCTCCGTTCGACCATGAAAGTATTCAGCTATTAGATGAGTTAAAAGTGAAGATTTTTAAAATTCCAAGTGGTGAAATTAATAACTTACCTTATCTGAGACATATTGGTTCATTGAATAAAGAAGTGATTTTATCTTCGGGAATGTCAAGTCTAAAAGAGATTGAGGAGGCATTAAATATCCTAATAAATTCTGGTACAGATAAGAATAATGTCACAATATTACATGCAAATACTATGTATCCAACTCCTATGGAAGACGTAAATTTAAATGCAATGCAAACAATAAAAAATAAATTTAATGTTGCAGTAGGCTATAGCGATCATACTTTGGGAATTGAGATTGATATTGCAGCAGCTGCGCTAGGGGCTTCCATTATTGAAAAGCATTTTACTTTAGACAAAAAAATGGATGGCCCTGATCATAAAGCTTCATTGGAGCCAAATGAGCTGAGATCAATGATAGATGCTATAAGAAACATTGAAAAAGCAATGGGAGATGGAGTTAAAAAGTTAACAAGAAGTGAAAGGCCAAATATTAGCGTTGCTAGAAAATCTATAGTTGCTAAAACAGACATTAAAAAAGGTGAAATTTTTTCTGATAAAAATTTAACAACTAAAAGGCCTGGAAATGGACTAAGCCCTATGAACTGGGATAATTTAATTGGTAATATAGCAGAGCAAGACTTTAGTGAAGATGATTTAATATGTTAAATAGAAAAATCTGTGTAGTCACTGGCTCACGTGCAGAATATGGTCTTTTCTACCCTATTCTTAATAAAATTCAAGAATCATCTAAACTTGAACTTCAGATTATTACTACTTCATCTCATCACTCTAGAGAGTTTGGATTAACCTATAAGCAAATTGAATCTGATGGTTTTATTATTGATGAAAAAGTTAAAAACCTTAATATTTCAAATTTAAAAACATCTATTGTTAAATCAGCTTCAAAAGCAACATCGCTTCTGTCAGATTGTTATGACAGACTTAAGCCAGATGTGGTTTTATTATTGGGCGATAGGTATGAAACTCATGCTGCAGCGACTTCAGCAATGTTAATGAATATTCCTATTGCACATATTCATGGAGGTGAAATTACTGAAGGGGCTGTTGATGAGCAAATTAGACATTCAATTACTAAAATGAGTTATTTACATTTTTGTTCTACTGAGTCCTATCGTAAGAGGGTAATTCAAATGGGTGAGGATCCAAAAAGGGTTTTTAACAGTGGAGCACCAGGAATCGATAACATATTGAATCTTAAGCTTCTTACTAAAGTTCAATTAGAAAAAGAATTAGAGTGGAAGTTTTCTTCAAAGTGTATGTTATTTACATATCATCCTGAAACACTTATTAAGACAGACATTGAGAATGACTTAATGTCTATTTTTGAAATATTGATGACTTTTAACTTTAATATACTCTTTACATATGCAAATGCTGATCTAGGGGGGATGATTATTAATAAAAATATTGAAATATTTTGTCAAAAAAACCCAAAAAAATACAAGGTTGTAAAAAATCTTGGACAAATTAAATATTTAAGTGCTATGAAATATGTTGATATTCTTATTGGAAACTCTTCAAGTGGCGTTATTGAAGCTGCAACTTTTAAGAAGCCAGTTGTTAATATTGGTTCTAGGCAAAAAGGAAGGCTTAAAGGTGTGAATGTTATTGATTGTAGCATTGATTTATTAAAAGAGTCTATTCTACTTGCTATGTCGGAGTCTTTTAGAAATAAAATTGGTAACATAAAAAATATATATGGTTCAGGAAATGCTTCTGAACTTATTGTTAGTAAGCTTATAAGTGAAACTGTATCAATAATTAAAAAATTTAGAGACTATCCTAAGGAGGATCTCAGTTGAAAGATTGGCAAAAAGTTACATTAAAAATATCAGACTCTCTTGACAAAGCAATAAGCGTTCTCCATCATGGTGGGTTAAGAGTGGCTCTAGTTATTGATGCAGAAAATAAGTTATTAGGAACAATTACAGATGGTGACATCAGAAGAGCTTTATTGAAACATCTTAATATGGAATCTTTAGTTGATGAAGTAATGAATAAAAGTCCTTTAGTTGCCTTAAATACAGATTCAGTAGATACAATTATGTCAAGAATGAAGAGTCGAGACCTGCTACATATTCCTATTATCGACGAAAATAATAAACTTGTTGGCCTTGAAACACTTCAGCATTTGACATATGGCAAGAAATATGACAATCCTGTATTTCTTATGGCGGGAGGATTTGGCACTAGATTACACCCACTAACGGAAGATACGCCTAAACCATTACTTAAAGTTGGTAGTAAGCCAATTTTGGAGACTATTATAGATAGATTTATAAAAGCTGGATTTCATAACTTTTATATTTCAACATATTTTAAGGCTGATATGATCCATGAGTATTTTGGTGATGGGTCCTCTTGGGGTGTTAATATAAAGTACATAGATGAAGTTAAGCCACTTGGGACAGCTGGTGCTATTGGACTATTACCAAGTAATCTTCCAAACCTGCCCATCCTAATGATGAATGGTGACGTATTAACGAAGGTAAATTTTGAAAATTTGTTAAATTTTCATCAAAAACAAAGTGGTATAGCAACAATTTGTATTAGAGAATATGATTTCGAAATTCCCTTTGGCGTAGTTAATATTGAAAATCAAAATGCTAAAAGCTTTTTAGAAAAACCCGTAAAGAAGTTTTTTGTTAATACAGGAATTTATGTATTTGAGCATGAAATGATCAGTAAAGTCAAAGCCGGCGATTATTTAGATATGCCTACTTTACTTGAGCAACAAATTACTGAAGGTAGAACCGTGAATGTATTTCCATTACATGAGTATTGGAAAGATGTTGGTCGAATAGAAGAGTACCAAAGTGTAAATAACTCTTTTTCAAATGGATTTTCTTTAGATGATTAAGATTATTGCAGAAACTGCTTGGCATCATGAAGGTGACTTTATCTTTATGAAAGATTTGGTAACTAAAATTTGTGAAAATTCAAATGCCGATGTTGTTAAATTTCATATCACTCTAGATTTGGATGAGTATATGAGTAAAGATCATGAGGCTTATGAGGTACTCCAGTCTTGGATGCTAAGTGAAGAGAATTGGGAGGAGTTGATTGGGATTGTTAGAAAAAATAACAAAGAACTTATGTTGTTACTCAATGATACAAAATCAGTAAACTTTGCAAAAAAATTCAATCCTGAAATGGTTGAGTTACATTCTGTATCTTTAAACGTTCCAAGAATGCAACATGCAATTATTAAAAATATTAGCACTAAAGCAAAGATTGTTATTGGCGTTGGTGGTTGCTCTCTGGAAGAGATTGAAGAGGCAGTTCAATTTTTTGAGAGTAGAAAAACAGTTTTAATGTTTGGTTTTCAAAACTATCCTACTAAATATGAAGATGTTAGTTTATTTAAAATTAGAAAAATGCAAGGCTTGTTTAAAAGTGTAATTTTTGGTTATGCTGACCACACTGCTTGGGATGAGGAGAATAATGAGCTTATAACGCTTTTAGTTGCATCGAATGGAATGAGTTTTATTGAGAAGCATGTTACTACTGAATATGGAAAGGAGCGTTGTGATTTCTCTGCAGCTATAACGATAGATCAGCTTAATAAACTTCATTCTAAGACTTTACTTCTTGAGCAGTTGTATGGTGATGGGTCTTTTGAGCTAAATGAAGCTGAAAAAAAGTATTCCTTATATGGGCCAATGAAAATGGCAGCTTTAGCAAAATATGATCTTAAAAAAGGTGATATATTGGCAATTAATGACTTGCATTTTTGTAGAACTTCACAAATCACAGATATATCACAAATAGAGATAAAGCAAATTATTGGTAACAAGTTGGTTAAGAATATAAAAGCTGAACAGGTTATTATCTCTAATCAAATTGTTAAAGATTAAATGAGAGTAGGATTCCTAATAACTGGTCGATTAAAGTCTACTCGATTGCCAAAAAAACTTCTACTTGAAGTAGAAGGTAAGCCTATTTTGAGTCATATGATTGATAGGCTGAAATTAGCTAAAAATGTAGATGAGATTATTATATGTACATCTACCAACGAACAAGATAAACCATTAGGTGATCTTGCTAATACAAATAACATTAATTGCTTTTATGGGGATCCAGATGATGTCTTGGTTAGACTTTTAGGCGCTGCAAATGAGTTTAATCTTGATTATATTCTCAATATCACTGCAGATTGTCCTTTTGTGGATCCTGAATATGCAGATAATATTGTCAAAAAATTTTTAGAAACAGATTCAGATTTGATTCGTCAGTTTGATCTTCCACACGGTGTTTTTAGTTATGGTATTAAAGTAGATGCTCTAAGAAAAGTTGTAAAAATAAAAAACTCCTCTGATACTGAGGTTTGGGGAAAATATTTTACTGATACTGGTTTATTTAAAGTATTGGACCTAGAGGTTGACAATAAACATCATAGAAGGCCTGGGTTACGTATGACCCTTGATTACCCTGAAGATCTAGATTTTTTTAAGATAATTTTTGATGCTTTATACCAAGAAAATAAAGTTTTTTCACTATCTGAAATACTTAATTTTTTAGATTCTAATCCAGAAATTATTAAAATTAATAAGGGCTGTGGATTAAGATTTAATAAAAGATTTAACTCTCAATCAGAGCCAAGTCTGAAAAAATTTTTTAAAGTAAAAACTGCATTGATAATAGGATCTGGCTCAATTGGCCAAAGACATATTTTAAATTTAAAAAAAATTGGAATTAATAATATTACTGCCTTAAGAAGTAAAAAAGGGCATTATAAAAAATTACCAAAAGATCTTGCAGTTCAAGAGATAAGTAGTTGGGAGCAAGTAAAAAGCATTGAGCCAGATATTGCAATAATATCCAATCCATCAAGCCTTCATATTGATGCTGCTTTAAAAATCTATAAAGATGTAAAGGGAGTGTTTATTGAAAAACCACTATCAAATAATTTAAATAGATGTAGTCAGTTGATAGATCTTTTGAGTTCCAAAAAAGTAACATCATTTGTTGGGCATAATTTAATGTTTCATCCAATGATAAAAAAAATCAGAGAATTTATTAATGAAAATGATATTGGAGAAATAATTAATATCCAATGTCAAGTTGGACAATGGTTACCAGATTGGCATCCATATGAAGACTATACTAAGGCTTATTATGCAAGAAATGATCTAGGAGGTGGTGTTGCATTATCTTTAATTCATGAAATTCATCTTGCTATAGAATTAGCTGGTTTACCAACTTATGTTTCAGGGGAGGTCACTGAATATAAGCAATTAAATCTTGATGTTGATGTTTGTTCTGACTTAATGATAAAACATACGTCTGGTGCAGTTAGTCAAATTCACCTAGACTTTCTTCAGAGACCCTCACATAGGAGTGGCATAGTAACATTTGAAAAAGCATGGCTTTCCTATGACTTTAGTAAAATGGAGATTACGGCGCAAAGAATTAATGAAGAGCCTTATGAGTTATTTAAAAATCATGATTATGATTCTAATGATATGTATATTGATCAGTTAAAAGAATTTGTGAGCATGGTAGAACAAGGTAGAGTCAAGCACAGATATGATGTGCAATCGGCAGTAGAAAGTTTAAAAGTAGTTGAGGCGTTATTTGAGTCAAATACTACTGGTAAAAAAGTAGGTATTCAAAGAGGTGAAAATTTTTCTTTTTAATTTATTTAAAATATGTTTAATCTTAAAAATAAAGTAGTTTTAGTTGTTGGTGGTAGAGGATATCTTGGTAGAGATTTTTGCCAAAAACTTTCTTCACAGAATGCAATAGTTATTGCTGCAGACCTACCTCAGGGTTCTAAAGCTTCATTAAGCTCTTCTTTTAGAGAAGAGTTTAAAAATATTGAGCAGTATGATGTTGATGTGACAAATAAACACTCAGTAGCTCAGTTGGTTTCAGAGGTTATCTCAAGGTATGGAAGAATTGATACTTTAGTTTATAGCGTTACGGCAAAGCCAAGTGATTTTTATCTTCCTTTTACTGAATGCTCTTTAGAGGGATGGCAATCAGTAATTAGTTCTGAGCTAGATGGATTGTTTATTGTTGCTCAGGAGGTTGGCCGTATTATGGAGGAAGTAGAGGGCGGAAATATGATATTTATCTCTTCAATTTATGGTGTTGTTGGGAATGACCAAAGGTTATATAAAGATTCAAATTTAGCTGAATTATATTCTGATAACGAAGGTGATCATAAAATAAATCAACCATACTCGCACTCAGTTTATCCAGTTGTAAAAGGTGGAATAATATCTTTGACTCGATATTTAGCTGCTTACTGGGGGGATAAGAATATTAGGGTTAATTGTATTTCACCTGGTGGCGTCTATCATGAAGGTGAAAATGAAGCTTTTGTTAAAAAATATTCAGCAAAAGTTCCTCTTGGAAGAAAGGCTGAATTAATAGAGATTTCTGGAGCAGTGGTATACCTTTCTGCTGATGAAGCAAGTTATATTACAGGACATAACCTCATTATTGATGGTGGTTGGGTTTCATGGTAATTCTGACATACTTTGACATTATGAAATTAATTTAGATAGTTATTAATAAATAAAATCATGTCATTAGCAATAAGAATTATTCCAAAATTGGATATTAAAGGCCCTAATCTAGTTAAAGGAGTTCACTTAGAGGGTCTGAGAGTACTAGGGAGGCCAGAGGAATTTGCAAAGTATTATTATGAAAATGGGGCTGACGAGCTAATTTATCAAGATGTAGTTGCTAGCCTATTTGGAAGAAATAGTTTAAAAGATATGATTTCTAGAACTGCTAAAGAGATCTTTATACCTTTTACTGTCGGTGGAGGTATTCGTAATATTGATGATATTTACAATATTCTTCATTCTGGCGCTGATAAGGTTTCAATTAATACTTCAGCAATTCTAAATTCAAATTTAATTAGCTCTGCATCCTCCATATTTGGAACATCAACTATTGTCATTAGCATAGATGCAATTAAGCAACCAGATGGAAAGTATTATGCCTTTACAGATAATGGAAGAAATTCAACTGGGAGAGAGGTTATTGAGTGGGCAAAGGAAGTAGAACAATTAGGTGCGGGAGAAATTGTATTGACATGTGTTGATCAAGAAGGTTCTGGCAAAGGATTTGATTTATTTTTAGCTTCAGAAGTTGCTGATTCAGTGTCAATTCCTATTGTAGTTCATGGAGGTGCTGGAACAAGCCAGCATGTATTTAACTTAGCTGAAAAATCATCTATTAGTGGAGTGGCAATATCTTCATTATTTCACTATGATTATATTTTGCATAATCGAGATTTAACTGGACATCCCAAAGAAGGAAATAAGGATTTTTTAAAAAGCAATCGAGTGCCTTCAAATATTCAGAGTATTTCAATTAGTAATTTAAAATCATATCTACTAGAGAGAAATATTAACTGCAGGAAATATGAAAAAGACTTATAAAATTGCAATCATAGATTATCAAATGAGTAATATGTTTAGTGTTAGAAATGCTTTAAAGTTAATGGGATTTGAGTCAAAAATTGTTTCAAAAAGGTCAGAAATTCTTGATTCTGATGGTGTTATTCTTCCAGGTGTAGGTTCTTACTCTGTTGCGATGAAAAATATAAGGGAGCTTGGTCTTGACGAGTCAATAAAGGAGTTTGTTGATAGTGGAAAACCTTTTGCAGGGATTTGTCTAGGTTTTCAAATGTTATTTGACAGTAGTACTGAAATTGAGAGGACCAATGGTTTGGGGATTTTTTCAGGTGAAGTAAAAAAATTCAATAATACTGATAAGAAAATTCTTGTCCCACATGTTGGATGGAATTCAATTAGTAAAAATTTAGATTTTAAGAAAAGTTCTGTTTATCCAAAGGATCCTTTAAGTAAAATTAATAGTGGCGATTATTTTTATTTTGTGCATTCCTATTTTGTTTGCCCAAAAGATACAAGTATAATTTATTCTACTACGCAGTATGGTGAATATGAGTTTTGCTCTTCGGTCCAAAGAGATAATATATTTGCATGTCAGTTTCATCCTGAAAAAAGTGGGCTTAAAGGCTTGCAAATGCTTGGCAATATTTTTAATTAAAGAGGTAAGTTTGTATGTTTTATAAAAAAGGAAATATTGAGGGGCAAATACAGCACATTCCTAAGGATGTTAAGTGGTGTAAAAAATGTGTAGTATCAAATCAAAGACCAAGAATTGTATTCGATGAAAATGGTGTTTGTAGTGGATGCAATAATATTGAATATAAAAATAATCAGATAGATTGGGAGCAAAGAGAAAAAGAGTTGGTTGAACTCCTAGACCAGCATAGAAGTAATGATGGGTCTTGGGATGTAATTGTTCCTTCTAGTGGCGGTAAAGACTCTGGTTACGTTGCACACCAACTTAAGTATAAATATGGAATGAATCCACTAACTGTTACCTGGTCTCCATTAAGGTATACAGATATTGGATTTAAAAATTTTCAAGCCTGTAATGATGCCGGTTTTACAAATTTTTTATGTACTCCAAATGGTAAATTCCAAAAAAAATTAGCGCGCTTAAGTTTTGAAGAGCTTGGAGATGCTTTTCACGTATTTGTTTTAGGGCAAGTTAGCTATCCATTTCATATGGCATTGAAATTAGGCATTAAATTAGTTTTTTATGGTGAAAATGGAGAGGCTGAGTATGCGGGTGATCCAGAATATGTTGATAAGCCCTATAAACCATCTAGTGCATGGATTAATCATTATTTTAAAGGTCTTACTTTTCGAGAGTTGCTTGATTATGGGCTTAAAAACAAAGATTATCTGTCAGAGGATGATTATTCAGAATCTGATTTAATGTTTTATGAGCCACCATCATCTCAACTACTTGATCAGGCTGGTATTGAAGGTAAATATTTTTACTCCTATTTTCACAAATGGTCTCCTCAAGAAAACTATTATTATTGTACTGAGAACACTGGCTTTAAGCCAAACTCTGAAAGATCTGAAGGTACTTACTCAAAATATTCTAGTCTAGATGACAAGATGGATGGCTTTCATTACTATATGCGTTACATTAAATTTGGCTTAGGAAGGTGTCTTGAAGAGGCTGCACACGAGGTAAGAGACGGTCATATAAATAGAGAAGAAGGAGTTGCATTGATGCAAAGATATGAAGGGGACTTTCCTAAAAAATATTTCTCAGAATTCCTAGAATATTTAGATATTTCAGAAGATCATTTTTGGAATGTAGTAAATAGTTGGCGCGCTGATCATTTATGGGAACAAGTAAATAATGTTTGGAAACTTAAACATCCGATAAAGTAATTTTTTTCCTTTAGGTATTATTCTGATGCCCTATAATTAGAGTAAATAAAGATTTTTTTCTTAATTTTTTGGAGATTTTATGTGTGGAATTGCAGGAATATTGGATAGAAGTATTCCAAAAAATATGACTAAAAATCTATTGAGAATGGGAGATTCTCTTGCTCATCGTGGTCCAGATGCGGATGGAATTTGGATAAATCATGAAAAATACCTTGGATTATCTCATCGAAGATTGTCAATTATAGATCCTTCTGAAGCAGGCAGCCAGCCAATGCACTCAATTAATGGGCGATATGTTGTAGTATTTAATGGTGAAATATATAATCATCTTAAGCTTCGGATTGAGCTTGAAAAAAAAATCGGCCCCTATAATTGGATAGGTCATTCTGATACAGAAACGCTATTAGCCTGTTTTGAGACTTGGGGAGTTGAAGATACGCTTGTAAGAAGTATAGGAATGTTTTCTTTTGCATTATGGGATAAAAATAATAGTACGTTGATGTTAGCACGTGATCGATTTGGTGAAAAACCTTTATATTACGGGTGGGTGGGCGATAATTTTCTTTTTGGATCAGAGTTAAAGGCTCTTAAATCACATCCTTCTTTTCATTCAAATATAGATCGTAATGCTTTGTGCTTATTTCTACGTTTAAACTATATTCCTGCACCATATTCAATTTATGAAGGCGTTAAAAAGCTTATGCCTGGCTGCTTGCTCAGTATTTCGTTACAACATCCTGAGCCAAAAATTAAAGCTTTCTGGTCTGGTATAGATGCTTCATTAAACTCTAAATCTGAACCTTTCATTGAATCTTTTGATGATGCAGTAACAACACTTGAAGTTTTGCTGAAAGATGCTGTCAGTCAACAAATGATGTCAGATGTCCCACTTGGTGCTTTTTTATCTGGGGGAGTTGATTCATCTACTATAGTTTCTATGATGCAAGCTCAATCTATAAAGCCAATCAAAACTTTTACTATTGGATTCCATGATGAAATATTAAATGAAGCGAAACAAGCAAAATCTATTGCAGCTTATTTAGGAACAGAACATAATGAACTTTACGTTTCAGCAGAAGATGCTATGTCAGTTATCCCCCGTTTATCAAATCTCTATGATGAGCCTTTTGCTGATTCTTCACAAATTCCAACTTTTCTTGTTTCTTCATTAGCTCAACAACAGGTTAAGGTTTCATTGTCTGGAGATGGAGGTGACGAGTTATTTGCAGGCTATAACCGACACCAAATCACGCAAAATACATGGAGAAAGATTTCAAGTATACCAATTCCAATTAAAAAGCTATCATCAAGAGTAATTACTCAAATTTCTTCAGAACAATGGAATCATATTTTTAAGATTTTTGAAAAAGCCGTCCCTTCAATTAGAGGGCGATGGTCTAATATCGGTAATTTACTGCACAAAGGAGCAGATGTTATGTTGAGTAAATCAGATGCCGATCTTTATAATAATTTAACTTCCTTTTGGAGAGATCCTTCTAGTATTGTACTTAATGGTAAAGAGCCTCAAGATCTTATAAGTAATAAGGTTTTTGATTTGGATCAACTTAGTGCAACTGAAAAAATGATGCTCCAAGATATGCTTTCGTACCTTCCTGATGATATCTTATGTAAAGTAGATAGAGCTTCAATGGCTGTATCATTGGAATCACGATCCCCATTTCTTGATCATCGTGTGTTTGAATTTGCTTGGAGACTGCCTATTGAATTTAAATTGCATAGAGGAGAGTCTAAAAGAGTTTTACGTGAAGTACTGTATCGACATGTTCCAAAAAAGTTGATTGATTCCCGGAAAAAAGGTTTTGGTATTCCAATTGATAAATGGTTAAGAGGCCCATTACGTGAATGGGCAGAAGATTTACTAGATGAATCCCAATTAAAGATTGACGGCTATTTTAATCCTGAGTTAATCCGTCTTAAATGGTCCGAACATCTCCTTGGCAGGCGAAATTGGGCCGGACACTTATGGAGTATTTTAATGTTTCAAGTTTGGCTAAGAGATCAAAAATCAAATTGAAGATAAATAGCCAGCATGTCGATATGGATTGGAAGTTAAAATAACCTTATAAATTATTTTTTTTAAGCTCTAAATAGTTAATGGAGATATATACTTTTGGTTAATGCAGATGATTTTGGCTTTACTATAGGCGTCACTGATGGCATTATTAAAGCTTATAGAGAAGGTATAGTAACTCATACTTCAATAATGGCTAATGGTCTAGATTTTGACAGGTCTGTTACCTGCTTAAAGACTGCAGAAAACTTGAAAGTTGGAGTTCACCTAGTTGTAACCTGGGGAGGGCCTATTTTAGAAGGAAATAAAAAATCTTCATTAATTAATACAGATGGAAGGTTTTTTAATCATACAAATCTAATTAAGAGATTAATATTAGGAAAAATTAAGAAAAAAGATATATATAAAGAGTGGGATGAGCAGATTAAAAAAGTAGATAGAGCAGGGATTCAAATTGATCATCTAAATAGCCATCATCACATTCATATGTTGCCAGTTTTTAATGAAGTAATTAATGAACTTGCAAATAAATACAGAATTAGAAGAGTAAGAGTCACCAAAGAAAAAATAAAAAAAAATGATAGATTTAAAATGGTAATTAAAAAAATGATTTTCATCATGCTAGATTTATTTAGAGGCAGAAATGGTGTATATACCTTTTATGGCTTAGGTTTACAAAATTCGAGTAATTATAAAAAAGATTTAATTTCTATATTAAAGGTAATGGGTGATAATTCAGAGCTTATGGTTCATCCTGGTATTGTAGATAGTGATCTTCTCAAGGAGGATAATATGCATTATTCTAGAGAAGATGAGTTAAAAACTATTTCAGATCCAGATGTTATTGAAGCTGCAAGGGAATAAAAATGTTCTTTTTTATTAAACTAGGTATTCTTAGCCTATTCATTTATTTGATAAATGAAAGAATAAATTTTGATCTTAAATTTATGCAGTCGGTAAGTTTTAATTATGTTGATTTGGTTATAGGTTTCTTTTTCACATCTTTATCTATAATAGTAAGCTCCTTAAGGTGGAGAGAGATTCTTAAATTGATATCTATCAATCTTTCTATTAAAGAATCAGTGCTTTATACATATATTGGAACATACTTTAGTGTTTTTTTTCCTGGCGATAGTGGAGGTGATTTAGCAAAAACGTACTATGTAATTAAAGATAAAAAGAAAGGAATTTTAAGTGTAAGTTCCTCGGTTGTTATTGATAGATTTATCGGGTTACTAACAATGCTATTATTGCCTAGCGTTATTTTCCTCTTTTATAATGAAAAAATTAATTTAACTATTTTTAATAGAATGGTTGGAATTGAATATATTGTATTCATCACTTTATTTGTAAGCATAATAATGTTTATCTTTCTAATTAACGCTAGAAATATAATAGATTATCTAAAGAGTTTTATTAAAACTGATAATTTTCTTAATAATCTTTTCAATAAAGCTTCAATAGCGCTAAAAGATTTATCTAGCGATATAAGAAAATATATAAAATCTGTATCATGGTCTTTTTTATCACAATTACTTTTATATATAGGCGGGTATTTTATTGCGCATTCTATAATTGAAGGAATTAACTTTATCTCTTGGATGATATTATATCCTGTTATTATCGCTCTAAGCTCGCTACCAATTACCTTTTCTGGTATAGGTTTAAGGGAGTATTTATTTATTATTTTTGCAGAATCTTTAGGAATAATAGAGGGTGACATACTTATAGTACTATCATTCTTAATATTGCTTTCAATAATAAGTCAATCCCTTATAGGCGCTATTATTTATTTCTTTTTTGGGGAAAACAAAAAAGAAATTTCTTATAAAAAACAGATTAATTGAGGAAGTAATTTATGAACCTTTCAATTATTGTTCCTGTTTATAACTGTGAAAAATGGATTGTCAATAAGATTGATGAGTTTCTCATACTTACAAACCAAATAAAAGATTCTGAAATAATTTTAGTTGATGACTTTAGCTCTGATAATACTTTTAATGTTATTAGTAATTATATTTCAGGTAATAGCAGCATACGACTTTTAAAGCTAGATAAAAATCAAGGTAAAGGTGCAGCAGTAATGAAGGGGTTAAACGAATCAAGTGCAGACTATAGAATATTTACTGACTGTGACCTTGCATATCCAATATCTGAAGTTAAAAAAGTTTATGATGAGCTCCTATCTGATAAAAATATTGGTATGGTAATTGCAAATAGGAGGGATTTAAATAGCATTTGTGAATTAAATCCAAAATATTTTAAACACGTATACTCGCGAGAAAAATCTGGAGCAACATTAAACAAATTCTTGAAGTTCATGAGATTAACTTTATTTGACGATACTCAGGCAGGACTTAAGGGATTTAGAGGTAATAATATTAAAAAGTTTGGTGGAATAAGTGTATATCGTTTTGGCTTTGATATTGAGTTGCTTATTATTGCAGTAAGACAAAAGATAGTAATCAAACAAATACCTGTAAGGTATATTTATCATGATGATCAGAGTTCAGTAAGTGTAATTAGAGATGGCATTAGGATTATTCGAGACTCTATCAAAATATTCATAAATGATAAAAATCATCAGTATAAACATAAACAGCCATTAGATAAAAAATAATTGAATGTTATTAAAAATTCTCAAAGGCGATTACTTATTAATTAAGAATGGAAGAATAATTGTAAGGTTTTTTTCTATTTTTCAAAAAAAAATAGTCTCTAAAAATAATATCATTTCAATTAATCATGTTAATAATTTAGCGTATTCGTATAGAAAAAATTCTGGAGAAGTGTTTAATAATTTTCTAGACCAATTAAAAAAAAATATTTCAAATAGTTACTATGAGATTATCCTTTCCTCTTCTGGACTAATTAAAAGCTCTTACTTTGATAAATTATTATGGTCCTCAGAAAAAGTTGCTTATTTAAAAAATCAAAATATCTATATTGATAAGAATGATAGTATTTTATCTAGAGCAGCTTATTTTTCTTTTAAAAAGAAAAAAATAATAATTTTTGGCTCTTCTTCATCTTACTCTACCTTCTCTTATATTAATAAGTCCTTTTTGTGGTTCCTAATAGAGTTATTTAGGACTATAAAGGAATCGATAAAGAGATTGGGCTATTCCAATAAGAGAGTTATTTCGACAGACATTATGATAGTTGTAAGTCAGCCATACCAATATATAAGATTAGAAGGATTGATTAAAGCTTTAATCAATGATAAAAAAATGTCAATTACAATTGCCTCACCTTTAAATATAATTAAAACTAATCAAATAAACTCTCCTAATATAAGATACGAGAATATCAATTCTTTTAGAGATTCTAGAACACTATTTAAAACTTATTTATCAATATTTAGTTATTGGAGTTCCCTTAAATATGTAAAAAAAATATCCAAAAAATTTGAGAATCTAAAGGTATTAGATGCCCTATTAATAGAGAGTTTTATTAAGTGGCATTATGATCATATAAATATTCTTGCAAGAACTGAAATTTTAGCTAAAAAGATGCTTCATCAAGTTAATCCCTCAATGATATATTCAATAGATGGCTCTGACTTTTTTGTTCGAATATTTGAGAAGCTGAGCCATGAAAATGATTTACCTACATACTGCCTTCCTTTCGCTTTTTTGGATGAAAGCGAACAAAATTGGACCAAAAGGAGTAAGGCAAGATATGGGGCAATAAATAAGGGTTCGAGTAAATTAGTAAAAGAATTAACAGGCTCTATTTATGACGTAGATGTTATAGGGGACCCTTTTTACGATAACTTTTATTGTAATGATAGTCAAATTAGTGCTATGAAAGCTAACATCGGTATTAGTGATACGGACAAGATTATCGCATTTAACTCTTTTCCATCGACCTTAAATAAGATTGGCTATAGTGATGCACAATATTTAAAGAATGAATACGAACTAATGTTACGAAGAGTAATTGAGGTTAGTATCACCAATGGATATCATATTATTATTAAGCCCCATCCTGTAGATAATAATAATATAAAACATATTGTAAATAGTTTTTTACAAAAAGAAAGAATTCATATTGTTAATGATGTGAATTCTTTAGAAATGATTAGTATTGCTGACATTATTGTTGGTGTCCATTCAAAAGTAGCCTTTGAAACAATTCTTCTTAATAAGAAATACTTATTATTACAATGGAGTAATCTCCCAGATATTATGAAACTGATTGAATATAAAGTATGTAATGTTTCTTTTGGGCCAGAAGACCTTGATTTGAATTTAGATAGCTTACTTAATGTTGATTATGAAAAAAACTATATGATTAGAAGAGAAAACTATCTTAAAAATATGTATGTTTATCCATATGATAAATGTTTAGATAGATTGTTAAAAGTATTTGTAAAAATAATAGAGAAACCTAGTCATTTATCATGAAAATTGCAATTTTTCATAATTTGCCAACTGGTGGTGCAAAAAGATCACTTTACGAATGGGCAAAAAGATTATCATCAAACAATACTCTTGATTTGTATGGATATTCTTCTAGTTCTGAAAGTTATTTGGATATTCGATCTTTTTGTAGAAAAACTAACTATTATTGGGATAATCCTATTAAATCAACTGGATTTAACATTTTTTCCAAGTTTTTTCTATTTATTAAATTAATTACATTGTCAAAAAAAATTGCAGCTGATATCGATTCAAATGCATATGATATTGTATTCATTCATCATGATATTTATGTTCAAAGCCCCCTCGTTTTAATGTTTTTACAATCTAAGACTGTTTACTACTGTCAAGAGCCCTTTAGGAGGGTCTATGAGAAACAGAAATTTAATTATGTTTCTATAGGCGCGACTTTAGGTTGGTTATTATTAAAGTTTACTGATCAAATATTAAAAGCTCTTGATAATGCGGCTATAAAGTCAGCAGATGTTGTATTAGCAAATAGTAATTACTCAGCAAAAAAAATTTATGAAGCTTATAAAATTAGCCCACAAGTTGTTTATTTGGGTGTAGATACTAATCAATTTTATTTTATGCCAGAAATTAAAAAAGAAAATTTGGTGCTTTCTGTTGGCAGATTAGACTATTCTAAGGGCCATGATTTTGCAATATTATCCCTCTCTTTAATTAACGAAAATATAAGACCTACCTTAAGAATTATGTGTGACTCTAGAGATAGTGATTATAAGAGTTACCTACTAGATTTAGCTAAAAAAAATAATGTATCAATAATTATTGAAACTATTCCTGAGGATGACTTATGTAAAGTCTATAATCAATCTTTATTTTTAATCTCAGCCCAAAGAAATGAACCCTTGGGATTAGTTGCCTTAGAATCAATGTCATGTAGTGTTCCAGTTATAGGGGTTGCTGAAGGAGGAATAAATGAAACTATTATCAATAATAATACAGGGTTTCTTGTTGAAAGAAATAAAGAGCATTTTGCTCAAAAAATTGAGCAATTATTATTAGATGGTGAACTTAGAAAGGCACTTGGCATTGGTGGATTGAAACATATTAAATCTAAATGGTCATGGGATATAAGTACCACCAAAATTAATGAGAAATTTAGAGAAATTTAGAGAAATTTAGAGAAATTTAGAGAAATTTAGAGAAATTTAGAGAAATTTAGAGAAATTTACTGAGAAAAAATTATTTATAGGAGTTTTTTATAATGAATGTAATGTACATAGGTCTTGGAAGAATTGGTTTGCCCCAAGCTCTGGTCTCAGCAGATGCTGGTCATATGGTTTACGGAGTGGATAATAGTATTGATAATATTACTCTACTTTCTGAAGCTAAAACACCGTTCTATGAGCCTTTGATGAATGAATTATTACAAAAGCATATTAATAATAATTTTACGATTTTTAATGAAATTAAGATGGCTCCAAAAAAAGTTGATTTATTATTTTTTACTTTAGGAACTGGTATTCCAGTTTATCCAGAAAAACTTGATTTGAGTGAAATCGAAAGCCTTTTAGATGAGGTAATTAAAAGTATTAGTGCAAAGGTTTATATATTTCGAACTACTTTGCCAGTAGGAACTGTTGATGCTTTGTCGGAAAGATATCAAAATACAAACTTTGCGTTTGTCCCTGAGCGTTTAGTTGAGGGAAATGCCATAGCTGAAGAAAGGCAACTTCCAAAAATAATTGGAACATATAATGATTACTCATTTAATTTAATTAGTAAATTTTTTATTTCAATTGGCGGCGATATCATTAGGGTTAAAAATCCTAGAACAGCAGAATTTTGTAAATTGACAGATAATAGCTATAGAAATTTAATTTTTTCATTTTCAAATGATATTGCAATTGCAGCAGAGACAAATAAGATTGATGTTTATGAAGTAATATCAAGCGTTAATAATGGCTATGAGAGAAATAATATTATGACTCCAGGACCTGTATCAGGATATTGTTTAGGAAAAGATCCTTACATATTTGAATATTCATTTCCTGATAATATTTCTAAAAATCATAGTGTAATTTATAAAGCGAGAAAGAATAATGATTATCTATATAAATATTTCTCTAAAAAAGCAGCAGAGTTAACTCCTCAAATAATTTCTATTTTAGGAGTAAGTTTTAAAGCTGATATTGATGACTTTAGAATGTCTCATACACATAATATTATTGAAGAGATAGAGAGTGAGTTGCCAGGATGTATAATTAAAATTTATGACCCATTTATTTCTAGTAATAAGTATACAAATCAATACAATGAAAATAAAAGTGTACTTACTATAAATGATATTAACGATACAAATTTATTTGAAACAGATTTATTAATGATTCTAACGCCACATAAAGAAATTAAAAATATTGATAGAAAATTACTATTTGATTTATTAGAGATAAAGGAGCCTGCTATATTTGATGCCTGGAATGTCTGGAGTGATTTAACTGAAAAGTATGAGAAATATTCATCTTTTGGAAGGGGGTCATGAAAAAAGTAGCTGTTGTAACTGGATGTGCAGGTTTTCTTGGGTCACACTTGTCAGAACATCTTTTAAAACAAGGAGCTTATATAATTGGAATAGATAATCTTTTTAGGGGTCAGCTGTCTAATTTAAATGAAATTATTCATGATAAAAACTTTAATTTTATTAATGGAGACTTGAGTGAATTAAAAACTATTTCACTGATTCAAGATCAGATAGATAAAAAAGGTGGAGTCGACTATATTTATCATTATGCCGCAGTCAATGGTACTGAACATTTTTATGATAAGCCTTTCTTTACTTATTTCACAAACAACAAGACTACTGAAAATATTTTATTACTTGCTGAGGCTAATAAAAATCTCTTAAAAAGATTAGTTTATACTTCCTCGTCAGAGGTCTATGGTGAGCCTAGAAATATTCCTACTTCAGAAAAAGAGTTAATAACACTAAATATTGATGCTCAAAGAGACTCATATGCTTCAAGTAAGGCAAATACTGAGTTTATGGTCAGGTTAAAAAGTGAAGAAATGGGGATTCACTATACTATTCTTCGTCCATTCAACACATATGGCCCAAAAATGGATGACTCAAAATACGGACAAGTTGTCCCAGAGTTTTTTCGTAAAGCGTTGAGTGGTGATACTTTTACAATTATAGGTTCTGGGGAAGAGACAAGGTCATTTTGTTATGTTTCTGACCATGTAGAAATGGCTATCAAGGCAGCTGAATCTTTAAATACTACTAATGAAATATATAATATTGGGGCTGAATATGAGATCTCTATACTTAAGCTTGCTGAGATGATTCATAATGTTATTGGTATTAAGTTTATTTATACGAATTTAGAAAGCAGAAAGGATGATATTAAACGAAGGTGCCCAAATATAAAAAAACTTTCAGATGCCATTGATCTATCTCCAAAAATTACGCTTCTAGATGGATTAACAAAAATGTATAAATCAATTTTAGAAAATGAAGTATGTTTAAAACAATAAGGTTTTCAGATAAATACTTTTCGTATGTGAGGAATTAATTGAATAATAAGTTTATATTTCCATTTTTTATAGGCGTTTTATACTTTCTTGTTATTTTGTATAGTGCGTGGATGTATCCAATCGATGGCAATGAAAGTTGGATGTATGCTGAATCTCTTTATTCTATTACTAACACACCTTATAAAGACTATTTTTCTCACCGATTGCCATTATTCCAAATTATATATGGTATTTGGATGAATATTTTTAGTGAAACTTTGTTCTCAATGAGAATTTTGTCTTCTATCTTTTCAGCACTTTCTATAGCCATTGTTTTATATATTTGTAGGCAATTGACAGGCAATAAACTTATATTAATTATTGCTGCGATGGTTCTATGGAATGTGGTGGTTATTAGTGCTTTATCAAAGGCATTAATTTACCCATTGGTTTCTTTTTTATATTCTCTAAGCATATTAAGCCTTTATAAAAATAGAGATAATTATAAGAAATCAATGTTGGTATTTTTCTTTTTTCAAATATTGATTTGGGCATGCCAATATCCAATAAGTGCACATACTATTTTAATTTTAATATTTCTTACTATTGTTATTCATTCAGTTAATTATGAATTGTCTTTTTCTACAAAATTGATTAGCTTGGTTTTATTTCCAGTGTTTGCAATTTGGCTTTATATGTTCATAAATAATGACTATCGAATAATATATGATACTTTTATTTATAACATGCAGCAAGTTCCTTTAATGTTAAAGATGAATATAATTAGTTCTGATTATGATAGTTTATTTGAAAGAATAATTGACCAAAGAAAACGAGAAGTGGTGCAATTTCTACCATTAATTTTTATGTTTGTTGCTGCGATATTTTATTTTTTAATTAATTGCTTTTCTTATCTAAAAAAATGGAAAATTTCATGGGATGCGCAAATTTATTTATATAGCGGAATCTATTTTTTAGGCTACTATGGTGTTTTTTTTGTAATTGGGTATGATTTTCCTGTTACAAAAGTCTATATTTTTTTTCCAGCAATGATTTTAGTTACTTCTATATTCATAAAAATATTTGAAGATATAGATAAAATAAAGCAACAAGTTATAGTAGGTTTTTTGCTTACAACCATTTTATTCTGGCCTTATATTCAAGGTATAAAACAATTTTATTCATATAATCCTCATACTGAGCTTATCTCCTTTAACGAAACTATTAGTAATTATGATGATGGAGGTGTATGGTTTTCACTTTATCCACTTATCCTTCAGGGAGACATTAAACTTGATCTAACTCTTTCTATGGAATTGTATGGTTTTTTAAATGATTTAAATGAGATTGATGCCAATTATTACCATCTTCCAAATATTGAAGTTATAAAAAGTAAAATTAACTCCAAATATTATTCTGGAATTTTATTATCTAATAGATTTGTGAGTAATAAAAATATGTCACTTATCTTTTTCCCACATTATAATGATCTGATGAAATCTATCGAAAAAAATTATTATTTAAAGGATAATTACGATGGTAGAAATAGTAGCATAGGTAAGGTTGATATTTTTTTAGTCAAAGAATGAAATCAGATTGGTTTAAATAGTTTTTTTAACATTTCTTTAAAATAGTTTTAATAGTAACAATTTTTTTTATTAATATTAAATATTTTTAATATGTCAGAAATAAATAGTCATTTAGAGGTTAACAGATCTTCAGAAAAATCTTTTGGAGTATTATTCTCCATAGTTTTTTTGATTATTTCTTTATTTCCTCTTCTAAGTTTTGAACCTATTCGAGTTTGGTTTCTTATAATCTCAGCTGTATTTTTATTTGTAGCTTTTTTGGTGCCAAAATTACTTATGATTCCAAATAAACTTTGGTTTAAGTTTGGCTTATTTCTTGGATCTATAGTTGCACCAATTATTATGGCATTGGTGTATTTTTTTACTGTACTTCCAATAGGTCTTATTATGCGTCTTTTAAAAAAAGACTTGCTTAATAAAAAGTTTGATAAAAAATCTAAATCATATTGGATTATCAGAACTGAGCCTATGGGAACAATGAAGAATCAATTTTAGGATTATTAATAATGTCATTTATTAAAGAATTATGGTTATTTATGCGAATTAGGAAAAAGTTCTGGCTTTTACCAATTCTTTTTACACTCGCTCTTTTTGGTGGATTAATAGTTCTTAGCCAAGGTTCGGCTATTGCACCATTTGTCTACACATTGTTTTAAAAAATGAAAGCTGTTTTAGGTATTTCAGCCTTTTATCACGATAGTGCTGCAGCAATATTAGTGGATGGTGAAATAATTGCTGCTGCTCAAGAAGAACGATTTACCCGAAAGAAGCATGACCCATCATATCCAACAAATGCTATTAAATATTGCTTAAAAGAAGCTAATTTGACCTTAGATCAAGTTGAGTATATTACTTTCTATGACAAGCCTTTTTTAAAATTTGAACGTTTATTAGAAACTTATGTTGCTTTCGCTCCTAAGGGTTTACAATCATTTAGAATGGCAATGCCAATATGGCTGAGAGAAAAGTTATTCTTGAAAGACTTACTTATTAAAGAAATAAAAAAAGTTGATAAGAATTTTGACAAGAATAAATTAATGTTTGGTGAGCATCATTTTAGTCATGCTGCTAGTGCGTTTTATGCCTCACCTTTTGAAGAAGCTGTGGTACTTACAATTGATGGAGTTGGTGAGTGGGCTACAACTACCGTTGCTATAGGTAATGGAAATAAGCTTGATATAGTAAAAGAAATTCACTTTCCTCATTCTTTAGGGCTTCTATACTCTGCGTTTACTTATTACACAGGATTTAGAGTAAATAGTGGAGAGTATAAGTTAATGGGCTTGGCTCCTTATGGTGAACCAAAGTATAAAGATTTAATTTTAACTAAGTTAGTAGATTTAAAAGAGGACGGTTCATTTCGTCTTGATCAAGATTATTTTAATTACTCTACTGGACTTACCATGGTAAATAAAAAGTTTTCAAGTTTATTTGGTGAGCCTATAAGACAGCCAGATTCGGATAAGCTTACTAAATTTCATATGGACATTGCGGCATCTATTCAAGCTGTTACTGAAGAAATTATTCTTACCATGACTAGGTCACTAGCAAATGAATATAATATTGCAAATCTTTGTATGGCAGGTGGTGTTGCGCTTAATTGTGTTGCAAATGGTAAAATACTTAGAGATAAAGCATTTAAAGATATTTGGATTCAACCGGCATCTGGGGATGCTGGAGGTGCTTTAGGGGGAGCTTTAGCATTATGGCACACAGAACTTAATAATCCAAGAAAGGTTAATCCTAATGATAGTATGAAAGGATCTTATCTTGGGCCTTCTTATAATCAAGAGTTTGTGGAAAAGGAACTTTTAGATTGTGGTGCTATATTTGATTCAGTTATTGAAAATGAGATGATTGAAATTACTTCAGAGGCTTTAGCAAACGGTGAGGCAGTGGGATGGTTTCAAGGCAGAATGGAATTTGGTCCACGATCACTTGGTGGGCGATCAATATTGGGTGATCCTCGTTCAGAAAAAATGCAAAAAACACTGAATCTAAAAGTAAAATATCGAGAGAGTTTCAGGCCATTTGCGCCATCGGTATTAAGGGAAGATATGGCAGAATGGTTTGAGTTAGATTATGATAGTCCATATATGCTTTTTGTTGATAATGTAAACAATAAGCATCATGTAAAAATGTCACAAGAAGAAGAATCTTTATTTGGTATTGATAAACTCAATATTAAGCGCTCAAATATTCCAGCAGTTACCCATGTTGACTATTCTGCTAGAATACAAACAGTCCATCAGGCAACTAATCGAATATATTATGACCTTATTAAAAGTTTTAAACAAAAGACTGGATGTTCTGTTTTGGTAAACACTTCTTTTAATGTTAGAGGTGAGCCAATTGTTTGTTCGCCAAGGGACGCGTTTAAATGTTTTATGGGGAACGAATTAGATTTACTTGTAGTTGGTAATTGCATAATTAGAAAAGATAGTCAAAATGAAGTTCTGAAATCAAATTATTTTGATAATTATGTTCTGGACTAATGCTAGAACTAAATCAAAAAAAATATTTCCAATATCAAGTTTTGTATGTTGGTTTTTCTTCATAGCTTCAACCCTATTTCTGCTCTATGTTTTCTATCTTTCTGAGATTGCTTTAAACGGAAATGAAAGAAATGGTTATATTAAGTACTACCAGTTAGCACTCTTTGGAATTCTATTTTGGGGTATTTCAATAAAACTTAGAGAGGACATAAAAGCAAATCTTATTACTATAGTTTCCTCTATCTTATTAACACTTTATATAGTTGAAATTGGGTTGGTTTTTATGAATCTAGGTAGTGAGCCTAAAAAAAATGCATCAATTGCAAAAAAAGCTAATATTGAATGGGACGACCGTTCACAATCTAAAGTAGTTGAAGATTTAATTTATAAAGGAATTGATGCAGTCCTCCTCCCATTCCCAGCAGAGGTAATGAAAGAAATTGGTGATGATAGTAAAAACACTCGAAATATTCTTCCTTTGGGAGGGCTTTCTAATAAAACTACTGTAGTTTCTAATGAGTTAGGTCAGTATATGATTTATAAAAGTGATCGTTATGGCTTTAATAATCCTGATGATCAGTGGGATGCAGATTCGGTTCAATGGCTTCTCATAGGTGATTCTTTTGCACAAGGCCTGGCAGTTCAGAGTGGTGAGGATATAGCTTCAAATATTAGATCTCTTACCAATACTAATGCTATTACTTTAGGAATGGCAAGTAATGGGCCGTTAATAGAATATGCATCAGTTGTAGAATATGGAAAAAATGTTGCTGCAGATAAAGTAATTTGGATCTATTACGAAGATAATGATCTGCCAATTGATATCATAGCTGAGAAAAAAATCCCAATCCTTATGAAGTATATGAATAACCAATTTACACAAAACTTGATTCAACGCCAAGAAGAAATTGATAGTTCATTGGAAACGTATATTGACTTTGCAAAAACTAATGCTGAGAATAGATTGAGGGATGAAGATAATAATGAAGAAACCAGCTTAAGGCATTCAGATAGAGAGAAATCTACAATAAGCTCATTAAAAAAATGGATCAAACTATCTAGAGTAAGAAAAGTTTTAGCGTTTGATAGTGAAATTAGAGTGGAATTCGATTATGAACTTTTTTCTCAAATTTTAATTAAAACGAAAGATGAAGTAGAGGCCTGGGGAGGAAACCTTTACTTCGTTTATCTTCCTACATATAGTCGTTACAAAAGAAATTTTGTTTCTCATGATGAGTATTTCTTAAAATCTGAAGTAATAAATTTAGTTAAAGGGCTAAATATTAATGTGATTGATCTTCATGAGGAAGTTTTTGAAAATAATAATAATCCTCTTTCATTGTTCCCTTTTAAATCAGAGGGCCACTATACTCCTGAGGGTTATTCTGCAGTGGCTAGAGCTATTATATCTGGGGCAAAGTGAAGAATTTGATTATAATAAGTATAAATATCAGTGTAAAGTATACTATTTTTTTTTAGTTTATAACCTAAGGCATCATCATGGATAAAACAGACATGTTTAATGAGTTTCTGATTAATCAGAGCGCTCAAATTGAAGTAACTAGTTTTTTAGTAAATCTAATTATAGCTGGAATTCTTTCATCTCTTATTGCGCTAGTGTATGTTAAGTTTGGAAGTTCTCTTTCTAATAGAAAGAGATTTTCTAATAATTTCCTTATGATTACAATGACAACGATGCTTATTATAACCATTGTTAAAACATCTTTAGCTTTGTCCTTAGGGCTTGTAGGGGCCTTGTCAATAATTAGATTCCGAACTGCAATAAAAGAGCCTGAGGAGCTCGCATTTATGTTTATATCTATTGCTGTAGGTTTAGGACTAGGTGCTGGACAAAGACTAATAGTTATTTTAGGTCTTGCAGTGATATTATTAGCTTACATGGTTAAGTCTTGGAATAAAGCTAAGAGATTAAATGATGAAAAAAATTTCTACCTTACTATTAGTTGGTTTAAAAATTCTAAATATGATCTTGCTAATTTACTTACAGCAGTGAAGAAAACTACAGATAAATTTGATCTGCAAAGATTAGATTCTTCATCTAAGGATTCTAATGAAGCCCTTATTCTTATCGAGATTGATGAAATTAATGATGTGCAATCAATTATTAAAGAATTGAATAAAATTGATAGTTCTATTAATACTACATTTTTTGAAAATACTGGAAAAAGCTTCTAAATATAATTTAGATGCCAAAACATAATTTTTTTTGATATATTTCATAACTATGATCTACTCAGATTTTAGAAGGTTTTTTATTTGGGCCTTACTAGTACTAATTATTTGTATCACATTCGCTGGTGGATACGCAGCACATAAAAAAGGTTATGGCGGTTTCTTTGTAAATGATATTTTACGAATCAAGTCTAAGTATTTCTTACATCTTTATAAAGGCTACACTGCGGATACTGAAAGAATATCAATTGATATTAAACAAAAGAATTTTTCAAGATTAGAGTATCAAAGACAAAAAGCTCTCGAAGCAAAATACCTTATTGGATCTGATTATGAAGATATACCAATAAAAATACGTTATAAAGATTTAACTATCAAAGCGAAAGCTCGATTAAAAGGATCTAATTCTGATCATTGGTCTGTTGATGATATGTGGTCATTGAAGATTAATTTAAAAGGTGAAAATAGGCTTTGGGGAATGGATAAGTTTTCAATTCAGAACCCTAAAACGCGCGGATTTATGGACGAATGGTATCTGCAAAAATTTCTAGCACACTTGGGTTTAATTTCCAGAAGATATGAATTTATTAAGGTAAATATCAATGGTAAAAAAGAAAATATATTTGCATTAGAAGAATCAATTAATAAAGAATTAATTGAAAATTCTAAATTAAGAGATGGAGTTATTCTTGAGTATAGTGATGAATTATTTTGGAGAGAGTTGATTGCGAACTCACCAAATGATATGTCTTTTGATACAACATTCTATATTGGTGAAGTTGAAACTGCTAATTCTCCAAAGTTAATTAATGATAAAGCGCTAAATTATGAAGGTGAAATTGCTACTTCACTTTTAAATAAATATAAACGTAATGAAATTGAAGCTAAATTAGTTTTTGATATTGAGAAAATGGCAAAACTTATGGCAACTACAGATCTTTTTGGAAGTTCGCATCCACATGAGTTAAATAATATTAAATTTTACTTCAATCCATTTACATCACTTTTAGAGCCAATTGCTAATGATGTTACTTCAATTGTAAAAACCTACATACTTTCTGGAGATAAAAATTTCCCTTATTACAATGATTACAATAAATTGTACATTTCATGGGAAAAAAGGCTAATTTCTGACCCAATATTCATAGAGGAATATATTAAACAATTAGAACATATTTCATCTGAAGACTTTTTAAATGAATTTTTTAGTATGGTTGAGGATGATGCTCAAAAAAATATTGATAAATTGCATTTTAGCTATCCTTTTTACTCATTTGATAAGAGAGAGATAATAGAAAATAACGCACTTTTTATTAGAAATATTTTAAATCCAAATTCTATTGCGCGCGCATATTTTATAAAGTCTGAAACTACTGGGGATTCTTCTGGAAGACTTTTAATTACTAATTTACATAGATTTCCATTAATTTTAATTGATACGCCTTTTGCTAGTAATTTAGAATCTAAAGATATAATTTTAGATGGAAAAATTAGTGAACAGCCTATCAACTATAAAAGTTTTGATATTAATGAAAAACTTTCTAAAAATATTGATCAATTAAAAATTAATTTTTCATTGGTAGGCTCAAATAAGATCCACTCTATAAAAGTTGAAGATTTTCCTTATAATAAAAATCAAATTTATTCGTATCCTAATACAAAAATCTCTAATATCGACGATTATGCATTTATTATTAAAGATGGAAATACTATTACCTTTAAAGCTGAAAAATTGGTTATAAATGAGAATATTATTATTCCAAAAGGATATGAAGTAATTGCAAATCAAGGCTTAGAAATTGATTTGCAAAATGGAGCGGCAATTTACTCCTACTCACCTATTAAATTTATTGGTACAAAAGAAATGCCAGTCAAAATTTATTCTTCAGATGAAAGTGGCTTTGGAGTAATAGTAATAAAAGCAAATAAAGAGTCAATTCTTAAGCATGTAATCGTTAAAGATACTGGAAATATAAATGAAAATGTTTTCGCTACTGGGGCTTTAACCTTTTATGAGTCACCAGTAAAAATTGAAGATTCTTTTTTTCTATCTAATAACTCTGAAGATGCTCTAAATATCATAAGAACAAGGTTTACTATTGATAGAACAAAATTTGATAATAATCGTTCAGATTCATTAGATATAGATTATTCTGATGGTGATATTAGAAATTCATTTTTTGATAATAACGGTAATGATGCTATTGATTTATCTGGAAGTAATGTATATATTGAGTCAGTTGTAATCAAAAATGTAAAAGATAAGGCTATAAGTGCTGGAGAGAAGAGTCAAGTAGAAGTTAATGGGGTAAAGATTTATAATTCTGATATCTCAATAACTAGTAAAGATTCTTCCATCCTAAATGGAAATAATATTTCGATAAAGAACTCAAAGGTTGGACTTGCGGTATTTAGAAAGAAAAGTGAGTTTGGTCCTGCAAAAATGACTATAAATAATATTTCATTTGACCAGGTTGAGAATCATTATCTTCTCGAAGACGAGAGCTTGTTGGAGATTAACCAAATGAATATTGATAGCAATAATGCTGCCGTCAAAGATGTGCTTTATGGCGAAGTTTATGGAAAAGCAAGTGGCATTGATTAATAATCACGATTGGAGGTATGAGAGGAAATTTCTTATAAACAATCGCTTCCAAAGATCTATTTCACAAGAGTTAAAGTTACACCCATCAATTTTTTCAGAAGCTTATCCTGAGCGTCGAGTTAATAATTTTTATTATGACGATATTTCTTTTGCATCTTTTTTTAATAATGTAATGGGAGTTAGTTCACGTAAAAAAACTCGGATTCGATATTATGGTAGAACTATTGGTAAAATTATTTCTCCAAAACTTGAATTAAAAATTAAAAATGGACTTCTTGGTACAAAAGTGTCTTATCCCTTAAAGAATTTTAATATTACACATGAAATAACTAGAGATACTGTAAATAAAGCTGTTTATTCCTCACTTTCAGATGATTTAAGATCAAATATACTTTCACTAAATCCAATTTTATTAAATACTTATAAAAGAAAATATTATTTATCACAAGATAAAAAATATAGAGTGACAATGGATTATGATTTAAAATTTTATAGGTTAGATCGACTAAAAAATAATATACTTACGCCAGTAGAATTAATGAATACTATTATTCTTGAAATAAAATATAGTAGTGCTGATGATGATCGATTATCCGAAATTACTAACAATTGGCCATATAGACTTACTAAAAGCTCCAAATATGTCATGGGGGTTGAGGCACTTTACCCTGAGCTTGGCATTTATGGTTAATTTTTTTAATTGGAGATTTAGAATTAATAAGCAATCAAGTACCTATAAGGTCTATTCAAAGTATTCCAAAATTGTTTCTAAGCTTGTTTATCTATTTATCATTCTTAGAACTCGATTATTGCCACTTGAAATTTATAATAAAGAAATTCCTGATGAGGGAACTATTGTTGAAATAGGTTCTGGGCATGGAATTATTGCAAGATTTCTTGCCCTTTCTTCTAGCAAGAGAAATGTTATTGGATTTGATCCAGATATTGAAAGAACAAAAATTGCCAAAAAAGTCAGTATTGAAGAGCAGAATATAGACTTTATAGCTAAATATTACAATAATAATTTGTCTGGGCCAGTTGATGCAGCAATTGTAGTTGGGGTATTTTGCTTGATGGATGATAAGGATGTGAGTAATGTATTAAAGATGTTAAATACATCTTTTTCTGAGAAAAGCTTACTTTATATTAGTGATATACCCGCATATGAAAAATTTGATTTTATTCACTTGTTTCATATTACAAGAGAAAAGTTCTTTGGCCTTATAGGATTCACAAAAGGTGATGGACTATATCTTCGAACTCATGAGGAATGGAAAGAGCTTCTAAAAAAATCAGGTTTCAAAATAAATTTTGTGAATAAAGCCCCAGTTTTTCTTCATAGAACTTATGATATAGTTTGTGAGAAATTATTACCAAATTAGTAATTGCTCTAAAATACTATTAAGTTTAGTTTTTTTTGCTTAAATGAAATCAACTTTATATTAGGATTAAAAAATCGAATGATTTTGAAAAATTACAAGTTATTGTTACCCCTTTTTTGTATTATTTTTTATACATTAGAAGTCTATAGTTTACCAATAGCAGATGGCACAAAAGGTAGTTTTATAATTCGTCCTGCTGACTTATTCACAGTAATTGTTGGTTTTATTGGTATTTTTTTTATTGCAAACGGGTCTTTATTAAAGCTTGATAAGATAGTAGCTTTGTTATCTTGCTATATAGCAGCAAGTCTTTTGGCGTCATTTAGAGATCCTCAGATTGCATCACTCGTTGGAATCTCCTATTCATTTATAATTCTCATTACATATTTAATAATTACATCTACAGTAAGAGATCAATATGATTTTAATTTAATAGTAAATGGGATAATTATAATAACAGCTATTATTTCAATTTATATAATTATAGAACAGATTTTATGGTGGATTTATGACTACAAACTTATCATTCCATTTTGTCAATACACACCTTCGAAAAATTTTAGTTGTGTAGTGACTGATGCTCAATTTCTTCAAAGTACATATAATTTTCATGGCGGCATGGTAAGACCAAAAGCTTTTTTTCCAGGAGTTAATGCTTTTGGTGCTTTTGCATTACCTGGGTTTTTTCTTTCGTTAGCAAAAATACAAATTAAGTCTACTTCTACAAGTTATCTTATTTGTGCAATAATATTTCTTGCAATAATTTTATCATTATCAAGAAATGCAATGCTAGGCCTTTCTATTGGCTTATTGTTCTATTTTTATGCAATATCAGTCATGAAGAGTAGATTTATTTTTTTTAAAAGAGTGTTTTTGTTAATATTTGGTACTATTTTCGCAATAATACTAATAGATATTTCTTCAGAATTCTTTAATTTGCCTAGGCGTTTTAATGTTGTGGATTTTTTTACTTCTGCATCAACTAATAGTTATGAATTAACAAATATTGGATATAGCCGTTTTGTATATCAGGAATCCGAGATTTCTCTTTTTCTTACTCATTTTCTTGCAGCAATTGAAGCAAATGCTAATACTTATGGTATTGGGATGGGTGTTCAATTATTTGATAGCTACGCAATAACACTGGAGTATGTAAAAACTTGGGGCTCACACTCTAATTTTATAATTTTTCTTGGTGAGTCTGGAATCATTGGACTAACAGCTCAAATTTTAATAGTTACCCATTTATCCCATTTATTTTTTAAGACAATTAATAGAAAATCTGTACTGGTAAATCACTATACTTATATCTTGATTGCATTATTTTCCGCGTATACAGGTCTTATAATTACGGGAATAGTGAGAACATTTTATTTCAATACCTATACATTTATTATTGTTGCTTTAATTATTATTTCATACAGGATAAGTGAGAATTTTGAAACATCAAATAAAGAGATAGTAAGTTAACTCTAAATGTTTAAATCAACTACTAAATCTAATGTAGTCATTTCAACAATTAATTTTAATAGCCATCATCATACTATTAAATTAATTGAGAGTCTTTTGGTAGCTGATCTTTCGAACTCCAAAATAATAATTTGTGACAATTTTTCAGCAGATGATTCTTGTTTATATATTAATAGTTTCTTTAAAAAATTAGACTGGAAGTCTAATAAGAAATCAAGAATAAATAGTAATCAAATTTTATCAGCACAACATTTGCTTGCTAATAATAATGTTGAGTTTATCTTTCTTAAACTAAGGGAAAATTTTGGTTTTGCTAAAGCTAATAACATAGCATATACGTATGCTAATAAATTAGAAAGCTTTGATTATTTTTGGCTTCTGAATAATGATGCAACAATATTAAATACTACTTTGCCAAAATTGGTAGAGGCTGCAAATAATAATAATAATAATATCTTATTATCGAGTCTAATTTTTGAAGACAACTCTAGAAGAAAAGTTTGGTTTTCAGGAGGCGTTTATAACAAGTATTTTGCAATAGGAAATAATGTGAGTTATAACAATTTTAAAAAATCTCAGTTTAAATTTTTATCCGGTTGCTCTTTATTTATTCCAGTCAAAGTAATTCAAAAAATTGGATTATTAAATGATAAGATTTTTTTATATGCTGAGGACCTTGAGTTTTCAATGCGAGCAACGATGAATAAAATTCCTTTAGATGTGGTTGAATCCAGCATTGTTTTTCACGTTGGGGGTGCCAGCGCAATAAAAAGGTCATATTTTGCTTACTATAATATTATAAGATATACAATTTCAGTTATTATAAATCACCACAATAAATTTTTATATATAACAATAATTCCCTATCATATATTAAAAATATTCTACCTATTCTTTTTCAAATTTGTTCCTTTGAGGTCGCTTAAGGGCTATATACTTGGAATTATCGATGCCATTTCAACAGGATATAAAATTAAATAAAATGTTCAATTTTTGTAAAAAATATTTATTTTAATTAATGAAACCTAAAATAAAAATAATTTTAATTCAGCCCCAGGGTATCGGTGATATGGTTCTGATGACTGCTCTCTTGAGGCTTATTAAGAGATCTTATATTAATAGTACTGTAAGAATGATAGTTTCAACTGAGTCTGCAAAAGCTGTGATTGATGGTTCATTATTAATAGATGAAATAATTGTTTTTAATAGAAATAAAAAAGGTTTTTTTAGCCATATAAAGCTTATTTGGGACAATTTTATTTTTTCACCAGATATCTTTTACGTTTCCCCACCTGCAAATAAAATTTTGGGGGAGTTATTAAGCTTTCTGTCTGGGGCAAGAATTAGGATTGGAATTTCTAAAACAATACCTATATTTGGGTTTACACACTCAAATCCAAATTTTGCATTGATGCATCAAGTTGATTTACATATTAATTTATTTAATTTAGGCTTAAGTTTAAAAAGTGAGCCCCCCAAAGTTTCTTTTAATTTAACTACTGAAGAAATTGCGATTGGTAATGCCTTCTTTTTAGACAATAAACTTCAAAATAAGTTTGTTTTGGGTGTACATGTCGGCAGTGATTCGAGTACTCTATTTAAACGTTATCCCTTAGATAGATTTCAATTAATTGTAAAACAATACCTAAATGAATCACAAAATAATATTGCAATACTTTTCTTTGGTCCAGATGAGGATCATATAGCTGATAAAATTGAGGCTCATCCTAGGACCATAATATTAAGAAAAAAACCTATTAAATTTATTGCGTCAATAATTGCTAACTTGAACTTAATGCTCACTTCAGATTCTGGTTTAGGTCAAATTTCTGCAGCCCTTGACATACCAACAAATTCTATTTTTGGCCCTGGAGATTATAAATATTTTTCCCCTTATGGTATTAATAATTCATTAATCATGACTGAAAAAAATCTAAGTTGTAGGCCATGTTTGTATACTCAAGGCTATAAAAATTGTGAACATTTTGACTGCTTAAATTCAATTAGTACAAAACAAGTTTTAAGTTCTATATTTAAAAGAGTTGAACTACTAAATGATTAGACTTTTTTTTTAGATTAAAATGAACTTTAAAATGATTTAACTTTTTTATAGCTTAAAAAAAAGAAAATAGTATTATGAATGTATGGATATTACAAACTGGAGAGCCACTTCATATTGATGACGATGATTTGCGTCCAATGCGCGCAATTAATCTTAGTAACAAATTAGCTGAAGCAGGCCATAATGTAGTAATTTTTTCAGCAGCTTTTTATCATCAAAAAAAATATCATAGAACTAAAAAATTCACAGTACACAAAGTAAATAAAAATATTGAAATTCGATTAATTCCTAGTATAGGTTATTCAAACCACATTGGTTTTCGTCGTTTATTTGATCATTCTCAATTAGCGTGGAATTTAAAAAATCTATTAAAAACAGAAAAAAATATTCCAGATGTTGCATTTATCGGATATCCACCAATAGAAACTGCTGCAGTAATGAGTAGTTGGCTTAAAGATAATGGTGTCCCAATGCTGCTTGATGTTAAGGATCTATGGCCACATGTATTTGTTGATGCCTGTCCAGTTTACATTAAGCCATTTGCACAATTTTTGTTATATTTTTATTTTTATCTTGCAAAAAAAACAATGAAAAACGCTGATGGTATATCTACAATGTCTCAGGGTTTTTTAACTTGGACATTGGCTTTTTCAGGAAAATCAGAAAGTTCAGCAAATAAAATTGTGAGACTTACCTCTTTGGATTATTCTGCTAGCGACAAGGAGCTTCAATTAGCAACTAAATGGTGGAATAGTATTGGTGTTGTAAATAATGTTCCCTTAGTTTTTTTTATTGGTACTTTTTCTACTTCATTTAATTTTGATGATGTTTATGCTGCAGCAAAAAAACATCAAGATTGCCAGTTTGTTTTATGTGGAGATGGGCCATGTCTAAAAGAAATTAAGAATCAAATGTTTGGGCTTCCAAATGTGTTCTTTCCAGGTTGGATCGATTCTTTAAAAATGAATAGTCTTTCCAAGATGTCAATGGCTTCAATTGCTCCATATATTGAGGTTCAAAACTTTGCTCTTAATATTCCAAATAAAATTGTTGACTCTCTTGTTCTTGGAGTTCCAATTTTAAGTCCTTTAAGTGGAGAGGTTCAAAATTTAATAAAAAAATATGATATTGGCTTTACATATAATTCAAAATTAACCCTTTCAAGTTGTATTGATAAGTTACTCAAAGACAAAGATTTGCAACTAGAAATGTCAAATAATGCGCGTTCACTATATCTCTCAGAGTTTGAATTTAATTATGTTTATGATAATCTTGTTAGTCATCTAGAATATCTATCTAAAAAATAATTTTTTAAATATATTCCTATTGCACATTTTGATTTAGATTCCTATGTAATTTTTTGTAATAGGTTGTTTTTTTCAGACTAAAATAGTAGGTAACTTTTGTTGTATGTTCTGCATAAATTTTTATAACTAGATTATGATAAACCCGATTATATGTATTGTTGGCTTAGGCTATGTTGGTTTGCCTTTAGCTGTTGCCTTTTCTGAAAAATTTAAAGTAATTGGATTTGATATTAACTCATTACGAATTAAGGAGCTTCAAGGTGGTTTTGATAGGACCTTAGAAGTTAAACATGATGAATTAGATTCAGTTAAAAATAATATATCTTTTACATCAGATATTTCAGATGCTAAGTATTGTAATATTTTTATTGTAACTGTCCCGACTCCAATTGATTCAGATAATCGACCAAATCTTAGCCCTCTTATAGAATCTTCCTCAACAATTGGCTCTGTTCTTAAAAAGGATGATATTGTAGTTTATGAGTCAACAGTTTATCCGGGTGTTACTGAAGATATTTGTGTACCTGTATTAGAAAAAACTTCATTTTTAAAATATAATCAAGATTTTTTTTGTGGCTACTCCCCAGAAAGAATAAATCCTGGTGATCAGGAACATACAGTCAAAAACATTGTTAAAGTTACTTCTGGGTCAACTCCTAGTATCGCAAAAAAAATTGATTTTTTGTATAATCAAATTATTACTGCAGGCACACATTGTGTTTCGAGTATTAGAATAGCTGAAGCTTCCAAAGTGATTGAAAATACTCAAAGAGATGTTAATATCGCTCTTATTAATGAACTTGCTATTATCTTTGATCAGATGGATATTGATACTAGTGAAGTTATTAAAGCAGCCTCTACAAAGTGGAATTTTATTAATCTGCAGCCTGGACTTGTTGGTGGCCATTGTATTGGAGTTGATCCATATTATTTAACCTTTAAATCCCAGCAGCTTGGTTACAATCCTAATCTTATTTTGGCAGCACGTCAAATTAATAATGGAATGAGTAAATACATTGTTGATAAAACTATCAATGAAATGACCAAAGTTGGTAAGCCAATTAAAGGCTCTAATATTTTAGTATTAGGTGTTACCTTTAAGGAGGACTGCCCTGATATGCGTAACACTAAAGTTGTAGATATTATTGAAGGACTTAAAGCTTTTGGAGTCCTAGTGGATGTTTATGATCCATGGGTTAATAATTCAGAGGAGAGTAGGTGGTATAAACACGGAATTATAGATAATCCATTGAAAAGTAATAAAGTATATGATGCAATTGTGGTGGCAGTAGGACATAAACAGTTCAAAAATTACACAGCTGACGACTATATAAAATTATCTAATAATGATCAAGTAATTATTGATATTAAAAATATTGTAGCTAATCCTTCATGGAGGTTATGATGATAAATTACCCTACGATTTTAAATAGAAAAATAAGAATTGCTTTAGTTGGTTGTGGAAGAATTTCTAAAAATCATTTTTTAGCGTTTTCTGAAAACAAAGATGATCTTGAGCTAATATCAATTTGTGATAATAATCATAATTCTTTATCCATTCATGAAGATAGATATCAAGTCAATGGCTATCTTGATATCCAAGAAATGCTTGAAAACGAAAAACTTGATTTAGTTGTAATTTGTACTCCTAGTGGACTTCATTCGACTCAAACAAAAATTTGTGCACAATATAATGTTAATGTTATTTCTGAAAAACCTATGGCTACAAGTTGGAGTGATGGATTGGCAATGGTTGATGACTGCAAAGAGGCAAATGTTAGGTTGTTTGTAGTAAAACAAAATCGTAAAAATCCCACACTAAAAATACTCAAAAAAGCAGTTACTGAAGGTAGGTTTGGAAAAATAAATATGGTTCATATAAATGTATTTTGGACTAGACCTCAAGAATATTATGATCAAGCAGCATGGCGAGGAACTCCAGAACTTGATGGTGGGGCTTTTATGAACCAGGCCAGTCATTATGTAGATTTATTACAATGGTTAGTTGGTCCAGTTTCGAGAGTTCATTCTATGTTGAGCACAACTTTAGATATTAGAGTAGAAGATACAGGTGTATTAAATATTGAGTGGGTGAGTGGTGTATTAGGTTCAATGAGTATTACCATGCTTACTTACCCTAAAAATTTGGAGGGCAGTATTACGATATTAGGAGAAAATGGCTCGGCTCGTGTTGGAGGAGTTGCTGTTAATGAAATCAAGCATTGGGATTTTAAAGTACCAATGGAGTATGATAATGAAATAAAAAATTCTAGCTATCAGCCTTCTTCAGTATATGGTAATGGCCATTCTTTATATTACGCAAACGTTATTGATACATTACGTGGTAAATCAGAACCAGAAACAGATGGCCAAGATGGTTTAAAAACTTTAGAGTTAATTATAGCCGCCTATGAATCTTCAGTTACTGGAAAAGTTATCTCACTGCCTTTAAGTAAGCAATATGAATTATAAAGCACATGAAACAGCAGTTATAGATGATGGTGCCCAAATTGGAGATGGCTCAATAATATGGCATTGGACTCATGTATGTTCGAAAGCTAAAATTGGCTTAAATACAAGCTTAGGTCAAAATGTTTTTGTTGCAAATAATGCTGTAATTGGAGATAATTGTAAAATTCAAAACAATGTCTCTATCTTTGATGGTGTCTACTTAGAGGATGATATTTTTTGTGGTCCTAGTGTCGTATTTACTAATGTTTATAATCCACGATCACAATTTTCACGAAATAATCAATTTCTTAAGACTTTAATTCATAGGGGCGCTACATTGGGCGCTAACTCAACAATTATATGTGGGGTAACAGTGGGTAATTATGCTTTTATTGGGGCTGGATCACTTGTTAATAATGATGTTCCTGCATTTGCCTTAGTAGTAGGTGTTCCTGCTAAACAAATAGGATGGATGAGTATGTATGGGAACAAATTGGACCTTCCAATTACTGGAATAGCGGAAACAGTATGTTTAAAAACTGGTCAAAAATATCAATTAAAAGGCAGTTTAGTCTCAATTATTGATTAATTTTATGAATATTGACTTTGCAAATCTTCAGCTACAGTATCAAAAATATAAAATTGATATTGATGCTAGTATTCACTCAGTTCTTAATAAATCAAATTATATTATGGGCGATGAGGTAAACGCGCTTGAGGAGGCGCTTAAGGAGTTTACTTTAGCTGAGCATGTGATTGCATGTTCATCAGGCACTGATGCTTTATTAATGGCAATGATGGCTTTAGATATCGAGCCTGGTGACGAAATTATCACAACTCCTTTTACTTTTGTGGCAACTGCTGAAACAATTGCGCTAATGAAGGCGAAACCGGTATTTGTTGATATTGAGCATGATACATTTAATATTGATGCTAGCAAAATTGAAAGAGCAATTACAAATAAGACTAAAGCTATCATTCCAGTTAGCTTGTATGGGCAGCCAGCTGATATGAAAGCCATAAAGCTAATTGCTCAAAAGTACAATATAAAAATTATTATTGATGGTTCCCAAAGCTTTGGTTCAACTTTTAATTATAAGAAAGATAGCAGTTTAGGAGATATCTCAACTACTAGTTTTTTTCCTGCAAAACCTTTAGGATGTTATGGTGATGGAGGAGCGGTTTTTACCAATAATAGTGATTATGCTAATAAAATGCGCATGATAAGAGTACATGGCCAAACTAAGCGTTATTTTCATAAGATTATTGGGATAGGTGGCCGCCTTGATACAATACAAGCTGCTGTTCTGCTTGTTAAACTTTCTCACTATAAAGATGAAATAAATCAACGTAACGAGGTTGCTGAAGCATACTTTCAACGACTTGAAGGGATGATCAAAAAACCAATAATCAAATCAAATAGAACGAGTGTTTGGGCGCAATATACTTTAAGATTTAATCATAGAGACTTGATTCAGTCTCATCTCCAAAAAATGGGTATTCCAACAGCAATTCATTACCCCTTGCCCCTTCACTTACAAGAGTGCTTTTCATATTTAGAGGGAAAAAAAGGTGATTTACCAATATCTGAACAAGCTGCCAATGAAGTTTTAAGTCTTCCTATGAATCCTTTTCTAACAAAAAATGAAATTAAATACATTAGTGAAAATGTTAATAAAGTATTTAATGAAATAGATGTATGATTTTTTTTAATATAACTGCACTCTTGTTAAGATGAGTATAAGGCATACATTTACCAAACTTTTTCAGCTGCAAAGTAAAGAAGATATCCAAAGTGGCCTTAGGCTACTTATGTTGGTAACTCTAATGGGTTTTTTAGAAGCTGCTGGGATTGCATCTATAATGCCTTTTCTGGCAATTATTGGTAGCCCTGAAATAGTTAACCAAAATCAATTTTTATTCGATTTATTTACTTTTCTTAATATAAACTTCAGTTGGATTGATAGTGTAGATCGCTTTCTAATAGTTTTAGGGCTTTTCTCATTTGTATTTATTTTGATTATTACTTTTTTAAGAATATTTACCTTATTTAAAATGAATAAGTACATAGAGACTAGTAGGCATAATCTATCAAAAAGTATACTTAAAGTCTACTTAGATCAATCTTACGAGTTCTTCCTAGATCGCCATAGTGCAGAGCTTACAAAAAATATGCTTTCTGAGGTGGATCAGGTTGTTATTGAGGTCCTTCGCCCAGTTATTCAGATGATATCTTACATGTTTGTTTTAATGGCAATTATTATCTTACTGGTTTTGAATAATCCAATTCTTGCGATATCAGCAATCATAGTAATGACTAGCTTGTACTTAGTTGTCTACTATTGTTTGCGTAAAAAATTATCTTTTTATGGAGATCTCACGGTAGCATCCAATAAAACAAGATTTAAATCTGCAATTGAAGCAATAGGAGGAATTAAGAGTATTAAGTTAACAGGAGTTGAGAAGTCATATTTAGATAGTTTTAGTAAGTCTTCTTCTGATTTCACTAAATCTACTTACCATTATCAAATATATAATCAAACACCCAAGCATTTATTAGAAGCTGTAGCATTTGGTGGAATAATATTACTTTCAATTATTTTTATGTGGTCAGATAATGGACTAAATAATGATAGCCTTGGGCAGGTATTACCAATCCTAGGTTTATATGCATTTGCAACATATCGAGCACAACCAGCATTATCTGCAATCTATGGAGGCATTACTGGACTCAGATATGGTGCAGCGGCAGTTTCTAATTTATCTTTTGAGCTTCATAATAAGTCGATTAATAATTTTGAGAAAGAAAATATTGCAAATAGTGAATTTTTTAATATTGGAGGTATCAAATATAAACACTATCCTAATAAAACAAATTTTTATCTAAATAAAAGAATTGAACCACTAAATACAATTGAATTGAATGAGCTGACTTATAAGTTTCCAAATTCAGAAAAAAATACTATTAACAATATAAACCTTAAGATTAAGGTTGGGTCATGTATTGGAATAATTGGAGGAAGTGGCGCAGGTAAAACTACTCTAGTGGATATTATTTTAGGCCTTCTGAAGCCAGAAATAGGCTCCATTAAAGTTGATAATATTGAAGTTAATGAAAAAAATAATTTATCATGGCAGAAATGTCTTGGGTATGTTCCTCAGGAAATGTTTCTTATAGATGCTACTATTATGGAAAATATTGCTTTCGGTATTCCAAAAAATTTGATTGATAAGGAAAAGGTAATAAAAAGTGCTGAAATGGCGCATATTCATGATTTTATTCAGACTGAGTTATCTGATGGTTATTTAACTGAAGTTGGAGAAAGGGGCGTTAGAATTTCTGGTGGTCAAAGACAACGGATTAGTATAGCTAGAGCTTTATATAATGATCCAAGTCTTCTAATATTTGATGAAGCAACTAGCGCGCTTGATCCAATAACTGAAAAATCAGTAATTAGCACTATTCGATCACTATCAGGCAAAAAAACAGTAATTATAGTGGCCCATAAGATAACAGCAGTTAAAGATTGTGATGTAATAGTTCTTTTAGATAAAGGCTCAATTAAAGCTATTGGTTCTATTGCTGAGATTGAAAAGTTACATAAAGAATTTTTTATATAGCCAATAGTTTCCATTAAACATGATTATTCTTTAACAGCCTTTAGAATTTAACTAGTCCAAATTAACCATTCAGTTTAAAATGTTTTCCATAATGTTTTTTATTATTATATTTTTCTATGAAAATTTGTTTTCTTTCAACTTCTAATAGTATTCATAGCTACAAGTGGGTTAGTTATTTTGCTAATATTGGTTGGGAGGTAATTTGGCTTTCCACTTCTGAAAATAAGTTTCAGAGTGTTAAAGGTCTAACTTTTTATAAACTTAGGACACCTTTTGTTTTATCCCTTCTTGATGCACGGAGAATTATCAAAGCTACAGATCCTTTGATAGTTCATGCTCATTATGTTGGAAAATACGGCTTATTAGGTTCTTTGTCAGGTTTAAAGCCTCTAATAATTACTGCTTGGGGCTCAGATATTATTTTTGGAGGTAAGCATTTTTTTAAAAGACCTCTAATTAAATATATCCTTCATAAATCGAAACTAATAACATGTGATGCAAATCATATGAAAAATGCAATGATAAAATTAGGCGTTAATGCAGAAAAGATAAAGATTATTCTTTTTGGTGTAGATACCAAAAAGTTTTTCCCCAAAAAAAATAAAAGTAATGAATTACAAAAGCTTACTAATAATTTTCTTGTATTGAGTGTGAGAAATTTTGAGCCAGTTTATAATGTTAAATCTCTGATATTTGCGGCAAATTTAGTTTTATCAAAGTACCCTGATACAGAATTTTTATTGGCGGGAAAAGGCTCGTTAAAGCCTCAACTTCAGGCTTTGGTAAAAAAACTTAAGTTACAAAAAAACATCAGATTTAGTGGACACATATCTTCTGAGAATATGCCTGAACTTTACAATTCAGCTGATATTTGTGTATCAACATCTCTTTCAGATGCTGGAATTGCAGGAAGTACGGCTGAAGCAATGGCATGCGGAGTTCCTGTTATAGCAACTGAGACAGGTGAAAACAATTTATGGATAGAAAATGATATTAATGGCTTTCTAGTACCACCAGATAATTTTGAAAAATTAGCAGAAAGAATAATTACTTTAATAGAGTCTCCAGCAAATAGGAAGCAATTTGGCATAAATAATGTAGCAAAAATTCATAATAATAATAGTTACCAAACTGAAATGACAAAAATGAGAGTTATCTATGAAAAAATTTAATTCAAATGATCGTAGTTATTAAGTGAAAAAATTAAATGAGGCGCTAGTATCTGGTCAAATACTAATGTACGGATTCACTGATATTCAGTTGCCAGTGGAACTGGACATAAATACTAATAACAGAATATCGATATATTTAAAGAATCCAAAAAAATATCAACATTATGATCATTATAGTTCTATAAAGAAATACTGTAGCACTAAAGATATTGGATGGGATGACGGAGATGTTTTCTTTCTTGATAATGAAGCTATTAAGGGTGTTTTAGTTGGTTATCCGTCAGCAAGCCCAAATGTTTTATTAGCTCTTGACCGACCAAAATATTGGATATGGCTTTTTATCGGTGTCTTTCGAAGAATTGTGATAAGGCAAGTTAAAATTAAAGGGTTAATTAGACTTGGAAATAATAAAAAAAGAACATGGTTAGTTTTGGAGAGATTACAACAACAAAAAAGCAATTCTTTTTACTTTTCTCACCAGCTTGGAATACAGGGATTGATTGATGGTTTAAGACGGAAAAACTTAAATTATGTAGCGTTAAGGTTTTATCAAAAATTTCCAAAGCTTTATAGAAAAGGAGGAGATATTGATATTCTTGTTTCAGATGAAGACACTAACTCTCTTAAAGATTTCATACTTGAAAACCCAGGAAATATTCGAGTTGACGTTTGGAATGTCTCTGAGCCAAATTATAAAGGAATGTCTTATTATTTGCCCCGACTTGCAACACAAATAATAAATAACTCAGAAATTGGTCCAGCTGGTTCTAGAATTCCATGTAAGAAAGATTCATTGTTGAGTTTAATTTATCATGCTTTATATCACAAAGGTTTAAATTCTGGAATATTGACAACAACCCCAGGGCTTGAATCGATTAATATTCTTAATAACCCATATATAAAAGAAATCCAAAATATTGCTAATGAGTTAAATATAAAGATTGGGTTAACGATGGAAGAGCTAGATGATTTTATGCATCAAGAGGATTGGCGGCCTAAAATAGATACATTGGCAAAAATTGCCCAATGGAATGAATGGGTTAGAGTAAGGTTCTTCAATAGTTATATTGAGAAGGGTGCTTTCTCTGTATTTATCTTAAGGGAGAGTGCTGTAAAAAATTTTTTAGTAGATGACATTAAAGCTTTCATCAAAAAGAAAGGCTTTAAAGTAATTCAATCTACTTTGCTCGAAGGTAATGAGAGAATAAATGCAAATAAATATCTTAGAGGTGGGACTTGGAAAGACGCTATGTATTCAGAAACTTCTTCGATTTTTGAGCCAGCATATGCCATAGTTCTAGCAGATTTGTATATTGAGAATCATGACAGGTTTTCAGCCCTGAAAGAACAAATTAGACACGTATTTGATACAGTCGGACCCAGTATAGTTCATTCAACAGATAATGAATTTGAAGCTTGGGATTATGTTGATTACTGTTTTCCTGGTTGTTCTGAAGAAATAGCAAGTGCTGTGAAAGAAGTTAATTTAAATAAAAAGAAAAAGCCAATTCTTTCTAAGTGGATAAACTATTTCAAATTCTTTCCTTTTTATCGTGAATCCTTAACGACCAAATTAAGGAACAGGCTAATTAGACTATTAACAGAGTAGGAGTAAAATTTTGAGAAAAAAAATTCTTTGTATTGAGTTAATTGGTATCTGGGGATCTGGAAAAACCACTCTTATAAGAAATGTTAATAGTTTATTGAATGACTCTGGAGTAAGTTCAATGTGTTATGATGATTTTGTTGTTTTAAGAAGGCGGCAGCGTTATTTTGAAGGATTTTTGTATGCTATTACCAGCTCTTTAGCCTTTAGTAAATTTTTTTACTTTTTAGTAAAGATTTTTATAAAGTTGAGGCCTTTTGATAAATTTCAATTTGAAATTTTTTTAACTTTTGTTAAAGTGTATCTTGCAAAGCGTATTCTATTAAGCAAGAACCCTGATGTACTAATATGGGAGGGAGATTTTCATCTTCTTACAATGTTTATTAAGATGAAAAAACTTTCAACAAAAGATTTGTTAGCAGCTTCAGGAGTCTCAAAAAATAATCATCATATATTGCTGCCAGTATTTATTAATGTTGCAGACTCTGTAGCTAAAAATAGAGTTATTGCTGATCAAAATTCAGGATTTTTTCGCTTTTCTAATGTTGATATTGAGTTACTAGATGAGCGTTATAAATATGTAACTGATAATCAAAGTTATCTAACGCAAACTTTTAATGATGAAAGCATACATCATGCAATTGTTAAGGGTAATAATCTTCAAGAAAAAAATTCTAAGGAGTTGTTTTTTTTGATAAACAAAATAAGAGACTTTTTATAATAGTTTAATGGTGATATAAATATGTATATATCTTCTATTCATGCAACATACATTATCTATATTGCCTATCTTTTAGGAGGCGTGGTAATTGGTACTTTTATTTTAAATAAGCCAAATAAATTACGGCTATTGATTATATTTTCAATTATTTTTGCTTGTGGTATGGAGTTTGAAGGCTATCCAGTAATAGATGAATATTTAATTTTTATTTTATTTTTTGGTTTTTTTATCCGTTTTCATTTTATAAACAAACAAAATTTTATAATAAAAAAAAATCTATTTCCTTTAACTCTTCACAGTAAGATTTTTTATTTATTAATAGGCTATTTAATATTTCAGAGTTTTCGAGGGATGTTGCTTTTAGAAGATATTCGAATGCTACGTTGGATTTTATTTTTCTTAGTTTTAGGGTATCTTTCAACTATATTTTCTAAAGATGAAAATATAGTTGATAAAAAGAAAGTCATAAAAGTTGTATTCCTTTCATCTTTTTTATATTTTATAGTCTATCTGTCTTTAGGCTATTTCTTTCAAAACTATAGTGATATAAATAGATGGGACCTTCAAGGAGCACTCTGGACTGGAACTTCAGTGATGGGGGTTCCTTTGATTTTGTATATAGTATCTTCAATTTGCTACATTGAAACTTCACGATCTAAATTGTCCTTATTTATAATTTTAGTTTCCTTTGCTGTTGTTTATTACTGCACGATGTTTTATGAGTCACGCTCATCAGAGTTTCTAATATTGGGCAGTATAGTATGCTACATGTTGTTTAATCTTTTCAGATTGAGGACAAAATCTCTTATCTTTTCTATTTTTTTCTTGGGAGGATACTTTTTGATATCTTCATTATGGCTTGGTAGTTATGATTTATCAACTCAAAAAATAGTAAAGCTTATTCCTTTTAATTTTCAAACAAACGAATTTTCCATCCCAAAAAAAATTCATATAAATTTAGGGGTTCAGCAATCATCTAATTCAGATATAGACAGAGTAGTACATCATATGTCTGCGTTTGATTCGATTAAAAATGAGAGTTTATTTATTAAGACTTTTGGCTTTGGATGGTATAAAGGTGCTAGGTATGAAATGATAGATGACGCATTATTATTAAGAACAAAATACGGCCTTTCAACAGATCACTTGACAAATGGAAGACCTTTGCAGGCAACTGCAGCAGCAGCAATTCTTGTTGATACTGGATTATTTGGGGTGTTTTTATTTTTGACGAATATGTTTTTAACAACTGTTTCAATTTTGAGGAGTAAAGATACGTTTAAATATATAATCTCATTAATATACTTAATCATGATTCCCATATTATTTATTGGAAACGTAACTCCAATGCTTTTGGCCTGGGTCTTAATAATGCCAAATAACCCAATTATCTTAATGCTTAATGATGAATAATTAAGATAGTTATGTCTTATATTTATTTTAAATAAAATTTTTTATGAAAATATCAATAGTCGTTCCAACATTTAATAGAGCTATGTTTTTAAAGAAATGTTTAGAATCTATTTTGAAACAACAATTATTGCCTTATGAGGTTATTGTTGTTGATAACGCTCTTCATAGAGAGGCAGAGGCAGTTGTTGATAATCTTAGGCTAGATTTTGATAGTAGTTTTATTAAAATTACTTACATACGTAATAAGGAAAATAGTGGGGCGATAGCAAGGAATATAGGTGCTTCAGAGGCCACTGGCGACTTAGTTGCATTCTTAGATGATGATGTTATCCTTGATTCTAATTATTATTCTGAGATTATAAAAGTTTTTCTTGAGTTTCCAGACGCTCTTGGAGTTCATGGGCATGATAAAGAAAGCTTCAATTTTGCAGTTACAAAATTAGAAAATAGTTTAATTGCAAGATTAATAAATTCTTGGGAAAAATTTTTTACGGTTTCTTCATATTTTGAGCATAGGCAGTCAAGAGTTCTTCCATCATTATGCGTAACAAATCCCCATCCAAGTACTTTTGATCGCAATATACAGTCAGAGTGGGTTTCAACTTGTGCCGGTGTATTTTCAAAAAAAGTATTTGATAATCATGCATTTGATAGTAAGTTTAAAAAATACTCATGGAATGAGTACGTAGATTTTTCCTATTCCATTTTTTGTGAAAATCCTAACTCTCTTTTTGTTACCCCTCATGCCACATATATCAATGTATATACAGAAACTGGAAGATTGCAGCCTAAGGAGCTTATTTATATGGCCGAGGTTTATGACTTATATATATTTATAAAAAGGTTTGATATGAGTATTTCTAATATTCTTATATATACTTGGAGTAAATTTGGTCGAATGATTTATAATTTGGTGAGGATGTTAATTAGGTATCCATCTGATCCTCTTTTTCTTTTGTACCAGTTGCACGCGCCGTTTTACGTATTGATGCATATATCAAAAATAAAGAAGGGTAATTTAGAATTTTTTAACAAAACGCTTAGTTAATTTTATAAATATGAGAGTATGGATTCTTCAAACTGGTGAGCCTCTTCACATTGATAATGATGGTTCTCGACCAATGAGGGCAATAAATTTAAGTAATAAGTTGGTTGAGCGAGGCCATCAGGTTACATTGTGGAGTTCAAAGTATAATCATCAAAAAAAAATTCAGCGCTCTGATAAATATAAAAATATTAATATAAATGATAATTTAAAAATTATATTAATTTCAAGTACGGGTTATAAAAAGAATGTTAGTTTAGCGCGATTAATAGACCATTTTTTTTTAGCAATTAATTTACAAAAAAAACTCAATAAAATAGAAGCTCTTCCAGATGTGGTATTTATTGGGTACCCTCCTATTGAGAGTGCCTATGTGATGACTAAGTGGTTAAAGAAAAATAATATTCCTTCGATGTTAGATGTGAAAGACCAGTGGCCTATAGTTTTAGTTCGTAGTACTCCAAAATTACTGCGACCAATTGCTTCTATATTAAGTTTTCCATACTTTTTAATGGCTAAAAAGAGTATGAATTACACTAATAGTATTTCTGCAATGTCAAATGGATTTCTTGATTGGGCTAGAAAATTCTCAAATACTAGTCCAAATGAATTTGATAAAGTCGTTTATTTAACTTCACCACCTACTATATTAACTGATATGGAATCAACTTCTGCAGTTGAATGGTGGGCTAAAAGAGGTGTAATTAAAAATGATAAATTTCGAATTATGTTTGTTGGTAGCTTTTCTAGGGCCTTTGATTTTGACCAAATTTTTGAATCAGCCAAGGAACTAAGTTTAAAAAATATTGATTGCGAGTTTGTCTTATGTGGTGATGGGGAGCTTTACAAAAAATTAGAAGAAAAGGCACTAAACTACTTTAATATAAAAGTTATCGGTTGGATTGACCAATCAAAAATTATGGAACTAAGTAAAGTTTCATCTTTATTCATTGCGCCCTATAAAAATAGTGACGACTTCGTTATAAGTATTCCTAATAAAGTTATCGACTCTATGAGACTTGCTTTGCCTATAATATGCCCTTTAAAAGGCGAAGTAAAAAAGTTGATTAATAATAATAATATTGGCTTTTATTATAATAATTCTTCAAGCTTAGTAAGTTCAATTAACATCTTGATAAATGATAATAATATTCAGCAGCAGATGTCAAAGAATGCTGAGAATTTGTATAATAGTAAGTTCAGTTTTAATAATGTATATGATGATTTGGTAAGTCATCTTGAAAATATGGCAAAAAAGTGATTAATGATGAAAAATAAATTAGGGTCTTTGTCTGATCCCCAAATGTTCCATGAGCCAATATCAATTCAAAATCAAGATACTGATTCGTTGATTGACATGCTTAGCTCAATGATTATGATCAGAAAAACTGAAGAGCATTTAGCGTATGGAAAAAAACATGGAATGATCGGTGGGCCAGTTCATTTAGGAGCTGGGCAGGAGGCAATTGCAGTTGGTATTTCCCAGCATCTTAATAAAACTGACCGCGTATTTGGAGCGCATCGCTCTCATGCTCACTTGCTTGCTTTAAATCCAAATTTTTATAAATTGTTTGCTGAAGTACTCGGTAAAGAAACTGGTTTTTCAAAAGGCATGGGCGGTTCAATGCATTTGTATGATAAGCCTAACGGTTTTTATGGATCGGTGCCGATAGTAGCAGGTACAGTTTCTCTGGCAGTTGGAGCAGCAATGGCAGCAACATTTCAAAAAACAGATGATATTGGTGTGGCTTATATTGGAGATGGTGCTGCAGAGGAGGGGGTGGTTCATGAGTCTTTTAATCTTGCACGTATGCAAAAAGCACCAATTCTTTTTGTTGTGGAGAATAACTTATTTGCCAGTCATATGCATATCTCTCTTCGTCAGCCGAGCGATATGATTTCTAGATTTGCTATTGCAAATGATATTCCTTACAAGTTAATTGATGGTAATGATGTGGTGGAAGTTTCAAATTCAGCTAGAGAATTGATAAATAATATTAGATCTGGTAAGGGCCCAGCTTTAATTGAGCTAGTAACTTATCGCTGGTTTGGTCATGTTGATTGGAGAGATGATATTGATGTAGGAGTTGAAAGGTCAAAAGATGATGTTCAGAATTGGAAGGCAAGAGACCCTGTATCGCGTTTATCTAAATCAATGATAAATGCAGAAATTTGGAGTGAAGATAGGGAGGAAGAGTTAATTAATAATCTTGACATTGAATTAGCTAAATCTTGGGAAAAAGCCATGAATGATTCTTACCCAAGTAAAGATAAGACTCTAAAATATGTCTATTCATCCTCTTCAAAATAAATAAATCATGACAATTGAAAAATATAATTATGGAACAGCTATTCTCTCAGCTTTTGAATATCTATTAGAAAACTATCCAGAGGTTTTTGTTATTGGTCAGGGTTTATGGAGTCCATGGTATGTTGGTAATTCAATGACTGATTTAGACAAAAAATTTGGTATTGAACGTGTAATTGATACACCTGTATCAGAGTCAGCATGTACTGGGGCTGCAGTTGGTGCTGCGCTTGCAGGTATGAAGCCTATAGTAGTGCATCCTCGGATGGATTTTATGCTTTATGCCATGGATGCTGTTGTAAATCAGGCTGCAAAGTGGTCTCATATGATGGGCGGCCAAGCTCATCCTGGATTAACAATACGCACTATTATCAATAGAGGTGGCGAACAGGGGGCCCAACATTCTCAAGCTTTGCATGCTTGGTTTGCCCATGTTCCAGGATTGAGAGTTGTGATGCCCTCCACTGTAGCAGATGCGCGTGACTTATTAATTGCCTCAGTTTTATCGCAAGATCCAGTAATTTATATCGATGATAAATGGCTTTATGATCAAGAGGCAGAGCTGCTTCCAGTTTCTGAGATGAATCTAGCGATTCAAAAACCTTGTATTACCAATATTGGAACTGATGTTACTATTGCTGCATCAGGACATTCATCATTACTAGCAAGAAATGCTGCTATAAAACTTGCTGAGCTAAATATTTCAGCAGAGGTTATAGATATTAGAGTATTAAATCCTTTCGATGCTGAAATTATTGTAAATTCAGTTAAGAAAACACGGCATTTAGTAGTAGTAGATTCTGGGTGGCTTTCTAGTGGCTTTTCATCTGAGGTAGTTGCTAAAGTTGTAGAAAATATAACTATTGATTGTTTAAAAAAACCACCAATTAGAATTGCATTACCTGACGCATCGGCACCAACATCAGCTTTTCTTGAGAAAGATTATTACTTTTCGTCGGAAGATATAGTTAAAACTATAACAAAGCTAATACAAACTTAATACTATTTTTTGGAGAGAGTTTTGACAGCAATAAATGTACCATTTTTTGAATATCCTAGGTTATGGAGTGATAATAGAAAAGAACTCCTTTCTATTATTGATAATATTTCTGCGACTGGCGGGTTTATTATGCAGCAGGCAGTAACTAATTTTGAAACAGAATTAGCTCAATATGCTTCTGTAGATTACTCGGTTGGAGTTGGAAATGCTACGGATGGTATGGAGATATTTTTAGAGGCTATTGGAGTTAATAAGGGGGATGAAATAATAATTTCATCTCATACAATGCTTGCAACTGCTTCAGCAATTAAAGTTGCTGGTGGGATTCCAATCCCAGTTGATATAGGTAGCGATAATCTTATTAATATAGAATCAATTGAAAACGCCATTACCTCAAATACAGTAGGCATAATGCCAACCCAACTAAATGGGAGAATTTGTGATATGGATGCAATTCTTGCTATTGCAAATAAGCATAGTTTATTTGTTGTTGAAGATGCTGCTCAAGCCCTAGGTTCAAAATATAAGGGCCAGCATGCAGGAACATTCGGACTGGCATCTGCTATTAGTTTTTTCCCTGCTAAAGTTTTAGGATGTTTAGGAGATGCTGGAGCGATACTAGTTAATGATAAAAGCTTATTTCATAAAATTTATCAAATTCATGATCATGGTCGTGATGTTGATGGTGAAGTAAAAAGGTGGGGTAGGAATTCTAGGCTGGATAATCTTCAAGCAGCAATCTTAAGCTATAAATTAGGCTCTTATGACAAAGTTATTAAGCGAAGGCGTGAAGTAGCTCAAATGTATCAGGATAGACTGGGCAGTTTAGTTGAGTTAAAGTTGCCTCCAGCACCAAATAGTAATAAAGATAATTTTGATGTGTATCAAAATTATGAAATTCAGGCTGATAATAGAGATGAGATAAAAATTTATTTAGAAAAAAGAGGTATTGGTACCCTTATTCAATGGGGTGGACTGGCAATTCATCAATTTAAAGGCCTTGGTTTTGATCAAAGCCTTCCGAATACCGATAAGTTTTTTAAGAGATGTATTATGCTTCCAATGAATAACTTTATCAGCGATAGTGATGTTGATTATGTTTGTGAAGCAGTATTTAATTTCTATAGAAGTTAATGATTAAAAGGTTTTTTGATATAGTATTTGCATTACTTGGCTTGGTTGTTTCAAGCCCTATTTTAATTCCTGTAATAATTTTAGTTTGGAAGCAAGACTGGAAGTTTCCATTTTACATATCCACTAGAGTTGGAAAAGATCAAAAACTATTCAATATAGTTAAATTAAGATCAATGATAATTGATGCAGATAAATCGGGAGTCAACTCAACTAGCTCAGATGATAAAAGAATAACATCAATTGGGCGTTTCATTCGGAAGTATAAGTTAGATGAATTAACTCAATTATGGAACGTATTATTGGGAGATATGAGTCTTGTTGGTCCTCGACCAAATGTTAAGCAAGAGACAGACTTATACACTCAAGTCGAAAAAGGTTTATTGGCTATTAAGCCTGGAATTACTGACTTGTCTTCAATTGTATTTTCAGATGAAGGAGAAATATTAATGGATTATTCTGATCCAGACCTTGCATACAATCAACTGATAAGGCCTTGGAAAAGTAGACTTGGAATAGTTTATATACAGCATAGATCAAATTGGATGGACTTTAGTCTTATTTTTTATACAGTAATTTCAATTTTTTCAAGAAAAATAGCACTAAAGTGGGTTGTGAAAAAACTTAAATCCATTGATGTAGATTATGAAATAGTTAACGTTTCTAAAAGAACAAATAAGCTTCTTCCATCACCCCCTCCTGGTTTAGATAGCATTATTTCTTAGATTTCATAATTTTAAATATGGAAATTAGCTAATAATTAATAATCATTTACATATAATGTTTTTTTAGCCCAAACTAATAATCAGTTGATAAAAAATATAATAAAACTTCCTCGCTCATCTAAGCAAATAATCTTGTTACTTATTGATTCATTTCTTTTAATAGGAGTTTTGATTGTGTCATTCTCATTAAGGCTTGGTAACTGGTTCCTTCCTAGTGGAGATTTATTAATTTTAATCCTAGTGGCTCCTTTATTGGCAATCCCAATATTTATAAGGTTAGATTTATATAGAACTATTATTCGCTTTATTGGACTAGAGACTCTATGGGTGATAACAAAAGCTGTATCACTTTATGCATTAATCTGGGGAGTTTTAGGTTTTTTAAGCGGCATTCAAGAAATACCTCGCTCAGTGGTCCTAATAAATTGGCTATTAACGATTCTAATAATTTCAAGTTCTCGAATGATGGCTCGCTGGATTCTGCTTGAAACTAAAATGCAATATAATCAAAAATGTAAAAATGTTGTTATATATGGTGCTGGAGCTGCTGGAAGGCAATTATTAAATGCTTTGATTCAGTCTGCTGAATATAATCCAATTGCCCTTATTGATGACTCTAAAGACATACATAGAAAAAAAATTAATGGTATTCAGATAATCTCTCCAGATAACCTAGAGGGATTAATCAATGACAAAAATATTGAAGAAGTTTTGCTTGCTATACCATCAATATCAAGAAATCGTCGTCGAGAAATTGTTGATTTTTTGAAGTCATTTCATGTAGTTGTTAGATCGTTGCCTAGTGTTTCAGAAATTGCACAAGGTAAAATTAAAATTGATGATTTATTGAAGATAGATATTGCAGACTTACTGGGAAGAGATCAAGTTATGCCAAATGAAAAGCTTCTTTCAGTCAAAATTACTAATAAAGTAGTTATGGTTACTGGTGCAGGAGGATCAATAGGCTCAGAATTATCACGGCAGATTTTAGACTTAAGTCCTAAAAAAATAATTCTTTTCGAAATTAGTGAGTCCTCTCTTTATCTTATTGAGCAAGAGCTTACAAGTAATCTTATTTCAAATATTGAGATTATTCCTGTTATAGGATCCATTTCAGATAAGCTTAGAATTTCAAATATTTTAAATCTCTATAAAGTTGAAACTATTTATCATGCTGCAGCCTATAAGCACGTTCCTTTAGTTGAATCTAATCCCTCTCAAGGAGTTTTAAATAATGCTTTAGGGACACTTATAATTGCAGAGGCAGCTATAGCTTCAAATGTTCAAACTTTTGTTCTTATTTCTACAGATAAGGCTGTTAGACCAACAAGTACAATGGGCGTTGCTAAACGTGTTGCTGAATTAGTTCTTCAGGCTCTTTCTAAAAAACATCATAACACTTGTTTTACGATGGTTCGATTTGGTAATGTTTTAGACTCTAGTGGTTCAGTTATTCCTCTTTTTAAGAAGCAAATTGAAAAAGGTGGGCCAATAACTGTGACAGATATAAATATGGTTCGTTTTTTTATGACTATTCCTGAGGCTGTAGAATTAGTAATTCAATCAGGAGCTATGGCTCAAGGTGGTGATGTATTTGTTTTAGATATGGGAGAGCCAGTAAGTATTAATGATTTGGCAATTAAGATGATTCAATTAAGTGGTTTGAAAGTTCGAGATCACAACAATCCAGATGGAGATATAGAAATTTCTTACACAGGAGTTAGACCAGGTGAAAAGCTTTATGAAGAATTGCTAGTTGGAGATAATGTTATTAAAACTGAGAATAGGCTTATTATGCGTGCTAATGAAATCATGATAGAGTGGAAATTATTAGAGCCAATGCTAGATGAGCTAAAGGAAGTCTCAATAACTGGTGAAAAGGATTTAATTCAAAAGTCCCTTAAAAAAATAGTCCCAGAATATAATTATTAAATAAATCAAAGTTATAAATATTAGAGCTAGAAATCAATCCCTTGTTTTTTCGCAAAATAATTTGTTGCCCTTAAAAAGCCTTCTACGCTTCCACAATCAAATCGCTTGCCTTTAAATTTATATGCGATAACTTTGCCTTTTTTTGCTTGTTTTAAAAGTGCATCAGTAATTTGTATCTCACCATTTTTTCCAGGTTTTAATTTTTTTAAGATATCAAAAATATCTTGAGTAAGGATATATCTACCAATTATTGCTAAATTGCTAGATTCTTCAAAGCTTGAAAGCTGAATTAATTCGGTACTATTTGGCTTTTCCAACATATTATTAACTCTATAGATATTATCTGATTGATCAATTAAATTTCCTGTTACGACACCATATTTTTCTATTTGATTCATAGGTATTTCTTCAACAGCAATAATTGAGCATTTATATTTATCATAGACTTCAATCATTTGTGATAAGACACTTTGATCAGTAGTATGGCATAAATCATCTGCCAAGACTACAGCAAAAGGTTCATTTCCAATAAGAGGCTCTCCAGTAAGGATTGCATGACCTAAACCAAGCATTTCCTGTTGACGGACATATGTAAAGGTTGATTTATGAATAATATCTTTAATCTCATTTAAATAATGCTCTTTATTGCCACCTCGAAGTTGAGATTCAAGTTCAAATGCATTATCAAAATGATCTTCAATAGATCTTTTACCTCTTCCAGTTACTACAGCCATATTTGATATACCAGCAGATAATGCTTCTTCTACGCCATACTGTAATAAAGGTTTTGTAAGAATAGGTAACATCTCCTTTGGAACAGCTTTTGTAGCTGGTAAAAAACGAGTTCCGTATCCTGCAGCTGGAAAAAGACATTTCTTTATCAATTTTTTCATTATTTTTCTTCTAAATAATTTTTTAGACATATCGATTTAATCTTGTCACAGCTCAATTGCAGATTTCTCAAAATACACGTCCTCTTTAATAAACTTCCTTTCTGATCTTCCAATACTTAAGTATTCACTTGTTATTTATCATAAGCCTTTACTCCTCAAAAGTTTTGGATTTTAGATTCAAAATCAATATGCTTTATTTAATAAAAGGTTTTAAATTTTTTTTCAAATATATAAGTTTAGATTTCAAGAAAAATTGTTTGAACATATTTTAATTAAGGATAGCCTTTTATTTTATAACATTATATAACTTTATTCAGCTTGAAAAGTTCTTCAGCAAGACTAGTTTTAAAATGCCTTTCTTTTAGAAGGCTGCTCAACCTATGTATTCAACATTTTTGTGATTCTTCGAAAACTAAGTCCCTTATCATGATGGTACTTATAAAGAGAATATAGAAACTATTATTAAGGAGTATAGGCGGTCTCAAATGTAAGATTGTAAGACATTTTTTTCATTACTGAGCTATAGTTGCTCCACTATTCCAGTTAAGAGATGTAATTTATAAAGGAGTTTGCTAATATTTTTGATTTATCGTCTGTAATTGCTACCAGACTGAGATTTCTCTAAACATGTATACGCAAAACTACTCCACTGTTACCGGCTGAATTTGGATGGGCCCTTTAATGAAAATGTTATTCCATGTCTAGAATTCTCAATGGAATTCTAATCCAACCAACTCATTTACCAAAAAGAATACACTAAACGACATATTTTATAATGCTTGCTATTAAGAGTTATAAAAATCATTTTTTAAAGATTCTAATATCTCTTTATTCAAAGTATCACAGTAATTAGCCTTCCATATAAATCCCAACTACCACCCTTAAAATCAGTTTTTTGCATACTTATATCTGCATCAGGATATTGCCTTCTGATTATTGAGTAATAATCATACACCCAACGACCATTATCAAAAAAACCTTCATTTGCACCATCTAAGTGGTATTCATTAAAAACAACGGCATTACTGCTCATTCGGAGCATTTCTGCAATGACTTTATTGATGCTAGACGGCGGAATATATAGCAACACAGCCTGGCTAAATACTACATCAAAACTTTTATCCTGAAAATCATCCAACTGATCAGCTGTCCTTACTAATAAATTAACTTTATCATCATGAACAGAACGAAAATAATCATTAGCAGTACGAATAGCTTGTTTGTTGATATCAATTCCCGACAGTTGTGCAGAGGGAAGTTTTTCTCTCAAGAGGCGTAAATTTGGCGCTGAAGCACAGCCAATTTCTAGTACGCTTTGCACATTACCAAAAGAGGCAATCACTGAAGTAAGTTGATCTCGATGAGTAAGATCTTTACTTTCAAGTGAAGTCTTAGTCCAATTTTTCCTGTATAAATGCTTCCATCCCCACATACATTTTTGAATAAAGCTACCCAAGACATATCGTTCAAGAAATTCTTGAGCTAAACGCCCAAGTTTTTTAGCTAGCTTTAGAATCATCATACAACAGTAACCGAGTGGTATTGGGCAGAATATTGTATAAAGTGTTGATGTGGTAACATTTCTCTCCCATTGACCGAGGTTTTTTTAGCAAACCAATTCTTAATTTCTTGGAGTAACTTCCATCTTTGAGAATATAGCTTCTACTCTTGTTTTTATTATCTTTATAAGTAATATATTGTGTCATAAGTTTGTTAGTGCTAAGTTTTTAAAAACTAAAGTTCTAGGATTTGCTTTATCAACTTGAGAATGAATGGTTGGAATATTGATTTCACATTTAAAATTAAAAGTATTCATTATTGAAATCCAATCTCTGTG
>Ga0209816_1000063_pt1 | contig 81742 bp, 96 predicted proteins | sample CoawatmetaG01DNA_FD_187509 | JGI IMG/M metagenome (GOLD analysis project Ga0209816, IMG submission 187509) | Marine microbial communities from the West Antarctic Peninsula - Coastal water metaG017-DNA (SPAdes) (version 2) | ecosystem: Environmental > Aquatic > Marine > Coastal ...
GACTCCAGCAGCAGAAGCAGCACCAGTAGAGACTCCAGCAGCAGAAGCAGCACCAGTAGAGACTCCAGCAGCAGATGCAGCACCAGTAGAGACTCCAGCAGCAGAAGCAGCACCAGTAGAGACTCCAGCACCAGTGGAAGAAAAAAAATAAAACTACAATGTGGGAAGCTAAAATATTTACTCTTTACCCAGATTTTTTCCCTGGTCTACTTGATATCGGAATATACAAGAGGGCAAGAGAAAAAAACATTTGGAGTTTAGATATTGTAAATATAAGAGACCATGCAATTGACAAGCATGGGTCCGTTGACGACAAGCTTTTTGGTGGTGGAAGTGGTATGTTAATGCGAGCCGATGTTGTGAATAATTGCTTAAAAAAAAATCAAAACAATAATTCAATCATTTATCTATCTCCAAGAGGAAAAAAATTAACTCAAGAAATGGTAAAAAATTTTTCCCATATAAATGGATTAAATATTTTATGTGGGCATTTCGAAGGTGTTGATCAGAGAGTGATAGATAAAAACAATATAGAAGAAATAAGCATAGGTGATTATGTTTTGTCAGGTGGCGAGACAGCAGCAGTAGTCTTACTGGACAGTATAATAAGATTATTACCAGGTGTTTTGGGTGCCGAAACTTCTCTCCAAGAAGAAAGCTTCAACAATGATTTATTGGAGTACCCACAATATACTCAACCAAGAGAATGGGAGGGTAAAAAAGTTCCAGATGTTCTATTATCGGGAAATCATGCGGAAATAAAGAACTGGCGTTTAGAACAATCCAAGGGTATAACTCAGCGCCTAAGGCCAGATTTATGGCAAAGGTATAGAAAAAAATAAAAATTAGAATGAATTTAGTAATGAAAAATCTTGAAGAAATCAACAAAGAGCAAATTAAAAAATTAACTGAGAATAAAAAAATTATAGAATTTAATCCAGGAGATACGATTAAAGTTAATGTGCGAATTATTGAAGGAAAAAAACAAAGAATTCAGGCTTACGAAGGAGTTTGTATTGCAAAAAAAAATCGAGGAATTAATTCGGCTTTTACAGTAAGAAAAATTTCATTTGGAGAAGGAGTAGAGAGAGTATTTCAATTATACAGTCCAAATGTAGATTCTATAGAATTAATTCGTTCTGGAAAAGTTAGAAGAGCAAAGCTTTACTACTTAAGAGATAGAAAAGGTAAATCTGCTAGGATTAATGAAAAAATTAAAAAAAAGATTGGTCTTGATCTTGCTAAGAAGAAAGATAACGTAAAAATGGAAGAGAGTATCACTGAGAAGTCTCAAGACAAAAAAGAAGACTTAAAAAAATAAGGTCTAATGCCCCAAACCCTATACGATAAAATTTTTGAAGATCATTTAATCCACAAACAAGATGATGGTACTTGTTTAATTTATATAGATAGACATCTTGTGCATGAAGTCACAAGCCCACAAGCTTTTGAAGGATTGAGAATGAACAACAGAAAAGTTTTTTCTCCAGAATCAACGTTGGCAGTTGCCGATCACAATGTCCCTACTACTGACCGTTCAAAACCAATTGAGAATAAAGATTCTAAGTTACAATATGAAACTTTAGAAAAAAATTGTAAAGATTTTGGTCTTAGTTTTTTTGCTCTTAATGATATTAGACAAGGCATTGTTCATGTTATTGGTCCTGAGCAGGGATTTACACAACCAGGAATGACTATTGTATGTGGTGATAGTCATACAGCTACTCACGGAGCTTTCGGAGCTATAGCAGCTGGCATAGGCACTTCAGAAGTTGAACATGTTTTAGCTACTCAAACACTATTACAAAGTAAGCTTAAAAATATGAAAATTGAGGTTAGCGGAAAACTGTCTACTGGAGTAACTGCTAAAGATATTATTTTGACAGTCATTGGAATTTTAGGAACAGCTGGAGGAGGAGGATATGCCCTTGAGTTTTGTGGAGAGGCTATAAAAAGTCTTACTATGGAAGAAAGAATGACGGTTTGCAATATGGCAATTGAGGCCGGTTCAAGAGTCGGGATTATAGAACCTGATGAAAAAACATTTAAATTTTTAAAAGGAAAACCCATGGCTCCAAAAGATGAGCAATGGGACAAAGCGATGGAACATTGGGTTACTTTAAAATCAGACCCAGATGCAAAATATGACAAAACCATTATATTAAAGGGTGAAGAAATTATTCCTTCAGTTACATGGGGCACAAGTCCCGAAGATGTTTTACCAATTACCGCAAGCATCCCTAGCCTTGATGAAATTCATGATAAAGATAAAAAACAATCTGTAATAAGATCTCTAGAATATATGGGTCTAAATCCCAAGGATAAATTAGAAGATATTTCAATTGATAAGGTATTTATTGGATCTTGCACCAATGGAAGAATTGAAGATTTAAGAGCAGCAGCAAGCATACTAAAAGGTAATAAAGTTTCAAAAAAAGTTACTGGTTATGTTGTTCCAGGTTCAGGATTAGTAAAAAAGCAGGCTGAAGAAGAGGGTTTGGATAAAATATTTATTGATGCAGGTTTAGAGTGGAGAGAGGCAGGATGTTCAATGTGCTTAGGGATGAATCCAGACCAGCTTAAACCAAAAGAAAGATGCGCATCTACTTCAAATAGAAACTTTGAAGGTAGACAAGGCATGGACGGTAGAACTCATTTAATGAGTCCTGCTATGGCAGCTGCAGCTGCAATTGAAGGAAAACTTACAGACGTTAGAAAGTTTTTATAATGGAAAAGTTTCAAAATATAAAAAGTATACCAGCGTACTTACCTATTGTTAATGTGGATACAGATATGATTATTCCAAAACAATTTCTTAAAACAATTAAAAGAACAGGACTTGGTGTAAGTCTATTTTTTGAAATGAGATATGACAAACAAACACACGAACCTATTAAAGATTTTGTTTTGAATGTTGATCCATACACTAGTTCAAAAATTCTTATTGGAGAAAATAATTTTGGATGTGGATCTTCAAGGGAGCATGCTCCATGGGCTCTGTTAGATTTTGGAATTAAAGTAATTATAGCCCCAAGCTTTGCAGATATTTTTTATAATAACTGTTTCAAAAATGGAATCTTACCAATTGCTTTACCAGAAGAAAAGATAAAGGAATTGTCAAAATTTTCATTAGAAAAAAAAAAAATAGAAGTTAATTTAGATGAACAAAAGATTACAAAAGAAGACAACGAACCTATTGAGTTTGAAGTAGAGCCATTTAGGAAAGAGTGTTTAATCAACGGTTATGACGATATTGACCTAACTCTAAAAAAACAAAATCATATAGATAATTTTATAGAAAAACAAAAATCTAAAACACCTTGGCATTTTTAAATGGCTAAAAAAAATATTTTATTACTAGCTGGTGACGGTATAGGTCCAGAAATAATGAATGAAGCTAAGAAAATAATTAGCTGGTTTAATGAAAATAAAAAATTAGAAATTGAGATATCTGAAGAATTGGCAGGAGGAATTTCTTACGATGAGAATGGAACTCCTCTAACAGACCAGGTGTTATACAAAGCTATGGATAGTGATGCAGTTCTCTTGGGAGCTGTAGGTGGCCCTAAATGGGATAATCTTGAATTTTCAAAGAAACCAGAGAGAGCACTCCTTAGATTGAGAAAAGAAATGAGATTGTTTGCAAATTTAAGGCCTGCTATTTGCTTCTCAGAACTTGTAAGCGCATCTAGTTTGAAACCAGAGATCATATCTGATTTGGATATTTTGATAGTAAGGGAACTTACAGGAGGAATTTATTTTGGTGAACCAAGGGGAATTGAGCCAATTGAAAATGGTGAAAGAAAAGGCGTAAATACACATACTTATACCACTAAAGAAATTAAAAGAGTTGCTAAAGTTGCTTTTGATTTGGCCTTAAAGAGAAATAAAAAAGTTACTTCAGCAGACAAGTCTAACGTTATGGAGGCTGGCCAGTTATGGAAAGAAGAGGTTCAGGCTCTTTATGATGAAAACAAAGCCTATAAAGATATTGAGTTAAAACACATGCTAGCAGATAATTGCGCTATGCAATTGGTAAGAAACCCAAAGCAATTTGATGTCATCGTAACAGATAATTTATTTGGAGATATGTTATCTGATGAAGCTGCAATGTTAACGGGGTCTCTAGGTATGTTGCCATCCGCATCTCTTAGTGAAAAAGATAAAAATGGAAGAATTCGATCAATGTACGAGCCTTGTCATGGATCGGCACCCGATATTGCAGGAAAAGGAATAGCAAATCCGATTGCAATGATATTAAGCTTTGCAATGGCTTTAAAATATTCTTTAAATTTTGACAAAGAGTCCGAATTGTTAGAATCTGCTGTTAAACTTGTATTAAAAGATGGTTTAAGAACAGCTGATATTATGGAAGATGGGGAAAAAAATGTCACCACATCAGATATGGGCGATGCAATAGTTGCAAAACTAGAACTTCAAAAATGAAATTGAATATAGCAATTGCTGGAGCAACGGGAAACGTTGGCAGGAAAATAATTGAGGTTTTAGAAAAAAGAAATTTTTCTATTGATAACCTTTATTTATTAGCATCTAAAAATAGCCAAGGGAAAAAAATTAAATTTCTTGAAAAAGAAATCGAAGTAGAAGATTTAACTAATTTTGATTTTTCCAAAGCTGCCATTACTTTTTTTTGTTGTGGTTCTAAAATGAGCAAAGAGTGGGCTCCTATAGCTGCAAAAAATTCTATAGTTATTGACAATTCTAGCTTATTTAGGATGGATCAGGAGATACCCTTAATAGTTCCGGAAGTGAATGCTGATGATATTGTTCAGTTTAAAAATAAGAATATAATTGCAAATCCAAATTGCTCAACAGCCCAGCTAGTTATTGCATTGAAGCCACTACATGATCTACTGAATATTGAAAGAGTGGTTATCTCCACTTATCAGTCTGTATCTGGAGCCGGTAAAGAGCCTATGAATGAGCTAATAAATCAAACTAAACAATTTTTAAATAACGAAAAAATTATTTCAGAAAATTTTACAAAACAAATAGCATTTAATGTTATACCGCACATAGATGAATTTGCAGATGACGGTTATACAAAAGAAGAATTAAAAATGGTGAATGAGACTAAAAAAATTCTGAGTAATAAAATTAAACTAACAGCAACCTGCGTTCGGGTTCCAGTTTTAATCTCACATTGTGAATCTATAAATATTCAATTTGAAAATTCATTTTCTTTAGATCAAATTTATTCTGCGTTATCATCCGCCAAGGGCTGTAAGGTTATAGATGAAAGAAAAAATGGAGGCTATGTGACTCCGATTGAAGCGCAAGACCAGTTTGATACTTATATTTCAAGAATTAGAATCGATTCAACCCAAAAAAATTGTTTAAATATGTGGGTTGTGTCAGATAATTTATTAAAGGGAGCATCACTAAATGCAGTACAAATCGCAGAAACTTTGGTAAATAAAAATATTATCTAATGGATAATTTAAATAAAAACAGACCTTTGTCCCCTCATTTGCAGGTTTATAAGTGGCAGTTATCTTCTCTTCTTTCAATTACTCATCGTCTTACATCAATTATTAATACAGCTGGGATTACTCTTATTTGTTTCTGGATACTTTCATTATCCATGGGTGAGGATTGTTATAAATATTTTGTAATGTTCTCTTCAAGCATTATAGGAAAATTCATTCTAGTCGGATTTACTTGGTCATTTTGTTACCATTTGCTAAACGGTTTAAGGCACTTGTTTTGGGATATGGGCTATGGATATGAAATTAAGACTGCTAATTTTTCAGGAATTTTTGTTTTAACAAGTTCTTTTTTATTAACTATAATATTATGGATTGTGTCATGAGAAATGTTGCAATAACTAAGTGGATTTTACAAAGAGTGACAGCGGTTATTCTACTTCCTTTGCTTATTTGGTTTTTATCAGTTTTTATTGGCTTAGTACAAAAGGATTTTATAACTATTATAATTTTTTTTGAAAACACTATTAACTTTTCTTTTTCAATTATTTTTTTAGTTCTAGTGTTTTCTCATATGAAGATTGGAATGGGAGAAATTTTTGAAGATTATATACAAGACAGTCGATACAAAAGTGTCGCAAATTTGATAATTTCTATCTTCGCGACTGTTCTTCCTTTAATAACTGTTGTATCCTTAATCTTAATTAAATTTAACTAAATCATGAGTAAGTACGAAATTATTGATCACGAATACGATGCTATTGTAGTCGGCGCTGGCGGTTCAGGCTTGAGAGCAGCTGTTGGCCTATCCGAGGCAGGTTTAAAAACTGCATGTATATCAAAAGTTTTTCCAACTAGAAGTCACACCGCTGCAGCTCAAGGAGGAATATCTGCTGCATTAGGAAATATGGGTGAAGACGATTGGCGATGGCACATGTACGACACAGTTAAAGGTGCAGATTGGCTTGGCGATCAAGATTCGATTGAATTTTTATGTAAAGAAGCACCTAAAGCGGTTATTGAATTAGAAAAGTACGGTGTAGCTTTTAGCAGAACAGAAGAAGGGAAAATTTATCAAAGACCTTTTGGTGGAATGACTAAAAATTATGGAAATGGTGTTATCCAAAGAACATGCGCAGCAGCAGATAGAACTGGTCATGCAATATTACATACTCTTTATGGACAGGCTTTAAAAAAGAATACGGAGTTTTTTATCGAGTACTTTGCTCTAGATTTGTTAATGCACAATGGTAAGTGCTATGGTGTTTTAGCATGGTCATTACAAGATGGAAAAATTCACAGATTCAGATCAAACATGACTATTCTTGCTACTGGAGGATATGGTCGAGCTTATTTTTCAGCAACTTCAGCCCACACTTGTACAGGAGATGGTGGAGGAATGGTTTTAAGAGCAGGATTACCATTGCAAGACATGGAGTTTATACAATTTCATCCCACAGGAATTTACGGTGCAGGCTGTTTAATTACCGAAGGAAGTAGAGGTGAGGGTGGTTTTTTAGTTAACTCTGAAGGGGAAAGATTTATGGAAAGATATGCACCTTCCGCAAAAGATCTTGCTTCGCGAGATGTTGTTTCACGATCAATGACTGTAGAAATTAATGAAGGAAGAGGAGTTGGAAAAGATAAAGATCATATTTATCTTCATTTAAATCATATAGATCCAAAAACTTTACATGAACGACTTCCCGGAATTTCAGAGTCGGCAAAAGTATTTGCTGGAGTAGATGTTACTAAAGAGCCAATACCAGTCATGCCAACAGTTCACTATAACATGGGAGGAATTCCAACTAATTATCATGGAGAAGTTTTAACAAAAGACGCAGATGGATCTGAAAAAATAGTAGACGGTTTGATGGCAATTGGTGAGGCAGCATGTGTCTCGGTTCATGGAGCAAATAGATTGGGATCCAACTCATTAATTGACCTAGTCGTTTTTGGAAAAGCTGCTTCAGTTCGTACAGCCCAAGTTGTTAAACCCAATTCTAAGCATGAAACTATTCCAGAATCAGAGACACAAAAATCCCTAGACCGATTTGATAAATTAAGAAATGCTAATGGAAGTACTCCTACGGCAGTTTTGAGAGATAAAATGCAAAGAACTATGCAAAGCAAATGTGCCGTTTTTAGAACAGACAAGACTTTAAAAGAAGGGCTTCATGACATACAGCAGCCTTGGGATGGAATGAAGGATATTCGCGTTCAGGATAAATCCTTAATATTTAACACGGACTTAGTGGAAGCTTTAGAGTTTGATAATTTAATCAGACAATCAATGGTTACAGTTTCTTCTGCAGAAAATAGAAAAGAAAGTAGGGGCGCACATTCAAGAGAAGACTTTAAAGATAGAGATGACCAAGAATGGATGAAACATACATTGGCTTGGCAAAAATCAGACGGAAAAGTTGAAATCGATTATAGAGATGTCCATACTTATACGTTAAGTACAGACGTTCAATATTTTCCCCCTAAAAAAAGAGTTTACTAAATTATGGTACAATTTGCCTTACCAAAAAATTCAACGATAGAGAAAGGTAAACATTTTCCTTCCGATTCTAAGTCAAAAAATTTGAAAAAAGTTAATGTATATCGATGGAATCCAGAAGATGCTAAAAATCCTAGAGTAGATTCTTACGAAGTCGCTATGGACGAATGTGGTCCAATGGTTTTAGACGTTTTGATAAAAATTAAAAATGAAATTGATTCTACTGTAACCTTTAGAAGATCTTGTAGAGAAGGAATTTGTGGAAGTTGTGCGATGAATATTGATGGTTCTAATACACTAGCTTGTTTAAAACCAGCAGAAGAGATTAGTGGTGATATAAATATTTATCCATTGCCACACATGCCAGTTATCAAAGATTTGGTTCCTGATTTAAAGCAACTATATAAGCAATATGAATCTATTGAGCCATGGATGCAATCAGAGACTACTGGAAAAGAAGCTGAAAAATTACAATCTATTGAAGATAGATCCAAAATAGATGGTTTGTATGAATGTATACTATGTGCTTGCTGCTCAACATCTTGCCCTAGCTATTGGTGGAATGGGGATAAATATTTGGGACCTGCAGTCCTCTTGCAAGCTTATAGATGGATCATTGATAGTAGGGATGATGAAAGAGAAAAAAGATTAAAAAAAGTAGCTGATGAATTAAAGCTATTTAGATGCCACACTATTATGAATTGCACTAATGCGTGTCCAAAAGGACTTAACCCAGCTAAAGCAATTGGTTCCATTAAAAAAATGTTAGTTTCTGCAAGCACCAGCTAACAAAAACCAGCAAGTTTTAATTTTTCTTATTAAATTGACAGTTTAAAAATCAAGTTATACTTTCTTTTGTCTTATGAAGGAAATTCAACATTTTGTTAATGGTAAAATATTCAAGGGAGAATCCAAAAGAACTTCGGATGTTTACAATCCTGCCACTGGAGAAGTAAGCGCTAAAGTAATATTGGCTTCCAGAAAAGATGTGGATAGTGCTATCGATTCTGCCCACAATGCTTTTCCTTCATGGTCTAGCACTCCTGCATTACAAAGAGCTAGAGTATTGTTTAAATTTAAAGAACTAATAGAAAAAAATTCTGACGAATTAACTAAAATTATAGTTGCAGAACATGGAAAAGTTTATGAAGATGCCAAAGGATCTCTTACAAGAGGTCTAGAAGTAGTAGAATTTGCCTGTGGCATACCTCATTTATTAAAAGGTGAGTTCACAGAAAATGTTGGTAGAGATGTTGATAGCTGGTCTATTAGACAATCATTAGGTGTTTGTGCTGGGATAACCCCTTTTAATTTTCCAGCGATGGTCCCAATGTGGATGTTTCCTATTGCTATTGCTTGTGGGAATACATTTATATTAAAGCCTTCAGAGAAAGATCCTTCTTGCGCATTAATGTTAGCGCAATTATTTAAAGAAGCAGGTTTGCCAGATGGAGTTTTTAATGTTGTTAATGGAGACAAAGAAGCAGTTGATACGTTATTAGAAAGTAAAAAAGTAAGTGCAATTAGTTTTGTTGGTTCCACCCCAGTTGCAAAATATATTTATGAAAATGCTGCCAAAAATGAAAAGAGAGTTCAGGCCTTAGGAGGTGCAAAAAATCATTGTGTAGTTATGCCAGATTCTGATTTAGACCAAGCTGTTAATGGTTTAATGGGAGCAGCATATGGCTCTGCAGGAGAAAGGTGTATGGCTCAGTCTGTCGCTGTAGCAGTTGGTGATATTGGAGATGCGTTGGTGCAAAAACTTACAGCAAAAGTAGAGGCTTTAAAAGTAGGTCCGGGAATGGATAATGATTCAGAAATGGGACCACTTATTACCAAGGAACACTTAGAAAAAGTAAAAAGCTATGTTGATATTGGTGAGAAGGAAGGAGCAAAATTATTAGTTGATGGAAGAAATTTGAAATTACAAGGATATGAAAAAGGATTCTATATAGGGGGCTGTTTATTTGATCATGTTACAGACCAAATGAAAATTTATAAAGAGGAAATATTTGGACCCGTTTTATCTGTAGTAAGGGTTAAGGATTTTGAAAGTGCAGTAAATCTAATTAATAATCATGAGTATGGAAACGGCGTCAGTCTTTTTACTAGAGATGGAGATTCAGCAAGGACGTTTGTGAATAAAATTCAAGTAGGTATGGTGGGAATTAACATACCAATACCTGTGCCTATGGCATTCCATAGTTTTGGAGGTTGGAAAAGATCTCTATTTGGAGACCAGCATATGCACGGTATGGAAGGTGTGCGTTTTTATACCAAATTAAAAACAGTTACATCTCGATGGCCATCGGGTATAAGAACCAACCCTGAATTTACAATGCCAACAATGAAGTAACCATGAGTAAAAAAAAAATATCATTAATCGGAGCAGGCCAAATTGGTGGAACACTAGCTCATTTAATTGCAACTAAGCAACTAGCTAATGTTGTACTTTTTGATGTGGCGGAGGGAATTGCAAAAGGTAAAGCCTTGGATATTGCCCAATCTCTTGCAGTTGATGGTTCGTCTGTTGATTTAGTTGGTACGGATAACTACGAAGATACTAAAAATTCAGATGTAATAATTATTACGGCAGGTGTTCCAAGAAAACCTGGAATGACACGTGATGATCTTCTAGGAATTAATTTAAAAATTATCAAACAAGTTGCTGATGGAATTAAGAACACTTCACCAAACGCTTTTGTGATTTGTATTACCAATCCACTAGATGTTATTGTAATGGCTTTGCAGAAATACTCAGAACTTCCAAAAAATAAAGTTATTGGTATGGCTGGTATTTTAGACACATCTCGTTTCAAACGTTTTTTATCTCAAGAACTTCAAGTTCCAATCAAAGATATAGATTCTTTTGTGCTTGGTGGTCATGGAGACACCATGGTTCCGATGCCAAATAGAACAATGGTTGGAAAAGAAAAATTGCAAGATGTAGTAGCTAGTGGAAAAATTTCTCAAGAAAAATTAAATGAAGTAGTAGATAGAACTAGAAATGGTGGCGCAGAGATTGTAAAATATCTAAAAACAGGATCAGCGTTTTATGCTCCAGCTGCTTCTGGTGTGCAAATGGCCGAATCATATTTAAATGACGAAAAAAAAATTCTTCCTTGTGCAGCATATTTAAATGGAGAATATGGAATTAAAGATTTATATGTAGGTGTTCCAGTTGTTATTGGATCCAATGGTATAGAAAAAGTTATTGAATTAGAACTCGATCCTGAAGAAAAGAAATACTTTGATATTTCCATTGAAGCAGTTAAAGATTTATTTGAAGCTGCAAAGAAAATTGATTCAAGCTTATCTTAAATGAAAAATTCATCATTAGTAAAAAAAAAATTAATTATTTTATTAAAATTGACAGCTTAAATTGTTACCTATACTTTCGACAACTTTATGAACATACACGAGTACCAAGCTAAACAAATTTTAAAAAAATTTGGAGCTCCCGTCCCTAACGGAGAGCCAATTTTTTCACTTAATGAAATTGATGAGAAAGTTAAAAATATAAAAACTAGCAGAATAGTTTTAAAGGCCCAAATTCATGCGGGTGGAAGAGGTAAGGCAGGAGGAGTTAAAATTGTTGATAACACTGAGCAATTAAAGGAAGAGGCAAAAATTTTATTAGGTAAGGTGTTGGTTACTCATCAAACCGGACCCCAAGGTAGAGAAGTTAAGAGGCTTTATATTGAAGAAGCTTCTGAAATATCCAAAGAATTTTATCTTTCATGCTTGGTTGATAGAGCTAGCTCTAAAATTGCCTTTATTTCAAGTGCGGAAGGAGGAATGGATATTGAAGAGGTTGCTAATAGCAATCCAGAAAAAATTATTACTACCAGAGTGAGTCTTTCTAAGGGTTTAACAAAAGAAGATGTAGCCAAGATTTTAAACCCCTATAATCTTCCAGAAGAATCTGTGGAAGAGGCAGGAAAGCTTATTCAATCTATTTTTGATGCTTTAATTAATACGGATGCAAATTTAATTGAAGTAAACCCCTTGATATTAACAAAAAATAATCAAGTTTTATGTTTGGATGCTAAAATTAATTTTGATTCTAATGCATTGTATCGTCATCCTGATATTTTAGAACTTAGAGATTTAGATGAAGAAGATCCAGCCGAGATAGAGGCAAGCAAATATGATTTAGCATATATAAAATTAGATGGTGAAATTGGCTGCATGGTTAATGGGGCAGGACTAGCCATGGCAACAATGGATATTATAAATCTTTATGGATCACAACCTGCAAATTTTTTAGATGTTGGTGGTGGAGCTACAAAAGAAAAAGTGTCAGCGGCTTTTAAAATTATTTTATCTGATAAAAACGTTAAAGGAATATTAATAAATATTTTTGGAGGAATTATGCGTTGCGATGTGATTGCAGAAGGCGTGGTTGCAGCTGCCAAAGAAACAAATCTTTCAGTACCTTTGGTAGTCAGATTGGCTGGAACAAAATTTGAAGAAGGAAAAAAAATATTACAAGAATCTGGTTTGCAAATTATTCCTGCAAACAATTTATCTGAAGCTGCAAAAAAAATTGTTGAGGCTATTAAATAGTTATGTCAATTTTGATAGATAAAAATACAAAAGTTATTTGCCAAGGCTTTACTGGAAAAAATGGAACTTTTCATTCAGAGCAGGCACTTGCGTATGGTACTAATCTTGTAGGAGGAGTTACTCCAAACAAGGGTGGACAAACCCATCTGGGCAAACCAGTTTTTAACTCAGTTGAAGATGCAGTGAATGCAACACAGGCTGATGCAACTATGATTTATGTACCAGCAAAATTTGCTGCCGATGCTATTATTGAAGCAATCGAATGTGAATTACTATTAATTGCATGTATTACTGAAGGAATTCCAATTCTGGATATGATTAAAGTGAAAGAAAGATTAATAGGATCAAAATCAAGATTGATAGGTCCAAACTGTCCAGGAATTATAACTCCAGGAGAGTGTAAGATTGGTATAATGCCAGGACATATTCACAAAAAAGGTTCAGTTGGTATTGTTTCTCGTTCTGGAACATTAACCTATGAAGCAGTTGCACAAACTACTGAAATTGGCCTTGGTCAATCAACTTGCATTGGTATTGGGGGCGATCCAGTAAATGGAACAAATTTTATTGATTGTTTAGAATTATTTTTAAAAGATGACAAAACCGAATCTATTGTAATGATAGGAGAAATTGGAGGGGATGCTGAGGAGCAAGCCGCTCAATTTATTAAAGATTCTAAAATTAAAAAGCCAACAGTGGGTTTTATTGCAGGTTTAACGGCACCTCCAGGACGAAGAATGGGTCATGCCGGAGCTATTATTGCTGGAGGAAAAGGTGGAGCCCAAGATAAAATTGAAAAAATGAAATCTTGTGGAATTACCGTTACAGATTCCCCGGCCGATATTGGAAAAACATTAAAGACTAAACTGCAAGGTTGAGATATATTTAGGCTGAATAATGTCATCTTCTAAAAATAAAATATTCCAGACAACATCCTTTTTAAGCGGTATGAACTCAGCTTATATCAACGAGCTTCTCGAGAAGTATGTTCAGGATCCAAATTCCATTCAGGAAAGTTGGAGAGAATTTTTTTCTGGTTTGGCAGAGAATAAAGATCTAATAAAAAAAGAAACGGCAGGTGCTTCATGGCGTCCACAAAAAATAAAAAATAACCAAAACGTTGATTTAGATTACTATGAAAAATTATTACCAGATGTAAATATTTTAGAAATTGAAAAAAAAATTACAAAAGAGTATCCAGCGCATAATAAAAAAGTAAATGTTGGAAATGGTGAAGATGTAGAAACTGCTACCAAAGATTCTGTAAGAGCAATTATGATGATTAGAGCTTATAGAATTAGAGGACATTTAATAGCAGATTTAGATCCTCTTCAATTGAGCGAAAACAAAAACCATCCTGAACTAAATCCAGAAACTTATGGATTTACTTTAAAAGATAGAGATAGAAAAATTTTTTTAGATGACGTTCTCGGACTTAAATATGCAACAGTTAATGAAATATTAGAAATTTTACTCAAAACCTATTGCTCTAAAATTGGTGTTGAATTTATGCACATGGAAGATCCAGAAGAAAAAAGTTGGGTCCAGCAAAGAATAGAAGGAAAAGAAAAAGAAATTTCCTTTTCGATTGAAGGAAAAAAAGCAATGCTAAATAGAGTTTTAGAAGCTGAAGGTTTTGAAAAATATTTACATACAAAATTTGTAGGAACAAAAAGATTTGGATTGGATGGATGTGAATCTTTAATACCTGCAATGGAACAGGTTATTAAGCTAGGTGGCATAATGGGTGCAAAAGAAGTTAAGATTGGAATGCCCCACAGGGGTAGACTCAATATCTTAACAAACGTACTACAGAAGCCTCTAAAAAAAATTTTTAAAGAGTTTGCTGGCGAGCCAGGACCGGCAACAGGAGGTGTTTCCGGTGATGTTAAGTATCATTTAGGAGCATCTGCAGATAGGGAATTTGATGGAAATAAAGTGCATGTAAGTTTAACTGCAAATCCTTCCCATCTAGAAGCTGTAAATCCTGTTGTTTTAGGGCAAACACGTGCTAAACAATTCTTTCATAATGACTCTGATAGAACAAAAGTAATTCCCATATTGCTTCATGGAGATGCAGCTTTTGCTGGACAGGGAGTGGTTGCAGAATGTTTTGCAATGTCGGGAGTTCCCGGGCACAATATTGGTGGAACTATGCATATTATTGTTAATAACCAAATTGGATTCACAACTACACCTTCATTTGCTAGATCTTCGCCTTACCCATCCGAAGTGGCAAAAATGGTCCAAGCTCCTATCTTTCATGTAAATGGAGATGATGTTGAGGCAGTAGTTTATGTAACAAAAGTTGCAACTGAGTATAGACAAAAGTTTGGAAGAGACGTCGTTATAGATATCTTTTGCTATAGAAGATTCGGCCATAATGAGGGAGATGAACCTTCATTTACGCAGCCATTAATGTATCAAAAAATTAAGAATCATCCTTCGATATTATCTGTTTACGCAGACCAGTTAATTGAAGAGGGCTTATTTACCAAAGAAGACATAGAAAAACAGAAATCTGATTATAAAAAAAGGTTAGATGTAGAATTCGAATCGTCAAAAAATTATATCAGCAATGAACAAGATTGGTTTACAGGAACTTGGTCCCAATTTACTACTGAAAAAGGATCGGACCGACGAGGTTCCACAGCAGTAAATTTACAAATAATTAAAAAAATTGGAAAAAAATTAACTCTCATACCTGATGATTTTAACGCACATCCAACAATTAAACGAATTTTTGAATCAAAGAAAAAAATGTTTGAAAGTGGAAAGAGCTTTGATTGGAGTACAGCAGAAAGCTTAGCATTTGCAACGTTATCCTACGAAGGATACCCAGTTAGGCTTGTTGGACAAGATTCTGTTCGTGGAACTTTTAGCCAAAGACATGCAGGTCTTACAGATCAAAAAACAGGAGAAAAATATTTTCCAATAAAAAATTTAAGTAAGGATCAATCCAATGTTGAGATTGTAGATAGTTTACTTTCAGAAATGGGAGTTTTAGGATTTGAGTATGGGTATTCGTTGGTAGAACCAAATACTTTAGTCGCCTGGGAAGCTCAATTTGGAGATTTTGCAAATGGAGCTCAGATTATATTTGATCAATTTATAAGCTCTGGTGAAAAAAAATGGACGCGTGCAAGTGGTTTGGTAATGCTATTACCTCACGGATATGAAGGTCAAGGACCAGAACATTCTTCAGCAAGAATTGAGAGATATTTGCAAGCTTGTGCCCAAGAAAATTTGCAAGTTGTTAACTGCACAACTCCAGCAAACTATTTTCATGTATTAAGAAGACAAATACACAGGAGTTTTAGAAAGCCATTAATTATTTTTACTCCAAAATCATTGCTAAGACATAAAAAATGCGTTTCTGAAATCGAAGATTTTTCAGGAAAGAATTCTTTTCACCGTATACTTCCAGATCATGCCGAAGACTCTCAGTATAAGTTAATTAAGTTGGCAGCAGACAAGGATATAAAAAGAGTCGTTATTTGTTCTGGTAAAATTTATTTTGATCTTTTGGAAAAACGAGAAGAAATTAAAGACAATAGAGTGCAGCTTATTAGAGTTGAGCAAATATATCCTTTTCCAGCCAAAACTTTAGCAAAACATATTAAAAGATTTGTGAATGCGGAGGAATACATTTGGTGTCAAGAAGAGCCCCAAAATATGGGTTGTTGGAATACTGTTGAAAGATATATCAAATGGAGCTTAGCGCATATCAATGCAAAGACAAAAAGCATTAAATATATTGGAAGAGGTCCTATGGCATCTACAGCTACAGGATATTTAAAAAAACATGTTGCCCAACAACAAGAAATTGTTACAAAAGCACTAACTATATAAATGGCTGATAAAATTATCGTTCCAACATTAGGAGAATCTTTAACTGAAGCCACAGTTGCAACGTGGTTAAAACAATTAGGAGATTCTATCCAAGCAGATGAGGCAATTGTTTCTTTGGAAACGGACAAGGTAAGTATTGATGTTACAGCGCCAAATTCTGGAATTTTATCTGAAATTTCTGCAAAAGAGGGTGTTACAGTTAAAGTGGGAGCGCAGTTAGGTTCTATAGATTCGTCTAATTCAGCTCCAAAAAAACAGCCAGAAGAAAAAACAAAAAATAAAGTTTCTGAAATCAAAAAAATTGAAATTCAAAAAGAAGAAAAAAGCTTGGAACCAAAGAGAGGTGATCAAAATAAAAAAAACGAACTATCTCCATCGGTAAAACGAATTGTGGAAGAAAAAAAAATTAATATTGAAAGTGTCGAGGGGTCAGGAAAAGATGGTAGGATTTTAAAAGGTGATTTAATAGGACTTATGGGTTTTAGTCCCTCCCCAAATTCAAGAAAAATTGAAATAGGTGAAGAAGAAAGAGTTAAAATGACTCGTCTTAGATCTACAATTGCAAAGAGATTAAAAGAGGCTCAGAGCACTGCAGCGATTTTAACTACTTTTAATGAAATAGACATGTCTATGATAATTCAAATTAGAAAAGACAATAAGGAAGAGTTTGAAAAAAGATATGGTATTAAACTTGGATTCATGTCTTTCTTTGTGAAAGCTTGTGTTAATGCTTTGCAGTCTTATCCTTCTGTGAATGCGGAAGTGCAAGGGGAAGAAATTGTTTACAAAAATTATTATAATATTGGTGTTGCAGTAGGAACTGAAAAAGGTCTCGTTGTCCCAGTTTTGGGTAATGCAGATGAGCTTTCTTTTGCTGAGATCGAGAAAGAAATTGTTACTCTAGGAAATAGAGCTAAGAATAATCAATTATCTATAGATGAATTACAAGGTGGAACTTTTACTATTACAAATGGAGGGATATATGGATCGATGCTTTCGACGCCAATTATAAACCCACCTCAATCCGGAGTTTTAGGTATGCATAATATTGTACAAAGGGCAGTTGTAATTGATGGAAAAATAGAAATTAGACCTATTATGTATCTTGCACTTTCATATGACCATAGAATTATTGATGGCAAGGAAGCAGTTTCTTTCTTAGTAAGAGTGAAAGAAATTCTAGAAGATCCTAGAAGGTTATTTTTAAATTTATAGATTTTTATGGAAGAATTTGATGTTGTAGTCATTGGTGGAGGTCCAGGTGGATATGTTTGTGCTATTAGATCGGCACAGCTTGGAAACAAAACTGCTTGCATAGAATCTAGAGGAGCGCTTGGTGGTACATGTTTAAATGTAGGCTGCATACCATCTAAATCACTTCTTCATGCTTCTGAAATGTATCATAAAGCTCAACATGAATTTAAAACAATAGGAATTAATACGGGCGATCTTTCTTTAGATCTAGATAAGATGATGGATCATAAATCTAAGTCAGTTGATGGGCTAACTAAAGGAATTGAATTTTTATTTAAGAAAAATAAAGTTACATATTTAAATGGACATGGAAGCTTTAAAGATCAAAATACTCTCATAGTAAAAGATTCTTCTGGGTCTGAAAAAAAAATTAAAGCTAAAAATATTGTAATCGCAACAGGATCATCCGTACTATCTTTGCCAAATATAGATATTGATGAAGAAACAATTGTTTCTTCAACAGGAGCGCTTTCATTAAAAAAAGTTCCAAAAAAGCTAATAGTTATTGGTGGAGGTTATATTGGGTTGGAAATGGGTTCAGTATGGTTAAGGTTAGGAGCCGAAGTAGAAGTTGTAGAGTATCTAGATCACATTACTCCAGGCATGGATAAAGAAATTTCGGATAATTTTTTGAAAATTTTAAAAAAACAAGGAATGAAATTTCATTTATCTACCAAAGTATTAGATGTTAAGAAAAATTCAAATGGAGTAACGGTATCAGTTGAGAGCAATGGTAAAAAAATAGAAATGAATAGCGATGTTGTTTTGATGTCAGTAGGAAGAAAACCTAACACTAGTGGTTTAAATTTAGAAGTGTTAGGAATTGCCACAGATTCAAAAGGAAGAGTTAAAATTGATAAGAAATTTAAAACAAATATAGACAATATTTACGCAATTGGAGATGTTGTTGAAGGTCCAATGTTGGCTCATAAGGCTGAAGATGAAGGAATGGCTGTAGCTGACTTTATTTCAGGAAAATATGGACATGTAAATTATGATGCTATTCCAGGAGTGGTTTACACCTCACCAGAAGTTGCGACTGTTGGTAAAACAGAAGAGCAGCTTAAAGAGGCAGGCATAGAGTACAATATTGGAAAATTTCCATTCATGGCAAATTCTCGAGCAAAGATTAATAATAATGCCGATGGTTTTGTAAAAATTTTAGCAGACAAGAATTCAGATAAAATTTTAGGAGTACACATGATAGGACCAGATGTTGGAACTATGATTGCAGAAGTAGTTTTGGCAATGGAATTTGGAGCCAGCTCAGAAGATATAGCGAGAACTTGCCATGCACACCCAACTCTTAATGAGGCTGTTCGGGAAGCTGCTTTAGCAGTAGACAAAAGAGCTATTCACTTTTAACTAATTTTTTTTCCACTTTTTTTCCAGTCAGACAAAAAGGATTCTAACCCCTTGTCTGTCAAAGAATGTTTATACAAATCATGAAATATTTTTGGGGGAATTGTAATTACATCAGCTCCAATTTTTATTATTTCCAAAACATGGGCAACAGATCTTATAGATGCTGCTAGAATTTTGGTTTTATAATTATAGTTTTGATATGCAATTTTAATATCCTTAATTAGCTGTATTCCACTTTCTCCAATGTCATCTAGTCTACCAATAAAAGGAGAGATAAATGTTGCTCCAGCTTTTGCTGCTAATACGGCTTGGCTTGCAGAGAAACAAAGAGTGACATTAACTTTAAATTTCTTGCTAGTTAAGTATTTACACGCGACTAATCCTTCTAGGGTAAGAGGAATTTTAATAACAATGTTTTTTGAAATTTTTTGAAGTATCTTTGCTTCTTCAATCATTTTATTTGATTGAGTGGCTGTTACTTCAGCACTTATTGGTCCTTTAACCTCAGTAGCTATAGATTTTAAAATTTTTTTAAAATTTCCCTTTTGTTTTCCAAGCAAAGATGGATTGGTAGTGATACCATCAATTAAACCAGTTTTATTTAAAGGTTTTATTTCATCAATATTAGACGAGTCTAAAAAAATTTTCATAATAGTGTAACTTATTATTTAAAAATATATAAATCAATTTTTACATGAAGATAAATATATTGCTACCAATAAAGTTTGATCAAGCATTTACATATTCAGTAGATTCATCATTAGATCTTAAAAAAGGAGATTATGTTTTAGTCCCTTTTCGTAATAAAGAAATTGTAGGGGTTGTTTGGGAAAAAGACATAAAGGCACCGAAAAATATAAAAATTAAGAAAATTATTTCTAAAATAAATTTTCCAAGTTTATCAGAAAAGAATATTGAATTTATTAGAAGGTTTTCAGAGTACAATCTTTCTAGCTTAGGTATGACATTCAAGCTTTTTTTTTATGAAAAAGGATTTTTATCTTTATTAAATATTTTAAGTGATCATGAAGAATATAATATTCAAAATATTCAAAAAGAAAATTTAAGTCAAGTACAGAAAAAATCTCTCAAAGAAATAATTAAAAATTTAGAATTTAAAAATTATTCTACAACGCTTATTCATGGAGTAACTGGATCGGGAAAAACTTTAATATATTTTGAGATTATTAAGCTGGCATTAAAAAAAAATGCTCAAGTTTTAGTTCTGCTTCCAGAAATTGCTCTTACCAAGCAAATAGCTCAAAGATTTAAGGATTATTTTGGAGCAGAGCCGGCCCTTTGGCACTCCAGTGTCGGAGATAAAAAAAAAAAAATTATTTGGAAAGGTGTGTCTGAAAATAAAATTAAATTGGTGCTTGGAGCGAGATCTGCAATTTTTTTACCCTTTCAAGATTTAAAATTAATAGTGATTGATGAGGAGCACGATTCTTCTTACAAACAAGAAGAAGGCGTCTCTTACAATGCAAGAGACATGTCTATACTTAAAGCTTCCATTGAAAATTTTCCAGTTCTGCTAATTTCCGCAACACCTTCAGTCGAAAGTTATTATAATAGTAAAAATAATAAATATTTTTATGTGAGTTTAAATGAGCGATATAAAAATATTTCTTTACCTAAAATTGAAATTGTTGATTTAGTTAAAGAGCCTGCGGAAAAAGGAAAATTTATTTCAAATTACCTCGTTCCCAAAATAAAAAGAATAATTGAAGAAAAAAATCAAGTACTCTTTTTTTTAAATCGTAGGGGACATTCGACATATATCATGTGTTATGACTGTAAAAAAAGATTAGTTTGTCCCAATTGTTCTTTAGGATTAATTTTCCATCAATCATCCAAAGAAGCCATATGTCATTACTGTGATTACAAAACAAATTTAATCCAAAAATGTAATAATAATAAAAATTGTGATTTTACTTTTTATGGACTCGGTATTGAAAGAATATTTGAAGAGGTTCAATTGCTTTTTCCAGAACAAAAAATACAAATTTTTTCTTCTGATTCTATTCACAACAAAGATTCTGAAAAAATTATAAAAGATATCGAAAATAATAATATTCCAATTTTGGTGGGCACTCAGTTGATTTCTAAAGGGTTTCATTTCCCTAGCTTAAATTGTATTGTTGTTGTTAATTCAGATACCAATTTTTTAGGGAGTGATATTCGAGCATCTGAAAAAAATTTCCAACTTTTACAGCAATTATCAGGTAGAGCAGGAAGAGAAGAAAATAAAGCTGTAGTTTTTTTGCAAACGAACGATTCTAATAATAAAATTCTTCATTCTCTCTCAAGCTCAGATCCAAAAGTATTTTATGAAGAAGAATTGGCATTTAGAAAGAAAGCAAATCTACCTCCTTTTTCAAAGCTTATTTCTGTTATTTTATCAGGCATTAACTCATTTGAAGTTATGAAGACTGCTAAGCAATTAAAGTATTCATTTTCAGCCCAAGAAAAAATTAAAATATTTGGCCCCGTAACGGCTCCAATTTTTAAGATTAGAGGAAAATATAGAGTTCGTTTGTTGTTGAAATACAATCTGTCAATTTTTCCCCAGAAATTCATTAAAGATTGGCTAAATATTAATGATATAGGTAGGAATATAAAACTTGAGGTTGATGTGGACCCAATTAACTTTCTATAATTATCTAAAATATCACACTTGAACGATACTTTTCATTATGCTAGTTACACGCTCATAAATAAGGATTATCTTGGAAAATCAATCAAACTCTTTTTCTGATGCAACTGGTAGATATGCAAAATCTATATTTCAACTTGCGAGTGAAAAAAATATCCTAAATGAAATTGAAAAAAATTTTTCTCAAATCATTTCTTTGTTTAACGACTCTAAAGATTTTCAAAAATTTGTAGTAAATCCAACTATTCAAAAAAATGTAAGACTTTCAATTATAGGAAGCCTATCTAATAAAATGGGTTTTAATAACTATTTTATTAATTTTCTTAAGTTAATTAATGAAAAAGGACGTTTTTTTTATTTAGAAAAAATAACTAAAGATTTTTTCTCAATTCTATCGATTAGCAAGGGGGAAGTCCCTGCTGATTTAATAATTGCTAGTGAAATTTCCGAAGATAAAAAAGATGAAATTAAAAAAGAACTTTCTTTAATCTATAAAAAAGATATGAAGTTAAAATTCACAGTTGATGAAAGCTTGATTTCAGGATCAATTTTAAAAGTGGGAAGTAAAATGATAGATAACTCAGCCAAAAGTAAATTTAGTAGAATTTTAAATAATATTTAGGAGAAAAAATGGACATAAACCCAGCAGAAGTAACAAAAGTAATTAAGGAACAAATTGAAAATTTTGGTTCAGAAACTCAAGTTTCTGAGGTTGGACAAGTTCTTTCAGTAGGAGATGGAATCGCCAGAATATTTGGATTAGATAATGTTGAAGCTGGGGAGATGGTCGAGTTTTCTGAAGGTACAAAAGGAATGGCTCTTAACCTTGAGAATGACAACGTAGGAGTGGTTATTTTTGGCGATGACTCAAAAATTAAAGAAGGTGATATTGTCAAAAGAACAGGTAAAATTGTTGATGTTGCTGTTGGAAAATCATTACTAGGAAGAGTAGTTGATGGATTAGGAAACCCTATTGACGGAAAAGGACCAATTGATCCAAGCTCTGAAAGAAAAAGAGTTGACGTTAAAGCACCAGGAATTATTGCAAGAAAATCAGTTCACGAGCCTATGCAAACTGGTCTTAAAGCAATTGATAGCTTGATTCCTATTGGAAGAGGTCAAAGGGAATTAATTATTGGTGATAGACAAACAGGAAAAACTGCAATTGCAATTGATACAATCATTAATCAAAAAGAAATCAACAAATCTAACGATGAATCTAAAAAACTTTATTGTATTTATGTTGCTATCGGACAAAAAAGATCGACAGTTGCTCAAATAGTAAAAACTTTAGAAGAATCGGGAGCTTTAGAATATACAATAGTAGTTGCTGCAACAGCATCTGACCCAGCGCCTCTTCAATTTTTAGCACCTTACATAGGTTGTACTATGGGAGAATACTTTAGAGACAATGGAATGCATGGACTAATTGTGTATGATGATCTTTCAAAACAAGCAGTAGCTTACCGTCAAATGTCATTATTATTAAGAAGACCTCCAGGGCGAGAAGCTTTTCCAGGAGACGTATTTTATTTACATAGTAGATTGTTAGAAAGAGCTGCAAAATTAAGCGATGATCATGGAGGAGGTTCTCTTACAGCACTTCCTATTATTGAAACTCAGGCAAGTGACGTTTCGGCTTACATTCCAACTAACGTTATCTCTATTACTGATGGACAAATATTTTTAGAAACGGAATTGTTTTTTAAAGGTGTTAGACCTGCTGTAAATGTTGGTATCTCGGTGTCTCGAGTTGGATCATCTGCGCAGATTAAAGCAATGAAACAAGTTGCAGGATCTATTAAATTAGAACTTGCTCAGTACAGAGAAATGGCTGCATTTGCTCAATTTGGTTCTGACTTAGATGCTTCTACACAACAACTATTGAATCGTGGAGCAAAATTAACTGAACTTTTAAAGCAAGGACAATACTCTCCATTAAAAGTTGAGGAGCAAGTAATCTCAATATTTTGTGGTGTAAAAGGCTATCTAGACAACATCAATACGGGAAGAATTAAGGAGTTCGAGAGTCAGCTCTTAAGTCAAATTAAGTCTGAAGCTCCAGATATTTTAGAAAGCATTAGTACAACTGGGAAATTGGACGAAGCTAACGAAACTAAATTAAAATCTTTTATAGAGAATTTTAAAAATAAATTTGAAAATTAATGGCAACTTTAAAAGATCTTCGTAATAGAATTAAGAGTGTAAAGTCTACTCAGAAAATTACCAAGGCGATGAAAATGGTAGCTGCAGCTAAGTTGAGAAAAGCGCAAGATAGAGCCGAAAAGGGAAGACCCTATTCAGACAAAATGAATGTCATTATAACCAATTTAAAAAACTCTATAACTGATATTGATTCTGCCCCTAAACTTTTAGTTGGAAACAAAAAAAGTCAAAAACATCTCTGTATAGTAATGACAGCAGACAGAGGTCTTTGTGGTGGATTTAATACCAATATTTGCAGAAGAGCTAGATTGTTTTTTAATGAAGCTCTAGAATCTGGAAAAGAGTTAAAAATTATTACTATTGGTAGTAAAGGTCACGATCAAATTAAAAGAGTTTTTGGAAAATATGTTATTGATAAAATTAGTTTTAAAGACTTGAAGCAAATATCTATTAACGAATCTGATGAAGTAACAACAAAAGTAATTGATATGTTTAACCAGGACGAGTTTGATGTTTGTACTATTTTTTATAACAAATTTAAAAGTATCATGTCACAGGAGCCACAAGCTCAACAGGTCATTCCAATTTTATCTACAACTAAAGAAAATTTACAAGAAGAAGGATCTGAAAATCAGTCTCAATATGAATATGAGCCAGATCAAGAAGAAATTTTAGAGAATTTGTTGCCAAAAAATATTTCTACACAAATATTCAAGGCATTTTTAGAAAATGCTGCAAGTGAGCAAGGATCAAGAATGTCAGCGATGGATAGCGCGACAAGAAATGCAGGAGATTTAATTAATAAGTTAACTATAAATTACAATAGAAGTAGGCAAGCGGTGATTACTAAAGAGTTAATAGAAATCATTTCAGGTGCTGAATCTTTGTAGATAATTAAGGAGAAAAAAATGACAAATAAGTTTGGAACTATCACTCAAGTAATTGGAGCGGTTGTTGATGTAAAGTTTGAAGAAGATCTACCTGAAATTTTAACTGCACTAGAATGTGATAATTCTGGAGTAAGATTAGTTTTAGAAGTTGCCCAGCATCTTGGTGAAAATACAGTAAGAACAATTGCAATGGATACGACGGAAGGTTTAAAAAGAGGTGATAAAGTTACAAACACTGGATCTGCTATTCTTGTTCCAGTGGGACCTGAGACTTTAGGAAGAATTATGAATGTGATTGGAGAGCCTATTGATGAAAGAGGTCCTCTTAATACAAAAGAAAATTGGCCAATACATAGACCGGCACCTTCTTTTGTTGAACAGTCTACAGAAACAGAAATTTTGGTAACAGGTATTAAAGTCGTTGATCTACTTGCACCATACTCAAGAGGTGGAAAAATTGGCTTATTTGGTGGGGCTGGAGTTGGAAAAACCGTTTTAATTATGGAGTTGATTAACAACGTAGCCAAAGCTCATGGTGGATACTCTGTATTTGCAGGAGTGGGAGAGCGAACCAGAGAAGGAAATGATCTTTATCATGAAATGATGGAATCGGGAGTTATTAAACTTGATGGTCCTGGATCAAAAGCTGCCTTAGTATATGGGCAGATGAATGAACCACCAGGAGCAAGAGCGCGAGTTGCACTTTCTGGATTGACAGTAGCTGAGTATTTTAGGGACCAGGAAGGTCAAGATGTTTTATTTTTTGTTGATAATATATTTAGGTTTACGCAAGCTGGTTCAGAGGTTTCTGCATTACTTGGAAGGATACCTTCTGCGGTTGGATATCAGCCTACATTGGCAACTGACATGGGTAACTTGCAAGAAAGAATTACAACTACCAACAAAGGTTCTATTACTTCAGTTCAGGCAATTTATGTACCTGCGGATGATTTAACAGATCCTGCTCCAGCAACATCTTTTGCTCACTTAGATGCAACGACGGTTTTATCAAGACAAATTGCGGAGCTTGGAATTTATCCTGCTGTAGACCCTTTGGATTCTACGTCTCGAATTTTAGATCCAAGAATTGTCGGTGACGAACATTATAGAGTAGCACGTGAAGTCCAAGAGATTCTACAAACGTACAAATCTTTACAAGACATTATTGCTATTTTGGGAATGGACGAATTGTCCGAAGAAGATAAGCTAGTTGTTGCAAGAGCACGAAAAATACAAAGATTCTTATCCCAACCTTTTTTTGTTGCCGAAGTGTTTACTGGATCTCCTGGAAAATTAGTTGATTTGGAGTCTACTATTAAGGGTTTTGCAGCTATCTGTAAGGGTGAATACGATCATTTACCAGAAGCTGCTTTTTATATGGTTGGTACTATAGAAGAAGCTGTAGAAAAAGCTGAAAAAATGGCAAAAGAAGCTGCAGCATAACTACAAATGAGCGAAACAATTCAAGTCGATATTGTAACACCTGAAAAAAAAATTTTTTCAGAAACCAATATTCTATCTACCACTGTACCTGGCGTAGAAGGAGATATGGGAATATTAAATAATCACATTCCTATTATAACCTTTTTGAGGCCAGGAAAGATTCATATTCAATCATCAAATAAAGAAACCTCTTTTTTTATTTCAGACGGAGTTTTGGAATTTAATAATAATATATTAACTATTTTGGCTTCAGAAATTTATGATACTGAATCAATAGATTCGGTTATTCTCGATCAACTAAAAAATAAAGCAAAAGCAAAAGTTCAAAAAGAAGGACAGACTGATAATGAGAGTTATTTATCAAACAGATTTCAAGAAGAAGTTAACCAATTGTCTTCTTCTAAATAAAAGATTTAAATTCATTAACTAGATCTTGGTAAAGACTTTTCTTAAAGGGCACTATTAAGTCTGGTAGCTCATCTAACAGTACCCATTTCCATTCTTTAAATTCGGGATGTTTTTGTTGTAAATCAATTTCTTTATTTTCACCCAAGAATTCTGCTAAAAACCAAGTTTGTTGTTGTCCTTTGAATTTTCCTTTCCAGAGTTTCCCTAGAAGATAATCTGGCAAATCGTAAGTGTATTGTTTTTGAGATTGTTTGATAATTTTTATTGAATCAATTCCAGTTTCTTCATGAAGCTCTCTTCTGGCTGCTTCCAAAGGATTTTCATTGCCATCAACACCACCTTGAGGCATCTGCCACGCAGACTGACTATCTATTCTTTTCCCAACAAAAATATTTTTACTTTTGTTAAAAAGCATTATCCCTACTCCTTTTCTATAAGGGAGTTTGTTGAGGTTAATCATTTTATTTTAGACCTTAAAAAGATTTAAAGCGTATTGAAGCTGGTTGTCATTTTCTTTGTCATTAATCTTAAAATTTTCTTTTTTTTCTTTTACCGTAATATCTGGATCAACCCCAATTTGAGAAATGGATGTTCCAGATGGAAGATAATATTTAGCTATAGTAAGTCGAATAGCACCTTTGTCTTTTAGAGGGATAATAGATTGAACAGAGCCTTTACCAAACGTTTTTCCACCTAGCAGTATTGCTCTTTTGTGATCTTTTAAGGCGCCAGACACGATTTCTGACGCAGAAGCGGAACCTCTATTAATTAAAATAATTAAAGGCTTTCCCTTTAATATGTCTCCTTTTCGAGCTGTATAAATTTTAATATCATTTTTCTCCCTACCTCTGGTCGATACTATTTCACCACTATCTAAAAAAAGATCTGTAATTTTAATTGCTTGGGACAAAAGTCCACCTGGATTATTCCGAAGGTCTAAGATGTAACCATTCAAATCTTTTTTTGTTTTTTTAAAGTTATTAATTTTTTTAATTAATTGCTTAGAGCTTTGTTCATTAAAAGCTCTTAATCTTAGATATCCAACATTATCTAAAATAGAAGAGGAGACTTCTCTAACTTTAACAACATCTCGAATGATGGTAAATTTTAAATCTTCATCAACTTCCAATCGTCTAACTGTAATATTAATAGGGGTGCCTATTTTCCCCCTCATTAATTTTACAGCTTCCATTATGTTTAAGCCTTTAACTTGTTTTTCATTAATCTTAATTATGTAATCTCCCGCTTTAACTCCCACTTTATCTGCTGGAGAATCTTCAATAGGAGTAATTATTTTTACAAAGCCTGCTTCCATAGTTATCTCTATACCTAAGCCACCAAATTCTCCTTTTGTTTCAACTCCCATACTCTTGAAACTTTCAGGATTCATATAAGCAGAATGAGGGTCTAGTGATTGAAGCATTCCATTGATAGCAGCATCGATGACCTTACTTTGATTTACCTTATCTACATATTCATTGTTAATTTTTTCTAGTACATCGCTAAACAAATCTAGCTTCTCGTAGAGTGGATGATTATTTTTAGAACTTGCGCTGGGTACAAGTAAGATTAAAAATACTAAAGTTAGTCTTATAAATAGTCTCATATTTTTTAATATTTATGATATGGATGTTTTGTTATGATTGTAGCACATCTATAAAATTGTTCACATAAAATTACTCTAGATAATGAATGGGGAAAAGTCATTTTGCTTAAAGATATTTTTTCACAATTCTCTGTATTTATAGTAACACCCTCAGGTTTTCCTATTAATAAATACAATTCCTTAATATGGGTGTCCAAAAACTTTTGAATAAATTTTGTAAATTCTACGCTGGAGTATATTTTTCCAATCTCGCTTAAGATGAGTATTTTGGTATTAATATCTTTTTTTTTAATAATTTTTTCAATTTCTTTCGATGTGGATTGCTTAATTAAAAAATTACTAAAACCACTTTGTTTTATTAAATTTATTCTTTGTTGATAGAGATCGCACAGTTCTCTCTCAGGACTCTTGTTAATTCGCCCTTCGCACAAAATTGTGACTTTCATTTACACAGTAATATTTTGCTGTGGGAGAACATCTTCCCACATTTTTTCAAGATTGTATAAAGATCTTTTTCCAGGATGAAATATATGAACCACCACTTCAATTGCATCAAGCAATTTCCAGTCATCACTTTCTTGACCTTCAATATTGCAACCTTTGATACCAATCTTTTTTAATTCCTGTGCAGTAATTTCTGTAATTGACTGTATGTGCCTAGAAGAGGTCCCACTAGCTACAATCATGTAATCAGCAATTGAGCTTTTATCTTTCAAATCAATTGTAACTATATTTGTTGCTTTGTTATCATCTAATATCTTCTTGATTATTGATACTAGGCTTGTTTTTTTTTCTCTTACCATTTTAATAATTATTTATATAAACTAATTCTTAGTTTTGAAGAAGATACATTAATCCCTTTATTGTTAATGTATACCCATTCCTTTTTTTCAGGGTCTCTTTTAAGCAAAGTGGAGAGGCATATTTTTGTTTTACTAAATTTTTTAGCCGCCATTGAGCTTAACGCTGTTTTTTTATACCCAATTCTATTCATTACAATTACAGTACATAAAGAAAATATTTTTTCATATTCTTTCCATTTGTGAAATTTAACTAGATTATCAGCTCCAATAATAAAAAATAGATTTGATTTTTTTTTCATTTTTATTTTAATTGTTCGTAAGATATTAATAGTAAAGTTTGAATTTCTAATATTTTTTGTATTAAACAATTTCATTTTTTTTTCATTTTTTATTAATTGCCTACATAATATTTTTCTTTCCTTCTCTTTGTTGAAAGGAGTTTTATTCTTAAGGGGGTTTTGACTAGTGATAGCCCAGTATAATTTTTTAAGTTCTAATTTTTTAATACTCAATTTAGATATATACAGATGTCCTTTGTGAGGAGGGTCAAAGGTTCCTCCTAATATTCCTATATTATTTTTAATATTTGGTCTCAAGTTCTAATTTGACCTTTGCCTTTAACAACATATTTGTATGAAGTCAGCTGTTCTAAACCGACAGGACCTCTTGGGTGAAGTTTGTTTGTAGAAATTCCCACCTCAGCACCAAGACCAAATTCATAACCATCAGCGAATTGGGTTGAGGTGTTATGCATCACTATTGAACTAGTGACTTCATTTATAAATTTCTGTGCATTTTTTTTACTATTAGTAATAATAGATTCGGTGTGATTAGTTCCATATTTCTTAATATGTGAAATTGCATCATTAATATTTTCAACAATTTTAATAGAAATAATAGAGTCTAAATATTCTGTTTTCCAATCCATCTCTTTTGCAAGAGTAGTTTTGGAAAAATATTTTTTGACAATTTTATCACCTATAATTTTACAGCCACTTTTATGTAAAAGATTTATAATGGGTAGTAAGTGGGTCTGTGCAATTTTTTTATGTATCAGTAGAGTTTCGACTGCACCACATATGCTAGTTCTTCGTAGTTTAGCATTAAACACTACTTTCTTAGACATTTCTAAATTTGCTTTTGAATCCACGTATATATGACAAAGTCCTTCGAGGTGACCAATGACAGGGATTTTAGATAAATCTAATACTTTCTTAACAAGACTTTTCCCACCCCTTGGAACTAGTACATCAATGTATGATCTCATATTAGACAATAGATAATCCACATATTCTCTATTTGTTTTGTTTATAAGTTGAATGCAGTCAGGATTGATTTTATTTTTTTTTAATACCTTCCTAAATAAATTAGATAAAATTGTATTTGAATGAAAAGCTTCTGTCCCACCACGAAGAATTGCGCAGTTACCTGACTTAAAACAAAGAATAGAAACATCTGCAGTCACATTTGGTCTTGCCTCATAAATCACACCAATGACACCAATCGGCATTGTTATTTTTTGGATAACCAGACCATTAGGTCTTTTAGAGGAACTTGTAATTTTATTATTAGGATCTTTAAGCTTTATAACTTCTTTAATTGATTGAATAATGCTTTCAATTCTATCGTGGTTTAGAATAGATCTTTCTATTATGTGGGCTTTAATCTTCTTTATTTCGGCTTGCTTAATATCTAATTTATTTGCTTTGAGGATATCTCTTTTATACTTTTTAATTTCTACAATATAATCTTTCAATACTTTATTTTTACGATTTTCAGTTAAGTGAACTATATTATTAGCTGCAATAAGAGCTTTTTTCCCAAGCTGCTCTAAATAATTATTTTTTTTCATTTTTTTCTTCTCTTACTAAATTATCTATATGAATTACTTCTCCACGTGAAGAATATCCAAGACTTTCTTTAATCTGGTTGCTCTTGAGACCTTTAATTTTTTTAATATCACTATTGGAATAAGAGGTTACTCCAATTCCTAATTTTTTTTTGTTAGTAGTAAAAATAGAGACTGTGTCTCCTCTTTGAAAAGTGCCAGTCGTCTCTACCACTCCTACTGGTAATAAACTTTTTCCGTTAGTAATAGCCCGTGCAGCACCATGATCTACAAAAATAGATCCTTTTGTTTTTATAGTTCCCATGATCCATCTTTTTTTAGCGTTGTAAGAATTAATTTTTGGAATAAACCATGTAAATTTTTTATTTTTAATTAATTTTTGGATAGGATTGTTTACTTTTCCAGACCCAATGAGCATATTGCAACCTGCATCCATGCAAATTTTTGCAGCTTCAATTTTTGTTATCATTCCACCAGATCCATAATCGCTAATACTTTTAGTTGCTATTTTTTTGATCGACTCATTTATTTCAGTAACTTTTTCGATATAAGCTGAATCTTTAAATTGATTTGGATTTTTCGAATACAATCCATCAATATCAGATAGCATAATTAGAGTATCAGCATTAATTATTTGAGCTACTCTTGCAGCAAGACGATCATTGTCTCCATACCTAATTTCAGTTGTAGCTGTAGTATCATTTTCATTTACAATAGGAATAATACCCATTTCAAATAGATTTGAAATTGTATCCCTTGCGTTTAATGATCTTCTTCTATTCTCTGTGTCTTCCAAGGTAAGTAAAATCTGTGCAATTTTTATTTTTTTTCTTAAAAATGACTTTTTAAATAAGTTCATTAATTCTATTTGTCCTACAGCAGCAATGGCCTGATGCTCTTTGAGCTTCAATTTTTTTTTATCTTTCTTTAAAAGCTTACAACCTAAAGCTATTGCACCAGAAGTGACAATAATTACTTTTATTTTTTTTTTTATTAAAAAATGAACATCATCAATTAATTTATTAATCCAATCTTTCTTAAAATTCTTTGTTTTGTCTATTAGGGTAGAGGACCCAATTTTAATTATGATTAATTTGGAATTTAGAATATTCATCATAGGATTCTCAATACTGTATTAATGTTCTCTTTTTTAAGAATAGAAATTTCATAAAATTTATTTTTAAAAAATTTCTTAAATTCTTTGAGTTTTTTATTTTTTTCATCTTCTTCCAATAAATCTATTTTATTAAATACTACTATTTCTTTTTTTTTAATAAGTTTTTCACTGTATTGTTTTAATTCTTCCCTTATTATTTTGTATTGCATAATTAAATCATCTTCATTTATATCTATAATATGTAATAAACTTTTACATCTTTCGATATGTTTTAAAAACTTATCTCCTAATCCTATGCCTTTATGTGCGCCTTCAATTAATCCAGGTATATCTGCCAATACAATTTCTTTATCATCAACCTGAACCACTCCTAAATTTGGGTTTATAGTAGTGAAAGGGTAGTTTGCTATTTTTGGCCTAGCCCTAGTTGAGATTGCTAAAAAACTTGATTTTCCTGCATTAGGAAATCCAATTAATCCGACATCTGCAATAATTTTTAATTCTAACCATATTGAAATTTCTTCTCCTATTTTTCCTTTGGTAAATTTTCTAGGAGCACGATTGGTTGAACTTTTAAATTTTGTATTTCCTACTCCCCCACCGCCACCCTTGGCCAAAATAAATTCCTCATCTTCTTTGGTGAAATCGTAAATAAGAGTTTTTTTATCTTCTGCATACACTTGGGTTCCAAGAGGAACACGCAAAGTTAAATCTTTCCCTCCGTGTCCTGTCATATTGCTAGAGCCCCCCTTTTCCCCACTCTTTGCCTTGAAGTGTTGAGCATATCTAAAGTCTATTAATGTATTTAGACCATTTACGGCTTTTAATATGATTGAGCCTCCAGCTCCTCCATCTCCACCATTAGGACCTCCGAATTCAACAAATTTTTCTCTTCTAAAACTAGCGAGTCCATTCCCACCATTACCAGCTTTTACATAAATTTTAGCTTGATCTAAAAATTTCATAATTAAGGAATTATAAGGGAATTACTTCTTAAAAAAAGAAGTGATTGATTAGTGAGGAATTACTGAAATGTATTTTTTTCCAAACTTTTTTGTCTGAAATTTAACTCTACCGCTAACTTTTGCAAAAATTGTATGGTCTCTTCCCATTCCAACATTCAGGCCAGGGTACATTTTAGTCCCCCTTTGTCTTAAAATAATATTTCCAGGAATTACTACTTGCTCTCCATATTTTTTTACGCCCAGTCTTCTACCGGCACTATCTCGTCCGTTTCTAGTAGATCCACCTGCTTTTTTTGTTGCCATAATTTACAATTTTAACTTATTTATTTTTAGATACAACCGTATCTTTAATTTCTGTTCCTTTTGCATCAGCAGCTTTAGCTTTAGCTACAATTCCAATTTCAACTTTTTTATCTGATTCTGATAAAACTTTTCCGTCTTTTCCGAATATCTTCATAATTTGAATAACTGATATTTGTTGTCTGTGACCCTTTTTTCTTCTTGAATTTTGCCTTCTTCTTTTTGTAAAAGATATAACCGTTTTATTTTTAGTTTGTTTAACAACAATGCCTTCAACTTTTGCACCTTCTAAAAGTGGAGCTCCAATCTCAATATTATCATCTTTGTTAGTAAGCAATACTTGATCAAAATTAACTACATTTCCAGCTTCGCCAGAAATTTTTTCTAAACGCAACGTATCGTTAGCTGATACTTTGTATTGTTTTCCACCTGTGTGTATTACTGCAAAAGTCATTGTATGTTTTTTAAAGTAGAGGCAATATATCCAGTAGGCTTACCCTGTCAAGGCGTTAGATCAGTAAATATTAGAAATTATCCTTTAATTTCCTCAGTTTTGTAAAGACCTCTAGGTCTGTAGCATTATTTAATGAAAGAGACTTTCTAATCGTAAGGTCATCTAGTCTAAAAAAAATATTAGTTTTAAGCTCCATTCCAATAGTGGTTGGAATAGTAGGCCTATTCTGTTTTCTTAAGCTTTCTATTTCAGTAGCTCTTTTTTTTAAACTATCATTATCTGGATCAACAGACATACAAAATGCTAGATTTGATTTTGTATATTCGTGACCACAAAAAACTTTTGTTTCTGGAGGCAATTTTTTAATTTGGTCTACGGAAGTAAACATTTCTTCATAGGTACCTTCAAAAATTCTTCCACATCCTAAGGAAAAAACAACATCTCCAACAAAAGCTAAATTATTTTTTTTGAAATAATAAAAAATATGTCCAGATGTATGCCCTGGCACATGATGCACCTCTACTTCAGTGTTAGCAAATTCCCAAACTTGACCATCATCTAGAAATATATCAATCCCTGGTATTCTATTGCGGTCAGGAGCAAATCCTACAATTTTACAGTTGTATTTTTTTTGCAAAGATCGGTTTCCATCCACATGATCTCCATGATGGTGTGTATTTAATATAAAATCTAAAGATAGATTATTTTCTTCTAAAAAAAAATCTACAGCATTAAATTCTGCTGGATCAACGATTGCTACTTTTTTAGTCTCGGGATCTACAATACAATATGAGTAGTTGTCAGATAAACATGGAATTACATTTACAATCATTAAGTTTTTTTTGTATTATATAAGACTTAATGTATCAAGATATTAATAAGCTAGAGAAATTTTATCAGTCTGAATTGGGTAAGGCTGTTCAAGATAGAATTTATTCTAAATTAAAAGAATACATCTATTTGCACGATGGAGAGAAGCTAGGAAGCTTTGGTTTTGGAGAGCTTTACCTATCTCTTTTACCAAAAAAAAAAGTCTCTATATTTAATTTTTTTTCACAACAAGTAGGCATTAAAAAAAATATTACAAATGAAAAACTGCTTAATGTATTGTTAGATGAAGAGCAATTACCTATCGAAGATCTTTTCTTGAATCATATTATATGCATTCATTACTTGGAACATTCAGAAAACTTAAAAAAAATTTTAAGAGAATTGTGGAGAGTTCTTTCACCAGAAGGAAAAATTTACATTATACTACCTAACAAGAAATCTTCATGGAGCTTTGTATCCCAAAGTCCTTTTTCGTCAGGTTTTGGTTTTTCCAAAAATCAAATTAATCAAGTTTTAGAAGACAACTTTTTTGAAATCCAATCTATTGATCGATTAGTCTATTTCCCAAGCTGGAATAGTAGATTGCTTTTGAATAATAGATTTTTTTTAGAAAAAATAGGCTCTTACTTTTGGAGGTTTTTTAATGGATTTTATTTATGCGTTGCCACAAAAAGAATTTATGCCAACTCTGAGTCAAAAAAATTTTCGTTTATTAGGAAAAGAAGCAGTGCTGAGCAGGTTTAGCTTAACTCTTTCTTTACTAAAAAAATTCCAATTTCAGACGTTAAATTTTTTATTTCTAAATTGCTTTTTTGAATGTTCCCAATTTTATCAGAAGAGAGCGAAATAGATTTTATTATATTGATATTGTCTAATTCGCATAAACTGTGAAAATCCTTGATAGTACACATGTGTAAGTTTGGAGTATTATACCAAAAATTAGGAAGATTCTCAGTAACTGGCATAGTGCCTTTCACTAATAAGCTTAATCTAACTTTCCAATATCCGAAATTAGGAATGGTGATAATGGCACTTTTTGCTATTCTCAAAAGTTCATTAACAACTTTCCTGGGATCATAAAATTGCTGCAGAGATTGATTTAAGATTGCAAAGTCAAATGAATTGCTAGGATAGTCAACTAAATCTTTTTCCGCATCACCCTCTATAACTGCAAGGCCTTTAGCCACACTTTCTTGAACTAATTTTTGATCGATTTCCAAACCTCTTCCATCTACACGTTTATTTTTTTTAAGATGAAGCAATAAACTTCCATCACCACATCCCACATCAAGAACTCTAGAGTTAATATCTATTAATCCAGATAAAATATCATCTTCAAATTTCATTTTTAAAATCCTCATATGAAGAATCTACAAAACCCTTTAAGGTATTGAAGAAAGCTGGTTCATTGACTAAAAAAGAATCGTGACCATTATTGGTAACAATTTCTACAAAACTAACTTCTGCTCCAATTGCATTTAGGGCAATGACAATTTTTTTGCTCTCAGAAGTAGGGTAGAGCCAATCAGTTGAAAATGAAACAATACAGTATTTAATTTTTGAATTTTTAAATGCACTGGATAGATTCCCATTATTTGCTTTATACAAATCAAAGTAATCCATAGCTCTTGTAATATACATGTAAGAATTTGCATCAAACCTATCGACAAAAGAATATCCCTGATATTTTAAATAACTTTCTACTTCAAAATCAGCATCAAAAGAAAACTTGAGATCACTTTTTTCTTGAAGCTTTCTTCCAAATTTATTCTGCAATCCTTGCTCTGATAAGTAACTAATGTGTCCAGCCATCCTAGCAATCGCCAATCCTTTTCTGGGTATTTTTCCTGAAGTTAAATAGTTTCCGCCATCCCACTCTTGGTCAGCCATAATAGCTTGCCTAGCTAGCTCATTAAATGCAATGTTTTGAGCAGAATGACTCGCTGCACATGCAATTGGAATTGATGAGAACGTACGTTCTGGAAAAAGAGTACAAAACTGAAGTGCTTGCATTCCACCCATAGAACCACCAATAACAGATAAAGTTTTCCTGATACCTAAGTAATCAAGTAAATGAACCTGAGCAGAAACCATATCTTTAATGGTAACTACTGGAAAATTTAATCCATAAGGTTTTCCTGTGGAGGGGTCAATTTCTTTTGGACCCGTACTTCCCATGCATCCGCCCAAAACATTTGCACATATCACAAAGTATTTATTGGTGTCCACGGCCTTCCCCTTGCCAATTGCATAACTCCACCAACCATCTTTACCAGTTACAGTATTTGTTTCTGTTGCAAATTGATCACCAGAGAGAGCATGGAATACAAGAATTGCATTACTTTTATTTTCATTAAGAGTTCCGTAGGTCTCGTAAGCAATATCAAACCCATTTAATTGTACGCCGCAATCTAAATCTAGGGTCTTATCTAGGGTAATTTTTTTAATATTGTTAAAATTTAAATTCATTTTAAATAAAACCATTTTATTAATGGTTTTCCTCTTTAGCAGTTTGGCTCGCAATTCGGTTAAATCAGCGAATGAAGTTGTACTAAAAGGCAAATTTATTGTCAAACAATCAATGATTTTTTGATAAACAGTAATACATATTGTATGAAGAAAATTAACTAATTATTTTGAAATGAACTTTCCTAAAGCAAAAAAAATAACAACCCAGAGGTATGAAGGTGGGCTTTCCAAAATACCTGGAGTGACCAAGTCAATAAAGTTATCTTCTAATGAGTCTGCTCTGGGCTGTTCTTCTTTAGCATTACAAGCTTTTATCAAAACAAAAAATAAAATTTCCAAGTACCCAGATTCAAACAGTTGTTTGTTAAAAAAAACGATTGCCAGCAAATTTAAACTTAACCAAGATAGAATAATAGTGGGGTGTGGGTCAGATGAGATTATAAGTTTTGCATGCCAAGCTTTTTTAGAAAAAAAAGACGAAGTAATTGTTCCTCAATTTAGTTTCCTAATGTATAGAATTTATTCCCAAATCAATGGAGCCAAAGTTGTAGCTGCAAAAGAAAAAAATTTTAAAACGGACATATATGCAATTTTAAAGTGCGTTACTAAAAAAACGAAAATTGTTTTTTTAGCCAACCCTAACAATCCAACAGGAACATATTTAAACAAGTTGGAACTAAAAACTCTTCGCAACAAGCTCCCTTCTCGAGTTTTGTTGTTAATAGATGATGCTTACTGTGAATATATGCAAACTAAAGATTATACATCAGGACTAGAGCTTTTTAAAAATAGTAAAAATGTTTTAGTGACGAGAACTTTTTCAAAAATTTATGGATTAGCCAGCTTACGCTTAGGGTGGGGGTACGCATCTAAAGATGTTATTTCTTCTTTAATGAATGTAAAGCCTCCCTTTAACGTAACAGCAGGAGCTGAGGCAGCAGGTGTGGCTGCATTGAAAGATACTAAGTGGATTAAAAAAAATATAAAACATAACAATATTTGGAGTTTACAAATATATAAAAAATTAAAAGAAAAAAGAATAAATTGCAATTTTCCTTCTGCTAATTTTTTCCTAATGCAATTTGACAAATCTTATGATGCTAATAATGTTTTTAAAAAATTTGCTCAATCAAAAATTATTTTAAGAAAAATGAATAACTACAAAATTAAAAATAGTTTAAGAGTAACGGTTGGAAATGCTCAAGAGTGCAAGCTGTTTATTAAGCTACTGGATAGAATTTTTTAATGTTTAATAAAATAACCATCGTTGGGTGTGGATTGATTGGATCCTCTATAGCAAGAGAAATTAAAAAAAGAAAATTAGCTAAAAATATTAGCGTCTGTGATGTTTCTTCTAAAGCACTTAGGGAAATAAAGTCCCTTAAATTGGCAAATGAAATATCCTCTAATTTAAAAGCATGCTGCAAAGATACGGATATTATTTTTATTTGCACGCCCCTTAGCGCCTACGAGCCGATTTTTAAAACTATTCGTGATCATGCACCTATCAGTGCAATCATTACAGATGTAGGATCTTCAAAATCTAATATAATTAAATTATCAGAAAAAATTTTAAATAAAAAATCTAGCTTTATTCCAGGACACCCCATTGCCGGTACTGAAGAGAGTGGTCCGAAATCAGGTTTTTTAAACTTATTTAAGAACAGGTGGCTTATCATCACTCCTTGCAAATTAAGCAAAAAGAAAGATCAAAAAAAAATTGAACAATTGTGGACCAAATTTGGTAGCAAAGTAACCTCAATGAATGCACGAAGTCACGATAATATTATGGCTATCACTAGTCATATCCCCCATTTAATTGCTTACAATATTGTAGGAACTGCATCTAAGTTAGAGGCCAAGATTAAGTCCGAGGTTATTAAATTTAGTGCAAGTGGATTTAGAGATTTTACTAGGATAGCCTCTTCAGACCCAACTATGTGGAGAGACATAATGATAGGGAATAAAAAACAAATTTTATTTATGCTCAAAAGATTTAGCAAAGACCTCAAGTACTTGGAAACAGCTATCCAAAATAAAGATAAAAAAAAATTATTTAATTTTTTTCAAAAAACTAGAAGCATTAGAGCAAAAGTAGTTAAAGCAGGACAGGATACAAAAGCTTCTAATTTTGGAAGAAAAAATTAGTTATAAATTTTTCTTTCTAATTCTTTTGTAAAAGTAGCACCATCCAATCCTGGCTCTATAGAGTCTTTAAACTCAAATATAATTTTTCCAGGATATTTATAAAAACTATTGCGAGGCCAAACAGATCCTGTATTTAATTTAACGGGAATGCAGCTAATATTTAGACCTTGATAAATGCGGCTAGCCCCCTTTTTTAATATAGGTTGCTCCTCTGGATGGACTCTAGTCCCTTGTGGAAAAATAATTAATGTTCGGTTACTTTCTTGAATTCGATCAAAAATTTGACCAAAAGAACTAACGTTATCTTTAGTGGTTTTTCCTCGATTGATTGAGATATATTCTAATTTTTTTAAATACAGCCCATACAAAGGTATCGAAAGTAATTCTTTTTTAATTACAAAAGTACAATCTGGTACTAAGAAATTATATAAAAAAGTTTCAAGCATCGATTGGTGAGCCGAAGCTATAAAAAATTTTTTATCTTTTGGTATTTTGTCCATTCCAACAAATTCTATTTGGGTTCCCAGTATATATTTAGTTAAAAAAATTAAGTAATATCCTAAGAAATAAGAAATCTTACTCAAAAATTTTTTTCTCGGAAGAAGAAGAGTGGGAAGGGATACAATACAAGCAATGGCTATTCCCACGTAAGTAAAAAAATTGAATACTAAAGAGCGTAAAAAATTCACAATGTCTTTATTTGATAAGATCTTTTAGCTTCTGTCTAGGTCTTATAACGGTGTAAGATTTTTTATTAATAGCTATCTCTGCTGCCAATGGTCTTACGTTGTAGTTAGACGAAAGAGATCTTCCATAAGCTCCAACGTTTGTAAAACAAACATATTCACCCTCTTTCATTTTTGAATAGTTATTATATGTAATAAATTTATCGGTACTTTCGCAAATAGGACCCACAAATTCTGTTTTTTTTTCGAATTTATCTCTATTTTTTTGAATTGGGAGAACATCATGTTTTGCACCATAAAGCGCTGGTCTCATTAAGTCATTCATCGCTGCATCTAATATTATAAAATTTCTATCTTGAATTTTCTTAATGTAAGTAATTTTTGAAACTAAAACTGCAATGTTAGCCGACATGTATCTACCTGGTTCAAAAATAATATTGCAGTTATGATTTTGATTAAATGTATGAACAAGATTGGCATATTTTTTTAAATCAAATTTTTTGTCTGATTTGGAGTAGGGAATTCCCATTCCACCACCCAAATCTAAGAAAGAGATATTGATTCCGTTATTTTTTAGTTTTATAAGAAATTTATCAACCACTTTTAAAGTTTTTTGGAAAGGAGCTAGCTCTTTAATCTGGCTTCCTATATGCACACTCAATCCTTCAATACTGATATTTTTATTATGGTTATTTTGTTTAAGAATATTGAAACAGACATCTAAACTTACTCCAAACTTGTCACTTTTATTTCCAGTAGAAATTTTTTTATTAGTTTTTCCAGTAATATTTGGGTTTAATCTTATTCCAATTTTTACTGTTACTTTTTTATTTTTTGCAATTTTGATTATTTCATTAATTTCATTTTCTGATTCTGTGTTAATTAATAAAATTTTTTTTGAAATTGCGTAAGCTAACTCTTCTTTTGTTTTTCCAACTCCTGAGAAAACAATTTTCTGCGGATCAATTCCAGCTTTTAAGGCAAGTTGCAATTCTCCAATAGAAACAACATCAGCACCCGAACCCAATTTTTTTAGTTTTCTTAAAATAATCAAATTAGTATTTGATTTTATGGAAAAACATATCAACGGATTAATTTTGTTAAAAGTATTTTGAAAAAATCTAAAATTGTTTTCTAATTGTTTAAATGAATATAAAAAGAAGGGAGTAGTATTTTTTTGCGCAATTGTCTTAACAGATACGTTTTCAAAATAGAGATTTTTACCTCTATATTTTATTAAATCCATATTATCGACAATAATTTGGTTTGGCTATTTGTTTTTCAGTATTAGATTTTAGAATTTCGCAGCCTGGAGGTCCTTTTTTTCCACATGAAAAAATAAAAATACTCATTATTAATATTATAAAAATATTTTTCATTTAAATTCTTTTTTAATTTTTTTTATCATACTAACGACATTTTTAGTACCAGTTCCACCGTAAGAAATTTTTTTTTCAATTGAGTGTTTTATATTAAAAATATTCATTACATCTTTTCCAATCAATTTGTCTATTTGTTTAACTACTTTGAAATCAAGCTGATCTAATCTAACACTATTTTTTTCAGCTATATTTACTAATTCTGCTGATTTTTTATAGGCATCTCTAAACGATATTCCTTTTTTTACTAAATAATCTGCAAAATCTGTGGCTGTTGTAAATCCGTCTAGCGCTGCATTAAATAATTTTTCTTTATTGGGTTTAATTCCCTTAATTAGTTGACTTGCTAACTGTAAATTTAGTTTTAAGTTATCGTAAGTATTAAAAACAGCAGCCTTGTCTTCTTGCATATCTTTAAAATAAGATAGTGGCAAACCCTTCATTGTAATAAGCAAAGCATTTAAATTCCCATAAATACTTCCAGTTTTCCCTCTGATCAATTCTGCAGAATCTGGATTTTTTTTCTGAGGCATCATAGAGGATCCTGTCAACAAACTGTCTTCAATTTTAATAAAATTTAAAAGATCAGAGTTCCACAATATTATTTCTTCTGCCAATCTAGAAAGATGCATAGCACACAAGCTAGATACAAATAAAAATTCTATTGCATAATCTCTGTCAGAAACTGAATCGATCGAGTTTTTGGTGGGAGATTTAAATCCCATTAGTTTTGTAGTTAAGTTCCTATCTATATTGTATGACGTTCCAGCTAAAGCACCAGATCCCAATGGGTTTTCATCTAAGTTGTCTATTACATTCTGAAATTTAATAAAATCTCTTTTAAACATCTCAACATAAGCTAAAAGGTAGTGAGAAAATAAAACAGGTTGAGCATTTTTTAAATGTGTAAATCCTGGCATGACTATATTAATGTTGGCATCAGCAAGTTTTGTAAAATCTTTTATTAAGACATGAATTAAGTTTTTCATTTCATAGGAGGATTTTTTAATCCATAGTTTAAAGTCTGTAGTCACCTGATCATTTCTTGATCTTGCTATATGCAGAAAACCAGCATCCGAACCAATAATTTCAAAGAGTCTTTTTTCAATATTTAAATGAATATCTTCATGCTTTATTTCAAATTTAAATTTATTTTTTGCAATTTCCTGTTTTATTTTTTTTAATCCAATAATAATTTTTTTAGACTTTTTGACATCAATAATCTTTTTTTTTGCTAACATGGCGCAATGTGCAATAGATCCTTGAATATCTTCTTTATAAAGTCTTTTATCTATCTCTATAGAAGAATTGGCAGACTGAAGAATAGAAGAAACTTCTGATTTCATTCTAGTTCCCCACACGGAATTTTTTTTTGTTTTTTTCATTTTAAAAATACTATATTTATTATTTATGAATATTTTTACAATTTTTTCAAAAAAGTTAAGTATTCTTGTTGCTTTCTTATTACTTAGTACTAATTATTGTTTATCTCAACCCAATACCCCCGTACCTTTCAAAAACATAATATTACATGAAAAACCAAAAGATTTTCCAAAAATTACCCTGGAAGATAGAAAAATAAACAAAGATGTAGAAGTGGTTTTTACTAAAAAAATAACAGTTTTGAATTTTTGGGCTACTTGGTGCGCTCCATGCAAAGAAGAAATGCCTTCATTGGATCAATTGGTTGATGTTTTAGGACGAGACTATGTAGAAGTTTTGGCTATTAATGTAGAATCTGTTTCTTACAAAAAATCCAAAGCCTTTCTAGATGAATTAAAAATTAAAAATTTTGATAGCTTTTTTGATAAAGATTTAAAAACAGTTAAAAAACTAGTCCTTAGAGGAGTTCCTACTACATTGTTAATCAACAGGGAGGGCAAAGAGTTTGCTAGAGTAGTTGGATCAATAAATTTTTCAGATAAAAAATTTGTTGATTGGATAAAAAATTTTTAATTATTTTCCATACAGAAAAGCCAGAGCCATTAATATTATTATAGCACAAAATTGTAAAAATATTCTTAATTGCATTAATTTATTGCTTTTCCTTTTTTCTTCTATCGCTCCACCTTTAAAAAAAGATTTTAGACCACGGATTAAAACAATTAAAACTGCTAGGATGACTAGTATAGCTATAAAGCTTAATGTGTTTTGGCTCATAAGATAATAATTAACATAAATCTTTTATAATGATAGGTAAAATATAATGTCCTTAGATTTTAAAAAACTAAAAAGCATTTCTTCACCTGCAAAAAAAATGGTAATTTTATCTCATGGCTACGGAGCTGACTGCGAAGATCTTTTATCTATAGGAGAACACTGGCAAAAATTTTTGCCAGACGTTTGTTTTGTTGCTCCAAATGCTCCTACAATTTGTCAAATAAATCAATCTGGATATGAATGGTTTGATTTAATGCAAACTTCCCCAGAAAAAATAATGCAAGAATTTGAAGAATCTCTTTCTAAACTAGATCAATTTATTAATCAGCAGCTAGAGGAGCATCGACTTTTAAAAAAAGATTTATTTCTTATGGGCTTTAGCCAAGGTACAATGATGTCATTACAATTCGCCCTAGCAAGCAAAGAACCAGTAGCAGGAATTTTAGGTTATTCGGGAAAAGTGTATGACTTTAATTTTTTGAAAAAAAAAATAATTTCCAAACCGCCAATTATTTTGTTTCATGGTAATGATGATACAATTATTACTTTAGAAGAAATGTATGCTAGTTATGAATTTTTAAAAGAACAATCTATTAATGTTCAGTATAAAGTTTTTGAAAATTGTGCGCACTCCATTACAACCGAAGGCTTAAGCTTAGGTTTGGATTTTATTAAATCAAAAATAGACGGATAAAAATTTTTTCTTGAAGATATTCTAAAATTTCTATAGTTTTCTTTAATGATTATTAATCATACCAATGAGCTACCGTTAGAAAAATGCCCAGCATTAGTTTTGAATGCGGATTATCGTCCCTTAAGTTACTACCCTTTGTCCTTGTGGAGCTGGCAAGATACAGTTAGGGATGTTTTTTTAAACAGAGTTAATATCGTTTCAGAATATGATAGAGAGATTAGAAGTCCTTCTTTTTCCATGAAATTGCCAAGTGTTATTTCGCTCAAAAAATTTATTAAGCCATCTCAACATCCAAATTTTACAAGATTCAATGTTTTTTTAAGGGATAAATTTTCATGTCTATATTGCGGAGAAAGAAATAATTTAACTTTTGATCATTTAATACCAAAATCAAAAGGAGGTATTACTTCTTGGGAGAATGTAGTTACAGCATGCACTATCTGTAATGTAAAAAAAGGCAATAAATTTAGTAGAGAGTGTGGAATGTATCCAAAAACTAAACCATACAGACCCACTGATAATCAGCTTCATAAAAATGGAAGAAATTTTCCGCCTAATTTTTTGCACCAAAGTTGGTTAGATTACCTCTACTGGGATGTTCATCTAGAACCTTAAGATTTATATTTTTTTGGAAATTTCTATGGCAGCTTTGGAACCTATTTTGATGAATGCATCTAACAATCCGTATGCACCTTCTTTGCTTGCTCCTTCTTCATAGGCGATATCTCGGTGATTCAATTCGTCTTGCCTAAATTTTTTGACTTTTTTTAATAAATCTTTTTCTTCCTTCTCATTTTTTCTCAAATAGTCAATTTGATCTAAATAATGTTTATCAATAACCTCTTCTACAGAAGCAGTACAGAGCATAGCTGCCTTTTTCCCTAAGACAGCAGTGCCAAATCCCAATGCAGTACCTAGAAAATCCCACAATGGAAGAAACAGGGTGGGTCTAATTTTTCTATCTGCCAATTGTTGTTCAAAATATTTTAGATGTTCTTTTTCATGCTCTTTCATTTCCGCAACTTTTTTTTCTAAGTCTGGATCTGCTTTCAATAATTGTAAAGCAAGTAATTGACCATCATAAATCTTAATTGCTCCCCGCTCACCAGCGTGATCAACTCTTATCATTTCTTCAATTTTATTTTTCATTTATTAATACCAGCCAATAAAATAATATTAGCCCTATATTTGCAATAAAACTTATTGACGCAAGGGATAAACCAAAAATTTTAAAACCGACTTCTTTGCAAGATATAATACCTTTTTTATTTAATTCTTTTAACAGGTCTTTAGTATTACCGTTACTCAATGAATCTTTGCAAGTTCCTAGCTCATTAAATAAACTTTGCTCAATACCAACATGATAGAAGCTAATAACTAAACTCAAAACTGACAAAAAGATAAGGATTAAAATTAATTGTCTAAAATTTATTATTTTAATAAAAAAACAGACAGTAGTAGTTATTGCTATGTAGTAAGGTATTCTTTGATAGAGGCACATTGAGCACGGAAGAACTTTTAAAATATATTCAATATAAAAAGCTGCTAAAAGAATACAAATATTAAAAACTAACAAGTATGTTGCTATTTGATTTTTTGATCCCAGCATTATTTATTAAATAAAACTATCATAGTTTTTGTAAATTAAGTAAGCAATATAAAAACCAATTAAAAGCAAACATGAAAGTATAATTAAAATTTTTAAAGATCTTCTTTCCATATAAGGAACAATTTTTTTTCCAAAAAATCTTATTACACCTGCTAAAATAAAGAATCTAGAGCCTCTTGTTAATGCAGAAACAAAAATAAAAACAAAAAAATTGAAACCAATAAAGCCACTAGATATTGTAAGCAATTTAAAAGGAACTGGAGTAAAGCCAGCAATAGTTAAAAGTATTAACCAAGCCCAAAAACCCTTTCCAATGGATAGCTGATCTTTAAATGCTAAAAATCCATCAAAACCATAAAACTCAAAAATAGGAATGCCAACCTCTTTATAAAAGAAACTACCAATAGCGTATCCAGCACAACCGCCAATCACAGAACTTATAGTGGCTGTGGTTGCAATTTTTACCCACTCTTTATTTTTTGCAATAGTCATTGGAATGATCATCACATCCGGAGGAATTGGAAAAAAAATACTTTCAAAAAAACATATAGTTGCTAGGTAAATTTTAGCACTCTTATGAGATGCCAACTTTACTGTTTTTTTTAAAAGATTTTTAAACATTATGATTGCACTAATTATATCTTAACTATTATAATAAGTATTATGAAATATTTAAGAACAATTAAAGAGCTTTTGATTAGTCTTATTATTTCACCTGTTATTATTTATGTAACTTTAGGAATTGCTAAAATTGGGGGTGCAACGTATACCATGAGCCATGGTGATACTTTTATAATCTGGATTTTAATGGCAATCTTAATTAAAAATTGCTTACCAAGATAATTATTGCGTTTGTGGTGGAATGGTAGACACGCTGGACTCAAAATCCAGTGAATGCAAGTTCATCCCGGTTCAAGTCCGGGCAGACGCACCAAAAAAATATGAATATATCTAACTGTCAAAGTCTTCCAGAACTTTTCTTTGAAAAAAGTGAAGAAAACAAAGATAATACTCACTTAGTCAGCAAACACAAAGAGACAGGCATACAACAAATATACCAATGGAAAAAAACTAAAAATGAAATTCTAATACTATCCAATCTTCTCTCCAGACAAAACATCAAAAAAGGAGATAGGGTAATGCTTGTTTCTGAAAATAGACCCGAGTGGTTAATTTCAGATATTGCAATCATGTCTCATGGATTAATTACCGTTCCTAACTACACAACTTATACGATTAAGGATTTTGAACACATTATTAAGGACTGTAACCCTGTGGGCCTCATTGTTTCTAATAACATTTTATTTAAGAAGATAATTGAAGCAAAGCATAACTTACATCATTCATTTAACTTCATAGTTCATTTGGATAATTTAGACCAAGAATACAAAAGCGAAAATTTAATTTCTTATGTATCTGAAGTTAAAAAAAAGAAACCTGACAATATAAGTTTTTTGTTTAACAAAGATCTAATATCCAGAAAAGATCCTGCCTGTATTATCTATACATCCGGAACAGAAGGCAGCCCCAAAGGAGTTGTATTAAGTCATGGAGGAATCTTAAGTAATTGCGAAGGTGCATTGGAATTATTGGATAGTATTAAAATAAAAAATCATACCTTCCTAACATGGTTACCCCTGTCACACTCTTATGAACACACGATTCAATTTGTGCAAATTGCTCTTAATGCAAAAGTATTTTATGCAGAAAGTTTAGAAAAATTACTAGTAAATTTAAAGGAATCAGCACCCACTATAATGACCGCAGTACCAAGATTTTACAATAATTTTTACAACAAAATTCAAATACAACTAAATAAAGAAAGTAAGATAAAAAAATTTTTTCTTAGCAAAACAATAGAAATAGGAAAAAAAATAATTTTAAAGGATCGCATTTCTTTAAAAGAAAAAATATTAAATTCTATTTTAGATATTTTAGTAAGAAAAAAAATTAAAAAAACTTTAGGAGGAAATATACAAGCCTTCGTCTCTGGAGGAGGGCCACTCGATCCAGAAGTGGGTCTGTTCTTAAATGCACTAGGTTTAAAAACAATGCAAGGATATGGATTAACCGAAGCATCGCCAGTAGTTAGTTGCAATCCTGTGAATTCCATTAAAGTTGAAACAGTCGGAAAAGTATTAAAACACTCTCAAGTAAAAATAGCTGAGGATGGAGAAATTTTAGTAAAAGGTGAAAATGTTATGCTCGGTTATTGGAATAATGAAGAAGCTACTAAAAAAGCTATTGTTTCAGATTGGTTGTATACAGGAGATATTGGAGAAATAGATAAAGATGGCTATTTAAAAATTACTGATAGAAAAAAAGATATTATTGTTAATTCGGGTGGAGATAATATTTCACCAGCAAAAATTGAAAATTTATTATGTAATTATCCCGAGATTGAACAAGCATTTATTTATGGAGATAATAAAAATTATTTAATAGCATTGATTGTAGCTAATAAAGAATTACCTTCCAATAAAGAAAAAATTGAAGAGATAATTAATGAATTAAATAAAAATCTTCCTGCAATTGAAAAAATAAAAAATTTTTCTATTATCAAGGAACCTTTCACATTAGAAAATAATATGCTTACCCCAACACTAAAAATGAAAAGATATATTATTAAAAAAAATTTTATCGATCTTCTAAATAGTTTTTATAAATAAAAATAATTTAATATTTTGTCGTTTAGTCCTTTAAAATCAACATTAATTTTAATTTTTTTTTTGAATTTTTTTTTGAATTTTTTTTTAAACTTTGAATTGAATCATTTTTAGAATTTTTTTTTGATATTTAAAGTTTGACAATGATTGTTATTTATTTTTATATGATTCTAATAACGAATCACTTAGAAAAAATTTTAAGTGAAACTCCAAACTAACAAGGAGAACAAAGATGGCTAAAAAAAGAAAAAAAGCAGCAAAGAAAAAAACTGCTAAAAAAGTAACTAAGAGAAAAGCACCTGCTAAGAAAAAAGCACCTGCTAAGAGAAAAGCACCTGCTAAGAAAAAAGCACCTGCTAAGAAAAAAGCACCTGCTAAAAAGAAAGCTGCTAAAAAGAAAACTGCTAAGAAAAGAAAAAGATAGTTTTTTTATATAGTTTTCAAAAAAAACGCTCTCTAATTAGGGGGCGTTTTTTTTATGTGACAAGAGTTTGTTCTGCTTTTTTACCAAGGGCTTTATTTAGTTTTTCTTTAGCCTCTTCTTCAGTTGTCTCCAACACTACTGTGACCTCTCCCAAAAGCCTTTCAAAAGCTTTTTCAAATAGCTGTCTTTCACTGTATGATTGATCTACTGGCATATCTGTATTTTTATTTAAATCTCTAACTACTTCTGCAATTTCATAAATTGCTCCAGAATTAATTTTTTGTTCATATTCTTGAGCTCTTCTACTCCACATGGTCCTTTTTACTTTTGCCTTCCCTTTTAAAATAGTGATAGCTTTGGCAACCTGTCCAGTACTAGATAGAGATCTAAGATGTCCTTGTTGATTAGTAGGAATAGTCAATACTAACTTGTCTTTTGTGATTTCAATTTTATAGAAAGTAATATCAATTCCAGCAATTGTATCTTTCTCAACAGCAACAATCTGGCCAATCCCATGCTTTGGATAAATGACATAATCTTTAATTTTATAAGTTCTTTTTTCATTGTCTTGTTTTTTTATTTTTGTAATTTCTATTAACGGATCCTGAGATGAGTGAGAAGTATAAACTCTTCCTGATTTAATAACTGGCTTCTCCGTAGAAGATGTTTTTTTTTCAATACTTGCTTTTTTAATTTTTGCAACCTTAGGAATTTTTACTTTAGCAACCTTAGGAATTTTTACTTTAGCAACCTTAGGAATTTTTACTTTAGCAACCTTAGGAATTTTTACTTTAGCAACCTTAGGAATTTTTACTTTAGCAACCTTAGGAATTTTTACTTTAGCAACCTTAGGAATTTTTACTTTAGCAACCTTAGGAATTTTTACTTTAGCAACCTTAGGAATTTTTACTTTAGCAACCTTAGGAATTTTTACTTTAACTGACTTTGGTGCTTTAATTTTCTTTTCTTTAATGCCAGTCACTTTTGAAAGAGTTTTTTTTAATTTATTTAACATGAATTTTTTGTAAGGCGAACGAAGTATCTTATATTTATTGTCTTTTCAATATATATAATTATTTTTTATCTCCAGACCCAGCTTTTTCACTATAATATTTGTCTAATTTGTTTTCCATATCCTGAAATTTTTCCCAATCGGGCAAGGGATCCTTCTTTTTAGTGATAACGGGCCATGTCTCAGATAATTTTTTATTAATTAAAACAAGCTTTTCTGCCCCATCGTTAGTATCGGGCTCTATTGCATTAATCGGACATTCTGGTTCACAAACTCCGCAATCGATACACTCGTCAGGATTAATTACGAGCATGTTCTCTCCTTCGTAAAAACAATCAACGGGACAAACTTCTACACAGTCTGTTAATTTGCATTTTATGCATTTGTCATTCACTACATACGTCATAAATTCAATTTCTTTTTTGTATTCTCTCTGATAATTCCCAAATCTACGTTTTCTATATAAACTAAACCAGAAACCCTTCTTATTAAATTGTCTTCAAATTCATCGATTTTCTTATCTGCGTACATAACTTCCACTAGCATTTCAATTATTTTTAATCTTTCGGAATATTCTAATTTTTTTATTTTTTGAGTTAGATGAAGTATCTGATTGTCTTCTTCTTCTAGAATTTCGCACTGTTTAATTAATTCACTAATTTCATTTTGATCTCCAAACCCCAATTTAGTCAAACATTTGGTAATAATTTTTTTTTCATCCAAACTATAGTTTTCATCTAGCCTAGCAGCGTGAATGAACAATGTAGTTACTGACAATTCCAAGTCGCCAAAATCTATTTTCTTTTTATTTTTTGAAAACCAGCTCATTAAGAAGTAATTGTTATTTTTTTTAATTCATCAAAAAAATGATTGGAAGTAGTTGTCCTGTTCTTTGTTGGCTTGCTTTTTTTTGGGTAGTATTTAAAAAATATTTTTTCTTTATCCATGACGCATCTATAATTCATTTTTTTCATTAATTCTTTAAAATTTTCTTTTGAACACCCAAGCAAGTTTAGCACCTCACTAGTAAGTTCAAACTTATTATTTTTACTATGCTCAATAATTTGTAAAAACAATCTTTCTAAAATATCTATTCTTACAATTATATTATCAAAAGTTTCAAAGCCACAAATTAAAAGATAATCCTTATTATTATTAGAAAAATTTTTTACAAAGTTTAGACCAAAAGTAGGACTATCATTATTACTAAGACTATAAAAGCAATTCCACAAAATTGTTTTAAAAGAGATGGCGGCTGGCTTTACCATTCTAGGTTGATAAACATGATACCTGCCAATTTTAATTCCAAACTTTTTAAGAGTTTGTCTTTCTTTTTTGTCAATTTGTTTTACAATGTTATTGATACTTTCTCTTTTGAGAACTCCATTATTTTCAAACATTTGAAAGCATAGGCCTCTAATAAATCTGTTATCAATAGAGGGGTTTTCAATTTTGATTAAATCGTGCAGTACTGTTTCTTTTTCTTTACGTATCCATTGACTCATGGAAGTAATAATTTCCTGCTGATCTTTTACTTGCAAACTTTCATCACAAATAATCTTAACATCTGGGTTTAGATAATTTTTACCTGGCTGAATTTTTCCAACAACTTTATTTTTCCAATATATGTGATTGTCTTTTTCTAACTTAAAATGCTCTGTTGATTGAGCTATCTCAGAAACTCTTCTAGTTAATTCTGATGCAGCACCACTTCTAGCTGCCTTTTTGATCGATTTAATATCTGTATCCAAAGCTGTTTTGGCATAATCCAGACTAATTTTTAGACCATTAATTTTACCTACTAATTGTCCGTTAATAATAATTTCATCTTTGCTGGTAATGCTAGTTTCTAAAGCAATGTCTTGCTTGATACCCCTTGAGAGAATACTAATTCTTTTATCTACAAAACTTTTAGAAAGCTCCTCGTGCAGCCTGTCAGACAGCTTATCTTCAATATGTTTGGTTTTTGCAATCCAATAATCGTTATTTTCTACCCAATTTCTTTTGTTAGCCACATAAGACCAAGTCCTTACATGAGAAATTCTATTTGCTATTGCATCAATATTGCCAATTATATTATCTAAACTTGCCACTTGTTTTTTCATCCAATCATTAGTTATTTTTCCTTTGCCAGATATTAAAAATTGAAAAACATTAGTAATAATTTCGGTATGTTCATTATAAGAGCTTTTAGTAAAGTCTGGTATTTGGCAACATTCCCACAGCATGGAAATATGATCTTTGCTATTTATTAATTGTAAAATTGAATTGTCAGATACTAAGAATTTAAATATATTTTCATCAATTAATTCTCTATTTCTCACTAGACTTGGAATAGGAGGGATTTGATTTATCGATTTAATAAAGCTAGAAATATTTGAAAAATCTAAATCAGAATTTCTCCAATAAATATTTATGACGCTGTCAAATTTATGATTTTCTAACTTTTCAATTTGTTCACTGCTTAACACTTCGCAGTTTCCTGTAATGCCAAAACTTCCATTATTTTTATATCTTCCTGCCCTACCACTAATTTGCCCAACTTCAGTATTCCTTAGTGCTCTAATTTTTTTCCCATCATATTTTCTTAAACTATTAAAGCTAACATGATCGATATCCATATTAATTCCCATTCCAATGGCATCTGTGGCTACTAAAAAATCTACATCGCCTGATTGATATAGTTCTACTTGTGAATTTCTTGTTTTAGGACTCAAGGAGCCCATTACAATAGCTGCACCCCCCCTTTGTCTTCGCACAAATTCTGCAAGTGCATAAACTTCATCTACAGAGAAGGCAACAATAGCACTTCTTGGTTGAATTCTAGATATTTTTTTATGTCCTGTGTAAATTAATTTAGACAATCTATCTCGATAAATAAATTCACTTGATGGTACTAAATCAGAAATAATACTCTTCATCGTATCGGCTCCTAAAAACATAGTTAACTTATCACCTCGATAATTTAGAAGTCTATCAGTAAAAATATGGCCCCTTTCTTGGTCCGCACACATTTGTATTTCATCTATGGCAATAAATTCAAAATTTAAATCTAGAGGCATGGATTCAACCGTGCATAAATAATAATTAGCAGTTGGTGGAATTATTTTTTCTTCTCCAGTTATTAATGCAACCCTATTGGCTCCTAACTTTTCAACACACTTGTCATAAACTTCCCTTGCTAACAATCTAAGAGGAAACCCGATAACCCCAGTTTCAAACTGTAGCATTCTATCCACTGCAAAATGAGTCTTTCCAGTATTGGTTGGGCCAAGAACAGAAATTATTTGATGATTCATCATTTATTGTTCAGATTTTTTTGACCTACTATATCTAGATTTGGTCGTAGAACAAAGTGGGCATAAAGCATGACCGAATCAATCAAAAAAATGTTCTCGTTTTAGGTGTATTTTGGGTTTTTACTTTTGAATTTGGAAGATATTTTTAATTTCACCCTTGGGCACAACATCTTCTACCAGTATATTTTGAGGAATAGATTTTTCCGGTCCCAAGAAACAATTCGATAAAATGGTTTTAAACAAACCTTCTGCAATATTAACCAACACAGCTTCGACTTCACCATTTTTTTTATTTAATACCCATCCTTTTACGCTATGTTTTTTGCATAATTTTTGCAACCAATAACGATAACCAACTCCCTGGACTCTACCCGACACTGTAATTTTTTTTGTTAGCAGTTGGTTCATGTTGGTCTTTTAATAGATATAATATTTAATCCCTTAGATTGTAGAAGATTTATAGTTTGGGATATTGACATTATAGCAACTTTTTTTTTTGGCCCATATGCGTGAACTAATTTTTTTTTATCTAATGCAATAGCAACATGGCTTTTCCAAAATATTAAATCTCCTTTCTTAATCTTAGAAAGCAGAATTTTTTTTTTAAAAAAAATTAATTGGTCTTTGCTATCTCTGGGGCATTTTTTATTTATACTTTTCATTAATTCCTGTACCAGTCCAGAGCAATCTATTCCTTCAGCTGAGTTGCCTCCCCACAAATATTTAGTATTTAAAAAAAATGAAATATTTTTTAAATAGTTATTTGAACTATTGTTTAATTTTGAAATTGATTTCTTTTTAATCCAGTACTTTCCTATCTTTATAAAATCTCTCTCCCTACGGAGTATTAAGATTTTTGAATTGAATAATAAATTTTTTTTTGTTTTTTTTTTATTATTAGGAGAGGTATATAAAAAAACATTTTTTTTATTAATTCTATACAACTTTTCTTTCCTAGCGTTTTCAAAATTACTTGCTCTTACATAGCCAGAATAATTGTCGTAGGCACAATATCCTTTGTAATAATCTTTTATTTTCTTTTGAACAATAAATTTTTCTCCAAATAGTAATTGAGAAGTAAGTTCCGAATTTTTATAGGGTTTTTTAAAAAGATTGCTAATTTTACTTTTACAAATTATCAATGATGACATGCTTATTGCTTAAATAGGTCTTGAAAAATTTCTTTTACCCAGTTTGTATTTTGTATAACTATTTCTTTTAAAATATCTGCAGATTCAAAAAATCCACTTAAGTTTGGATATTTAGCTAAAATAATATCTTGATTAGAAAGTAAGCCTATAAACAAAATTATTAAAAAAATAACAAAGTTTAAGAGAATCGGGTTTTTATTTTTTTTTATTATTGGCTTTTCTTCTTCTTCTTCTTCTTCTTCTTCTTCTTCTTCTTCTTCTTCTTCTGTTTTTTTAGGTAGCGGAATGTCTACAGAGATATTGTTATGAAACCATTCATCATCGCAGAATCCACATTTTACGTATCTTCCCTCAGCCCCTATTTCATTATCTGGAATATCAAAAGATTTTTTACACTTACATTCGATGATCATAGTTTCAGAGTAAATATTAAAATAAAATAATCAATTTTAATTTTTAAATATTACTTGCTATTTTAAAAAAAATCGCGTTTAAAGCATTTAGTTCAGGGGTGCTTAAAAGCTGAGATTATACCCTACGAACCTGTTGTTTAATTACAAAGTAGGGAGAACAATGATGCTAAATATATATACATGTATTTTACTTTTTTTATGTATTTCGTTTGTTATTTTCGGTTTTTTTTATTCTAAAAATGACAATTCTCTTTCTTCTTACTTAAACGCTAACCGTTCCATTCGCTCAACATCCTTAACTGCCTCCATAGTTGCATCTTGCTTTGGCGTATGGATATTAATAGGGCCTGCCGAAGCGGCAACGTGGGGAGGAATAGGAGCTATAACTGGTTATGCACTAGGTCAGGCGTGCCCATACTTAGCAATGAGCGTTTTTGGCAAAAGATTAAGAAATATCATGCCGAAAGGAAATAGCCTAACGCAATTTGTATTTGCCAGATACGGCTCAAAAATGTTGCAAATAGTTTTGGTGTTATCTCTTTTTTATATGTTTATTTATTTATGTGCCGAGGTTACAGCAATTGCTAAGGTTGTTCAGTTAATTTCAGGAACTGACTTGTGGAAGACTTCTTTGCTCATTTTAGTTTCAACTTTAGTTTATACGCTAAAAGGAGGATTAAAAATTTCAATTATTACAGATAAATTTCAGTTCATTATTATTTGTATCTTTCTCATTTTTATTTTTTATTTTTTATTTTTTTCTGGAGAAATAAATATTTCTTCAAAATTAATTGGTTTAAAAGCTAGCAATCTAATAGATCCAAAATATTTTTACGGATATACAGCGGGAATTACTTTTTTTATTGCAGTGTTTGCAACAAATTTATTTGACCAAGGAGTTTGGCAAAGAGTTTATGCAGCAAAATCTAATCAGCATTTAGAAAGTGGATTTAAAAATTCTTTTTTTATTGTTTTGCCTGTTATCTTAATTTTAGGATTTTGTGGAATTATTGCTGTTTCTTTAGGGCAAACAAAAGACCCTAGCACTGTTGTTTTTGCCATGTTGCTTGGTAGTGGAAATCAATGGTTATCAATTGCTATTTTAATTTTAGCTTTAATTTTAGTTATTAGCAGTATGGATACTTTAATTAATGCAATCTCAAGTCTTTTGGTTATTGAAAGTAAAAAACTTATCCAATTAAAGTCTAGAATGAGTCACTTAAATTTTTCTAAAATAATTTTAGTTGTGCTGTCTTTGCTAGTCTTTTATGTTGCCTCCAAGGGATTGAGCGTTTTATATATGTTTTTACTTGCTGATTTATTGTGTTGTGCCGCAGCAGTTCCTGTCTTCTATGGAATGTTTAAAAATGATACTAGCGGCAAAGGTTCAGTCATTGCTGCCTGCTCTGGATTAGTGGCTGGATTATTGTTATTTCCAGATTTAACATTTCAAAAAAGTATATTAGTCGGGGGTCTGCTAGATTCTAAATATTTTCCAAGTTGGATTTCTACCGCTTTGTTATTTTGGTCTTTTTTGTTAGCCACTTTAATTCCTTTGTTTATGACCTTAATTTTAAGAAACAAAAAACATAAATTTAAATTTTCTAGAATTAAGGTATTAGTTACTGAGATAAAGTAGTTTTTTATTCAATAATTAATAACCTATGGATTCAATTGTATTTGATTACCTTTTTTTTATTTATATAATTATTTTTTTTGTTGGAGGTCTTGTTAAGGGTACGATAGGAGTGGGTCTGCCCACTGTTACTTTGACATTGCTATCTTTTTTTTTTGATATTAAAGACTCCATTTCTTTTATTTTAATCCCTGTTATTTTGACTAATCTTTTTCAAATGTTAGATGGAAAAAATTTGAAGTCTATTTTTCAACAGACAAAGTTTTTTTTATTGACCTCTGTTGTATTCGTGATTCCAGGTTTTTTGATTTTAAGAGCCATTGATTCAAAAATTATATTAATAATTCTAGCTAGTTTGCTTGTGCTAAATTCAAGCTTAGTTTTGTTTAATAAGATTATTACTATTAAAAAACATGATTCATTTTTAGCTCAATTCTGGATTGGAGCATTAACAGGTATTACTACTGGGGTTACAAGTATATATACGATGCCATTCATTTTCTTAATTCAATCTTTAAAATTTAGTAAAGAAAAATTGATTCAGCTAATGGGTTTAAGTTTTTTTTTATATTCTTTATCTCAATTCGCTCTTTTTTATAGTTTTTCAATGATTGATGAAAAAGTTTTGTTATTTTCTTCTATAGCATGTCTACCAATTTTACTGGGTGTTATAGCTGGAAAATATTTAAGAAAAATTTTAAGCGAACAAATATTTAAGAAGTTGTTTAATTATATGCTTCTTATCAGCGGACTAACAATTATTATAAAGAGCGTTGTTTAATTATTTTTCTGGACTATTTTTTTGATAATAATCTTTTTGTTCTTTAAAAGTCACCGAGCCATCCTTGTTAATATCTATTTTAGTTAAAAGAGTTTTTTCTTCTTCCGGTGTAATTTTTCCATCTTTATTAGCATCAGCCAATTTTGCGAGACCTGCTCTTAGCATTCTGCCTTCTTGGATTTTCTGCAAATAAATTTTTTCTTCGGCAGCTGTTATTCTTTGGTCTTTATTTACATCTATTTGATCAAACTGCTGTTCTAGTTTTTTGACATTTGAATCGAGAAATTCTTTTTTAGTTATAGATTTTTCTTCTTCAGCATACGATATGCTAGAAGCGAAAATTACAAGAATAGATAATAAAATTTTTTTGAACATTAAATTTAATTAACACCTATCAACTAAATTGTAAAATTATCTGTTCCTATTAAAGGTTTTTTCTTATTCCATAGATTAGAATTAAAACTGGAATACCCAAAACGGCAGTAAAAATAAAAAAATGAGAATAGCCTATAAGGTCTACTATGCTACCAGCGTATCCTGCAATTAATTTTGGCACAAATAACATTATTGAAGTAAATAGAGCATACTGAGTTGCTGTGAATTTTACAGAAGTTAATGAAGAAAGGTAAACCACAAAAGCCGCACCGGCAAAGCCACTTGCAATATTATCAGCAGTTATGACAAGAATTAAAAATGTAATATTTATGTCGCTTACAGCAAGCCAAGCAAACAGTAAGTTACTAAAAGCAGCAATAACCGCCCCAACCAATAAGCTTTTAATTACTCCACCGTGCATTGAATAAAGACCACCAAGAAAACCCCCAATAATAGTTGCGAATAATCCAAAAAATTTAGAATATGTTGCTATTTCACCAATTTGATAGCCCTTTTCCAAATAAAATATATTTGCCATTACTCCCATTACGACATCAGCAATTCTATAGAGTCCAATCAGCACTAAAATTAAAATAGCAACTTTTTTATATCTACTTAGAAAATCTTGTATTGGCTCAATGTAGGAAATTTTAACTTCTTTTATTGAAATGAATTTTGTTTTACTTAAAAGCGTTAAGGCAAACAAAGAGCCAGAAAATGAAATTAAGATTCTTACAATACTATCCATAAAACTTAGGAAAATAGATTGATGAAAAAATATTTTTGGTAAAAGAAGGTAAACTGTAAAGAAAATAGCTATTGAAATAATTAAAGATATTAAAAATTTGATAGAATTGGATGCGCTTTTCTTTTTTTGATGAGAAATGGGCTCTTTAGAAAATAGTGTAGCAAATACACCAATTAGCATTAAACAACCCATGATTTGATATACCTTTTTCCAGGTATCTTGACTGTAAACTTCCACCCCAAAGTAAGTTGCTAGCCATAGACTTCCAGCACCTGACACAATCATAGCAATCCTGTAACCAGCAATATACATAGAAGAAAGAGCTCCTTGCTTTTCAATTGATTCAGATTCTATTCTAAAAGCATCAATTACAATATCTTGCGTTGCACTAGCAAAGGCAATGAAGACAATTCCTACAGCTGTGTAAAATAAATTTTTACTTGGATCGGAATATGAAGTTACAAAAATAGCTATGATAATCAATATTTGAGATAAAAGAAGCCAACTTTTTCTATGACCAATATTGGAAATTAAAGGTAAACGATAATGATCGACAATCGGAGTCCATAAAAATTTAAATGAATATGCAAACCCAGCCCAACTAAATAAAGTTATAGCGCTTCTCTCTACGCCAGCTTTTACCAGCCATACCGATAAAGTAGAAAAAATAAGAAGCAAAGGTAAGCCTGCAGAAAAACCAAACAAAGCCATTCCCAAAGACTTTTTATTTATAAGGGATTTAATATTCAAAAAGTTCATTAATTAATAATGAAACTATACAATAAATAAACTATTTAGGTATTATTTTAAAGGAGCTGGACTATCACTCAAACTATTGAGATAAGCTATAATATTAGATCTGTCACTATCTTTTTTCAATCCTGCAAACCCCATTTTAGTCCCTTTAATATATTTCCTGGGTTTGTGTAAAAATTTATTAAGCTCTTCAAAATCCCAATTTTTTCCATGTGCCTGTAAAGCAGAAGAATACTTGAAATCTGGATGTGAGGCTGTTTTTTTATTTACTATATTCCATAAAGCTGGGCCAACTTTATTAGCACCACCTTTGATTGCACTATGGCAAGCGGCACATTTTTTAAAAACATTTTTCCCTGCATCAATATTAGCAGATGCGAGCATAGGGGTTATGGGATTAAGTTGAATTTCTACTTTTTTGACTACTGAACTAGTGTTAGTTTTGATTTCCACTCCTTCAATTTTGTATGCAGATTGCTTTGGCTTTTCTACATGAAAAATTACATGCGCCATCTCTTTAATGCCGATAACTAATAATATTGTTACTAATAAAGCTGCTGCAATTTTATTAAATTCAAAACTATCCATAAATATAAATTGAATTCATATAGTATTTTGAGATAGTTTTAGAGTATAAAATAAAGTTATTGATGTCGCAGTATTTATATTTTTAAAACACATGAAAACAGCTATAATTATACCTAGTCATTTAAATGCAAAGAGATTGCCAAAAAAACCTCTTTTATTAATTAATAATGAGCCCATGATTTTACATGTTTGGCGACAGGCAAAAAAAACCAATATCGAAAACATTATTGTGGCAACATCAGATCAAGAAATCTTTGATGTTATTGTTAAACATGGCGGTAAAAGCATTCTGACTAGTAATAATCACACTAATGGCTCGGATAGAATTTTTGAAGCTGCAAACACACTAGAATCTAAACCTGAGCTTATTATAAATGTGCAAGGCGATATGCCACTTATTAAGCCTGAATCGATTAATTTTCTCGACAAATTTATGAGAGATCAATTACCTGATATGGCTACCTTAGCAAGCAATCTAGACAAACAAGATATTGAGAATCCAAATATAGTTAAAGTGAAGACAGAAAAAGAAATAACTTCAGAAATATTTTCTCCCGCAGTAGATTTTTTTAGGACTAAAAATGAGATGACTAAAAATTTATATCACCATGTTGGAATTTATGCATATCGATACCCAGTTTTAAGAAATTACGTTGGATTGCATAAAACTAAAAATGAGTTAGAAAGAAGCTTGGAGCAAATGAGAGCCTTAGACAATAATATAAAAATTCAAGTAGGGTTTATTCGAGACTATCCTCTCGGTGTGGACACGCAAGAAGACTTGGAAAAAATTAGGTTACTATATCATGAAAAATAAAATTGCAATTCAGGGAGAGCTAGGAGCTTACTCCCATCTTGCAGCCAATAATTTATTTAAAAAAGTTGATGTCCTTGCGTGCAAAACATTTGAGAATGTATTTGAAATTTGTAAAAAAAATAAAAATGTAATTTCAGTTATTCCTATTGAAAATTCTCTAGCAGGAAGAGTTGCAGATATTCATTATTTGTTACCAAAATATAAACTAAAAATTATTGGCGAGTATTTTCATAAAGTGGAGCATTGTCTTCTTGTAAACAAAAAAGTACAATTAGAAGATATCAAGTTTGTTAGAAGTCATTCACACGCAATTGGTCAATGTCAAAAAAATCTAAATAAATATAAATTAACAACAGTGATAGCTGCAGATACAGCAGGATCTGCAAAATATATTTCTGAAAATTTTAGTAAATCGGAGGCTGCCATTGCCTCTTCTTTAGCGGCAAAAATTTATAATCTTAAAATTCTAAAGAAAAATTTTGAAGACAAAAAAGACAATACCACTAGATTTTTGATTATGAAAAAAAATCATACATTCCCAAAATTTTCTAATGGCAAAAAATTTATTACCACTTGCATATTTATGATCAAAAGCACTCCAGGGGCCCTTTTTAAAGCACTAGGAGGTTTTGCTAAAAATAATGTTAATTTAACTAAATTAGAGAGTTTCTCTGTAAACAATACATTTATGCAAACAATATTTTATTTAGATATTGAAGGTCATGCTGATAATAAATCGGTAAAACAATCGATCGAAGAATTAAAAAAACATACAAAAAAATTAGATATTTTGGGCATCTACTTAGCTGATAAATTTCGAAAAAAAAAGTAATACAGAGAATCTTTCCTATCGTTTTTTTTCTATCTTGTTATACTATCCCCTTGGGGAATTGGTAGCAGGTGGATGTTGCGCTAATCCGGTCAGATTCGAAAGAAAGCAGCCGTAACGTTGATTTTTCAGGTTGTTATTCAGTTCCCCGCTAATACTATGAATAATCGAAAAGTTTTATCACTCAAATATCGACCTCAAAATTTTGATCAGCTCATTGGACAAGAATCTATGAGTATCGCCATTCAAAATGCAATTAAAATGGATAGGGTACCTAATGCTTATTTATTAACGGGAATACGAGGTGTGGGTAAAACTACTACAGCTAGAATAATAGCCAAAGCTATTAACTGTAATAAACATTTTGGGGAGCAAAAAGAAAGTAAAGAGAAAGAGTATTGTCATTGTGAAGCAATTACTGATTCAAATCACATAGATATTTTAGAAATGGATGCGGCATCCAAAACAGGAATTGACGATATAAGAGAGATTTTAGATTCTTCCCAATACTTACCTGCAACTGCCCAACATAAAGTTTTTATTATTGATGAAGTACATATGCTTTCTAAGCAAGCATTTAATGCGTTATTAAAAACTTTAGAAGAACCTCCCCCACATTTAAAATTTATTTTAGCTACTACGGAAGTTAAAAAAATACCTATTACTATTTTGTCAAGGTGCCAACGATTTGATTTACGAAGAATCAAGATGGACGAAATGCAAGAATTTTTAAAGGAAATTGCTACTAAAGAGTATGCACGGATAGAAGATAAAGCACTGGCTATTATCGCAAAATCGTCAGAAGGATCTGTTCGAGATGCATTATCTATATTAGATCAAGCAATTATTACTTTTAATCTTCAAGACCAGGAGATCAGTGAAGAAAAGTTAAGAGATATGCTGGGCTTAGCAGATCAAACTAGAGTTATTGAGTTATTGTCTTTTATTGTGAAAGGATCACAACAAGAAACACTAAAAGAAGCAGAAGATATTTTTAATATTGGAGCAGACCCTAAGTTAATTTTGCAAAGCATGTTAGAAATTATTTATTTAATTTCTCGAACTAAAACTTTTGGAAAAATTGAAAATGATTTAAGTGTATCTGAATCTGAATCTGTTTTAATTAAGCAAATTGCTGATCAGGTAGATTTGACCTATGTATCTATGCTTTGGCATTTTACACTCAAAGGCATTGAAGAACTAAATTTTATGCCAAATCCTTTCTTGTCTTTTCAAATGTTACTTATTCGACTAGCACATTTAAAAAATATGCCAGACCCACAAGCTCTCACCGAGCAAGTTTTTGATGATGACGATGAATCAGAATTGCAAAACACTCTTCTAGAACCCATCAAAGAACCTGCTGTTTCTAAAGCGCAAATTAAGAATACTATTCAAGAAAAAAAAGAAGAACCCAAAACAAAACCGGATATTTTATATAAAAATAGAGAAAATCAGGTAATACAATCTTTTCAAGACCTTATTAATTTAACTAATAATCAAAAAGAAGTAGAACTTAAATTTGACCTAGAAAGAAATGTTCGATTAGTAAAATTTGAACAAGGAAAAATAGATATATCCTTTAATGAAGATTTATCTAAAGACTTTATTAAAAATCTTTCTCAAAAATTAAATGATTGGACCGGAAAGAGATGGATTATTACTCTTTCTAAAGAAGAGGGTCAGACTACTATTTACGAAATAAAAAATAAGTTAAAAGAAAAGCTTTTTAATGAGATAAAAAAATCAGAAGTTTATAAAAAAATAATGGAAACCTTTCCAGATGCTGAGTTAGTAGATGTAAAAGAAGAGGATAAAGATTAATATGGACTTTAGTAAAATGTTATCCCAAGCACAAGAAATGCAAAAAAAAATGGGAGAAGCCAAAGAATCTCTTAAAAATATTTCAGTAGAAGGAGAGTCCGGAGGGGGAGCTGTCAAAGTAGTATTAAACGGAAACAATGAGATGGTTTCTATTAGTATAGATCCAAAAACTTTAAAAGAAGAGTTAAGCATTGTTGAAGATTTAATTATTGCCGCAACTAATAATGCAAAAAAAAATGTAGAGGTTAAAGTCCAAGAAGAAATGTCTAAATTAACAGGAGGGCTTCAGTTGCCCGCTGGTTTTAAATTTCCGTTTTAATTAGATGAGGTTTTCAACAGAAGCAGATTTAGATGAATTAATTACTTTAGTTTCAAAGTTACCAGGTCTAGGACCAAAGTCGGCAAGAAGAATTTCTCTTTACCTACTAAAAAATAGAGATAATGTTATGATGCCTCTTTCTAAATCGTTAGAAAAAGTATATGCCAAAATTGTCAGATGCAATTTATGTGGAAACATAAAATCAAAAGATAATGAATGTATTTGTTTATTAAATAAAGATTTTGAACAAATATGTGTTGTAGAAAACATTGCTGATATGTGGGCAATGCAAAGTACAAGCGTATATAAGGGTCATTATCATATTTTAGGAGGAACACTTTCGGCACTCAACAATTCTAGTCCTGAAGACCTCTTAATTAATTCCCTGATTAGTAGGATTAAAAAAAATCCAATCAAAGAGGTAATTTTAGCTACATCTGCTACAATTGAAGGACAAACTACCGCTCATTATATTAATGACAGTATTAAGGACTTGGGTATAAAAGTTACGAAATTAGCGCATGGTTTGCCAGTAGGAGGAGAAATTGAATATTTAGATGATGGAACTTTGTTTTCGGCTTTTAAATTTAGAAACTCTTTGCCTCAGGACTAAGCTTTCAAACTTGATGTAAATTTATATCTATTTTAGTCTAATCTTATGAGTATTCTTACAATTTTAAAGGAACCAGACACTTTTCTTAGAAAAAAATCTTTACGCGTTAAAGAAGTTAATAAAGAAATTAAAAAACTAATGAAAGACATGTTGGACACCATGTATGCAGCTCCAGGAATTGGTTTAGCTGCTGCCCAAGTCGGTATATTAAAGAGGGTGGTTGTCATCGATTTATCTAAGGAATCCACAGAAAGAAAACCAATTTTTTTTGTAAACCCGGTAATAATTTGGAAATCAAAAATTCTAGTAACTAAGGAGGAGGGGTGCTTGTCTATTCCAGATCATTTTGCTGAGATAAAAAGACCAGATGCTTGTCATGTTAAATATTTAAACCAGAATGGAAAAGAAAAAATATTAAAAGCTGATGGATTACTCGCAACATGTATTCAGCATGAAATAGATCATTGTAATGGGATTTTATTTTTAGATTATCTTTCTAAATTAAAAAAAGCATTTATTACAAGAAAATTAATCAAAGCAAAGAAAAACCAAGAATAATACTATGGCATTTAAAGTTGTTTTTATGGGTACGCCCAATTTTTCTGTGCTACCTTTAAAAAAAATTTATGATAGTGGGATAGAAATTGTTTTGGTTTATTCTCAGCCTCCAAAAAAATCTAATCGAGGAATGAAAATTGAGAAAAGCCCGGTACAAAAATTCGCAGAAGAACATGCTTTAAATGTAAGAACTCCTAATAAGCTAAAAGATGATTTAGATTATTTTAAATCTATAAGCTTTGATTTGGTAATTGTGGTTGCTTATGGTCAAATTATTTCAAAAGAATTTTTACAATTATCCAAGCACGGTTTCTTAAACATTCATGCATCTATTTTGCCAAAATGGAGAGGAGCCGCTCCTATACAAAGATCTATTATGGCTCAAGATTCTTTTACAGGAATCTCTATTATGCAAATTGAAGAAAAATTAGATTCAGGTCCTGTACTAATTAAAGAAAAAATTATGCTAGACACAAATAGTACAGCAGGAGAAGTGGAAAAAAATTTATCAGACATAGGAGCTAATAAAATTTTAGATGCAATTTATTTAGTCGAAACTAGAAAAGCTAATTATACTGTTCAAGACGATAAAGAAGCAACCTATGCAAAAAAAATAAAAAAAGAAGATGAAAAAATAAATTGGCAGGAAGGTGCAAAAAAAATCATTGCTCAAATTAATGGACTAAACCCAAGGCCAGGTGCTTATTTTGAATATAAGGGAGAGAAAATAAAGGTTTGGAAAGCTAATTATTCAAGTGAATCTGAAGAAACCCCAGGAGTAGTTATGAATAATCAGCTTAAAATTAGCTGTGGAGAAGGTTCTATCCTTATTCAAGAAATCCAAAGACCTGGAAAAAAAGCTCAAAAAATAAAAGATTTTTTGCTTGGCTTTTCTATTCCCGCAGAGGAACGAGTTAACTAATGAAAAGATATAAGTGCATTGTTGAGTACGATGGAACTTCATTTGTGGGATGGCAGAGGCAAAGGAATGGATATTCTGTACAAGAAGCTATAGAAACGAGTTTAGAACTTTCTTTTCAAGAAGAAATTAGGGTTTATGGATCTGGAAGAACGGATGCTGGAGTGCATGCAAAAAGACAGGTTTTTCATTTCGAATCTAATACCAACTTGGATGAATATTCAATAACCAGCGCTCTCAATTACTATTTAAAAGAAGAACTTATTAGCATTCTAAGCACAGAAATTGTTAATCAAAATTTTGATGCTCGGAGAAGTGCAACTTTAAGAACTTATGAATATTTAATTATCAATAGAATTGCCCCACTTGCAATTGCTAAACATAAAGCATGGCACATTTCAAAAATATTGAATGTAAAATTAATATCTGATGCGATAAAAATTTTTGAAGGCACTCATGATTTTACCACTTTTCGTGCCGCCTCATGTGAAGCTACATCTCCAACTAGAACTGTTGATTGCACAAAAGTAATTACCTACAATGAAGAAATTCTTATTATTTTTCAATCTAGATCTTTTTTGCAACACCAGGTAAGATCTATGGTTGGAGCGTTGAAGCTTGTAGGTGAAGAAAAGTGGGGAATACAAGACTTACAGTCTTCCTTAGATTCTAGAGATAGATCTAAATGCGCAGCTTTAGCACCATCTGATGGATTATATTTAGCTGAGGTAAAATATTAGAAACAAACTTATGATTAATAAAAGGTTTATCCTTTCCGAAAAAGATATTAATAATCTCATGTTTCAAAGAAATGAAATATTGTCGACAACTCAAAAAATATTAAGAAAACGCTTTGGAAGATTTTTATTTACTAATTTTTTAATAAAGATTGTACATGAAAAATAGAAGATTCCTGAAGGGCACCTAAGTCATATCCACCCTCCAAAACAGAAACAATCCTATTACCACAAATCTCTTTTGCCATTTGAACAATCCGATTGGTCAATTCTCCAAAATCTTGTGATTGTAAGTTAATTTGTGCAAGGGGATCATTTGTATGAGCGTCAAATCCCGAAGAAAGTAAAATAAAATCTGGCTTAAATTTTTTGATCTTCTTAAAAATGGCCTCGTAGGCATTTAAAAAAATAGTTCCATTAGCTCCAGAATCAAGTGGAATATTTAATATATTGTCATGATTGCCTTTTTCCTCAGGATAGCCTGTCCCTGGATAAAATGGAAATTGGTGAGTTGATAGGTATAAAACATTTTTATTATCATAAAATATTTGCTGCGTTCCATTGCCGTGATGAACATCAAAATCAATAATAGCTACTTTGTTAAGTTTGTATTTTTCCAGCAAATAATGCGCTCCTATAGCTACGTTGTTATAAATACAAAAACCCATTGCCTTGTCGCTTTCTGCATGATGACCTGGCGGTCTTATAGAGCAAAAAGCATTTGAAAAATCTTTAGACATTACTTTGTCAATTCCCAATATCACAGATCCCACAGCATCTAATGCAGCCTGTCTGCTTCCTGGTGAGATTATTGTATCTGCATCTAAAAAATAATTACCTTCCTTGGGAAAAGATTGTTCGATTCTTTTCAGATAATTGAGACTATGTGCTAATGCTAAATATTTATGATCAAAATCTTTTGCCTTTAACCACACAAGATCTTTAGATTGAATTTTTTTTAAACCATTATTCACAAATGTAATTCGGTCCACTCTTTCCGCGTGGCTAATTCCTGTGTCGTGGTTTTGATAAGTGTCTGTTGTAATGATACAGGTTTTCAAGAAAAGTAAGTTTCTAATATTTTATAGTATATATTTTTTAATTTTTTTAGATCCGACACTGCTACGCATTCATTAATTTTATGCATTGTATTTCCAACCAAACCAAACTCTACACAAGGAGTAATGTCTTTAATAAATCTTGCATCAGAAGTTCCGCCACTAGTCGAGAGAGTGGGCTTGTTGTTTGTTATTTTTTTAATTATTTGAGACATCATTTGAACAGTTTGCCCAGGCTTTGTAATAAATGCCGTTCCTGTCTCTGAAAATTTAATAGTAGGTTTGCATTTATATTTTCTTGATATTGACTGAACAACTCCAGAAATTTTTTTTTTCAAAGAAGCATAGTTGTGCCTATTATTAAATCTAATATTAAATGTTGCAGATGAAGTAGCTGGAATAACATTGTCAGCATTACTGTCTGTTCCAATTTTAGTAATTTCTAAATTAGAAGGTTGAAAGTTATTTGTGCCATTATCTAATTTAGTTGTTTTTAATTTGTCTAATATCTTTATTAAAGGTGTAGTAGGGTTGCATGCTTCATGTGGGTAAGCAACGTGACCCTGAATTCCTGATAAAGTTAAATGTGTTGTGATGCTTCCTCTTCTTCCTATTTTCATCATCTCTCCTAAAACTTTTCTATTAGAAGGTTCTCCGACAATGCAAAAATCAATTTTCTCTTTTTTTTTTTTTAAATAATCTATTACTTTTTTAGTTCCATTGATGGCCACACCTTCCTCATCTCCAGTAATGATAAAGATAATAGAGCCTTTAAATTTTTTTTTGTTTTTTAGAAATTCGCTGACTGCAGCAATAAAACAAGCAATTCCACCCTTCATATCACTCGTTCCTCTTCCGTATATTTTTCCATTTTTTACTGTTCCTGAAAATGGACCCACATCCCAAGACTTAGGATTTCCTGTCGGTACCACATCGGTATGGCCCGCAAAACAAAAATTAGGAGAAGAGGTTCCTAACCGTGCGTATAAATTTTTTATGGATGGTGTATTTTTGTCCTTAAAATTAAGGAATGTACATTTAAATCCTAAAGACTTAAGTCGTTTTGCAACAAGATTGATTGCTCCCGCATCAATCGGTGTCACACTTGGTATTTTAATCAGTTCTTTTGTTAGTGAAAGTTCGTTAATAACTTTTGCCATTTACTCTCTTAGCAAATCATTTACAGAAGTTTTGCTTCTTGTTTTTTCATCTACTGTTTTTACAATTACTGCACAGTATAAATTTGGTCCATCTTTGTCATTTTCGCTTGGCATACTACCTGCCACTACCACTGAGTAAGGAGGTATTTTTCCGTAAGAAATAGATTTTGTTTTTCGGTCATAAATTTTTGTAGAAGACCCAAGATAAACACCCATAGAAACAACTGACCCCTCACCAACAATTACTCCTTCAGCAACTTCAGATCTCGCTCCTATAAAGCAGTTGTCTTCAATAATAACTGGATTGGCCTGAAGAGGCTCTAAGACTCCACCAATTCCAACTCCACCACTGATATGACAATTTTTTCCTATCTGGGCACATGAACCTACCGTAGACCACGTATCGATCATAGTTCCTTCATCCACATAAGATCCTAAATTTATAAAACATGGCATTAGAACAACATTTTTTCCAATAAAAGATCCATGTCTCACAACTCCATTGGGCACCATTCTAAATCCTGCTTTTTTATGCTCTTCTCTTCCCCATCCTGCAGTTTTGCCTCTTATCTTATCCCACCAAGTTGCATATGGCCCAACAAGTGTTTGCATTTCATTTGTTCTAAAGCTCAAAAGAATTGCTTTTTTAATCCATTGATTGATAATCCATTCGCTACCTTTTTTTTCAGCAACACGCATTTTTCCTTGATCCACCAGTTCAATCGTATCTTTAATAGATTGAATAATTTTGATATCCGAATCTCTTGAAATATTTTCTTTATCTTCCCAGGCTTGATTAATTATATTTTCTAGTTCCATAATTTTAATTGATGCTTTTATTTATCTCAGTTAAGAAATCAATTAGTTTTTTTACCCTATAATGAACATGTTTTCCATCATATCCTTCTTTGCAATAACTATCATCGTTTTCCACCCAAGCTGTTTTCATTCCCAAATTATGAGCAGGTAGTAAATTTTTAGCAATATCTTCAAAAAAAATACTTTTCTTTGGGTCTAGGTTGTGGGTAGAAACTAGCAAATGATATGGTTCTACTTCTGGCTTGGGAATAAATTTTGAGTCAACAATATCAAACATTTTAGTAAAATGTTTTTCTATACCGAGTCGTTCAGTTACTTTTTGAGCATGTTTTCTAGTGCCATTTGTAAAAATAATTTTTTCACCTGGCAGCTTTTTAATTTGCTCTCCTAATTCCTCATCTTTGTTAAGCAACGTATAATCTATATCGTGTACAAATTCTAAAAATTTATCTGGATCAATATCGTGTTTTTTCATTAAGCCATTGAGTGTAGTTCCATGGTCATGAAAATAAGTATTTTTAATTTTTAAAGCTTCTTTATTAGAAACACCTAAATTTTCTTCTATGAACTGACACATTAAATCATCAATTTTATCAAATAAATTTGTAGTATTGGGGTAAAGAGTATTGTCTAAATCAAAAATCCAATGGCGAATATTTTTAAGTTCTATCATTGAACAATTAGTGTTCCAGCCCCAGCGCTAGAAAACAACTCATGTAAAACAGCATGAGGTTTTCTTCCGTCAATAATCACAACCCCTTTTACGCCTCCTTGAATAGCGGATATGCAGGTTCTAATTTTAGGAATCATTCCACCTGTAATTGTTTCATCTTGTATTAGCTCTTCTGCCTCTGCAATGGTTAGTCTTGGTATTAAATTTCCATTTTTATCATTCACGCCAGGAACATCCGTCATTAATAATAGTCTTTCCGCATTAACTTGGTTTGCTATGGTTCCAGCTACAGTATCTGCATTAATATTATAGATTTGTCCTTTTGAGTCCATTCCCATAGGCGCTACTACTGGCACTAACCCTCTTTCGATAAAAGATTTGAGAAGTTCTGTATTAATTTTTTCTGGTTCAGCAACAAACCCCAATTCAGGGTTAATAGCTTTTTCAATATAAATAATATTATTTTTTTTAACTGTTACAGATTCTGCTTCAACCCCATATTCTTGTATGGTATTGACTAGGTCCGGGTTGATTTCATTTAACAGAACTTCTTCAACTATCTTGATAATATTTTTGTCAGTCACTCTTAAACCTAAAATAAATTTAGATTCAATATTTTGAGCCTTTAGTTTGACTTGGATTTGAGGCCCACCCCCATGAATCACAATTGGTCTTAAACCAATTTTCTTACATACGGCAGCATCTTGTGCAAAAGCTTTAGTGAGCTGGTCTGTTGCCATAACCTGACCACCATATTTTAAAATAATTTTTTTGTTTTGGTATTTTTCAATGAATTTTTTTGCTTCTTCTAAGGGAGGAGCGCCTTTCGGCCAAAAATTTGAAAAATCCATTTAGGTAGTTCTTACTTTTGTTTTTCTAATAATCACATACTGTTGAGCCATAGTCAGCACATTGTTTACTGTCCAATAGACAACTAACCCAGAGGGAAAGGAAGCTAACATTACCGTTAAGAACAAAGGAAAGAATGCAAATATTTTTGCTTGTATAGGATCTGTTGGAGCAGGATTTAGTTTTTGTTGAACCCACATACTCACACCCATTAAGATTGGCCAAACACCAATCATTAAAAATGAAGGTGGGTCCCATGGAATTAATCCAAACAAATTAAATAAAGAAGTTGGATCTGGTGCTGATAAATCTTGAATCCATCCAAAGAAAGGTGCATGTCTCATTTCCAATGTTACAAATAGCATTTTATAAATGGCAAAGAAAAAAGGAATCTGTATTAGCATCGGCAAACACCCAGATACTGGGTTAATTTTTTCTTTTCTATACAGCGACATCATCTCTGCTTGAATTTTTTGTTTGTCGTCTTTGTGCAATTCTTTTAATCTTGCCATTTCTGGCTGAAGGGCTTTCATCTTTGCCATAGAAGCAAAAGAATAATTTGCAAGCGGGAAAAATAATATTCTTATTCCCGCAGTCAGCAAAACAATTGCCCATCCAAAATTTCCAGAAAATTTATAGAGGTAATCAATTATGAAAAATAATGGTTTAGTAAAAAAGTAAAACCATCCCCAGTCAATTGCCAAATCAAATTTATTAATATCAGCTGATTTAGCGTACCCATCAATTACATTTACCTCTTTGGCACCAATAAAAAATTGCGAAGAATTAGAATTCGTTTGTCCAGGTCTTGTAGAGGTGGGGTTAGTTAAAATATAGTTAGCTTTATAAGCCGTGTCGTAGGTAAACTCTGCATTAAAGGTTTGTTTTTTTTGAGGAACAATTGCTGTTAGCCAATATTTGTCAGTTATTCCAAACCATCCAGATGTCCCTTGATATTTTTGATTTTTATCTTTTATATCATCATAACCTTCTTCTTGAAGAGTTTCGTCTACAACCCCAACCAATCCTTCATGAAGGATATAAAAATTTTGTGTATCTGGCTTTTCTTTTCTTGTGATTTGAGAGTAGTGAAAAAGATCTACGTTACTTTTTGAATTATTTTTTATGCTTTCGGTAACAGTAAAGAGATATTGATCATCAAGTTCGATTTTTTTTTTAAAAATTAATCCACTTTTATTTCCCCATTCTAGCTCTATAGGAGTTCTGGGTGTAAGAGTTCGATTTCTTGTAAGTTTCCAAACGCTATTATTATCTGGAACTTCAATATTATTTGCACTTGCCCAGCCGCTTTCTAAATAATAGCCGGACCCCATTTTTTTTGGGTTCAAAATAACTACTTGTTTGCTGTTTTTATCTAGGCTTTCTTTGTAATTTTTTAGTGTAACATCATCAATCAATCCTCCATTTAAAGAAATAGATCCAATGATTTGAGAGTTTTCTAATTTTACTCTCAACTCAGATGTAACAGCTTCGGATCTAGTTATTTTTTTTTGAGGTATGTTTGTTTTATTATTTAATGAAGGAGCAGAGGGTTTTCCTGCGGAGGGTTTTGATTGTTCTGTTTTAACAATCTGCGCTTGTTCTTTTTTTAGCTCAGGATCTACAACTAATACTTGCCATCCAACAATAATAAGAGTGGACAATACAACCGCAACTAAAATATTTTTTGTATCCATTATATATTTTTTTCTTTCTGCACAGGGTCATAACCGGCGCTTCCACCTAACCAAGTTAGGGGATGACACTTTAATATTCTGAGAGTTCCTTTGGTGCAGCCTTTAAGACAACCATGTACTTTAATTGAGTCTATAAAGTAATCTGAACAAGTAGGTTCAAATCTGCAAGAATGTTGCAATAAAGGGGAAATTAAATACTTATACCCTTTTATTATATTGATGATGCATTGACCTAAGAATTGGCTCATACTTTATTTCTATTTGTTTCTTTAAATTTGTTTATTAGTTCTTCTACCAGAATTTGAAAATTTTCATCATATACTTTTGCTTTAGCGAAAATTGCGTATTTATAATTTTTATTAAATGATGAGTTGAGTTCCATTATAGCTTTTCTAGTTGCCATTTTTAACCTTCTTCTAATTTTATTTCTTTTTACTGCATTACCAAGTTTTTTTGCCGAAACACAACTTAGAACTACTTTTTTGTTATTGCTTAATTCTTGTTCTATTTTTCTGTAATAAATTGTAAATAAGTTAGATATTACTTTTTTACTTTTTAAAATCTGCTTGAACTCAGTATTGCCAGAAAGACTTTCAAATTGAATGGAAGCTGCCATTTTAAGCAGATAATCTTTTTCTACCTTTTGCTCTTCTTCTTGCTATGACTTTTACTCCACTTTTAGTAGCCATTCGCGAACGGAATCCGTGTCTTCTAGCTCTTACTTTTTTGCTTGGTTGAAATGTACGTTTCATTGCTATATTTGCTATATTTAAATTTTGGCTATTTATAGGTAATTAGATTTAGGATGTACAGTATAAATTAAGCATTAAGTATCAATGTATGAAAAAATTTTCTAAGCTAAAAATAGGGATAGGCCTTGTCTATTTGTCAATTGTCACTTTAGTAGTTGGCCTCTTTTTTTACTATGGAGCTAATTCTTTTTTAGATCTAGAGTTTTTAAAAAATAATAAAGATAAAATATTCAATTTTAGAGACCAAAACTTTGTTTTATTATCAATTGTTTATTTCTTGGTTTCAATTGTGTGGGTATTTTTAATGGGCTTTGGAACCCCATTGGTAATTGTTGCAGGTTTTGCTTTTGGTACTGTTTGGGGATCTATTTTAACTATAGCTGCTTTTTCTATAGGAGCCTCTCTTTTGTATTTATTCGCCAATCACTACTTTAAGGACCTTGTATTTGAATATTTGAGTAGTAGATTTTTATCTTTAAAAAATCATTTTAATGAAAACGAGTTTAGTTATTTTTTCTTTCTTCGCGTTATCCCTGGTATTCCTTTTCCAATTAAAAACATCCTACCAGTTCTATTTGATATTAAACTAAAGAATTTTTTTTTAGCTACTTTTCTTGGAGAGTTGTTGCCAACTATTATTTCTATAAGTATTATTAGTAGTATTGTAGGAGTAATTGAGAGCGATAAAGAATTAAATTTTGATTTATTATATGCTCCAGAAATATTTCTCCCTTTATTAGGGTTAGGTTTTATGATACTATTAACCAACTATTTAAAAAAAAAATACTTTAGGAAATAAATTATGACATTTGAACTACCAGCTTTAAATTACACAAAAAATGCTTTGGCTCCGGTAATGTCTGAAGAAACTTTAGATCTTCACCATGGAAAACATCACCAAACATATATCACCAACTTAAATAATTTTGTCAAAGATACAGATCTTTCAGGATTATCCCTAGAGGAAATTCTTGCGAAGACTGCAGCAGACACATCCAAAGTTGGAATATTTAATAATGCAGGACAACATTGGAATCATATTTTGTTTTGGAATTGCATGAAGCCAAAAGGCGGAGGAGCAATGCCATCCGAATTAGAAAAAAGAATTATTGCAGACTTTGGAAGTGTGGATCAATTTAAACAAGATTTTATTCAAGCAGGTACTACACAGTTTGGATCTGGTTGGGCTTGGTTGGCAATTGATAATGGAAAATTAATAGTCACCAAAACTGCAAACGCATCTAATCCATTAGTGAATAATATGAAACCTATCTTTGGTTGTGATGTCTGGGAGCATTCTTATTATGTCGATTACCGAAATAGAAGACCTGACTATTTAAAGGCTTTTGTTAATGATCTTGCTAATTGGGAATTTGTTGCCTCTCAATTAGATTAGTTTTTTGCATCTCTGACATAGTCGACTGCAAGCAGAAGGAGGAAAATGTTAAAAAGTATTTTTATAATTTTTCTGTTTCAGCTTATTGGGGAGTCTGTTCAAAAATATTTCGAACTTACTATTCCAGGGCCAGTCATTGGTTTAATTCTTTTATTAATTAGCTTTATATTGTTAAAAAATAGTAAAAATATTTTTGTCAATAAAGCAAAAAATGAAATTATTTCTACAGCTACCCATATTTCCAATTATCTTTCTTTGTTGTTTGTCCCAATAGGGGTGGGTGTGGTGATGCATCTTTCTTATTTAGAAAAAAATTATATCGAGGTTTTGGGTGTAATTTTTTTTAGTACCATTTTAACTATAGGTTTTACAGCGCTTGTTATGGAAGCCATCAATAATCGATTTAAAAAAAATGATAGAAAAAAATAAATTATATAATATTTGGGTTTATTTGCAGGCAGAACCTCTGTTTTGGCTTACCTTAACTATTGGAGCTTTTTTAATTGGAGATTATTTTTATAAAAAATCTAAACTAAATCCATTAGTTAATCCAGTTGCTATTTCTATATTAATTGTATCAGGTGTTTTAATTATTACAGATGTTTCTTATGAAAGATATTTTAATGGAGCAAAGTTTATTCATTTTATGTTGGGGCCAGCTACTGTTTCTTTAGCTATACCAATCTACAAACAAATTCATCTAATTAAAAAAGAATCAGGAAGTATCTTTATTTCACTTATTTTGGGTTCTTTATTTGCAATTTTTAGCACTTACTTTTTTGCAAAATTAATGAACTTAGATCTTGAAATCATTTATAGTATGATGCCGAGATCAGTTACTGCACCTATAGCTATGGGTATTTCGGAGCTTATTGGGGGTGTACCCTCTTTAACAGCAATTATAACAATCATCACAGGAATTGTAGGGGCTTCTTTCGGAACATTTGCTTTAGATGTTTTAAGAGTAAAAGATATGACAGCACGAGGTTTTGCTTTTGGCCTTGCTAGTCATGGAATAGGTACTGCTAGGGCAATGAGTAAAAATGAAACAGCAGGTATATTTGCTGCATTAGCTTTGGGCTTAAGTGGAATTGCCACATCTATTTTAATACCTCTATTATTTAAATTAATTAATTTTTAAGTTTTTTACTAATTTAAAAAGATTTGTAATTTTCCTTTCATTTATTAAGCCCGTATTAAAATTTCTTGGAGAGGTATGGTAGGAACTTACCAACAACTTCCCATCTGGAAGCTTATATTTTTTACCATGACCAAAAATATAATTTTTTTTATCAAGCGAATATTTTTTTTGATAAAATTTTAATATTTCATCAAAAGCCAGTTTACCAATTGTAACCAAAATTTTGGCCTCTCTTAGGATATGTAGTTCTCCTTCCAAAAACTTAGAACAGTTTAATAATTCTTTTAATTCTGGCTTATCTCCTGGAGGTACACATTTTAGAACATTGGTTATAAAGCAGGATAGTTTTAAACCATCGTTAATATCAGTAGAGGTTGGCTGATTAGATAGACCCGCTTTGTACAAGCATTTAAACAGAAGATCTCCCGATTTATCTCCTGTAAATACACGACCCGTTCTAGTGGCTCCGTGAGCTGCTGGAGCGAGACCAAAAATAATTATTTTTGATTTTTTATCACCAAATCCAGGAGTAGGTTTCCCCCAGTAGATTTGATTACGGTATTGTTTCCTTTTTTCTTTTGAAATTTTTTTTCTAAAAGAAACTAATCTTGAGCACTTAGAACAATTGATAATTGTTCGATTTAAATTGTTGAGACTCATCTTCATAAGTTTTTTTAATATAACACTTTAGATTTTGGCGTATAGATTTAAGACAATTTAAGAATTAGCAATATCCACGCCTGCTGTATTTTATGCAAAAAAAGAATGTAACTTATTTTTAATTTTTTTTATAATTAAATTCAAAGTATAAGTTTTTAGATGAATAAAATTATCTCTTTAATAATCACTTTTGTGTTTATACTTATTGATGCATCTAATGCTCATATTCAGCATTACGCAAATTTAAATGAAATAAAATTTGAAATATATAGAAACGATAACAAGGTTGGTTATCATAATATTATTTTTATTAGAGATAAGGAGATGTTAACAGTTAAAAACGAGATCCAGTTCGAAATTAAAAAACTAGGGATTTCATTTTACAAATACCAATCTGAAGGCACAGAAGTATATGATCAAGACGGGCTTCTATTTACTTTTAACTCCAAAACTTCAGATAACAAAAAAATGAAATTTTGCAATATAGAAGTGAAGGATGATAAAAACTATTTAATAGAAGGTACAAATTACAAAGGTTCTTTCAATAAAGATTTTGCTATTTCTTCTTACTGGAACCACGAAATTTTAAAAAAAAAAACCCAAGTCTCAGGTATCACCTGTGCGGTACGTGATCAAAAAGTTACCTTTCTCAAAAATGAAATAATAGAAGTTAATGGTCAGCCAACTAATACTGCAGTTTTTAACATTCAAGGAGAAGGACTTGATACCCAGGTATGGTATCGAAAAAAAGACATGGCTATTGCAAGGCAGGTTCTTAATCAAAAAGGAACTTGGCGTTATGAAATAGTCAGTCTTAATTAGGATTTTGTTTTAAGAATTTAATATAATCTGTTACTTTATTAAATTTTTCATCCCCAATATCTTTGTAGCTATTGTTAAATTTATTTTTAATGCAAAGCGCAACATGTGCATAAGGGTTCCTTCCTTTAGGATGATTGGGATGGTCTGATAATTGGCCTTGTAAATAATCACCAGCTTCCTTTATTAAAGCCCATAGTTTACGCCGATTATCTTCTGTCATCTCACTTAATCTTTGTTTTATCTCTTTCGTTGCCTGTTTGTTGCCAGAGTACAGTAAGTTTATATTTAAATCATTAACTTAATCGTTCATTTTGAGTCTCCAGTTTGTACTCTAAAAAGACTCTGGTTCCTCACTTTATAGACTGTGGATAAATAATACTGTCTTCGTTTAATGTTCTATTAAGACCTCGGAGACTACGTCTCCTCGGTCAGCCTTCAAAGGAGGCTCATTCAAACCACACTGTGCTATCGTTTATGGAAGAGCAATCACCCTATTTAAAAGGATGTATCTCATATCTTACCTTTAGTAGTTAGTCTTACTCAAAGCTAGAAAGCTTCTATTAATATTGCAAAGTCTAATTGGATAAATAACTAAAGTTATATAGTAATAGTCTATGAAGTTTAAAAATATAAAATTACCCTCTAATAGAAAATTTGGATATTTCTTTACTTTTATTTTTTCTTTTATTGGCTTTTATTTTGGTTACAATGAAAACTTTAATTTCAGCTTTTTATTTTTTGCTTTAGCTTTAATTTTTTTAATCATAACTTTTTTTAAGTCTGATTTACTTTATCCATTAAATAAAGCTTGGATGCGAATAGGTATATTACTAGGGATTGTGGTAAGTCCAATTGTTTTGGGATTAATTTTTTTTGGAATATTTACACCTACAAGTATTTTAATGAAAATATTTAAAAGAGATGAACTAAGAATTAAGTCAATGCCTATGAAAACTTATTGGAAAAAAAGAACTTTGAATAAGAATTTAAACCAAACATCTTTTAAATATCAATTTTAATTGAATATGGAAATTTTAAAAGAATTATGGATTTTTTTAAGAGTTAGAAAAAAATTTTGGTTAGCTCCTATTATATTGGTTATGTTGATTTTAGGAGGCCTTTTAATATTAGCTCAGGGCAGCGTGGTTGCTCCATTCATTTATACCCTTTTTTAAAATGTATATTTTAGGTATTTCAGCATTTTATCATGATAGTGCAGCATGTTTAATAAAAAATGGTGAAATTATAGTTGCTGCACAAGAGGAACGTTTCACTCGTATTAAACATGACTCTAGTTTTCCTTCTAATGCGATAAGATGTTGTTTAAAAGAAGGAAATATATCTCAAGACTTGCTATCAAACGTAGTTTTTTATGAAAAACCTTTTCTTAAGTTTGAGCGCTTACTTGAAACTTATCTAGCTTTTGCACCCAAAGGTTTTAAAAGTTTTATGTCTGCAATGCCACTGTGGATTAAGGATAAGCTTTTTCAAAAAAATATCTTGTCTAAAGAGCTTAATAAAACTTTTGGAGATAAAATAGATTGGAGTAAAAAGCTTTTATTTTCTGAACATCATTTATCACATGCTGCTAGTGCTTTTTATGCGTCTCCATTTAAAAATGCTGCAGTTCTTACAATGGATGGGGTTGGTGAATGGACAACAACTTCAGTTGCTTTAGGAAATAATAATAATCTTGAGATAATTAAAGAAATACACTTTCCACATTCATTAGGATTATTGTATTCAGCATTTACATACTATACTGGATTTAAAGTAAATTCAGGAGAATATAAAGTAATGGGATTGGCCCCATATGGCAATCCTAAATACGTTGATTTAATTAAAGCCAACCTAATTAAAATTTCTGATGATGGAAGTTTTCAACTAGATATGAGCTTTTTTAATTTTGCTACTGGCCTTACGATGACAAACAAAAAGTTTAATAATTTGTTTGGTGGACCTCCACGCAAATCTGAAACTGAGATTACACAAAAAGAAATGGATTTAGCTGCATCAATACAAAAAGTTACTGAAGATATTGTAATAAAAATTGCAAAAAATATTCGTTACGAAACAAAAGAAAAAAATTTATGTTTAGCTGGTGGAGTTGCATTAAACTGTGTGGCGAATGGTATAATTTTGAAAGAAAATATTTTTGAAAATATCTGGATACAACCAGCGGCTGGAGATGCAGGCGGAGCATTAGGTGCAGCATTAGCAGTTTATTATCTTCATTACAAAAAAAAGAGGGAGATTATTAAAGGACAAGATTCAATGAAAGGTTCATACTTAGGCCCAACTATTTCTAACAACGAAATCGAAAAAGATTTACATGATAATGAAGCAAAATTTTATAAACTTAAAGAAGATCAATTAGTAGATAAAATTGCATCTTCTATTATCGCAGGTAAAGCTGTGGGTTTGATGCAAGGACGTATGGAATTTGGACCTCGTGCATTAGGAAATAGAAGTATTATTGCCGATCCACGTTCACCAACTATGCAAAAAATGTTAAATTTAAAAGTAAAATATAGAGAAAGTTTTAGACCTTTTGCACCAAGCGTCTTAAGTGAGCATACCTTTGAATGGTTTGAACAAAAAGAAATTAGTCCATACATGTTGCTTGTAGCAAAAGTAAAAAAAGAAAAATGTAAAAAAATGAGTATTAATGAAAATGCATTATTTGGAATTAAAAAGTTGAATGTTCTCCGTTCTTCAATCCCTGCAATTACTCATGTGGATTACTCTGCGCGTATTCAAACTGTTCATAAAGAAACAAATGAGTTATATCATAAAATTATATCTAAATTTTATGAAAAAACAGGTTTTCCTTTAGTTATTAATACATCGTTCAATGTTCGTGGGGAGCCAATGGTATTATCTGCAAAAGATGCTTTTAAATGTTTTATGGGAACAGGGTTAGATATTTTAGCTATTGGAAATTATTTGCTTTATAAAGATGAGCAAAAAACTTCTCTTAAAATAAAATATGAAAACAAATATGAATTGGATTAAAGACCTTTTGTTATTAGTATTTAGTTTTTTTATTTGTTATATAATGCTAATTTTGGGGGACTGGTCTTTAAGTAAATTTATTAAGCTAAATACAAATAATCTATCATCTTTTAATGAAGTTATTGAGATTGAAAAGAGTCGAAAAATTAAAGATATCACATTAAAAGAGATTGCAATAAGCGAAGGTTATTCACTTTTTTTATTTCCTACTTACATAGATAGCAATAACATTCTTTCTAGACACTTAGTAAGAGAGGGTTTTTCAATGTTAGCTGGATTACCAAATAAAAAAACTGTTCTATGTAATGAAGGATATGGAATGATAAGATATAAATCTGATCGATTTGGATTTAGAAATGAAGACGTTAATTGGAATAAAGATATTGACGATCTATTTATAGGAGACTCTTTTGTTGTAGGAAGTTGTGTTAATAATAAAAACACACTTTCGTACGTATATGGCAAACATAATAATAGAAATTCTTTAAACCTTGGAGTAAGGGGTAATAACCCTTTACATTATGAAGTTACGGCTAATATTTTTATTCCACAGTTTACTCCAAAAAATATCTATATAGTTTTTTATGCAAATGATTATGGAAAATTTAGTTCTCATTTAAATAAAATTTACATAAAACAAAAAAAAAAATATTTTAGCGATGATGGATTATCTTTATTTAATAAAGAACAAGTTATTAAACTTGGAAATAATATCCTCTCTAAACAATATGAAAAACAAAATAATTTTAAGATAATTATATACAATAAAATTTTACCTTTTATTGAATATCGAATGAAACTTCCTGTAATATTTTCTTTAATATCAGACTACTCTCTTTTAGGTAGTTCAAAAGATACAATTGTAAATACTAAAAAACTTTGTGAAAAGTTTGATTGCAAACTTAACATTGTTTATATTCCAAATTCTAAATATTGGCGACCGAGTAGTGTTTCTGATATTTATGCGGATCAATTAAAATCCTTTGTTGAAGATAATGATTTATTTTTTATTGATACTAGAAAAATATTAGATAGGGACAAAGGAAGTAAAGATTATGCGATCGAAGGCTCTCATCTGTCTCCAAAGGGATATGAAAAAGTAGCTTTATTTATCTCTGATTAAAAAAAATACTCTATTTTAAGAATAACTTTCATTATTATTGGTTTGGTCAGAGAGGCTTGAACGCTCATGGACTAAGTCCACACAACTCTTAACTGCGCATGATCAAGTGTTGTTGTCTCCATATTCTCATTGATAATCATTTCCTCGTTTTGTTTATGCCAACCTTCTTTCAATTCTCCAGGATCTGGAACTTTTGCCCACATATTTCCAGGCTCTTGTGTTTTTAAATAATGCTTAACTGCATGCTCATTAGAATAGAAGCAACCTCCGTAAGGTATTTGAATTCCATTACCAACTTTTGCTAGAGTAGGGTAGTTCAGTTCAAATTCTTGTTTAGTTTGTTTTGGGAAGAGCTCTGTTTTTGGAGATAGTTTTAGCTTATCTCTAAAGAATTAAACATTTAATAATTAATTAATTTTTTTTAAAATGTAAATTAACTTAATTCCTTTTATAATTTTTAATTTATGTAAAATTATTCTTATTTTTGTG
>Ga0209816_1000064_pt1 | contig 81351 bp, 72 predicted proteins | sample CoawatmetaG01DNA_FD_187509 | JGI IMG/M metagenome (GOLD analysis project Ga0209816, IMG submission 187509) | Marine microbial communities from the West Antarctic Peninsula - Coastal water metaG017-DNA (SPAdes) (version 2) | ecosystem: Environmental > Aquatic > Marine > Coastal ...
GGGGCGAGCGGTTCGCTTGTGGAAGCGGGCCCTCCCCCATCCCCTCCCGCTTGCGGGAGGGGCGTGCTTGGTGGCAGCGACAGGCCACCGTCGCGATGGTGGGAAACGCTCTTCCGGTAACGCACCCCTCCCGCAAGCGGGAGGGGATGGGGGAGGGCAGGGCCGCAAGGGCCGCCGCCCGAGAGGATCACCCCAACTGAACGATCGCATCCACCTCGACCGCCGCACCGAGCGGCAGCACCGGCACGCCGACCGCCGAGCGCGCATGACGCCCGGCATCGCCGAACAGCGACACCATCAGCTCCGACGCGCCATTGGCGACCTTGGGCTGGTCGGTGAAGTCACCGGCCGAGTTCACGAACACGCCCAGCTTCACGATCCGCTTCACGCGGGCGAGGTCGCCGCCCAGATATTTCTTGATCTGCGCGACCAGCATCAGGCCGCACGCCTGCGCCGCCTTCTGCCCATCCTCCAGCGAGACGCCGTCGCCCAGCCGCCCGGTGACGAGCTGGCCGTCGATAAAGGGCAGCTGCCCCGAAATGTGGAGAAGCCCGCCCGCCTCGACGACGGGGACATAGGCGGCGACGGGGGCGGCAGCCTCCGGCAGGGTGAGGCCGAGCTGCTCGAGCGCGCGATCGATATGCGTGGTCATGGCGCGAGACATGGCGCGCCCGCCCCGTTTCCGTCAAGCCGTCGGATCAGGCGTCGGCAAGCTGCCCTTCGGCAAAGCGGGCGGCGATCCAGCGTTCCGCCATCCGCCAGTCGTCGATCCGGGCATGGGCATCGGGCGCGGGCGGCACATGCGGTGCCATTTCCGGCTCCGATACCATGTGCAGCCGGTGGACCTGCGGCGCATGTTCGGCGACCGAGGCGTGATGCTGCGGGAGGTCGTCGACGAAGACGGTGACGGGGTTGCCGTGCTCGGCGACCAGCTTCGCCACCGGCTCGCCCTTGCCGCCCGAATTGCACTGGACGCGGTGATGGATGCCGAATCGCGCCAGCTGCTCGATGCGCGGGCTGCGGCATTCCTCGATCAGATTGGTCAGGATGACGATGTCGGCGGTTTCGGCCAGCACTCCCAGCGCTTCGGCGGCATGGGGAACGAGCGTCTGGCGCTCCATCTGGCCGGGGAAGAAGCCGTGGAGCAGGTCCCAGGTCTCGGCATGGCTCAATTCCGGCCCGCCGCTCCGCCGGGTCATCGCGCCGAAAAAGTCATGCCGGTCGAGCGCGAAGTCGATGTCGTGCGATTCGTCCAGCCAGGTGCGGAAATGGCGGACCATATGGACGAGCACCTCGTCGCAGTCGCAGATCAGCAGCGGCTTCATGCGGCCTCCAGCGTCCGGCGCGCGGCGACCAGCGCCTCGGGGCGGACGCCCAGCGAATCGGCGCATTCGATCAGGTCGGCCTCATGCCCCTCCAGGAACGACAGGATCGCGGCCAGCACGCCCGGCTCGCCCGCCCCGCCGCGCAGTTCCTCGACCGACAGGCCGGTCAGCGCCAGCAGCCGCTCGGCCCGCGACGGGCTTTGCAGCGTCCAGACCAGTGCCTGAAGCGCCAGCGGCATCGCGCGCTCGATTGTATCCGGTCCGGGCATTGCCTATCGTCCCCTCGCTAAATGGTGGAGCCCGCGTGACAAGAAAGGTGCTCGTTGTCGAGGACAACGAACTCAATCTGAAACTCTTCTGCGACCTGCTGCGCGCCCACGGCTTCATCGCCGAGCCGGTGCGCGACGGGCGCGAGGCCGTCGCGCGCGCGCGCGAGGTGCAGCCCGACCTGATCATCATGGACATCCAGATGCCGCATGTGACCGGATACGAGCTGATCCTGGAGCTGAAGGCCGACGAGGACCTGCGCCGCATCCCGGTGATGGCGGTGACCGCTTATGCCGGCCGCGACGACGAGGACCGGATCCGCGCGGCGGGGGCGGATTCCTATGTGTCCAAGCCGATTAGTCTGATGCGCTTCATGGAGGCGGTGAACGGTTTGTTGTGAGGGGCCCCCACTGCGCCTGTCTCACTCCCACCGCCCGTTCGCACTGAGCGAAGTCGAAGTGCACGCCCCGAACCTATGCCGCGCGCGTCATCCCATGGCCTTCGACTTCGCTCAGGCTGAACGGGGGGTGGGGCGAGCAAAATGCCCGCTATGGTGGTTAGCGGGCATAAAGCGGCCGACGAACAACCGTGCCCAAGATTGCCAATAGAATTACAAGGACTGCACATGAGATAATGTACGGTCTTGGATGTGACGAGTTCGTCAAGAAGCCGATCACCATGTACGAAATTGCCAAGCTTAGAGGCGGGAGAACGCGAGAGCGGGTGAGGATTAAAGACGAAAGGCTGCCCACGGAGCCTAAAGCAAAGATAGCGCGCAATGTTGGGATTTTTCCGTCATTGAACGGCCAGACATTTGTGAGCTCGAACGCCAACCAGCCGGCAAAGAGGAGCGCGAGGGCTAAAGCGATGCAGATCAGGCGCGCCATGCCCCACTTTGCCCTCAGTGCGATAAGTCCGCAACTGGGCGATTGTGTTGAAAAACTCCACCGGGGATCGACCATCGTCGATGGTGCACAATTATGCTGTGCCAACGACAATGTCACCGCAGTTAGATTGCGCTTCGCGGCCGTTCGATAATCGATAGTTTTGCTGTGGGGCTCACCATCCGGACCGCGGGAGTTTTTCAACACAATCGGGCGAAAGCGGACCCCGCCGCCCCACCCTCAGTCCTCCGAATCATCCTCGACCACCGCCGCCTTCCGCCCCTTGAACCCCTGCGCCACGACGAACCATTCCACCGAGCCCTTGCGGCTCGACGGCGGCTTGGCGTGCTTCACGGTCGCGAAGTGGCGCTTCATTTCGGCGACGAGTTGCGAGTCGGCGCCACCCGCGAACACCTTCGACACGAACACCCCGCCGGGCGCCAGCACGTCGCAGGCAAAGGCGAAGGCCGTCTCGACCAGGCCCATGGTGCGCAAAGCATCGGTCTGCGGATGGCCGACGGTGTTGGCCGCCATGTCCGACATCACCAGATCGGGCGTCCCCCCCAGCGCTTCCATCAGCTTGCCCGGCGCGGCATCGTCCATGAAGTCCATCTCGAAGATGGTGACGCCGTCGATCGGGTCGACCGGCAACAGGTCGATGCCGACCACGCTGGCGTTGGGCAGCTTGCGTCGCACCACCTGGCTCCAGCCGCCCGGCGCGATGCCGAGGTCGATGATCCGCTTCTTGCCGCGCAGGAAGCCGAATCGTTCGTCCAGTTCGATCAGCTTGTACGCCGCACGGCTGCGATACCCCTCCGCCTTGGCACGGCGGACATAGGGGTCGTTCAGCTGGCGCTCGAGCCAGCGGGTCGATTGGGCGGTCCGCTTCCGGGCGGTGCGCACGCGCTGGTGCAGCCCTGCATTGCCTCTGCTCACGGTCTGGCGATTCCCATCAAACGGCGCAGGATTCCCTCGCGAATCCCACGGTCGGCGATCCCTAGCCGCTCGGCGGGCCAGAGGTCCAATATCGTCTCCAGGATGGCGCAGCCCGCCACCACCAGATCGGCGCGTTCGGGGCCGATGCACGCCACCTTGCCGCGCGCGGCCAGGCTCTTCTTCGACAGGTCGGCGCTGATCTCGCGCATCGCGGAGGTCGGCACGATCAGCCCGTCGACCGCGTTACGGTCATAATGGCTGAGCCCCAGATGCACGCTGCCCAGCGTCGTCACCGTGCCGCTGGTGCCGAGTAGCCGCGGCCGCTTCAGATTCTTCGGCAGCCGCGCGGCGAAATCGGCGAAGCTGTCCGCAACGATCCCGCGCATCCGCCCATAGGCGGCCAGTCGCCCCGCCTCGCCCTCGCCGCCGCCCGCGCTTTCGGTCAGCGAGACGACGCCCCAGGGCGCCGAATGCCAGTCGAGGATACGCGGCACTGCCCCGCGCGTGTCGACCAGCACCAGTTCGGTCGACCCGCCGCCGATGTCGAAGACCAGGGCCGGATCCTCGCCCGGCTCGATCAGCGCGTGGCAGCCGAGCACCGCCAGCCGCGCCTCTTCCTCGGCGGAGATGATGTCCAGATGGATGCCCGTCTCCGCCAGCGCGCGCGCGATGAAGGCCGGGCCGTTGGCGGCGCGGCGGCACGCCTCGGTCGCAACCGCGCGTGACAAGGTGACGTTGCGGCGCTTCAGTTTGTCGGCGCAGACGCGAAGCGCGGCGATGGTCCGGTCGATCGCCGCGTCGGACAGCCGGCCGGTCGTCGCCAGCCCTTCGCCTAGCCGTACGATCCGCGAAAAGGCGTCGACGACGGCAAAGCCGCCGCCCTGCGGCCGCGCGATCAGCAGGCGGCAATTATTGGTGCCCAGGTCGAGCGCGGCATAGGCCTGCGCATCCGACCACCGGCCACGCTGGGGCCGGGGAGGCGGTGCCGAACGGGCAGGGGGCTTGGCCTGCCGGTACGGCCTTCGGGTGGGAACATCCCCCATCGCCGTATCTCGCTTATTCTGTTCTATCCGTCACGAACATGAGCGTTCGCCGGTGCTTGGTCCCCAAGGTAGCGAGTCGGCACCGCCGCGACAAGACGGGTGGAGCCCCAAGCCCCGCAAATCGGGTTGACATCCCCGATTCGCCCGCCTAGAGGCACGCCCCTGTCCGATGCCCCGTCGTCTAAAGGTAAGACCACGGACTCTGACTCCGTTAATTGAGGTTCGAATCCTCACGGGGCATCCAGATCCTTCCGAAAAATCCAGATCGCATCTTGCTCTGATCCAGGGCAGCCGATCCGTGCGTCGGTCAGATGGTGCGGCATTGTTCCCGCGGGTCGCTATCGTATCTAGGGATCGCGATCCGGGCCGAATGAAAGCCGGGAGCGAAAATCGGTTCGCCACGGGCAAGCCGTCTTCCGCGAGAGCCGCTATGGCGATCCTGCCCCCCATAAGAATTTGTGACCCGGTCGACGCGCGCTGCCAAGACGATGCGCCTGCGTGATTCGACAAAGGACAGGACCTGCGCAGTCCTTGGGCCGTGTTCCGAAAGCAACGCGACAAACACGTGTCGGCGGCTGTCTTTCGACAGCCGCCTCACATTTTCCACCAATGTTGGAAAGTGGTGCCCAGAAGAGGACTCGAACCTCCACGACCTTGCGATCGCCAGCACCTGAAGCTGGTGCGTCTACCAATTCCGCCATCTGGGCACGGGGTAGGCCCGCGCCTTTAGGGTAGGGTTCGAATCCTTGTCAACGGCTTTTTTGCGGGGCAAAGGGGCGGGGCACAAAAAATTTGGCGAATAAGGACGGGCATGACGAACAAGCTGGTGACGTTGATCGGCGGCGGGGGGTTCCTGGGTCGCTATGTCGCACGCGAACTGATGCGCGATGGAACCCGGGTGCGGGTGGCGCAGCGCGATCCGCGCCAGGCCTATTTCCTGCGCACCCAGGGCGGGCTGGGCCAGACCCAGTTCGTCGCCGTCGATATCGCCCGGCCGGATACGGTCGCGCGCGCGGTCGAGGGCGCGGATGCGGTCGTCAATCTGGTCGGCGTGATGGGCGGCAATATGCAGGCCATCCATGTCGAGGGCGCGCGCACCGTGGCCGAGGCGGCGTACAAGGCGGGCGCGCAGGCGCTGGTCCATGTCTCGGCGATCGGCGCGGACGAGCATGGCGCGGCCGCCTATGCGCGGTCCAAGGGGCAGGGTGAGGCCGCCGTGCGCCAGGCCTTTCCGAACGCCACCATCCTGCGCCCCTCGATCGTGTTCGGGCGCGAGGATCAGTTCGTGAACCGGTTCGCGGGTATGGTCTCGGCGCCGATCGTGCCGATCCTGCGCCCGGGCGTGAAATTCCAGCCGGTGTTCGCCGGCGATGTCGGCGAGGCGGTGGCGAATGCGCTGCGCGATCCCGAATCGCATGGCGGCAAGACCTATGAGCTGGGCGGGCCGGACGTGATTTCGATGGGCGAGCTGGTCCGCTGGATCGCCAAGACGCTGGGTCGCAAGCCGAACTTCGTCGAGCTGCCGGACGTTGCGGGCGCGCTGCTCGCCCGGCTGCCGGGCTCGCCGATCAGCCGGGACCAGTGGCTGATGCTGCAGGCGGACAATGTCGTGTCCGCCGGTCAGCCGGGCCTGGCCGAGCTGGGCGTGACGGCGGAGCCGCTGGCGACCGTGGCGCCCGAATATCTGATCCGTTTCCGCAAGGCGGGTCGGTTCGGGCGACGGGCCGAGACGCTGGCGGCCTGAACCGTCCCACCTTAACAGTCTTTATCATTTCGCTGACAGCCCCGTCGCCTTATGGCGGCGGGGCTTTATTGCTGGGGGACCCCTCGTGAACGACCTGATAGCCGCCATCATCCTCGGGATCGTCGAGGGTGTCACCGAATTCCTGCCGGTGTCCTCCACCGGCCACCTCATCCTGGCGGGCGCGCTGCTCGGCTATGACGATGCGCGGTGGCAGATGTTCAACATCGTCATCCAGCTGGGCGCGATCCTGGCGGTCGTCGTCCTCTACTGGCGGACCTTCTGGACGGTCATGGTGGGGCTCGCCAAGGGTGATCCCGGCTCGATCCGCTTCGTGCGCAACCTGCTGATCGCCTTCATTCCCGCCGCGGTCATCGGCGTGCTGGCGAAGAAACATATCGAGGCGCTGCTGCTCCAGCCCAAGGTGGTCGCGATCGCGCTGATCGTCGGCGGCATCGCGATCCTGGTGATCGAGCGGCTGGTCAAGCCCGGCAATACGCGCGGCATCGCGGCGGTCCCGGCGAAGACCGCGCTGGGCGTCGGTTTCCTTCAGTGCCTGGCGATGATCCCGGGCGTCAGCCGTTCGGGCGCGACGATCCTGGGTGCGCTGACCCTGGGGGTCGAGCGGCGCACGGCGGCCGAGTTCAGCTTCTTCCTCGCCATCCCCACCATGCTGGGCGCGAGCGTGGTCGAGACGGCGGGACATCTCGACCAGATGCGGGCTGGGAACAGCGTCGGGCCGCTGGAGATCGCGATCGGCTTCGTCGTGGCGTTCATCGTCGCCTTGCTGGTCGTGCGCTGGTTCGTCGGGATCGTCGGCAAGCATGGCTTCGGGCCCTTTGCCTGGTATCGAATCGTCGCGGGCAGCATCGCTCTCGCCCTGCTGACGCTGCATTGATGCCGAAGCGGCCCTAGTTTATTGCGTTCCACTCGCAATAAGGGGGTGGCTGGTCCAAAATGCTAGTTAAATAGGGCATATAGACTGTCTCATATGTCGATTTGCCGGTGACATAGGGTCGTTCGCGCAATATCCGCATCTTCGGAGGCGCATATGGCGAACGATTCTATGCTGAAGTTTGTAGGCCGTGATCAGGCTTATCCTGCGAAGCGGGCTGCGACGGTTCGTGCGGAGGATTTCCGCGAGATCGCCGAACGCTATGCGCCCCCGGCGGCGGAGGATCAGGCCGGGCGCTGCTCGCAATGCGGCGTACCTTACTGCTCGGTCCATTGCCCGCTGCACAACCATATCCCCGACTGGCTGCGCCTGACGGCCGAGGGGCGGCTCCGCGAAGCCTATGAACTCTCGAACAGCACCTCGACCATGCCCGAGATCTGCGGCCGCATCTGCCCGCAGGACCGGCTGTGCGAGGGCAATTGCGTCATCGAATTTTCGGGCCACGGCGCGGTCACGATCGGCTCGGTCGAGAAGTTCATCACCGACACCGCCTGGGAAGAGGGCTGGGTCGAGCCGCTGGTGCCCGGACCCGCGCGCGGCCAGTCGGTCGCGGTGATCGGCGCGGGGCCTGCCGGCCTGACCGCGGCCGAATATCTGCGCGTGTCGGGTTATGAGGTCCATGTCTATGACCGGCACGACCGGGCGGGCGGGCTGCTGACCTATGGCATCCCCGGCTTCAAGCTGGAAAAGCCCGTCGTCATGCGCCGGGTCGAGCGGCTGAAGGCGGGCGGCATCGTCTTCCATGAGGGCTTCTCGGTCGGTGAGGACGCGACGCTGGAGGAGCTGCGCCGCCGTCATGACGCGGTGCTGATCGCGACCGGCGTGTACAAGGCGCGCAATGTCGATGTGGACGGTGCGGGCGCGAACGGCGTGATCGCCGCGCTCGACTATCTGACCGCGTCCAACCGCAAGAGCTTCGGCGATACGGTCGAGGCGTTCGAGAATGGCTCGCTCAACGCCGAGGGCAAGAATGTCGTCGTGATCGGCGGTGGCGACACCGCGATGGACTGTGTCCGCACCGCGATCCGCCAGGGCGCCAAGTCGGTGAAGTGCCTCTATCGCCGTGACCGCGCCAACATGCCGGGCTCGCAGCGCGAAGTCGCCAATGCCGAGGAAGAGGGCGCCGAGTTCGTCTGGCTCTCCGCCCCGCTCGGCTTCGAGGGTGGCGAGACGGTGACGGGCGTGCGCGCGGCCAAGATGCGCCTGGGTGCCCCCGACGCCAGCGGCCGCCGCGCGCCGGAGGCCGAGCCGGGTGCCGACCATCTGCTGGAAGCGGACATGGTCATCAAGGCGCTGGGCTTCGATGCCGAGGATCTGCCCAGCCTGTTCGGCACCGCCGAACTGGGCGTCAGCCGCTGGGGCACGGTGCTGGTCGATGGCCGCACGCTGATGACCAGCCTGGACGGCGTGTTCGCGGCGGGCGACATCGTGCGCGGCGCCTCGCTGGTCGTCTGGGCGATCCGCGACGGCCGCGACGTGGCGCAGGCGATGCACAAGTGGCTGAAGGCGCGGGCGAAGACCGCCGCGCGCGAGAAGGTGGCAGCATGATGCGCGACGCCACGATGCAGGACGTTCCAGCAGGACAAGACATGATGACCGACCAGCGCCAATATCTCGCCGAGCATGGCATGTACCGCCCCGAGTTCGAGGGCGATGCGTGCGGCGTCGGCATGGTCGCGGCCACCGATGGCCGGCCCTCGCGCCGGGTCGTCCAGTCGGCGATCGACGCGCTGAAGGCCGTATGGCATCGCGGCGCGGTCGATGCGGACGGCAAGACCGGTGATGGCGCAGGGCTCCATGTCGACCTGCCGCACCGCTTCTTCGACGATGCGATCGCCGCATCGGGGCACAAGGTGCTGCCCAACCGCCTGGCGGTCGGCATGATCTTCATGCCGCGCACCGATCTGGGCGCGCAGGAGACCTGCCGCACCATCGTCGAGAGCGTCATCATCGAGGCGGGCTATACCATCTATGGCTGGCGCCAGGTGCCGGTCGACGTGTCGGTCATCGGCCTGAAGGCGCAGGCGACCCGGCCCGAGATCGAGCAGATCATGATCGCCGGGCCGATGCCCGACGAGGTCGACGCGGCCGAGTTCGAGAAGAATCTGTACCTGATCCGCCGTCGCATCGAAAAGCGGGTGATCGCGGCGCAGATCAGCGGCTTCTATATCTGTTCGCTGTCCTGCCGCTCGATCATCTACAAGGGGCTGTTCCTCGCCGAGAGCCTGTCGGTCTTCTATCCCGACCTGCAGGACCACCGGTTCGAGAGCCGCGTCGCGATCTTCCACCAGCGTTATTCGACCAACACCTTCCCGCAATGGTGGCTGGCGCAGCCCTTTCGCTGCCTGGCGCATAACGGGGAGATCAACACGATCCGTGGCAACAAGAACTGGATGCTCAGCCACGAGATCCGCATGGCCTCGATCGCGTTCGGCGACAATTCGGAGGACATCAAGCCGGTGATACCGGCGGGCGCGTCCGATACCGCCGCGCTGGATGCCGTGTTCGAGGCGATCTGCCGCTCCGGCCGCGACGCGCCGACCGCCAAGCTGATGCTGGTGCCCGAGGCGTGGCAGAAGGACCTCGACGCGCCCAAGGCGCATGCCGACATGTACCAGTATCTCGCCTCCGTCATGGAGCCGTGGGACGGTCCCGCCGCGCTCGCCATGACCGATGGCCGCTGGGCGGTGGCGGGCATGGACCGCAACGCGCTGCGTCCGCTACGCTATACGCTGACCGCCGACGGCCTGCTGATCGTGGGTTCGGAGAGCGGCATGGTCGTGGTGCCGGAATCGACCGTCACCGCCAAGGGCCGTCTGGGGCCGGGGCAGATGATCGCGGTCGATCTGGCGCAGGGCAAGCTGTACGACGACCGCGCGATCAAGGACAAGATCTCGGGCGAGCAGGACTATGCCGCGATGATCGGCGAGTTCCTGACCATGGACCAGCTGCCCCAGCCTTCCGAGGAAGAAGCGCTGGTGCGGATGCCGCGCGCGGAAATGCTGCGCCGCCAGGTCGCCGCCGGCCAGACCATGGAGGATATGGAGCTGATCCTGTCGCCCATGGCCGAGGGCGGCAAGGAAGCGATCGGATCGATGGGTGACGACACGCCGCTGGCCGTCATCTCCGACAAGCCGCGCCTGATCAGCCAGTTCTTCCGCCAGAATTTCAGCCAGGTGACGAACCCACCGATCGACTCGCTTCGCGAGCGCTATGTGATGTCGCTCAAGACCCGGTTCGGCAATCTCGCCAACATCCTCGACACCGAGGATCGGCGTGAGCGCGTGCTGGTCCTGCCGTCCCCGGTCCTGACCGGCGCGGACTGGCACCGCCTGAAGACGCATTTCGGACGTTCGGCCGCCGAGATCGACTGCACCTTCGAGGCGGATGGCGGCCCAGACCGTCTGCGCGCCGCGATCCAGCGTATCCGCAACCAGGCCGAACAGGCGGTGCGTGAGGGCCGGTCGGAGCTGTTCCTGACCGACGAGCATGTCTCCGAGGGCCGCGTCGCGATCGCGGGCGTGCTGGCGGCGGCGGCGGTGCACACGCATCTCGTCCGGCGGGGCCTGCGCAGCTATGCGTCGATCAACGTCCGCTCGGCCGAGTGCCTCGACACCCATTATTATGCGGTGCTGATCGGCGTCGGTGCGACCACGGTGAACGCCTATCTGGCCGAGGCTGCGATCGTCGACCGTCATGGCCGTGGGCTGTTCGGCGACCTGACCATCGACCAGTGCCTGACCAACCATCGTACCGCGATCGAGGACGGGCTGCTCAAGATCATGGCCAAAATGGGGATCGCGGTGATCTCCAGCTATCGCGGCGGCTATAATTTCGAGGCGGTCGGCCTGTCGCGCGCGCTGGTCAACGACCTGTTCCCCGGTATGCCCGCCAAGATTTCGGGCGAGGGCTACAACTCGCTCCATTACTCGGCGATGCTGCGCCACGAAGCGGCCTGGGACCAGCATGTCGCGACGCTGCCGATCGGCGGCTTCTATCGCCAGCGCGACGGTGGCGAGACCCATGCCTATTCGGCGCAGCTGATGCACCTGCTCCAGACGGCGGTGGCGACCGACAGCTATTCGACCTATCTGCAATTCGCACGCGGGGTCGGCGACCTGCCGCCGGTCTATTTGCGCGACCTGCTCCAGTTCAACTTCCCGAACGAGGGCGTGCCCGTCGATCAGGTCGAGGCGATCACCGAAATCCGCAAGCGCTTCGTGACGCCGGGCATGTCGCTGGGCGCGCTGTCGCCGGAAGCGCATGAGACGCTAGCGATCGCGATGAACCGGATCGGCGCCAAGGCCGTGTCGGGCGAGGGCGGCGAGGACAAGCTGCGCTATCAGCCCTATGACAATGGCGACAACGCCAACTCGACGATCAAGCAGATCGCGTCGGGTCGTTTCGGCGTGACGGCGGAATATCTGAACGCCTGTGACGAGATCGAGATCAAGGTCGCCCAAGGTGCCAAGCCGGGCGAGGGCGGGCAGCTGCCCGGCTTCAAGGTGACCGAGTTCATCGCCAAGCTGCGCCATGCGACGCCGGGCGTGACGCTGATCTCGCCGCCGCCGCACCACGACATCTACTCGATCGAGGATCTCGCGCAGCTCATCTATGACTGCAAGCAGATCAACCCGCGTGCGCGCGTCTGCGTGAAGCTGGTGTCCTCGGCAGGCATCGGCACGGTCGCGGCGGGCGTGGCCAAGGCCCATGCCGACGTCATCCTGGTGTCGGGCCATGTCGGCGGTACGGGTGCCTCGCCCCAGACCTCGATCAAATATGCCGGCACGCCCTGGGAAATGGGCCTGTCGGAGGTCAACCAGACGCTGACCCTGAACGGTCTGCGCGGGCGCATCCGCCTGCGTGCGGACGGCGGCCTCAAGACCGGGCGCGACATCGTGATCGCGGCGATCCTGGGCGCCGAGGAGTTCGGTATCGGCACGCTCAGCCTCGTCGCGATGGGCTGCATCATGGTGCGCCAGTGCCATAGCAACACCTGCCCGGTCGGCGTCTGCGTGCAGGACGAGCGGCTTCGCGCCAAGTTCACCGGCACGCCGGAAAAGGTCATCAATCTGATGACCTTCATCGCCGAGGAAGTCCGCGACATCCTGGCGCGCCTGGGCGTGCGCTCGCTGGACGAGGTGATCGGGCGGACCGAGTTGCTGCGCCAGGTCAGCCGTGGCGCCGAGCATCTCGACGATCTCGACCTCAACCCGGTGCTGGCCAAGGTCGATGCGACCGATGCCGAGCGGCGGTTCAGCCTGTCGACCTTCCGCAACGAAGTGCCCGACAGCCTGGATGCGCAGATCATCAAGGACGCGGCCGCGGTCTTCTCGCGCGGTGAGAAGATGCAGCTGACCTATTCGGTGCGCAACACGCACCGCGCGGTCGGCACCCGCCTGTCGTCGGAGATCACGCGCAAGTTCGGCATGAGCAAGCTGGCCGACGGGCACGTCACCGTGCGGCTGCGGGGGAGCGCGGGCCAGTCGCTGGGCGCGTTCCTGTGCAAGGGCGTGACGCTGGAAGTGTTCGGCGATGCCAACGACTATGTCGGCAAGGGCCTGTCGGGCGGCACCATCATCGTGCGCCCGGCGGTCAGCTCGCCGCTGGCCAGCCAGAAGAACACGATCATCGGCAACACCGTCCTGTACGGCGCGACCTCCGGCAAGCTGTTCGCGGCGGGCCAGGCGGGCGAGCGCTTCGCGGTCCGCAATTCGGGCGCGACGGTGGTGGTCGAGGGCTGCGGCGCGAATGGCTGCGAATACATGACCGGCGGCACCGCGGTGGTGCTGGGCGAGGTCGGCGCGAACTTCGGTGCGGGCATGACCGGCGGCATGGCGTTCATCTACGACCCCGAGGAACGCTTCCCCCGCCGTGCCAACCCCGAGAATATCGTGTGGCAGCGCATCGCCTCGGCGCATTGGGAAGGTGTTTTGCGTGGCCTGGTCGAGGACCATGCGGCGCGCACCGACAGCAAATGGTCGAAGGGCCTGCTGGAGGACTGGGACCGGGTCGCGGGGCATTTCTGGCAGGTGTGCCCGAAGGAAATGCTGACCCGCTTGGCGCATCCGCTGGACGACTCGGTCGAGGCGGTCGCGGCGGAGTAAGGTGCCCTTTCCTCCCCTGTAAGGGGAGGTGGCAGGTCGAAGACCTGACGGAGGGGTGTCGCGGTTGGTGCGTGAGGGATTTCCTCGCGACCGGCGACACCCCTCCACCAGCTTCGCTGGTCCCCCTCCCCTTGCAGGGGAGGAATTTCTCCTAACCTCCGTTCAGCCTGAGCGAAGTCGAAGGCCAAGGGGCTCCCTTGCCACAGGGATGGGGGAGAGGTTCTGGCGTGGCCTTCGACTGCGATCAGGCTGAACGGAGGGTGGGGCAGCTGGACTTCCGCATGACATCCCCGTCATCCCATGAACCGCCCTCACGGAACCGTTGCGTGACCGTGACGGTTACGCCGCGATGCAGAAAGGGGAGGGGCCAGTGACCATCGACCGCCAGAAAATCGAACGCGGAGGATTCATCCTCTTCCTCGCGCTCATCACCATCGGGTTGATCGCGGTCGTTTCCAGCTTCCTGGTCGCGCTGCTCTGGGCGGCCCTTGCGGCGATCCTGTTCCGGTCGCTGTTCCAGTGGCTGCTCACCAAGACCGGCGGGCGGCGCAATCTGGCGGCCGGGCTGACCATGCTCATCATCACCTTTGCGGTGGTGGTGCCGACCCTGCTGATCGGCAGCATGGTCGTCGACCAGGCCTCCGGCGTCTATCTGAAGATGCGCAGCGGCCAGATCGACTTCGCGCAATATTTCCAGCAGGTGCGCGACGCTTTGCCCCAGCGGCTGCGCCAGGCGATGGACAATTCGGGCATCGGCAGTTTCGAGGGGCTGCAACAGCGCGTCTCGCGCACGCTCAGCAGCAGCGTCAGCCAGATCGCCTCCCAGGCCCTGTCGATCGGCCGCAATGCCTTTGCCTTTGCGCTGGCGTTCGGCGTCGGGCTCTATGTCGCCTTCTTCCTGATCCGTGACGGCGAGCGGCTGGGGCCTGTCTTTGTCCGCGCCTTGCCGCTGGAGCAGGGCGTCGCCGCCCGGCTGGCCGACACCTTCGTCGCGGTGGTGCGCGCGACCATCAAGGGGTCGGTGATCGTCGGGCTGGTGCAGGGCGCGCTGGGGGCGATCACCTTCTGGATCGTCGGCGTGCCCGCCGCGCTGCTCTGGGGCGTGCTGATGGCGATCGCGGCGCTGCTGCCCGCGATCGGCCCGGCGATCATCTGGGGGCCGGTCGCCATCTATCTGCTGGCGACCGGCGCGGTGTGGCAGGGGGCGGTGGTCGTCGCTTCGGGCGTGCTGGTCATCGGTCTTGCCGACAATATCCTGCGCCCTATTCTGGTCGGGCGCGATACCGGCCTGCCCGACTGGATCGTGCTGCTGGCCACGCTGGGCGGGATCGAGCTGCTGGGGCTGAGCGGGATCGTCGTCGGCCCGGTGGTCGCCGCGCTCTTCCTGGCGGGCTGGCGGATCCTGAGCGAGGAGCGCGGCGTCACGCTGCCGCCGGTCGACCCGGCCTGATCCGCCCCTTCGGCCATGCCTGCGCCCCATTATGGGGAGGTGGGGCGCAAAGCCGATTTGCAGTGCAGCAATCGGCTCCCTAAGGTCCGCGCCCGGGCGGGTGGCCGGATCGTGGCCGGGCAGGGGGGAAGCGAATGCGGATGCGATCGGGGACTGGGGCGACGACGATCGCGCTCGCCTTGATGCTGGTCGGGTGCGACAAGGGCGACGGGGTGGTCGCGCGCGCGGCGGGTACGAACGGCGCGACGATCGAGATGCCGGTCCCCGATCCTTCGCCCTCATCCGGCGGCAAGCCCGGCCTGGCCGCCGCATCTCCCCCGGCCGACACGATGCCCGGCGCGATCGCCGCGCATCCGGGGGCGACCCTCGCGACGATCGGCTTTCCGGACGGCGGCGCGGTGCTGAACGGCGCGGCGAAGGCGATGCTCGACCGGCTGGCCAGTGATGCGACGGTCAAGAAGGCCGGCCTGGTCCTGCGGGGCAATTCGGACAGCGAGGGTGATGACGCGGCCAATCGCATCACGTCGCGCAAACGGGCGGAGGCGGTGCGCGACTATCTGGCCCGCAAGGGGCTGTCGCGCGACCGGATGAAGGTCATCGCGCTGGGCGAGACGCGCCCCATTGCCCCCAACGCCAAACCCGACGGCAGCGACGACAAAGCGGGTCGCGCTCGTAACCGCCGGGTGGAGATCGAGTTGCTGCCCGCAGCGTGAGGGCGTGCGTCGAGCGGCGATTGCCGACCCGGCCTTCCCCGTCCTATGGCACGGCCATGGCCAAGGGTGATCGACTGGCGCGGCTCGACGCGCTCCGCGAGGACATGGAACGCGATTATCGCGTGGCACTGATCGCGGCGCTGCGGACGACGGCGGCAGGCAGATGGGGACTGTTCGACCACCGCAAGGACCGGATCGCGCGCGCTGCGGCCCAGCCGATCGTGTCGGCTCTGACCGAGATGGGCGAGGAGATCGACGCGGCCCGCGCCCAGCTGGGCCTGCCGCCATTCGATCTGCATGCCGAATTCCTCGCCTCGCGCGGGCCCGTGGGGCCCGAAGCCGTCGGCGAACCCAAACAGGCGCAGGCCTGGCTGGATCGCCTGGCTGTAACGACGCCCGACGCCTAGGTCGGATCGACATTCGGCCATACCCATCCTTCCCTCGCCCCTCTCTGAGGGGAGAGGGGTGCGCAGACTTAGGCTTTGCAAAAGCAAAGGCTTAGTCGGAGCTGGGTGAGGGGTGGGCGCTCGGGAACCGAGCGCGCGAGCCCTTCGGGCTCGCTCAACCCCTCACCCAAGCTGCGCTAGCCAGTAAACTGGCAAGCTCCGCTAACCCTCTCCCCTGTCCAGGGGCGAGGGAAAGAAAAAGCGTTATGAATGTCGATCGGCCTTACGCCGCCTGCGCCGCGCCCGCAGCGACGGCAGCGATGTCGTCGCCCAGCTGGTCGACCCGCGCCGGGTCGGCGTCCCAGGCGAACATGAAGCGCGCGCCGCCGCCGATGAAGGTATAGAAGCGCCAGCCCCGCGCGCGCAGGCCATCCAGCACCGCCGCCGGGGCGCTCAGGAACACGGCATTCGCTTCGACCGGGAACATCGGTTCGATACCGGGCAGCCCGGCAACCCGCGCCGCCAACGCTCGCGCACAGGCATTGGCGTGGGCCGCGTTGGACAGCCAGGCGCCGCTGTCGAGCATCCCGATCCAGGGCGCGGCCAGATAGCGCATCTTGGACGCCAGCTGCCCCGCCTGTTTGCAGCGATAGTCGAAATCCTGCGCCAGCACGGGGTCGAAGAACAGGATAGCCTCGCCGACCGCCATGCCGTTCTTGGTGCCGCCGAAGCACAGCACGTCGACGCCCGCGCGCCACGTCATGTCGGCGGGCGAGCAGCCCAACGCCGCGCAGGCATTGGCGAAGCGCGCCCCGTCCATGTGCAGGCGCAGGCCCAGCTCGCGGCACACTGCCGACAGTGCGTGGATCTCGGCCAGGCTATAGACCTGGCCCGTCTCGGTCGGCTGGGTGATCGTCACCGCGCGCGGCTTGGGGAAGTGGATGTCCGAGCGGCCCGTAGCCAGCGCACGCACCGCGTCGGGGGTCAGCTTGCCGTCCTCGGTCTGCGCGACGAGCAGCTTGGACCCATTGGAGAAGAATTCGGGCGCGCCGCACTCGTCGGTCTCGACATGGGCGGAGGCCGAGCAGATCACGCTGTGATAGCTCTGGCAGAGCGCCGCCAGCGCCAGCGAGTTGGCCGCCGTGCCATTGAAGGCGAAGAACACCTCGCACTTGGTCTGGAACAGCGTGCGGAAGGCGTCGGCGGCGCGCTCGGTATAGGGGTCCTCGCCATAAGCGGGCACGTAACCGCGATTGGCCTCGTCCATCGCAGCCCAGGCTTCGGGACAGATGCCGGCGTAATTGTCGCTTGCGAACTGCTGGGGTGCGGGCGTTTCCATCACAAATCCTTCGTCCATTCGGGCGAGTCGGATGAGGAAAGTGGCGGTTCGTCCCGTTATTGCCGGTTCGGCCACATCCCCCTCCATGGAGGGGCACCACCTTGCCGGGAGGCAGGTTGGTGCCGGGCAATGGCCCGACTCTTGATGCTGGCGCGGGCGTTAGCGCCCCGTACCGGGATTCGCAAGCGCCGTGACCGCAGTGCACCGACTTTCGGCCCGCAAAGCATTGCGTATCGGCCGTGAAAGGTGGAAGCGTAGGGGACATGACTATCAGGACTTCGCGCCGCGGCAGCAGCGCTCCCACCATCAGCGATGTCGCGCGCGCCGCCGGCGTCTCGTTGATGACCGTATCGCGCGTCATCAATAACGAGGCCAATGTCCGCCCCGCGACCCGCGAAAAGGTCGAGGCGGCGATCGCGCAGCTGAACTATGCCCCCAACCCCGCCGCGCGCAGCCTGGCGGGCGCGGCGCAGATCCGGGTCGGCATGCTCTACAGCAATCCCAGCCAGGGCTTCCTGAGCGAATTCCTGCTCGGCACGCTGGACCAGGCGTCGCGGCTGGACGTGCAGATGGTGGTCGAGAAATGCGAGATCGGCGACCATGAGGTCGAGGTCGCGCGGCATCTGATCAAGGGCGGGATCGACGGCGTCATCCTGCCGCCGCCGCTATGCGAGGCGGGACCCGTGCTGTCGCTGCTGCACGCGGCGGGGGTGCCGACGGTGGTCGTCGCGACCGGTCGTTCGCCCGAGGAGATGCCCGACTCGGCGATGGCGGTGCAGATCGACGACCGCGCCGCTGCCGAGGAAATGACCCGCCACGTCATGACGCTGGGCCATCGCCGCGTCGGCTTCATCTGCGGCAACCCCAATCTGACCGCCAGCGCCCGGCGATATGAGGGATTTCGCGCCGCGCTGGACGCGGTGGGCGTGCCGTTCGACGAGGAACTGGTCGCGCCGGGGCTCTACACCTATCGCTCCGGCCTGGACGCGGCCGAGCGGTTGCTCGACCTGGCCGAGCCGCCGACCGCGATCATCGCGTCGAACGACGACATGGCGGCCGCGACCGTCGCGGTGGCGCATCGCCGGGGGCTGGACGTGCCGAGCGACCTGACCGTGTGCGGCTTCGACGACACGACCCTGTCGACGACCATCTGGCCCGAGCTGACCACCATTCACCAGCCGATCGCCGACATGGCGCGCGCGGCGGTGGAGATGATTGCGACCGTGATCCGCCAGAAGAAGATCGACGCCGCACCCCACCGGAGGCTCGACTATAGCCTGATCCGCCGCCAGTCGGACGCCGCGCCGCGTCGGCGACCGCGCGGGATCTGACGCCATGGTTCGATCCCGCCTTTGGGCACGAACCGCATACGCACCCGCTTGACGGGGCGGTGTTTTAAGATAGCGTTACCATTCAGAGCCGTGCGCATGTGCGCTGGTGACAGGACAGAAACGTGCGGATAGGCGAAGACGCTACCGTGCGGATGAGGAGAGGGCCCGAAGTGACCGATACGACCAGAAATGGGGGCGCGGAAAGCGTCAACCATGGATTCATCGCCGCGATCGTCGTTGTCGCGACCATCGGCGGTTTCATGTTCGGCTATGACTCGGGCGTGATCAACGGCACCCAAAAGGGGCTGGAAGCCGCGTTCGACCTTGGCCGTCTGGGCGTAGGCGTCAATGTCGGCGCGATCCTGGTCGGCTCGGCGATCGGTGCGTTCGGCGCCGGACGGCTGGCCGATGCGATCGGCCGCCGCAACGTCATGATGCTGGCCGCCGGGCTCTTCCTGGTCAGCGCGCTGCTCGCCGGTGCCGCCAGCAGCTCGGCGATCTTCATCCTGGCGCGCATCATCGGCGGCCTGGGCGTCGGCGCGGCCAGCGTCATCTCGCCCGTCTATATCTCCGAAGTGACCCCCGCCTCGATTCGCGGACGGCTGTCGAGCGTGCAGCAGGTGATGATCATCACCGGCCTGACCGGCGCCTTCGTCGCGAATTTCGCGCTGGCCCGCTATGCCGGTGGCTCGACCGCCGAGTTCTGGCTGGGCTTTCCGGCGTGGCGCTGGATGTTCTGGCTTCAGGCGATCCCGGCGGCGATCTATTTCCTGGCGCTCTCGATCATTCCGGAGAGCCCGCGCTTCCTGGTCGCCAAGGGTCGTGAGGCCGATGCGCACATCGTGCTGACCAAGCTGTTCGGCGAGGCCGAGGCGACCCGCAAGGTGGCGGACATCCGCCGCTCGCTGGCCGCCGACCAGCACAAGCCCAAGCTGTCCGACCTGGTCGACAAGACCACCGGCAAGATCCGCCCGATCCTGTGGGCGGGCATCGGCCTGGCCGTGTTCCAGCAGCTGGTCGGCATCAACGTCGTCTTCTATTATGGCGCGACCCTGTGGGAAGCGGTCGGCTTTTCGGAGGATTATGCGCTCCAGACCAACATCCTGTCGGGTGTGTTGTCGATCGGCGCGTGCCTGTTCACCATCGCGACCGTCGACAAGATCGGCCGCAAGCCGCTGCTGCTGATCGGTTCGGCGGGCATGGCGGTGACGCTGGCGATCGTCGCCTATGCCTTTTCGACCGCCGTCACCGGCGCGAACGGGGCGGTCAGCCTGCCCGGCAATAATGGCGTGATCGCGCTGGTTGCGGCGAATCTGTACGTCATCTTCTTCAACGCCAGCTGGGGCCCGGTCATGTGGGTGATGCTGGGCGAGATGTTCCCGAACCAGATCCGCGGCTCGGGCCTGGCGGTGTCGGGTTTTGCGCAGTGGATCGCCAATGCCGCGATCTCGGTCAGCTTCCCCGCGCTGGCGGTGTCGCCGGGGCTGAGCGTGACCTATTTCGGCTATGCCTTCTTTGCGGCGGTGTCGTTCTTCTTCGTCCGCGCGATGGTCAACGAGACGCGGGGGCGCGAGTTGGAGGACATGGCGGGCTGATCATCCCGTCGCTGAGAGCCGACAAGGCCCGCTTCCCACGAGGAGGCGGGCCTTTTTTCTTTGGCTTCCCTCGCCCCGTTCCGCCTGCGCGAAGTCGAAGGCCAAGGGGACATGTTGGCCAAAAGCCCGCGGAGAGGGGCCGGCCTGGCCTTCGACTTCGCTCAGGCGGAACGGAGGTTCGGGGGTGGGGCTTTAACCCCGCCCGGCCTGGATCAGGATCGAGTCCGACGGCAAGAGCTGGTCCATGAAGGGCAGCATCGCCGCGCCGATCGCGGGGGCGTCCTGCGCGCTGCGGGCGGGGCGGATCGCGGGACGGGCGGGCAGTTCGATCCCGGCCAGCGCCATGCTCAACCCCTCGGTCAGTCGGTGGAGCAGCCAGCCGGGCAGGCGCCCGCCGATCAGGATCGCATGGGGATCGAATAGCGTGGTGACCGCGACGATGGGCTGGAGCAGCGACGCGATCGAATCCTCGATCCACCGGTCGATGACCGAACACAGCATCGGGTCGTCGCCATCGCCCAGCGTCTCGGGCGAATCGAGTCGGTAGCCCGCCGCCTTCAGCCGCACCTCCAGCCCCGCCAGCGACACCGTATCCTGCACGATCGCGCCGGGTCGCCCCGCCGTGGGGTCGGGAATCAGCCCGATCTCACCCGACCGGTGATGCGCGCCGCGATGATAGGTGCGGTCGATGACCAGCCCGCCGCCCAGCCCCGCGGTGATCAGCAGGTAGAAGAAGCTAGGGCTGGCAAAGTCATGGTCGTGCTGTGCCTCGCCCAGTGCGGCGGCGGCGGCGTCGTTGTCGCGGTACATCGGCCAGGGCAGCAACGGTGCCAGCAACGTCTCCAGATCGACCCCGACCCAGGCGTCGTAACCCCGTGTCTGGTTGGGGAGCGAGCGGTCGACCCCGTCGGGCATCGCGACGCCGACGCCCAGCACGCGAGCCCGGTCGACCGCCCCCCCGGCCAGCGCCGGTTCCAATGCGTCACCGATAAAGGCGAGCACGTCATCCGGGCTGGGAAAGGCGATCTCGCGCGTGGCACGGGCGCGCACCGCGCCGCTCAGGTCGAGGATCGCGATGGCCAGATGGTCACGGTCGATGGTCAGGCCGATGCCATAGGCGCCGTCCGGGCAGAGCTCGATGCGCAGTGCCGGTTGCCCGCGCCCGCGATGCAGTCGTCCGGCGGTGCGGATCAGCCCCATCTCGATCAGCCGCCCGGTGATGTTGGCGATGGTTGGCGGGGTCAGCCCGGTCTGGTTGGAAATGGCGATCCGCGTCGTTTCGCGGTGCAGGCGGATGACCTGCAGGACGGTGCGCAGATTATAGTCGCCCGCGCGTTCCAGATTGGTGCCGGACAATCCCCGCGACAGGCGCGAGTCGCGCGAATGGGCCTCGACGGCAAGCTCCCGCTCGGGCGGCATGGGCTGCGGCGGTCGCATATGATTCGTCTCCCTAGGGTGGAGCGAATCCCGGATCGCCCGTCTTTTCCTCAGGATCGCCGCGCGGGGCGCGTGAGGTCAAGACCTATTGTAAGACCAAAAGAAAACCGCCCCGGCGATGATGGCCATGCCGGGGCGAAGGGCGCTCAGGCGGGTGTCAGCCGGATGAGGCGCCCCTGCGATTCGCCGCCATCCTCCAGGACATAGATGGCACCGTCGGGGCCCTGTTCGACCTCGCGGATGCGGGCGCCCATATCCCACTGGTCGCCCTTGCTCGCCTCGGTACCGTTCAGGTCGACACGGACCAGCGACTTGCTCGACAGGCCGCCGATGAACGCATCGCCGCGCCATTGCGGGAACAGCGATCCCGAATAGATCATCAGCCCGCCTGGCGAGATGACCGGGTTCCACCAGACCTTGGGCGCTTCATATCCGTCGCCCGCGCGGTGGTCGGGAATGTCGCGGCCGTCATAATGCGATCCGTTGGAGGCGTTGGGCCAGCCATAATTGCGGCCCGGCAGGATCAGATTGACCTCGTCGCCGCCCTTGGGCCCCATTTCCTGCTCCCAGAGATTACCCGAAGCATCGAAGGCGAGGCCGAGCAGGTTGCGATGGCCATAGGACCAGACCGCCGGGTCGAACCCCTGCGCCGCCAGCGGATTGCCGGCGGCGGGCTTGCCGTCCGGGGTCAGGCGAAGGACCTTGCCCAGCGTCGCCTTGGGATCCTGGGCGGGCGTGAATTTCTGTCGCTCGCCTGCCGTGAAGAACAGATATCGGCCATCGGGGGAGAAGGCGATGCGGCCCGAATAATGGCCGTCGCCGGTGACGGCGGGGCTCGCGCCCCAGAGCGTCTCGATGCCCGTCAGCTGGGCCGTACCGTTCGCCTCCTGCAGGCGACCGCGCGCCAGCACGACATGTTTGCCGCCATCGGTCGCGGCCGAATAGCTGAAATAGACGCGGCCCGACTGCGCGAAGTCGGGGGCAAGGACCACGTCCATCAATCCGCCCTGGCCCGCCGAATCGACCGCGATCCGCGCGATCGTCTGGCGCTGTTGCCCGTCCGCGCTGACCAGCAGCATCCGCCCGTCCTTCTCCGTGACCAGCATCCGTCGGTCGGGCAGGAAGGTCATCGCCCAGGGTGCATCGAAATCGGCGATCACGGTGCGTCCAAAGGGCTGGCCGTCGACCACCGTCGCGGGCGGCGTGGCGGTGGCGGACGGCGAGGGGGACGGCGTGCCCCCGGGCGTCACGGCCACGGGAGGCGTGCCCCCGGCCTCATCGGGCACGGGCCCGTTGCCCGAACAGGCGAGAAGGGCCACCGGCAGGGCGGCAAACAACGGCAGTTTCATGATCAACTCTCCCGGTGGGCCCCTGACCGGCCCGATGGGCCGCCAACGCTTCGACAGGGACGCTTGTTTCGTCAGCGCTTCACGTGTATAGACTGCGGCATTCTCTTACATCGTCGGGTGAAAGAGGCTGCGGGACGGGTTCCGCGGCGGCGCACCGGCACATCTGGAGCTTTCATGGCGGACATCGCCCTTCTGACGCAACTCATCGAACCCGAGGCGAAAGCGCTCGGCTTCGAGCTCGTGCGCGTGAAGATGTATGGCGGCACGTCGGACCCCACGCTGCAGGTGATGGCCGAGCGTCCCGACACGCGCCAGCTCAACATCGACGACTGCGCCGACCTGTCGCGCCGCATCTCGGACGTGATGGACGCGCTGGAGGAGCAGGGCCGCGATCCGATCGACCATGCGTACCGGCTGGAGGTCTCCTCGCCCGGTATCGACCGCCCGCTGACCCGGCTGAAGGATTTCGCCGACTGGTCGGGGCATGAGGCGCGGATCACGCTCGCCGAGAAGCTGAACGGCCGCAAGCAGTTCAAGGGTGATCTGGCCGGGGTCGAGGGCGACACCGTTATCATCGTCGACGGGGAAGAGGTTCGCCACGAACTGCCCTTCGCCGCCATTGAGGACGCCAAGCTCGTCATGACCGACCGGCTGATCGCCGCGACGGTGCCGCTGTCCTTCGAGGGCGCGGAAGAGGTTTATTATCAGGACGCGCCCGAACAGGACGGCGCCACCACGGAAGGACGGCACTGATGGCTACCGCCATTTCCGCCAACAAGGCGGAACTGATCGCGATCGCGAATGCGGTCGCCTCGGAAAAGATGATCGACAAGGGCATCGTCATCGAGGCGATGGAGGACGCGATCCAGCGCGCCGCCCGTGCCCGCTACGGTGCCGAGAACGACATTCGCGCCAAGCTCGATCCGAACTCGGGCGACCTGCGCCTGTGGCGCGTCGTCGAGGTGGTCGAGCAGGTCGATGACTATTATAAGCAGATCGACCTGAAGGGGGCCGAGAAGCTGCAAAAGGGTGCCGCGATCGGCGACTTCATCGTCGATCCGCTGCCCCCGATCGAATTCGGTCGCATCGCGGCGCAGGCGGCCAAGCAGGTCATCTTCCAGAAGGTCCGCGACGCCGAGCGCGACCGTCAGTATGATGAGTTCAAGGACCGCCAGGGCGAGATCATCACCGGCGTCGTCAAGCGCGTCGAGTTCGGCCACATCGTCGTCGATCTGGGCCGCGCCGAGGGCGTGATCCGTCGCGACCAGCAGATCCCGCGCGAAGTCGTCCGCGTGAACGACCGCATCCGCTCGCTGATCCTGAACGTGCGTCGCGAGAATCGCGGGCCGCAGATCTTCCTGTCCCGTGCGCATCCGGACTTCATGAAGAAGCTGTTCGCGCAGGAAGTGCCCGAAATCTATGACGGCATCATCGAGATCAAGGCCGCCGCGCGCGATCCGGGCAGCCGCGCCAAGATCGGCGTGATTTCGCACGACTCGAGCATCGACCCGGTTGGCGCCTGCGTCGGCATGAAGGGCAGCCGCGTGCAGGCCGTCGTGCAGGAAATGCAGGGCGAGAAGATCGACATCATCCCCTGGTCGCCCGACACCGCAACCTTCGTGGTCAACGCGCTTCAGCCCGCGAACGTCAGCCGCGTCGTGATCGACGAGGAAGAGGACCGGATCGAGGTCGTCGTTCCCGACGATCAGCTGTCGCTCGCCATCGGCCGTCGCGGCCAGAATGTCCGCCTCGCCAGCCAGCTGACCGCCAAGGCGATCGACATTCTGACCGAGGCCGATGCCTCCGAGAAGCGTCAGAAGGAGTTCGTGGCGAACTCCGAGCTGTTCCAGAACGAACTGGACGTGGACGAGACGCTGGCCCAGCTGCTGGTCGCCGAAGGCTTCGGCGCGCTGGAAGAGGTCGCCTATGTCGAGCTCGACGAGCTGGCCGCGATCGAAGGCTTCGACGAGGACCTGGCGCAGGAGCTGCAGAGCCGGGCGCAGGAAGCGCTCGACCGCCGCGAGCAGGCTGCGCGTGATGAACGTCGTGCGCTGGGCGTCGAGGACGCGCTGGCCGAGATGCCTTACCTGACCGAGGCGATGCTGGTCACGCTGGGCAAGGCGGGCATCAAGACGCTCGACGATCTCGCCGACCTCGCGACCGACGAACTGGTCGAGAAGAAGCGTACCGAGCCGCGTCGTCGTGGCGACGATACCCCGCGCGCCGCGCCGAAGGGCGGCATCCTCGCCGAGTACGGCCTGAGCGACGAGCAGGGCAACGAGATCATCATGGCCGCGCGCGCCCACTGGTTCACCGATGAGGAAGAGCCCGTTGCCGAGGCGGCCGAAGCGGAGGGCGACGAAGCCTGATGCCGTTCGTCTCGATCCGTCTGGCGGGCACCGCCTCCAAGCAGCAAAAGGCCGAGATCGTCGCCGACGTGACTCGTTCGCTGGTGGAGCGGCTGGGCAAGAACCCGGCCGCCGTCCAGATCGTGATCGAGGAGGTCTCTCCTGAAAATTACGGCGCGGGCGGTCAGCTGATCGCCGACCGTGATGCGCCCACTAGCCCCCGGGGAGACGCACATGCGGAACCGGGACAATGAGCGCGCTGGCGTAAACGATACTCCGGCCTCCAAGGGCCGGAGCCCCCGCAATGCCGCGAAGGCCGCCCGCGACTCGATCGACGGGCCGGTCCGCCGCTGCATCCTGTCGGGCGAGCATGACGCACGGCCGCACCTGATCCGTCTGGCGCTGGCGCCCGACGGTCGGGTGCTGCCCGATGTTCGGGCGAAAGCGCCGGGGCGGGGCGGCTGGATCGCCGTGACCCGTGCCGAGCTTGAGGCGGCCATCGCCAAGGGCAAGTTGAAGGGGGCACTGGCGCGCGCGTTCAAGACGGGCGAGTTCACCATCCCGGACGACCTGCCCGCGCTGATCACCGCCGCGCTGGAGCGCAACGCGCTCGACCGGCTGGGACTCGAGTCGCGTTCGGGGATGCTGTTGACCGGATCGGACAAGATCGCGACGGCGGCGCGCTCGGGGCAATTGCACGCGCTCTATCATGCGGCGGATGCGGGCGAGGATGGCTGTCGCAAGCTGGCGCAGGCGTGGCGCGTGGGATCGGGGCGTGAAGGTTCCGATCTCAAGGGGTTGGCACTGCCCGCCACACGCCCCATATTGTCAATGGCGTTGGGCCGCGAAAATGTGGTACACATCGGCCTGACAGATCGTAACGCGGCAAAGCGGGTGAGCGAAGCGCTCGACCGCTGGCTGCATTTTATCGGACCCGACCCTGTGGCAACGCCTTGCGAAACGGCCTCGCAAGGCGCATCGGCGTCCGACCTTACTGGTGACCGACCGGCCGTGACCGTACACGAGGATTTTGAGTGAGCGAGACCGACAACGACAAGCCGAAACTCGGAATGCGCCAGCCCCTGGGGCTGAAGCGCACGGTCGAGACCGGCAAGGTGAAGCAGAGCTTCAGCCACGGCCGCTCGAACACCGTGATCGTCGAGACGAAGCGCCGTCGCGTCCTGGGCCCGCAGGGTGGAGCGCCCGAGGCGGCTGCCCCTGCGCCGACCCCGGCACCGGTGGCCGCGCCTGCGCCCGCACCGGTCGCCCCGCCGCGCCCGGTTCCGTCGAACGAGACGGCGCAGGAGCGTCAGGCCCGTCTGCTGCGCGAGGCCGAGGAGCAGCGCCTGGCGATGCAGGAAGAGATGCGTCGCCGCGAGGACGCCGAGCGTCAGCAGCGCGCCGAGGAAGAGCGTGCCCGTGCCGAGGAACGCGCCCGCGCCGAGGCGGAAGCCGCCAAGGCGCCTGCGCCCGCTCCGGAGCCGACTCCGGCCCCTGCGCCCGAGCCCGTCGCCGAAGTGCCGGTCGAAACCCCGGTACAGCCGGTGGAGGCCGCGCCGACCATCTCGGTCCAGGCGCGTCCCTTCCGCCCGGTCGAGCGTCCGGTGATCCCGGCGCCCGAGCCCAAGGTCGAGGAACCGAAGGTCGCGGTATCCGCACCGGCACCGGCACCGGCGCCCGCCCCCGCGCCGGTTGCGGCAAAGCCCGCGCCTGCGCCCGCTCCGGTCCCTGCGCCCGTGGTGCAGACCCCGCCGGTCCTGGGTCGCGATCCGTCGATGCCCGCGCCGCGCCGCTTCTCGCCGGTGCAGCGTCCCGAAATCCCGAAGCCCGCGCCCAAGCCCGCGCCTGCTCCGGCCGCCGCGGCGGCTCCGGCGGCGCAGCCGGCCAGCAACACCGCTTCGGCCCCGTCGGGCGGCGCGCCGCGTGCCATGCCCGCAGGCCAGCCGACTCCGCGCAATGCGCCACCCAGCCGTCCGCAGCAGCGTGATCGCAAGGGTGACGAGCGTCGCGGCGGCAAGCTGACCGTCACGCGCGCTCTGAACGAGGACGGCGCCCGCGCCCGCTCGCTCGCTGCGCTGAAGCGTGCCCGCGAAAAGGAAAAGCGTGGCTTTGGCGGCCCGCGTGAGCCGCAGGTCAAGCAGGTCCGCGACGTGCAGGTGCCGGAAGCGATCACCGTCCAGGAACTGGCCAACCGCATGGCCGAAAAGGGCGCGGACCTGGTCAAGGCGCTGTTCAAGATGGGCATGCCCGTCACGATGACGCAGACCATCGACCAGGACACGGCCGAGCTGCTGGTGACCGAATTCGGTCACAACATCGTCCGCGTCTCGGACAGCGACATCGATCTGGCGCTCGACACCAGCGAGGATGCGGCGGAATCGCTGCGCCCACGCCCGCCGGTCGTGACGATCATGGGCCATGTCGACCATGGCAAGACTTCGCTGCTCGACGCGCTGCGCGGCACCGACGTGGTGCGTGGCGAGGCCGGTGGCATCACCCAGCATATCGGCGCCTATCAGGTCACGCTGAAGGACAAGTCGAAGATTACCTTCCTCGACACGCCGGGCCACGAGGCCTTTACCCAGATGCGTGCCCGTGGTGCCGACGTCACGGATATCGTGGTGCTGGTGGTCGCGGCCGATGACGGGCTGATGCCGCAGACGATCGAGGCGATCAACCACACCAAGGCGGCGGGCAAGCCGATGATCGTGGCGATCAACAAGATCGACAAGCACGACGCCAATGCCCAGCGCGTCCGCGAGCGCCTGCTCGAGCATGACGTGCAGGTCGAGGACATGGGCGGTGAAACCCAGGACGTCGAAGTCTCGGCGCTCAAGAAGATCGGTCTGGATACGCTGATCGAGAAGATCCAGCTTCAGGCCGAACTGCTCGAACTGTCCGCCAACCCCGACCGTCCTGCCGAAGGCAGCGTGGTCGAGGCCAAGCTCGACAAGGGCCGTGGTCCGGTCGCGACCGTGCTCGTCACGCGCGGCACGCTGAAGGTCGGCGACGTGTTCGTCGTCGGCGCGGAAAGCGGGAAGGTCCGCGCGCTGGTCGACGACAAGGGCCGTCAGGTGAAGGAAGCGGGTCCGGCGATGCCGGTCGAGGTTCTCGGCCTGTCGGGCGTACCCCAGGCGGGCGACCTGTTGCAGGTCGTCGAGAACGAGGCGCGCGCTCGTGAAGTCGCCGAGTATCGCCAGAGCGTTGTGCTCCAGAAGCGCACCACCTCGGCCCCGGCCAGCCTGGAGTCGATGTTCTCGGCACTGAAGGCGAACCAGGCCAAGGAATATCCGCTGGTCGTGAAGGCGGATACGCAGGGCACGGTCGAGGCGATCGTGGCGTCGATTACCAAGATCCAGTCGGATCTGATCAAGGCGCGCATCCTGCACTCGGGCGTCGGTGGTATCACCGAGTCGGACGTGACGCTGGCGGCGGCTTCGGGCGCGCCGATCATCGGCTTCAACGTCCGTGCCAATGCCAAGGCGCGCGAGATCGCCGAGCGGAACAAGGTGGCGTTGAAGTACTACGACGTCATCTACGACCTGATCGACGAGATCCGGGCGGGCATGGCCGGTGAGCTGGGCCCCGAGGCGTTCGAAACGGTCGTCGGCCGCGCCGAAATCCGCGAGGTCTTCTCGGCGGGCAAGATCGGCAAGGCCGCCGGTCTGCTGGTCACCGAGGGTGTCATCCGCAAGGCGCTGAAGGCCCGCATCACGCGCAACGACGTCATTATCTACCAGGGCGAGATCAACTCGCTCCGCCGGTTCAAGGACGATGTCGCCGAGGTTCGCGCCGGTCTGGAGTGCGGTGTGACGTTCACGCAGAACTTCACCGACATCAAGCCGGGCGACTATCTCGAAACCTTCGAGGTCGAACTGCGCGAGCGTTCGCTCTGATGATCGCGGGGCGGCAGGACAGGTCCTGCCGCCCACGCTTCATGCCGGAATGAATCGCGGTCGCCCGTCCGGCGGCCGCGATTTTCGTTTGAGAAGAAACATATGGTCCAGTCCAAAAACCCCGCCGAACCCTCGGTCCGCCTGCTGCGCGTGGGCGAGCAGGTCCGTCACATCCTGTCTGAAATCCTCGCGCGCGGCGACGTGCATGACGATACGCTGGCCAAGCACATGGTCAGCGTGACCGAGGTGCGCATGTCCCCCGACCTGCGCCACGCGACCGTCTTCGTGAAGCCGCTGCTGGGCAAGGACGAGGAGGTGGTGATCAAGGCGCTGCGCACCAACACCGCCTATTTGCAGCGCGAGGTCGCGCACCGGGTAAAGATGAAATATGCCGCAAAGCTGAAATTCCTGGCGGACGAGAGCTTCGACGAGGGCAGCCATATCGACTCGCTGCTCCGCTCGCCCAAGGTGTCGCAGGATCTGGAAGAGGATGCAGGGGAGGCGTGATCGCTTTCCGGCCCGGAATTGTGACTTTGGCCTATCCCTACCTCCGTTCAGCCTGAGCGAAGTCGAAGGCCAAGGGAAAAGGTTCGCGCAGAGGCGCGGAGTGCGCAGAGAAGAAGCACCCCACGTTTAAACGTCGCCCCACCCCGGCGAAGGCCGGGGCCCAGTCTCCCTGTCGTAGATGGCGCGCTGCGCCGAGGGAGGCAATCGCTCTGCGCCTCCGCCTGTCCATAGCAACTGGACCCCGGCCTTCGCCGGAGTGGGGCACTGGGGGGATTCGGAGAAAGCTCCTCTGCGTCCTCTGCGCCTCTGCGCGAACCAAGATTGGACCGAAACCCTTCACCGTCGAGTACGCTAAGGCCGAACGGCCATTGGGGCCGGCTCTATTCCCGCCCAGGCACCAGATCGGCGTCGATCATGATCGTCACCTGTCGCCCGACGATCAGCGGATAGGCGGCCATCCCGAAGTCCCGCCGGTCGATCCGCGTAGATGCCGCGATATGCACCGGCTCCCGCCCCGTCATCGCGGCGAAGTCGCGCGAAAAGTCGACGGCCAGCGTCGCGGGGCGGGTCACGCCGCGCGCCGCGATGGTCCCCGACACTTGCGCGCTGTGCGGTCCGGTGCGAGTCATGGTCGCGCCGTGAAAGATCACCTGCGGATAGCGATCGACATCGAAGAAATCGGGCCCGCGCAGCCGCGAGCGGGTCAGCGAATCCCCCGCCTCCAGCGCCTGGGCGTCGATCCGCACGTCGAGCGTCACGCCTTGCGCATCCCGCTCGGACAGCGAGACTCGCCCGTCCAGCCTGGGGAAAAGCGCCGTCTTGCTGCCCAGGCCGAAAAACCCGACCTTCGCCTGCACCCGCGCACGGGTCGGGTCGATATGATAGGCGATGCCGCCGGTCGGCGCGGCACTGGTCGTCAGCAGCGCCGCCGCCATGGCCATACGCATCGCCCTGTTCATCCTTGATTCGCCCCGCTCGAAAAACGGGCCGCCTTCCGATAAGGGCGGCCTATGGCCAAGCTCTATTTCTACTATGCCAGCATGAATGCCGGGAAATCGACCATGCTGTTGCAGGCCGATTTCAACTATCGCGAGCGGGGGATGAACACGATGCTGTTCACCGCCGCGATCGATGACCGTTTTGCGTATGGCACGATCGCCTCGCGCATCGGCCTATCGCAGCCCGCGACGCCCTTTCAGGCGACGACCGATCTGGAGGCCTGCGCGCTCGAGCGGCATGGCCGGACGCCGCTGGCCTGTATCCTGGTCGACGAGGCGCAGTTCCTGACGCCGGATCAGGTGGACCAGCTGGCGCGGCTGGCGGACCGACACCGCATCCCGGTGCTGTGCTACGGTCTGCGCACCGATTTCAAGGGGCAGCTCTTCCCCGGTTCCGCGCGACTGCTGGCGCTGGCCGATGCGCTCAGCGAGATCAAGTCGGTGTGCGTTTGCGGCGCCAAGGCGACGATGAACCTGCGCGTCGACGGCGAAGGCCGCGCGATCGCCGAGGGCGCGCAAACCGAGATTGGCGGCAACGACCGTTATGTCGCGCTGTGCCGCCGCCATTTCGGCGAGGCGCTGGCAGGCGCGCCGGTGCTTGAGGGGATGGCGAAGCCCGACTAACGCCGTCCGATGCATGGATGGATCATTCTCGACAAGCCGCTGGGGCTCGGCTCGACGCAAGGGGTGAGCGCGGTCAAGCGCGTGCTGCGCCAGGGCGGCTATGGCAAGGGCATCAAGGTCGGCCATGGCGGCACGCTCGATCCGCTGGCGACCGGCGTGTTGCCGATCGCGGTGGGCGAGGCGACGAAGCTGGCCGGGCGGATGCTCGACAGCGACAAGGTGTATGATTTCACCATCCGTTTCGGCGAACAGACGTCGACGCTGGATGCGGAGGGCGAGGTAGTGGCGACCAGCGACGTGCGCCCCACGCGCGACGCGCTGGAGGCGGTGCTGCCGCGTTTCACCGGGCCGATCGACCAGGTGCCGCCCGCCTATTCGGCGCTGAAGATCGACGGCGAGCGCGCCTATGACCTGGCGCGCGCCGGGGAAGAAGTGGTGCTGGCGAGTCGCGCCGTGACGATTCATTCGCTCCAATCCTCCCCGGAACGGGGAGGGGGACCGTTCGCGCCAGCGAATGGTGGAGGGGGGAAGCCTCTAGGTGATTCCGTGGAGGAAGCCCCCCTCCACCATCCTTCGGATGGTCCCCCTCCCCGTGCCGGGGAGGAATTGTTTGAAATCACCCTCACCGCGCATGTCTCGAAGGGCACCTATATCCGCTCCCTCGCCCGCGACATCGCCCTCGCGCTGGGCACGGTCGGCCATGTCACCATGCTCCGCCGGATCAAGGCCGGACCCTTCACAATCGCCCCGGCAATAACGCTGGACAAATTGAACGAAATGGGGCAGGCGCGCACCCTTGAACAGATACTCCTGCCGCTGAGGGCGGGGCTGGACGACATCCCGGCTCTTGCTCTCGACCCCGACCAGGCAGGGGCGCTCCGTCAGGGGCGTGTGCTGGCCGGGATTGCCGTGGACGATGGCCAATATTTCGCGATGCTGGGTGCGAACCCGGTGGCGCTGGTAGAGGCGCTGGACGGAAACGTCCGGGTCGTGCGCGGCTTCAACCTCGATTGAAGAAAGGATCACGATGTCGATCACCGCTGAACGCCGCCAGGAAATCATCAAGGATCATGCCCGCGCCGAGGGTGACACGGGTTCGCCCGAAGTCCAGGTCGCGATCCTGACCCAGCGTATTCAGAACCTGACCGAGCACTTCAAGACGCACGCGAAGGACAATCATTCGCGCCGCGGTCTGCTGATGCTGGTCAACAAGCGCCGCTCGCTGCTCGACTATCTGCGTCACAAGGATGGCGACCGCTATCTGGCGCTGATCGCCAAGCTCGGCCTCCGCAAGTAAGAGCGGGGCGCTAAGCCACCCAAAAAGGGCACTCCCATCGGGGGGTGCCCTTTTTTTATCGGCTGGTGTATGAAGCACCGGGCCGACCGGATGCCGCAAAGGCGCATCCCCAAAGCCTCATGTCATCAAACCCGGTACAAAGGCCGGGTAGAGCAATCGGAAGGGCGGCAATTCGGCCGACCTCCAGAGCCAATTTTGGCTCAACCCATAGGCCCCGGCGGGATAGGCCCGTCGGAGTGAAGGATATTCCATGTTCAATACCAAGAAAGTGGCCATCGAGTGGGGCGGCAAGACGCTGACCCTCGAAACCGGCAAGGTGGCCCGTCAGGCCGACGGCGCGGTGATCGCGACGCTCGGCGAGACGGTGGTGCTGTGCGCCGTGACGGCCGCGAAGACCGTGAAGGAAGGCCAGGACTTCTTCCCGCTCACCGTTCACTATCAGGAGAAGTTCTCGTCGGCGGGCCGCATCCCCGGCGGTTTCTTCAAGCGCGAGCGCGGTGCGACCGAGCGTGAGACGCTGATCAGCCGCCTGATCGACCGTCCGATCCGCCCGCTGTTCCCCGAAGGTTTCTACAACGAGATCAACTGCATCTGTCAGGTGCTCTCCTATGACGGCGAGAACGAGCCCGACATCCTGGCGCTGGTCGCCGCGTCGGCCGCGCTCACCATCTCGGGCGTGCCCTTCATGGGCCCGATCGGCGCCGCGCGCGTCGGTTATGTCGATGGCGAGTATCAGCTGAACCCGACCGACGCCGAGGCGCTGGCCGGTGACCTGGACCTGGTCGTCGCCGCCACCCACAATGCGGTGATGATGGTCGAGTCGGAAGCCAAGGAGCTGTCCGAGGAAGTGATGCTGGGCGCGGTCATGTTCGCGCACAAGGCATCGCAGCAGATCATCGACGCGATCATCGACCTGGCCGAGCAGGCCGCCAAGGATCCGTGGGAGCTGAAGGTCGGCGACGACCAGAAGACCGTGAAGGCCGAGCTGAAGAAGCTGGTCGGCAAGGACATCACCGCCGCCTATAAGCTGACCGACAAGCAGGCGCGCCAGACCGCGCTGGGCGAGGCCCGCGCCAAGGCGAAGGCCGCCATGGCCGAGCGCACCCCGCAGGAGCAGCTGGTCGCCGCCAAGCTGGTCAAGAAGCTGGAAGCCGAGATCGTCCGCACCGCGATCCTGAAGGACGGCCGCCGTATCGACGGTCGCTCGACCACGCAGATCCGTCCGATCGAGGCCGAAGTCCACTTCCTGCCGCGTTCGCACGGCTCGGCGCTGTTCACGCGCGGCGAGACCCAGACGATCGCGACCACCACGCTGGGCACCCGCGACGCCGAGCAGATGATCGACGGCCTGAACGGCCTGTCGTACCAGCACTTCATGCTGCACTATAACTTCCCGCCCTATTCGGTCGGCGAAGTGGGCCGCTTCGGCGCGCCGGGCCGTCGCGAGATCGGCCATGGCAAGCTGGCCTGGCGTGCGTTGCACCCGGTGCTGCCGACCAAGGAAGAATTCCCCTACACCATCCGCGTGACCAGCGACATCACCGAGTCGAACGGCTCGTCGTCGATGGCCACCGTCTGCGGCGGCTCGCTGTCGCTGATGGATGCGGGCGTTCCGCTGAAGCGTCCGGTCTCGGGCATCGCCATGGGCCTGATCCTGGAAGGCAAGGACTTCGCCGTCCTGTCCGACATCCTGGGTGACGAGGATCACCTGGGCGACATGGACTTCAAGGTGGCGGGCACCTCCGAGGGCATCACCTCGCTCCAGATGGACATCAAGATCGCCGGTATCACCGAGGAGATCATGAAGGTCGCGCTGGCACAGGCCAAGGAAGGCCGTGCGCACATCCTGGGCGAGATGAACAAGGCGCTGTCGTCGACCCGCACCGAGCTGTCGGCCCACGCGCCGCGCATCGAGACGATGACGATCGACAAGTCGAAGATCCGCGACGTGATCGGCACCGGCGGCAAGGTGATCCGCGAGATCGTCGCCACCACCGGCGCCAAGGTCGACATCGACGACGAGGGCGTGATCAAGATCAGCTCGTCGGATGGTTCGCAGATCGAAGCCGCGATGAACTGGATCAAGGGCATCGTCGAAGAGGCCGAGGTCGGCAAGATCTACAACGGCAAGGTCGTCAACCTGGTCGATTTCGGTGCGTTCGTGAACTTCATGGGCGGCAAGGACGGTCTGGTCCACGTCTCGGAGATCAAGAACGAGCGCGTCGAGAAGGTCTCGGACGTCCTGAGCGAAGGCCAGGAAGTGAAGGTCAAGGTCCTCGAGATCGACCCGCGCGGCAAGGTTCGCCTGTCGATGCGCGTCGTTGACCAGGAAACCGGCGCCGAGCTGGAGGACAATCGTCCGGCGCGCGAACCGCGCGAACCGCGCGGCGACCGTGGCCCGCGCGGCGACCGTGAAGGCGGTCGCGGTCCGCGCCGTGACGGTGGCGACCGTGGTGGTGAACGCGGCGGCGAAGGCCGCAGCGGCCCGCGCCGCGACCGTGGCGACCGTCCCCGTCGCGAAGGCGGCGAGCAGGGGAATCCGGAATTCGCACCGGCCTTCCTGACCGGCGATCGCGACTGATCCTTTGCCGTGAGGTAGGAGAAGGGCTCGGGGGAAACCCCGGGCCCTTTTTCGTTTGGGGGATGCCCCTCCACCCCCCGGCTGCGCCGGGCGGTCCCCCTCCCCATCGGGGATGGGGAGGATTTGGAGAACCCATTCCTCCCCAAGCTATGCTTGGGGAGGGGGACCACCGCGCAGCGGTGGTGGAGGGGCGGGACCTTCCCGTGGCTCCTTCGGCTGCCTGCCAAGCCGGGCTCAGGACAGGCTTTGACTTCGCTCAGGCTGAACGGAGGGTGGGAATAGACTTGGCTCCAAAACCCCGTTCAGCCTGAGCGAAGTCGAAGGCCAAGCCCCATTCTCACCCCGAATGCGCGTCCATCCACTGCACGATCGCGCCCACCACCTTGTCCTCGATCCCGTAATAGCCATGCGGGGTCAGCGAGCCGCAGTCATTGTCCGACCGCGTCACCCCGCCCGACACGGTCAGCACCTTCACGTCCGGGCTGTGCGTCATCGCGGCGGCGATCCGCGGCGCATTGTCGGGCGGCGCGACCTTGCAGGCGTCGTCCCGATTGGCGACGACCAGCGCGGGCACGCTGACGCCGCTCGGATCGGCATCGAACACCGTCTCATGGCTGCCCCCCAGTACCGACACCGACTCGGTCAGCACGACGCCCGCGATACGCCCCGGCGCGGCGTGCGCAGCGCCGTTCATCGCCGCGATCGACCCCTGGCTGGTGCCCAGCAGGAAGACCGGTCCCACCCCCTGGCGATGGGCCAGCGTGACCATGCGGTCGATCATCTGGGCATAAGCGGGCGCACTGCGCAGGCCGCGCTGGTTGGTGCCGCCGATCGCATCGGGGATCACCACGCCATAGCCCTTCGCCGCCCAGAGCGTGCGGGTGCGCACGGTGAAATTGTCGCCATGCGCGATGCTACCGTCGCGCCCGATCCCGACCTCACCCGATCCGCCGGGCAGCATCACGATCATGCCGTGCGCGCCAGGGGGCACCGACACGAGCGCGCGCTGGGGCTGACCGCCGGATGGGGTCAGGTCGACCACCACGTCATGCGCCGGCTGCGCGGCGATCGCGGTTGCGGCCAGAAGAGTAAGGAGCGTCATCATCATGTCCCTCGAAGCGGTTCCCCCTTATCGACGGTCCTGGCTGAACACGGGCCGAAGATGGACAGGGCGAGCGGTGCCATCCTAAGCTGTACCCGGAAACCGACAAGATACGGGCAGGGGGACAGCGGGCCGCCGTGATCGAGACACTGGCCATATCCGGATACCGCTCGCTGCGGGACCTAGTCGTGCCGCTGGGGCCGCTGACCGTCGTCACGGGGGCCAATGGCAGCGGCAAGTCGAGCCTCTACCGGGCGCTCCGCCTGTTGTCCGATGTCGCGCAGGGGCGGGTGATCGCCTCGCTGGCGAGCGAAGGCGGATTGTCCTCCACCCTATGGGCAGGGCCGGAGAAGTTCAGCCGGGCGATGAAGAGCGGCGATATGCCGGTGCAGGGCACGCGGCGCGACGGACCGGTCAGCCTGAAGCTCGGCTTTTCCTCCGCCGATCATGGCTATGCGATCGACCTGGGCCTGCCGATTCCCGGCAATTCGCGCTTCGACCATGACCCGGAGATCAAGTTGGAGGCGCTGTGGATGGGTCCGGCGATCGGCCGGTCCAACCTGCTTGCCGAGCGGCGGGGCGATTTCGTGCGCTTACGCGACGCCGATAGCGGCAGCTGGCGCGACGGGGCGCGGTCGATCCCGGCGGTCGACTCGATGGTGACTCACTGCGCCGACAGTCGCGACGGCCTGGAACTGCTGCAATTGCGCGAGCGGATGCGCGGGTGGCGCTTCTATGACGATCTGCGTACCGATCGCGACGCGCCCGCCCGCCGGGCGCAGGTGGGGACTTTCACGCCGGTTCTATCGGGCGACGGTGCCGATATCGGCGCGGCGATCCAGACCATCTTCGAGATCGGCGAGCGTGAGGCGCTGGCCGATACCATCGCCGACGCCTTTGACGGCGCGACGCTCCAGGTCGGCGAGCGGTTCGAGGTGGAGATGCGCCAGCACGGCCTGTTGCGGCCGCTGTCCGTGACCGAGCTGTCCGACGGCACGCTGCGCTACATATTGCTTGCCGCGGCGCTCCTCTCCCCGCGCCCGCCCGAGCTGATGATCCTCAACGAGCCGGAGGCAAGCCTGCATCCCGATCTGCTCGGCCCCCTGGCGCGGTTGATCGTCAAGGCCTCGGCGCGGTGCCAGATCATCCTGGTGTCGCACGCCGCTCCGCTGGTCGAAGCGCTCGAGCGGAGCCCGGACGCGCGAAGCCTCCGCCTGCACAAGGAACTGGGCGAGACGCTGGTCGAGGATGTCGAACGCCCGCGCTGGACCTGGCCATCGCGATAGGGCGTCAGCCTAAGTCCTTGGCCCCCTCATGCGCGCTATAGCCCAGCCGCGCATGGCCCTGCACCGGCCCCACCACATCGGCGACGAGGTAGAGCGGCCGCCGCTTCGATTCGATGTAGAGCCGCCCCAGATATTCGCCGATCATGCCCAGCACGAACATCTGCACCGCGCCCAGGATCACGGTGACGAGCATGGTCGAGGTCCAGCCCTGCACCGCCGTGCCGGTCAGCCAGCCGATCGCGATATAGACGATCAACAACAGCGAGGCGGCCGTCAGCGCCAGGCCGATATGGCTGGCCCAGCGCAAGGGCGCGGTCGAAAACCCCGTCACCGCGTCGAAGGCGAGCGCGATCATCTTGCCCAGCGGATAATGGGTCTCGCCCGCATGGCGCTCGGCGCGATCATAGGGGAAGGGGACCTGGCGGAAGCCGACCCAGGCGACCATGCCGCGAATGAAGCGCGCCTGTTCGGGCAAGGACTGCAGGGCGTCAAGCGCGCGGCGGCTCATCAGGCGAAAATCGCCGGTGTCGAGCGGGATCGGCGTGTCGGTCAGCCGGTCGAGCATCCGGTAGAAGACCGCCGCCGTCGCCTTCTTGAACAGCGTCTCGCCCGCGCGCTTGCGCCGCACGGCATAGACCACGTCCGCCCCCTGCGCCGCCATCGTCGCGCGCATGTCGGTGAGGAGTTCGGGCGGATCCTGTAGATCGGCGTCGATGATCAGGATCTGCTCGCCCGCGCACAGGTCGAGACCCGCGGTCAGCGCCAACTGGTGGCCATGATTGCGCGACAGGTTGATCGCGACCAGATGCGGGTCGGCGGCGGCCAGCCGCTGCATCACCGGCCAGCTGTCGTCGCGCGAGCCGTCGTTGATGAAGACGATCTCATAATCCTCGCCCACCGCCGCGCGCGCCGCGCCCGAGATGCGCGCGTGCAGCACGTCCAGGCAGGCGGCTTCGTTATAGCAGGGGACGACGACGGACAGGGCAGGGCGCTTCATGACGCCGCCGGTTTAGCGGCGTCGAAGCCGTCCGTCACCCGTTCACGACCAACTTGACCAAACGACCCGGCACCAGCGCTTGTTCCGGGTCGAGCCCGTTCAGCGTCACGAACCGCTCGCGCCGGTAATCGGGATAGGCCATGCGCGCCGACAGGCTGTCGATCGTGTCGCCGGCCTTGACGGTGACGATGCTGATCTTCTTGCCGCGAATAGCATTGGCCTCGGCGGTGGAAAGTGGCGCGACCGAGGCGAGCAGCGGCTGGAACGGCCCGATGCCCGAGCCCGCAGGCGTGACCAGCGTGAAGGTATAGGTCGCCGAGGGGAAACGATACGCGACTACGGTCGCATCGACCGCACGGTTATTGGCGGCGGCGCGGGTCGTCACCCAGGCATAGGGAATGCCGTTCGCGGTGCCATTCTGGAGTTGGCCCGAGGGCGTGCCGGTGCCGAGCTGGCCGAAACGCTGGGTGATCGCCTGGGACAGGTCGCTGCTCTGGGCCAAGCGCATCTCGGCCTGTCCGCCCTGGCCGACGACGCTCACCGCGTCGCTGCCATTGGCGATGGCATAGCCGCTGGGCGCGGTGAATTTCAGCTTGAGGCCGGGATGGCGGAAGGTCTGGCCGTCGACGATACCCTCCTTGGGATCGTCGCCATAGGGCAGGCCGTCGAGCATCCGCAGGAAGGCGGTGTCCTGCGGCGGGGTGGTCTCCGGGCGGCCGGTCGCTTGCGCCAGCGCGGCGGCGCGGCGGACCCGGTCGGCGCTGTTGGGATGGGTGGAGGCCCAGGTCGGAATGGTGTTGGCGTCCTTGCCGGATGTGCGCGCGGCGAGGTTGCTCGACGCGGCCAGCGAGGTGAGCATGTCGGCCGAGGCATAGGGATCATAGCCGGCGGCGGTCATGTAGCGGATGCCCAGCCCATCGGCCTGATATTCCTGATCGCGGCCATATTTCAGCGTGTAGAGCTGGGCGCCCGTACCGACGAGCTGGGTCGCGATATTGCTGCCGGTCAACAGTCCCGCCCCCGCCGCCAGGATCGATCCGATGATCGAGCGGGTGTTGCGGCTCTGCGAATGGCGGGCGGCGACATGGCCGACTTCGTGGCCCAGCACCGAGGCAAGCTCGGCCTCGGAGTTCATCAGCGCGAGCAACTGGCGGGTGACATAGATATAGCCGCCGGGGATGGCGAAGGCGTTCTCGACCGGCGAGTTGAGCGTGGTGACGGTGAAGTCGCCCTGCGCATTCGACAGGCCCGACTGGACCGCGACCCGCTTGCCGACCCGCTCGACGAACGCCGCCTGCGGGCCGGTATAGCGACCGCCATATTGCTTCACGAGTTCCGGGTTGGCCTGCGCACCCTGCGCCTTGTCGGAGGCGGAGATCGACCGGGCTTGCTGCGCCGCGACGGGGGCCGCGACGAGCGCGAGCATGGCGGCGGCGGTGACGAAACGCATGTTAAGGCTCCCCTGTTTGGGGTCTCCAAAGCGTAGGCGCGTCGGGGGTTCCAGCTTTTTGTTACGCGGGCGTCATCCGGGTGTCAGGAAATCCAATGCCGCATTGTTCCCCGGCGAAGGCCGGGGTCCAGTTTCTTGGCGGCTTAGGAGGCACGAAACGATGCGGGGGAGGCATCCGCCCAGCACCTTCGATCGTGCACCGCAACTGGGCCCCGGCCTTCGCCGGGGAATACAGACGAATTTGTTCGGGCAGAGGCGCGGAGGACGCAGAGGGGTTCGTTCAACCACCTCGGCGACCGTCATCATTCAGCGTCGAAGATGACAGGATACGCGTTCCGCGCGCCGGACATCTCTGCGTCCTCCGCGCCTCTGCCCGAACCTAAACCCGCTCGACCGAACTCACCACATCGGCCGCGCGCAGGGCCGCGATCAGGCGCATCAGGTGTTGCAGATCATGCACCTCGACATCGATCAGGTTCGTGTGGAAGCGCGTGTCGCGCGTATCCAGCCGGACGTTGATGATGTTCGCCTTATGCTGGCCGATGATCGTCGCCAGGATGCCCAGCGCGCCCGGTTCGTTCTTGACCATCACCGAGATACGCGCGGTCGCGCCTTCGCTCTCGTCGCCCCAGGACACGTCGACCCAGTCGGTTTCCTCGTCGGTGCGGTCGGCCAGTTCGGCGAGCACCGGGCACTGGATCGCGTGCACCTCGATCCCCGCATCGGGGCGGCGCAGGCCGACGATGCGGTCGCCCGGCACCGGGTGACAGCATTGCGCCAGGTCATAGGCGACGCCGGGCGTCAGCCCTTTGATCGAGATCGCGCTCGACTGCGGCGGCAGCGCAGCGACATCCGCGCCCGCCGATCCGGGCATCAGCGCCTCCATTACCGCGGCATCCGACACCGTCCGCCTGGCGATCGCGATCATCAGATGCGCCTCGTCGGACATCTTCAGCCGTTGCAGCGCATGGGTCAGCGCGTCGGCGCCGATCTGGGCCGGCAGGCGGCGGACGATATCCTCATAGAGCTTGTGACCCAGCGTCACCTGCTCGGCGCGTTCGGCGTGGCGCAGATGGCGGCGGATCGCGGCCAGCGCCTTGCCGGTGATCGCCAGGTTCAGCCAGTTGGCCTGCGGTGTCTGACCCGCCGAGCGCAATATCTGCACCTGGTCGCCGTTCGAGATGACGGTCGACAGCGGAACGACGCGCCCGTTCAGCTTGGCTCCTACCGCCTGGTCGCCCAGATCGGTGTGCACGGCATAGGCGAAGTCGATCGGCGTGGCCCCTTTCGGCAGCTGGATCAGCTCGCCCTTCGGCGTGAAGGCGAAGATGCGATCCTGGTACATCGCCATCTTGGTATGCTCGATCAGCTCTTCCGGGCTGCCCGCGGTATCGAGAATCTCGACCAGATCGCGAATCCAGCTGACCTGCGCGTCGTGGCGGGTCGCCTGTTTGTAGGTCCAGTGGGCGGCGAGGCCGAAATCCGCCTCGGCATGCATTTCGGGCGTGCGGATCTGGATCTCGATACGCGCATTGTCGGCATGGATGACGGATGTGTGCAGCGATCGGTATCCGTTGCGCTTGGGGGTGGAGATATAGTCCTTGAACCGCCCCGGCACCATCGGCCAGCGGCGGTGGATCAGCCCCAGCGCGCGGTAGCAATCCTCCTCGGTCGGCACGATCGCGCGGAAGGCCATGACGTCGGACAGCTGCTCGAAGCTGATATGCCGCTCGTTCATCTTGCGGAAGATCGAGAAGGCGGACTTTTCGCGCCCGGTCACATCCGCCTCGACCCCGCCGCGCGACATGAGGAGTTTCAGGCCCGAGGCGATCCGCGAAATCCGGTCGCCGCCGCCCTCCTTCATCTGCGCCAGGCGCAGCGAAATCGACTCATACGCCTCGGGCTCGAGCTGCTGGAAGGCGAGCATCTGCATCTCCTTCATGAACTCGTACATGCCGATCCGCTCGGCGAGCGGGGCGTAGATGTCCATCGTCTCCTTCGCGATGCGGCGGCGCTTCTCCGGCTTCGCGATGTGGTGGAGCGTGCGCATATTGTGCAGCCGGTCGGCCAGCTTCACCAGGAGGACGCGGATGTCGTCCGACATGGCGAGCAGGAACTTGCGCAGATTCTCGGCGGCGCGCTCGCTCTCGGTCTGCGCCTCGATCTTGGACAGCTTGGTGACGCCGTCGACCAGCCGCGCGACATTGGGACCGAACAGGCGTTCGATCTCCTCATAGGTCGCGACCGTATCCTCGATCGTGTCGTGCAGGATGGCGGTGGCGATCGTCTCGTCATCCAGATGGATGTCGGTCAGGATGCCGGCCACCTCGATCGGATGGCTGAAATAGGGATCGCCCGAGGCACGCTTCTGGCTGCCATGCGCCTTCATCGAGAAGACATAGGCACGGTTCAGCAGCGCCTCGTCGGCCTGGGGGTCATAGTCGAGCACGCGGTCGACGAGTTCATACTGGCGGAGCACGGGATCAGATTTGCGTAAGGGGGATCGGCATTGCAACATTTTTGATGCGATCAGGGTGATCGAAATGCCGCGAGTGCGCCCTTCTGAAGCCCCTCCCGCAGGCGGGAGGGGTTTGGGGAGGGCAGGGTGTCTCACCGAGCTGGTCGCCTGTGGCTTTCCCTCCCCCATCCCCTCCCGCCTGCGGGAGGGGAGCGGCTAGAGGCGAGCGTTGGGGCGTGGCCTTCGACTTCGCTCAGGCTGAACGGATGTTTGAAAATTGGTCTTCCCCCGCTCCGTTCAGCCTGAGCGAAGTCGAAGGCCAAGGGACTCACTCTCCCATCGCCTCCGCCGCCATCGCCTCCGCCTCGATCAGCAGGTCGTCATCCGCACTCCCCGTCGCGACCCGCTCGCGCCCGATCAGCACCAGCACCGGCACGGCGAGCGGGCTCACCCGCTCCAGATCGACATGCAGCATCGTGCCGCCCGCCCGGTCGAGCAAATTCGCCAGCCGCCCCACATCGGTCATCCGCGCCCGCGCATCGTCCCACGCGGCCTGGAGCAGCAGATGGCCGGGCTCGTATTTGCGCAGGACGTCGTAGATCAGGTCGGTCGAAAAGGTCACCTGCCGCCCGGTCTTGCGCTTGCCGGGATGCTGGCGCTCGACCAGCCCGCCGATCACCGCCACCTCGCGAAAGGCGCGCTTGAGCAGGTGCGATTGCTGCACCCAGTCGACGAACTCGTTTTCGAGAATGTCGGGCGAGAAGAGGCTCGCCGGATCGGTCACCTTCTCCAGCCCATAGCACGCCAGCGCATAGTCGCTGGCGACGAAGCCCAGCGGTTTCAGCCCCTGCGCCTCCATCCGCCGGGTGATCAGCATCCCCAACGACTGATGCGCATTCCACCCCTCGAAGCTATAGGCGACCATGTAGTGCCGCCCCTCGCGCGGGAAGGTCTCCACCAAAAGCTGGCCGGGGCGGGGCAGGACCGAGCGGCGGTCCTGCATCTCCAGCCAGTCATGCACGTCGGGGGGAAAGCGATCCCATGCGCGCCGGTCGGCCAGGAATTCGCGGACCCGGTCGGCGAGACTCGTCGAAAGCGGCATCCGCGCGCCGCCATAGGTCGGGATGCGCGCGGGCCGGGAGGTGGCGCGGACGATCAGGTCCTCGCCGTCGATCGACTCCACCTCCAGGCTGAGCCCGGCGAAGAAGAAGGTGTCGCCCGGCGCGAGGGTGGCGGCGAATCCCTCCTCCACGCGGCCCAGTTGGCGGCCGTTGCGGAAACGGACCTTCAGCATCGTCGCCTCGACGATGATCCCGGCGTTCAGCCGGTGCTGCGTGACGAACTGCGGATGGGTGACGCGCCACGTCCCGTCCGGCTGCTGGACCAGCCGCTTGAAGCGATCATAGGCCTTCAGCGCATAGCCGCCATCCGCGATGAAGCGCAGCACCCGGTCGAAGGTCGCGTCGTCCAGCGCCGAATAGGGCATGGCCGAGCGGATTTCATCGAGCAGCGCACCCTGCTCGAACGGCGCGGCGCAGGCGCACGCCATGACATGCTGCGCCAGTACGTCGAGCGCGCCGGGACGGAAGAGGTCGGGGTCCAGCTCGCCCGCCTCCACCGCGTCGAGTGCGGCGCGCGCCTCCAGATATTCGAAGCGGTTGCCGGGGACGAGAATCGCGCGGCTCGATTCGTCCAGCCGGTGATTGGCGCGGCCGATCCGCTGGAGCAGCCGCGACGAGCCCTTGGGCGCGCCCATCTGGATCACGCAATCGACATCGCCCCAGTCGACGCCGAGGTCGAGGCTGGCGGTCGCGACCAGCGCCCGGAGCTGCCCGTCCGCCATCGCGCCTTCCACCTTCTGCCGCGCTTCCAACGAGAGCGAGCCGTGATGGACACCGATCGGCAGGCTCTTGTCGTTCGCCTTCCATAAATCCTGGAAGATGAGTTCGGCGAGGCTGCGCGTATTGCAGAAGACGATGGTGGTCCGGTTCGCCTCGATCACTCGCATCACCTGCGCGGCGGCGTAGCGGCCCGAATGGCCGGCCCAGGGGATGCGGTCCTCGGGCAACAGGATCGTTATGTCCGGCGGCGCGCCGGGCTCGCCGGTGACGAGGCCGACTGCATCGATGTCGCCATCGGGCGCCAGCCAGGCGCGATAACCGTCCGGGTCCGCCACCGTCGCCGACAGCGCGACGCGGCGTAAGCCGGGTGAAAGGCGCTGCAACCGCGCCATGCACAGGGACAGCAGGTCGCCGCGCTTGCCGGTGGCGAAGGCATGGACCTCGTCCACCACGATGGTCTTGAGGCCCGCGAACATCGTCGCCGCATCGGGGTAGCTGAGGAGCAGCGACAGCGATTCTGGGGTGGTCAGCAATATCTGCGGCGGCTTCACCCGCTGCCGCGCCTTCTTGTCCGACGAGGTGTCGCCGGTGCGCGTCTCGACCCGGATGTCGAGGCCCATCTCCTCGATCGGGGTCACGAGGTTGCGACGAATGTCGACCGCCAGTGCCTTCAGCGGCGAGACGTAGAGGGTGTGCAGCCCTTCGGTCGGCTGCTCGATCAACTCGGTCAGGGTCGGCAGAAACCCCGCCAGCGTCTTGCCCGCACCCGTCGTCGCGACCAGCAGCGCGTGGCGCCCGGCGCGCGCTTCCTCCAGCATGGCCAGCTGGTGCGAGCGCGGGTGCCAGCCCTTGGCGGCGAACCAGTCGGTCAGGGCGGGCGGAAGGGAACCGGGAGGCATATCCAGGGATATAGGTAGCATGGCCAAGCTCGGCGACTGGATACAGCCCCATAAACACGGGATTTACGTGGCCCCCGCCGATGTGTGGGTCGATCCGTCCGAGCCGGAGGCCAAGGCGCTGGTGACGCACGGCCATGCCGATCATGCGCGCGGCGGCCATGGCACGGTCTGGGCGACGCCCGAGACGCTGGCGATCATGGCGGCGCGCTATGGCCCGCAAAACGGCGTCGCGGTCGCCTATGGCGAGACGATGCGGCTGGGCGAGGTGGAGGTAGGCTTCGTGCCCGCGGGCCATGTGCTGGGATCGGCGCAGATCGTGCTCGACTATCGGGGCGAGCGGGTGGTGGTGTCGGGCGATTACAAACGCCGCGCCGACCCGACCTGTACGCCGTTCGAGCCGGTGCCGTGCGACGTGTTCGTCACCGAGGCGACTTTCGCGCTGCCGGTCTTTCGCCACCCGGAAACGGGGGACGAGATCGACAAGCTGATCGCGCGGCTCCACGCCAATCCGACGCGCTGCGTGCTGGTCGGTGCCTATGCGCTGGGCAAGGCGCAGCGGGTGATCGCGGAATTGCGGGTGCGCGGGCATGAGGCGCCCATCTATCTCCACGGCGCACTGGCGCGGTTATGTGCGCTCTATCAGGAATGGGGCGTCGATCTGGGCGAGCTTCGCATGGTGGCCGATACGCCCAAGGCCGAGATGGCGGGGCATGTCGTCATGTGCCCGCCCGGCGCGCTCAACGATCGCTGGTCGCGGCGGCTGCCCGACCCGATCACCGCCATGGCCAGCGGCTGGATGCGGGTGCGCCAGCGTGCGCGGCAGAAGAATGTCGAACTGCCGCTGATCCTGTCCGACCATGCCGATTGGGACGAGCTGACCCAGACCCTGACCGAGATCGCCCCGCGTGAGGTGTGGGTGACGCATGGGCGCGAGGAGGCGCTGGTCCATTGGTGCGAGACGCGGCAGATGAAGGCGCGGGCCCTGGCGCTGGTGGGGTTTGAGGATGAGGATGATTGATAGGGCGGGGCGTGGGCTTCGACTTCGCTCAGCCTGAACGGAGATTTGTCCCTTAACCCCGTTCAGGCTGAGCGAAGTCGAAGCCCAAGGGAATCACGCCAAGGCCAAAGGCCGAACCGGTTCCGCCACCACCGATCCCGGCACCACGAACACGCCCTTCTTGGCCAGTCGCTCCCCCGGTCGGACCTTCGCCGTCTCCATCGCCAGCCACGGCGCCAGCAGCAGCCCCAGCGTTACCGGCGACAGCCAAGCCCCCAGCATCGGGTTCAGGAACGACACGCCGAGCAGCGCGACCCCGATCGCCAGATGCCAATAATAACGCGGCATCGCATCCGCCGCCGCCAGCCCGTCGCGCACCCGGCTCTGCGGGCTCCAGCCCGACGGCTTGCCGCGCACGATGTTGATCAGGTCGATCGTCTGGGTCAGCGCGATCACCGGCGCGGTCAGGATCGACAGCGGCACGTCCAGCGCCACCGAGGCCAGGATGCCACGCACCCCGCCATAGCTCGCCCGCCGGTCGCGATCGGCCATCGCCCAGATCATGCTGAGCAGCTTCGGCCCGAACAACAGGACCAGCGTCACCCCCAGCACCTGCGCCGAGGTCACGGCGTGCACCGTGCGATCGTCGTCGGACAGGCTCTGCGCGATGGATGTCACGATCAGCACCAGCCAGGCGGGCGACATCAGATAGGCCGAGGCGCCGATCAGCAACTGCAACCGGCTGATCCCATGAAAGCCGCTCGCCACCAGAAGCTTCAGATGCTGGATATTGCCCTGCGCCCAGCGTCGGTCGCGCACCGCCTGGTCGATCAGGGTCGGCGGAAACTCCTCGAAACTGTCCTCGACCATCAGCATGTGCAGCCGCCAGCCGCGCCGCCGCAGCAGTGCCGCCTCGACCATGTCGTGGCTCATGATCGTACCCCCGAAGGGCGGCCGGCCGGGAAGGTCGGGCAGGCCGCAGCTTTCCGCAAAGGCCTGGATACGGATCAGCGCGTTATGGCCCCAGAAGGTTGATTCGGACCCCGACCACCAGACCAGCCCCGCCGTCGATACCGGCCCATAGAAGCGGCTGGCGAACTGCATCCAGCGCTGGAAGAAGGTCGTCGCGCCGATGATCATCGGTACGGTTTGAAGGAGTGCGATCGAGGGGCGCTGCTCCATGATCTGCGCCATGCCGACGATCGTATTGCCGCCCATCAGGCTGTCGGCGTCGAGCATCAGCATGAAGTCATAGGCACCGCCCTGGTTGCGCACCCAGTCGGCGACATTGCCGGGCTTGCGCCCGACATTCTCGGTCCGGCGGCGATAATAGAGCGGCACCTTCAGCCAGGGGGCGAGCCGCGCCCAGGCGGCGCGCTCCTCGACCTCGGCCGCCTCGCCCGAATCGGAGAGCACGAAAAAGGCGAAGCGATCGGCGGCCCCGGCACGGTCGATCATCGTCGCCATCCGCGCGATCCGGTCGAAGACCGCCTCGACATCCTCGTTATGCACCGGCACCAGCACCGCCGTCCGGGCAGAGGGCGGGGCGCTGCCCTTGGGCGCGGGGGTGATGCCGGGATGCGCGCCCGAAATCAGTAGGATGAAGCCGATCGCCGCCGTCACGAAGCCGAACGAGATCCAGGCGAACAGCGGAAAGAACAGCAGCAGCAACAGCGCGTCGAGCAGGCTCAACCCGTCGCTGAGCAACGCTTCCTTGACCGAAGCGGAGGCGGCGGTCGCCAGCAACCCGGTCAGCAGGATCAGCAGCAGCCGGCGCGTCAGGATGTCGTCGGGCGACAGGTTGACGCCGGGCCGGGGATCGGGCGCGGTGTGCGGCGGGGGCGGACCATCGAACCGCTGGACCGGCATGTCCAGCGGCGCGGGCGGCGGCATGATGGCGCGGGTGTCGGTCACGGTAAGAAAACCGGCATCAGCACCGTCTCGGTCAGCGCCTTGGAACCTCGCTTCAGGAACAGGCGGACATCGGCTGGGCCGGGTGCCTCGGGGGCGATGTCGGCGGTGACGCGCCAGCGATTCTGCTGGCCGACCACCGGATAGGCCGCCTGGGCCAGCAGCTTGCCGCGCGCCACGCCGATCTCGGCGGTGACGCCGCTCTGCCGGTCGAGCCCCGCCAGCGCCGGGCCGACAAAGTCGACCACCAGCTTGCGCGCGCCGGGTGTCGGCTCGGCACCGGGGCGTCCGGCGGCGCCGGTCCAGCTGTCGACCGCATGGGCAACGGCGGGCACGACGGTCGGGTCGGTCGACCCCCAGCTCAGCCGATAGTCGAACTGCCGCTTCTGCCCCGCCTTGGGCGCGTCGGCGGGGTTCCAGAAGGCGACGATATTGTCGACCGTCTCCGATGCGGTCGGGAAAGCATAGAGCATCACCTGCCCCCGGCCCCAATCGCCCTGAGGCTGCACCCACAGGTTCGCGCGCCGGTCGTAAAAGGCGCCGTCGTCCTGATAATGGTCGAAATCCCGGTCGCGCTGGAGCAGGCCGAAGCCGCGCGGATTGGTGTCGGCGAAGCTGTCGAGCGTGGGGCGCGGCGGATTGACCAGCGGTCGCCACAGCCGCTCGCCCGCGCCGGTCAGCAGCGCCAGGCCATCCGAATCATGGATCTCGGGCCGCCAGTCGCTGCCCGCCGCCCGGTTGCCCTCGCCATACCAGAACATGCTGGTCGCGGGCGCGATGCCCAGCCGCTCGACATCGCGGCGGAAGAACAGGACGGCCGAGACGCGTTGCTCGACCCCGCCCGCGCCCTTCACCGACTCGATGCGATAGGCACCGGTGACGCTGGGCCCGTCGAGCAGCGCATGGACGGTATAGGCTTGCGCGCCGGTCCGCTCGATCCAGAAATCGGTGAAGGCAGGAAATTCCTCGCGCCCATCGATGCCGGTGTCGATCGCGATACCGCGTGCCGACAGGCCGTACTGGTCCTGCGCGCCGGCGGTGCGGAAATAGGAGGCGCCCTGAAAGGCGAGCCAGTCGCTCTTGCCGTCCGCCGTCATCGCGCGGAAACCGGCGATGCCCAGCGGCGGCGCATGGCCCGCCTCGGCGGTGAACAGGCTGGTCGCGAAGGGAAGGTCGCGTGCCTGGCCGTTTTCGACGATGTGGATGCCGACCGGATTGGGGGCATAGCGGCCCAGCGGGAACAGGCGGATGCCGCCGAGCAGCGTCTTGTCGTCGCGGTAGCGGATGGTGCCCACCGCATCGTAATCGATCGCGGCGGCCGCCGCGACCTTGGCCTGGGCGCGGTAGGGCTGGCGGGCGAGCGCCTCGGCCCGGGTTTGCAGGGCCGCCCAGGAAAAGGGCCTGGCCGCGCCTAGCATCACGCCATTCGGCATGGCTTGCGCGGCGGCGCGCAGGGCGACGGTCGGGGCAAGGCCCAAGGCGGCAAAGGCCGCGACGAGTTCTCGACGATTGGCCTGTATCATCGGCTGCGGCATCTCCCATGGCGAACCGGACAGGCGCTGCGCGCCCGGCATGACTGTTGCAACGCAACATGCGGCGATCGGTTGCCGGGGCGCTTTCAAATGCCGAAACGGGGCGGGGCGTTCGGGATCGCCACTTATTCCCTCGCCCCTCGCAAAGGGGAGAGGGTTGCGCAGACTTAGGCTTTGCGAAAGCAAAGGCTTAGTCGGAGCTGGGTGAGGGGCGTGCGCTCGCATGTGCGAGCGCGCGAGCCGATGGCTCGCTCAACCCCTCACCCAAGCTGCGCTAGCCAGCAAAGCTGGCAAGCTTCGCTAACCCTCTCCCCTATCCAGGGGAGAGGGAAAGCAGGGGCTACCTCAAGCCTCGGCCAGCAATTTCCCCGCCTCGGCACCGGCCCAGTCGAACCCGCCGGTCACGCGCCAGATCTCCTTGCCGTCCGCACCGTAAAGGATCGTGGTCGGCAGGTTCGCCTTGTAATGGACGCTCAGGGTCAGCTTGGGGTCGAGATAGATGGGCAGTGCGCCCAGCGTCTTGCCCGCGAGGAAGGGCTTCACCTTCGTCGCATCGTCCTGCGCCACCGCGATCACCGCGATCTTGCCCTTCAACCGATCCGCCGTCGCGGCAAGCGTCGGCATCTCGGCGATGCACGGCCCGCACCAGGTGGCCCAGAGATTGACCAGCACCGGCTTGCCCCGGAAATCGGCGAGGCTGGCGGGCTTGCCGTCCAGCGTGGTGAAGCCCAGCGTCGGGGCGGCCTCGCCCTTGTGGCTGCGGTCGACGGCACCGGCCGGCTTGGGGGCTTCGGTCGCGGGGGTGGTGGCCTCGCCGCTGGTCACTTCGCCGCTTGAAACTTCCCCGCTGGTGGTGTTGGCGGCTTGCTCCGGGGCGGGGCTTTGCTTATCGCACCCGGCGACCATCAGCCCCAGGAGACAGGCGATCACGGTACGCGACGACATGGGCGGCTCCAACGCAATGTGGGGCGGGCGCTTCGCAGAAGGTCCCGCCGCGGTGATGCGCGAGATAAACGCGTCCATCCCCTTCGACAAGCGACTGTGGAAACAGGACATCGCCGGATCGAAAGCGCATGTCGCCATGCTGGGCAAACAGGGCATCGTCTCGGCCGAGGACGCCGCGACGATTTCCGCCGGGCTGGACAAGGTGGCCGAGGATTATGCCGCGAACGGCGTGGCCGAGGACCTGACCCTCGAAGACATCCATATGCAGACCGAGGCGAAGCTGGCCGCACTGATCGGCCCGGTCGCGGGACGTCTGCACACCGCACGGTCGCGCAACGACCAGGTGGCGACCGATTTCCGCCTGTGGGTGCGCGACGCGATCGACGAGACGCTGACTGCATTGGGTGCCCTGCGCGAGGCGTTGCTGACCCGCGCCGAGGATCATGCCGACAGCGTGATGCCCGGCTTCACCCATCTTCAGTCCGCGCAGCCGGTGACTTTGGGCCATCACCTGATGGCCTATCACGAGATGATCGTGCGCGACGCCAGCCGCTTTGCCGATGCGCGGGCGCGGATGAACCAGTGTCCGCTGGGCTCGGCGGCGCTGGCGGGGACGGGCTTCCCGGTCGACCGCCACATGACGGCCGAGGCGCTGGGCTTCGACGCGCCGACGCGCAACTCGCTCGATGCGGTCAGCGACCGGGACTTCGCGATCGACTATCTGCAGGCGGCGACCAACTGCTCGCTGCATCTGTCGCGGCTGGCGGAAGAGTTCGTGCTCTGGGCGTCGCAGCCCTTCGGCTTCGTGGCGCTGTCCGACCAGTGGTCGACCGGCAGCTCGATCATGCCGCAGAAGCGCAACCCGGACGCGGCCGAGCTGGTGCGCGGCCATGCCGGGCGGATCATGGGCTGCATGACCAGCCTGATGGTCACGATGAAGGGCCTGCCGCTCGCCTATTCCAAGGACATGCAGGACGACAAGCCGCCGGTGTTCGAGGCGCACGACCTGCTGGCGCTGTCGATCGCGGCGATGACCGGCATGGTTGAGAGTGCGACTTTCCGGACGGAGCGGATGCGCGCGGTCGCGGAGGCAGGCTTCTCGACCGCGACCGATCTGGCCGACTGGCTGGTGCGCGTCGGCGGCGTCCCCTTCCGCGAGGCGCACCACATTACCGGGCGCGCGGTGAAACTGGCCGAGGAGAAGGGCGTGATGCTGCACCAGCTGTCCATCGACGACCTGACCGGCATCGACGCGCGGATCAACGACAGCATCTATGATGTCCTGTCGGTCGATGCCTCGGTCGCCAGCCGGATCAGCTTCGGCGGCACCGCGCCCGCCAATGTCCGCGCCGCCATCGCGACCGCGCGGGGCTTGCGGGCATGAAGCCCGCCATCGCCCTGCTGGTCGCACTGGCGCTGACCGGTTGCGGTGCCGCCAACCGGCTGCAACCGGCCAAGGGCGAGAGCCTGCCCGTGGCACCGCGCGGCGCGACCGCCACTCCGACGCCGCAGCAATTGCTGACGGCCACCCCCCAACAACGCCCGCAGCGCTCCGACGAACTGATGACCCAGTCGCAGGACCGGCGCTCGGACGAATTTGATTTGCCCCCCCGCTGATGGACCATTTTCATTTCTCGAACGGCGAACTCCATGTGGAGGATGTGCCCGTATCCCGGATCGCGGCGGAGGTCGGTACGCCGGTCTATATCTATTCCGCCTCGACCTTCCGTCGTCATGCGCAGGTGTTCCGCGAAGGGCTGAGCGCCCTGCCGCGCGTCCACCTGGCCTATGCGATCAAGGCGAACCCGAACATCGCCGTGCTGCGCGTGCTGGCGGACGAGGGATATGGCGCGGACGTCGTATCGGTCGGCGAGATGCGCCGTGCGCTGGCGGCGGGCATGAAGGCGGAGGACATCGTCTTCTCCGGCGTCGGCAAGACGCGCGCCGAACTGATCGCCGCACTGGAGGCCGGGATCGGCCAGTTCAACCTGGAGCTGGAGGAAGAGGGCGCGGTCCTTGCCGAGCTGGCGCATGAGCGTGGCCTCGTCGCGCCTGCCACGTTGCGGGTGAACCCGGACGTGGATGCGGGCACCCACGCCAAGATCTCCACGGGCCGCAAGGAGAACAAGTTCGGCGTGCCGATCGACCAGGCGCTCGGCATGTTCGACCGTCTGGCGGGCCTGCCCGGCATCGACCTGAAGGGTGTCGCCTGCCACATCGGCAGCCAGCTGGGCGACCTTGCCCCGCTGGAGGCCGCGTATAAGCGCGTCGGCGAGCTGGTCGCCGAGCTGCGCGGGGCGGGGCACCGTATCACCCGCGTCGACCTGGGCGGTGGCCTGGGCGTGCCGTACAAGCCGGGCGACGTGATGCCCGCCCCCGCCGCTTATGGCGAGATGGTGGCGCGCGTGACCAAGGACTGGGATGTCGAGCTGATGTTCGAGCCCGGCCGGGTGATCGCGGGCAATTCCGGGATCCTGGCGACCGAAGTCGTCTGGGTGAAGCCCGGCGTCGCCAATCCCTACGTCATCGTCGATGCGGCGATGAACGACCTGATGCGGCCCGCGCTGTATGACGCCTATCACGATTTCGTCGCGGTGAAGCCGACCGGCGAGCGGATGATGGCGAATATCGCAGGTCCCGTGTGCGAGACCGGCGACACCTTTGCGATGAACCGCGAGATCGACGCGGTGCAGTCGGGCGACCTGGCGGTGTTCCGCACGGCGGGCGCATATGGTGCGACCATGGCGTCGACCTATAACAGCCGCCCGCTGGTGCCCGAGGTGATGGTCGAGGGCGACCGCTTCGCCATCGTCGCCGACCGCATCGCCGCCGAGACGATCATCGCCGCCGAGCGCGTGCCGGAGTGGCTGAAGAAGTGAACCTGACGGCCCCATTCCTCCCCATCGGCGATGGGGAGGGGGACCGCGTCCGCAGGGCGTGGTGGAGGGGCAGGGGACATTTGCCCCTCCGCCACCGCTTCGCGGCGGTCCCCCTCCCCAAGCATAGGTTGGGGAGGATTTGGTGAGCCTCGCCAGCCTGCCCTTGTTCGTCCGGCTGGGCGGTCGCCCGGTGATCCTGCTGGGCGAGGGCGAACCCGCCGATGCCAAGCGCCGTCTGCTCGATCGGGCGGGAGCGCATGTCGTGGGCGAGGAGGCGGAGGCCGCGCTCGCCATCGTCGCGATCGAGGAGGAGGAAGAGGCGCAAGCCGCCATCGCCCGGCTGAAGGCGCGCGGGATATTGGTCAACGCGGTCGACCGTCCGGCGGCCTGCGATTTCACCCTGCCCGCCATCGTCGAGCGCGGGCCGGTGATCGTCGCGATCGGCACCGGCGGCGTGTCGGCGGGGCTGGCGGCGGCGCTGCGCCAGCGGCTGGAGACGTTGCTCCCCGCCGGACTGGGCGCGCTGGCCGAGGGGCTGTACGCCGCCCGCGCCGCCCTGCGCGCGCGCTTCCCCGACGGGGCGGAGCGGCGGCGGGCGATCGGAGCGGCGCTGTCGCCCGGCGGTGCGCTCGATCCGCTGGTGAAGGACAGCGATGTCGCGGACTGGCTGGCCAGTGCCGAGCGTCCGGCGGCCAATGTCGCGGCCTTTGTCCTTGCCTCGCCCGATCCCGACGACCTGACCCTGCGCCAGGCACGCGCGCTGGCGGCGGCGGACCGGGTCTATCACCGCGCCGACGTGCCGCCCGCAATCCTGGACCGCGCGCGCGCCGATGCGGTGCGAATCGAAAGCGAGGCGCTGCCCATGGAACCGGGCGAGGGGCAAATCGTCGACCTGACCATGGACGCGCGCGCATGACCGGTTTCGCCTATCGCATCGAGGGCGGCGAGGCACAGGCTATCCCGATCCGCGAGGCGGTCGAGGCCAAGGCGCGGCTGGTCTGGGTGCATCTGGAGACCAATGACGCGGTCGCGCAACGCTGGCTGCGCGACGCGGCGCATCTGGCCGACTATGTCATCGACTCGCTGACCGCGACCGAAACGCGGCCGCGCTGCGAAGCGGTGGGCGAGGGGGCGTTCCTCAACCTGCGCGGGCGGAGCAGCGAGCCGCTCGACGGATCGGACATGCTCGCCTCGGTCCGTATCTGGGCGGTGAAGGGCAAGGTCTATTCGGTCACGCGCCGCCCGCTCCTCGCAGTGGATACGGTGCGGCAGGAGGTGGAGAAGGGCATCGTCACCGATCCGGGCGACCTGATCACCGCCTTCGCCACCGCGATCACCAGCGACATGGACCCCGATGTCGCCAATCTGGGCGACGAGCTGGACGGGTGCGAGGAGCAGCTGGACGAACACCGCGTGTTCCAGCTGCGCCGCACGGTCAGCCGGGTGCGCGTCGCCGCGATCGGCTATCGCCGCTTCCTCAATCCGCAGCGGGCGGCGCTGGAGAAGCTGGCGGCGTTGCCCGGCGACTGGCTGGCCGATGACGACCGGCTGCATTTGTCCGCCGCCGCCGATCGCGCCGCGCGCATGGCCGAGGAACTGGAGTCGATCCGCGAACGCTCCGCGCTGATCCACGAGACGCTCAGCGACATGCGCGCCGAGCAGATCGACAATCGCGCGCTCGTGATCTCGATCGTGGCGATGGTGTTCCTGCCGCTGACCTTCATCACCGGCCTCTACGGGATGAACGTCAAGACCCTGCCCTATGCCGAGGAACCCTGGGCCTTCGACGCGATCCTGGGCGCCTGCGCGCTGATCGCGGCGGGGATCGTGGTCTATTTCGTGCAGAAACACTGGTTCCGGCGGTAACGCGAAACCAAGGCTATGCGCCGTGCGAACGGTGCGTGGGGAAAGGGCGTGCCCCTTACTTCCCCTTCTTGTTCATCTGCCGCACCGTTTCCCAGGCCTCGGCGATGTCGGCGATGTTGGTCGCCACGTCGCGGAACACCTGCGGGTTCTTGTCGAGCGATCCGTCGACGATCTGGCGCCGTGCACCGGCATAGAGCCGGGCGAAGGTGATCGAGATATCGCCGCCATTCTCGAAGTCGAGCCCCGCCTCCAGCGCGAACAGGATTGCGGTGGCGCGCGTCACCCGCTCGCTCTTGCGCGCCAGCTGGCCATGTTCGGTCGCCCAGGCCGCCGAGCGCAGCGCGGAGATCAGTTCCTCGTACAGCAACTGCACGAGTTCGGGGCCGTCCGCCATGGCGGTCCGGCCGACGACGTCGATCTGGCGATAGGTGGCCGCGGGATCCGCGAGCAGTCCGGTTGCATAGGCCATGTCAGTTGCTGCTCTTCGTCCACATATTGACCTGCTGCGTCAGGAAGGCCTGGACCGACTTGTAGTTGGAGACACGGGCGTTCATCGCGGCGAACTGTGCCGTCATCCGGTCCTGCGTCGCGCTCTGGTCGTCCGCCAGGTCGGCCTGGGCGGTCGTGTTCGCGCTCTGGTCCTGGGCCAGCTGCTTCGCCGACGCGCCCAGGCCGGAAAAGGTGCTGGTCGCGTTCATCTGGATGGTGTTCATCTGTGCCGACAGGCCGATGATATTGTCGCCGCTGGCCTGGAACATCTGTTCGACCGCGTCGGGATATTGCGCCATCACCTGCGACAATCGCGTCGTATCGACGGTCAGCGTGCCGTCCTTGTTGGTGCCGACGCCCAAATCCGCCAGCGTCTTCGGCCCGGGCGCCGAATCGTCGCCCGGTACGATCTTCGACGTGGTCAGCCGCCCCAGCGACTGGGCCAGCGAGCGCGCCGACAAATTGCTCCGCAAGTCGCCCGACTTGGGATCGAGTGCCTTGTTCAGCTCGGTGATCTTGTCGTTGAACGTCGTGACGAAGTCCGACACGATCTGCGACAGCGCGGCGGTGGGGCGCGTACCGGTCAGCGAGACGGGCGCGGTCGAAACCGCGTTCAGCGTCATCACGACGCCGGGCACCAGGTCGCTGAAGCTGTTGCTGGCGCGCTGGATCGACACGCCGTCGACGGTCATCTGGGCGTTGCCGGCGGTCGACACGCTGTTGGTGACGGTGGCGCCGTTGCCGACCGCGAAGTTGGACAGTCCCGCCTGCGCGCCTTCGGTCGCGCTGATCGTGAAGCTGTTGGCCGTGCCGGTCGGGCCGGTGAACGACAGATAGGCCTTGCCGTCGACATCGGAGATCACCGAGGCGGTGACGCCGGTCTTGGCCGCGTTGATCTGCGCGGCGACCTGGTCGATCGTCGGGTTGCTGCCGTCGGCGAAGGTGATGTCGACGGCGGCGTTCGAGCCGACCTTGATGCTCAGCTTGCCGCTGCCCATCGAGGCGGTACGGTCATAGCTGGCCTTCGTCACATTGGTCTGCGCCGTCGCCAGCGCCGACACGGTGATCGACTTGGACAGGCCCGCCAGCTTCGCGCCCGCCTGGGTCGACACGCTCAGCACCGCGCTGTTGCTGCTGGTCGCCTGGGTCGCCAGCGAGCCGTCCCTCGTCCGCGTGGCGAGCGAGCTGGCGAAGTCGGTGATCGAGCTCATGACCGTGGAGGTCGCCGAGATTTGCGCGGTCAGCGTGTCGCCCTTGGCCTTCAGCGCCGCGACGCGTGCGGCGAACTGCGCCTGGACCAGCGAGGGGACCAGCGACGACAGGTCGATGCCCGAGCCCGTCTGCAGCGAGGTGAAAAGCGATTGTGCGGCGCTCTTGGCGGCATCCGTCGCCGACGGCGTCGTGCTCGACGTCGAACTGCTGGACGTCGATGACGTCGATGAAGTCGAGGAAATGGTCGTCATCGACAGGGCTCCGACACGGGTACACCATCGTTAACGGCACCGGACCGCCAGGATTTAGCGCGATGCGGTAAGCTGAGCGCAAAACACATCATGGCTGGGGCGCGCCATTCTCGTCGAAGCGGGCGCCGACCGGCACGTCGACCGGCGGCTGCGCCGTGCCGCCCGCGCCGGCATTGAGGCCGAAGACGAAGGCGAGCACGACCGCGATCGCCTGGTACAGGTCGGGGCGCACTTCCTGCCCCTCGCGGCTGGTATAATAGACGGCGCGGGCGAGCTGCGGATATTCCAGCACCGGGGTGGCCAACTCGGTCGCCATCTCGCGAATGGCCAGCGCGGTCGCGCCGCGGCCCTTGGCGACGACCACCGGCACCTCGTCCTGGCCGCGTTCGTAGCGCAGGGCGACCGCGAAATGGGTCGGGTTGGTCAGGATGACATGCGCCTGCTGCACCGCCGCGCGCACCGCGCGCCGCGACATTTCGCGCTGCTTGCCACGGATATGCGCCTTGGCCTCGGGATTGCCCTCGCTTTCCTTATGCTCGTCCTTGATCTCCTGCTTGGTCATTTTCAGCTTGGAGAAGAGCTGGAAGATCTGGATCGGCACGTCGAAGCCCGCGATCAGGACCAGGCCGAACCCCATGACCAGCAGGATGGTGATGAAGGTATCGCCCATCGACCCGATCGCGCCGTTCAGGTCGCTTTGCGCCAGCCCCAGCGTGGCACGGGTCGAACGCCACAGCATATAGGCGCCCATCGCACCCAGCAGCACGACCTTCAGCAGCGACTTGCCCAGCTCGGTCCAGCCCTGGGTGCCGAAAATGCGCTTCAGGCCGGAGGCGGGGTTCAGCTTGGACGGCTTGGGCGCCAGCGCCTTGGGATTGAATTGCAGCGAGCCCAGCCCCGCCTGCGACGCGATGGTCGCGACGATCGTCACCGCGAAGAGCGAGGCGAGCGAGGGCAGGATCTTCCACCCCGCCTCGAGCAGCGGGCGAAAGGGTTCGAAATCCTCGACATCGGCGCGGCCGAACTGGAAGCTCGTCGCCATCACCGCCTTGCACGCGCCCAATAGTGTCGGGCCTGCGAACATCAGCCAGGCGATACCCGCCATCATGACCAGCGCCGCCGCCAGGTCCTTGCTGCGCAGGATCTGCCCATCCTCGCGCGCCTTTTGGCGGCGCTTCTGGGTTGGGGCTTCTGTCTTTTCGCCGCCCTCCGACATCAGCCGAGCACCAGGGTTTCGGTGGCGGCCAGGCCTTCGCGGATGATGACCAGCATATAGTCGCCCATGGCGGGGAAGGCGATCGCGATGGCGATGACGCCGATGGTCAGCGAGGCGGGCAGGCCGACCGAGAAGAGGTTGAGCGACGGCGCGGCGCGGCTCATCATCCCCATGACGATGTTGAGGCAGAGCAGCAGGAAGCCGACCGGCAGGGCGAGCAGCAGCCCGGCGAGGAACGCGTAGGAGCCGAACAGCGCGATGGCGCGTAGCTGGGCAGGACCCATCCAGGCATGGCCGGGCGGCAGCGCCTCATAGCTTTTGACGATCGTCTCGACCAGCACGAGATGCCCGTCGACCGACAGGAACAACAGGGTCAGCATCACCGTGAAGAACTGGCCCAGCGCTTGGGTCGAACGACCGTTCAGCGGGTCCATGGTGGCCGCGAAGTTGATCCCCATCGACCCGCCGATCAGCTCGCTGGCGACCAGCGGCGCGGTAAAGGCGACCTGCAGGATCAGGCCGAGCGCCAGGCCGACAAGCGCCTCGGCGACGACCGACATGATGGTGGGCACCGCGAAGATCACGGGCGGCGGCACGACCGGATGGACCGAGTTCACCAGAAAGGCGATCGCGCCCGCCAGGCTGATCCGCACGGGCAGGGGAATCGACACCGCGCCGAACACGGGCGCGGTGATGAACGCCGCGCCGATCCGGACCATGATGAACAGGATCGCCCAGGCCTGCGGCTCGATCGAGAGGCCGAAGCCGAGCATCCTATTTAACGAGATCCGGGATGCGCTCGAACATGCTGACGGTGAAGTCGCTGAGCAGGCCGACGATCAGGCTGCCGAAGATCAGGATCGACAGGGCGACGACGATCAGCTTGGGGACGAAGGACAGGGTCTGTTCGTTGATCGAGGTCGCGGCCTGCACCATGCCGATCACCAGGCCGGAGACCAGCACCGGCAACAGGATGGGGGCTGCGGCAAGCGCCAGCACCCACATGGTCTGGTTGGCCAGCGTCAGGAAATAATCGGCGTCCATGATGCGGTCTTCGTCCCGTGTGGGTGAGGGATTCCCGTAGCCTTCGACGTCGCTCAGGCTGAACGGACTTATGGGGCGAGAATGGTTAACGAAGGCCTTCCGTCGGGCCGTTCAGGCGGACTGTAGGTTTGCGTGATGGACGTCTTTCCCCATCAGCCGTTCAGGCTGAGCGACGTCGAAGCCCACGCCCCCCTATGTCGCGAAACTATTGGCCAGGCTGCCCATGGTCAGCGCCCAGCCGTCGACCAGGACGAAGAGCAGCAGCTTGAAGGGGAGCGAGATGATCGAGGGCGACAGCATCATCATGCCCAGCGCCATCAGTACGGTGGCGACAACCAGGTCTATGACGATGAAGGGCAGGAAGATCAGGAAGCCGATCTGGAACGCGGTCTTCAGCTCCGAGGTGACGAACGCGGGCAGCAGCACCGAATAGGGAATGTCGTTGGGGTTGGCATAGGGACCCGACTTCGCCATTTCGGCGAACATCGTCACGTCCTTGATCCGGGTCTGCTTGGCCATGAAGGCGTGGAGCGGCGCCCCTGCGGCCTTGATCATCTCGGTGCCGGGCAATTTGCCCTCGGCATAGGGCTGGATGGCCTGGGTGTTCATCTGGCTGATCGTGGGCGCCATGATGAATAGCGACAGAAAGACCGACAGGCCGATCAGCACCTGGTTGGGCGGCGTCTGTTGCAGGCCCAGCGCCTGGCGCAGGATGGCGAGCACGATGACGATCCGGGTAAAGCTGGTCATCATCAGGATGATGCCCGGCAGGATCGTCAGCAGACCCATGATGATCAGGACCTGGAGCGACAGGCTCAGCGATCCCGACGTACCGTTATTGCCGCCGCCCAGCTGGCCCAGCGCGCGGTCGACCGCATCGCCGACACCCGGCGCGGGTGCGGCGGGCGCGGCGGCGGGCGTGACCGCCGGGGTCGCCTGGGCAAAGGCGGGCATCGCGATGACCAGCGCCAGCAGCAGGGCCAGGACGATCCACAGCGGCTTCAGGCTGCGCTTCGGCGCGGCGGCCTGGCGCGCGCGGATCAGCGCGGGGCCGGTGCCGTGGCGGGTGACGGAGATGCTCATTGGTCGAACTTCTTCGGTGCGAAGCGCGACACGAAGTCGCGGGCGCGCGGGGCCGCCTGGTCCATCGGCGTCGGCGTCACCGGCGTCGGTGCGCTCGAGCCCTTACCCTCGACCTTGTCGACCAGCTGCACGCCGCCGCGCCCGACCGAGACGAGCAGGTTGCGCCCCTCGAACTCGATGACCGCCAGGCGCAGGCCGGGCGAGATCATCATCGTCTCGCGCACATGGATCAGCCGCGTCGCGGGCCGCCCCGGCATCCGGCTTTCCAGCCGCCGCCATAGATACAGGCACCCGATCATCAGGCCACAGATCAGCGGCAGCAGGACGACCAGTTTCAGGATATAGGACCAGAGCATGGAATGGATCAGCCGCGCTTGTCGGGGTTGACCAGCTCGGTCATGCGCACGCCGAAGCGATCGCCGACCGTCACCACCTCGCCGCGTCCGATCAGCGTGCCGTTGACCAGCACGTCGAGCAGCTCATTGGCCTGACGGTCCAGCTCGATGACGCTCGATTCGGACAGCGCCAGCAATTCGCGCAGCGACAGCTGGGTCGAGCCGATCTCCACGGTCAGCTTGACGTCGACGTCCTGGAGCAGCCGGAAATTGGCCGCGACCGACGTGTCGACGGGGAAACCCCCGGCCATATCGTTCATTCTTCGGGTCCTTTATAGGATTGCGCCACCGCTTCGGGCGGACGGGCGAGCGAGGTGAGCTGGACGGCGGCACGGCCATTGGCGGTGCCGACGGTACCGGTGCCGAGCAGGTCGCCGCCGACCATCACCGGGACTTCCGGGCCGAAGCTGATCGGAATCACGTCGCCGGTCTTCAGCTCCATCAGGCGGCTCAGCGGCACGACGGGTTCGGCGAGCACTGAGCGAACCGGGAAACGCACCGTCATCACCGCGCGGGTCAGGTCGCCGCGCCAGGTGGGATGCGCCTCGGCCTGCTTGTCGACGACCTTGCCGGTGAGCGCGGAGCCGTGCGGCTTCAACGCGCTGACCGGATAGAGGATGTCGAGCATCGACGGGCGGCGATTCTGCCCGGCAATGCCGAAACGGGTGACGATCATCGCATCCTCGCCCTCGATCCCCGACAACAGGGATGGCGAGGATTCGGGACGTCCGGCGCGGAAGTCGAGCTTGGCGAGCGATTCCCAGGCGTTGCGCATCGGCGTCGCCATCATCCGGCCCAGCTGGCCGATCATCGCCTCGCTGGCGGGCGAGAATTCGGGCGGCAGCATATCGGGCACGTTGCCCGTGCCGCCGAAGGACAGGTCGATCATCGACAGGCCGAAGCCGCCCTCGATGACGATCAGCGCCTGCGCGTCGGCGGCCATGCCGCCCTGCGACGACATGGCCATCGGCACCCAGGCGCTCAGCCCGTCGCCGCGTTCCGCACGGTAATCGGTGAAACGCTGGACGACCAGCGGCTCCGCCCAACAGCGCAGTTCCTCGCGCAGCAGCGGTTCGAACAGGCCCCGCAGCATCCGTGCCAGACGCGCGGACAGATGCTGCATCGTGTGAAGGTCACCGAACGGGTTGATCTTGTGCGAACCCAGCACCGAGTGATCAGCGACATACTGATCACGCGGGCGTTCGCGTCGTTCAACCTGAGGGGCGGCGTTAACCATGCCTCACTGAACAACGAAATTGGTAAAGTAGACGTTAGCGATGCCGCCGAATCCCTCCTTTTGGCGAAGAATCTCGTTGATCGCGTCGACCAGGCGGCGCTGCAGCTGGCGCTTGCCCTCGCCGGTGGTCACCATCTCCTCGCTGGCATCGCCCAGCGTCAGCAGGATGGCCGAGCGGACCGCCAGGTCGTTGGTCTTCAGATTGTTGATGACCGTGTCGTCATAGGGGGTGGAGACGGCCAGGCCGATCTGGACGATATGCACCGAGTCGCGCAGGTTCGAGGTGAAGTCCTTGGGCAACTGGTAATAGTTGGACGCATAGCGTTCGCCGCCATCGCCGACCGGCGTCTTCATGCCGACATTCTCGTGCTTCTCGCCGCCTTCGCCGCCCTCTCCGCCGCCGCCATGACCGCCTTCGCCACCTTCACCGCCTTCGCCGGCGCGCTTCTGCTCGGCCTTGGGGACCAGCTTGGGGCCGGGATGGCTGGCATCGGCCTCGGCTTCCTCCTTGGCGGCCTTGTCCTTCTCGGATTCGGCATGGCCGCCGCCGATCAGGCCGGAGTTCGCGGCATAGAGCCCTGCGCCGACGCCGCCGCCCAGCAGGACGAGGACCCCGACGACCATGATGATGATCTTGCCCAGCTTGCCCTTCTTCTTCTTGGGCGCTTCGTCGTTGGGCGTCTCTTTCGCGTCGCTCATATGTCAGTTCCTCAGGCGATTCGGATGGATGGAGAAGAAACCGTGGTGCCGGGCGATGCCGCTGCGTCCTCGCCGGACGGCTCGGGATCGCCGCCGCGTGGCCGGTTCGGGATCACGGGCACCGGCTGGGCGGGCGCCCGCTGGTCGCGCGCCGATTGGCCCAGATCGGATCCGGTGGTGCCGCCCGCCGAAACCGCCACGTCACCCAGCCGCATGCCCTTGTCCTCGGCCAGCTGGTTCAGCGTGTGATGGGCATCGGCCAGGATCGTCGCCGTGCTCGATTGCTCGGCGGTGAAATGGATATGGGTCGCCCCGTCGCTATGGCGAATCGCGACCGCGATGCCGCCCAGCGCGTCGGGTGACAGCTGGATGCGGGTATCGGCGGTCGCGGCGTCCTCGCGCATCCGGTCGATGCGGTCGATCATCGCCTGGGGCCAGTGTTGCTGCGTCATGTCGAGCGGCGCCTGATCGGTGGCGTTCGTTGCAGCCACCGAACGGGTCAGGTCAGTCGCGCCCAGCGACGCGGCGGCGATTCCGGTCGCGGCGACGGGCGTGCGCGAATCGCGCGGCTCCTCGTCCTTGGCCTGCGCCGAGGACAGGCCGCGCAGCGCACCCGCCAGCATACCGAGCGTCGCCGTACCCCGACCCGGCTGCGTGACGGTCAGCGGGCCGCTGGGGAGCGAGGCTAGGGGCGGGGCGCTCGATGTCGTCGGGGCGGAGGACGGAACCGACGCTGCGACCAGCCGGAAGGCAGGCATCGCGCCGCCGCTGGCGAGTGCCGATGCCGAGGGCGTCGTGGCGGACATGGGCGAGGCTGGAGCCGATACGCCATCGCTCGCGCCCTGGCGTAGCAGGTCGAGGATCTTCGGATCGGACGGGCGCACCGATGCCGCCTCGACCTGTTGCGCCGTGGCCGCACCTGTCGCCCCATCGGTCGGGCGTGCGCTATCCGGCATGACGCGGGGAGCGCCGGCGTCGCGCCCGATGTCCGTCGTCACCGGCGACGCCGTCGTTACGGGCGAGGCCGTCGTCTGGACGGAGAGTGGCATGATGACGGTCGAGCGCACGCCATCGGCCCGCGCCATGTTGGTCGACAGGGTCGTGTCGGACGGGCTGGTTGTGCCTGTGGCCGTCGTCGGGGATGCCGCCATCTGGGGTGTCGGCGGCACGATGATAGGCACGCCAAGGCCATCGGCAGGTGCGGTGTCGGTCGATAGGGCCGGGCCGGAGGGGTTGTCCGTCCCGTCATCCGCCGCATCATCCGTCCCGGTAGCGATGTCATCCTGATCGGCATCGGAATCGGTTGCGGCCTCTTGCCTGGACGCGCGGGGCCCGGTCTTGCCTGCTGTGGCGAGTTTCGAAGCTTCGGCGGTGCGCACGGACGTGGCGGCGGGCTCACCCGGTAGGGCGGCATTCGCTGGCAGCGGCATCAGGGCGGCGGCGACCGGCACGCTGGCGGGGGCGATCGGCGCGACCGTGCCGGAAGGGGTGGCCGTTTCGTCGTCCGTCGCGGTCGACGGGTCGTCCTGATCCTCGTGCTCCTGCACCTGAGACGTCGCCGTCTTGGCGGTTGTCGGAGTGACCGGGTTCGGCGTGGCGTTCAGCAACTCGGTGAAGCGGGCGGGCAGGGAGGGTGTGTCGGCCTTCGCGGCTGGCGGCAGGAAGGCGGGGCCGACCGGCAAGGTGGCGGCATCGGTCGGCAAGCCATTGCCGGGCAGGGGCGCGATCATGCCGTCGGTGATGGCCGGGCTGTCGGCCACATCGCCGTCGCCGGTCGCCGGCGCCTTGCCGGGAACGCGGCCGGTCTTGTCGCCCGTCGCTTCGCCGTCACCCGGCGCGGCGTTCAAAAAGTCAGCGAAATTCGTCAGTTGTCCGGGCGCGGCGGCGTTGCCCGTCCGGGGCCTACCGGGCGTCGTCCGGCCTGCGGTCGAGGCGTCCGGCGTGAGCAAAGATGAAATAGCTGACATGACGGGTCGTGCTCAGCAAGGATCGTGCCGATTTTGCGAGCGTCGTCCGCCCGTGGCCGGCATGTCTTCCAGCGCCCGCATTTCGGCGCGGATCGCGGCGGCGCGTGCGCGCTCCAGCAGTTTTTCGACCGCCGTCTGGTCGCGCTTGGCCTCGCGCGTCTGCTCGGCGGCCTGTTCGGCGCGCCGTTCGGCCGCGATGACGCGGGCGGCGGCGGCATCGGCCGATTCGTGCAACCGGCTGCGGAAATGCGCGCGCGCCATCAGCCCGGCGGCGGCGGTCGGCGGCGCGGGGGCGGGCGCCACCGCCTCGACCAGTTGCGCGATACGTTGCGACAATTGCTGCTCGGTCGTGACGCGCTCCTGCGCGCGCGCTTCCTCGGCCATGGTCAGGTTGAGTTGCAGCGTGCGGACCCGGTGCAGCCGGTTCAGCATCGCCTGTTGCCGGGTGGCCATGACGTTCTACCCCCTGATCAGACGCCGGGCTGGCCGAAGACGCCGACCAGCTCCTCGACCGCATGGTCGAGCGGCACGATCTCATCGGCATCCTGGCGGATATATTCCATCACCGCCGGGTGGCAGGCGATGGCGGCGTCGATCGCCGGGTCCGCGCCCGCGCGATAGGCGCCCATCAGCACCAGGTCGCGATTTTCCTCATAGGTCGCCAGATGGCGGCGCAGCGTCCGCGCGGCCATGGCGTGCGGCTTGCCGACGATGTCGGTCATGACGCGGCTGACCGAGGGGCCGATGTCGATCGCGGGATAGACGCCGCGCTCGGCCAGATGGCGGTTGAGCACGATATGGCCGTCCAGGATCGAGCGTGCCGAGTCGACGACCGGATCGTTGCCGTCGTCGCCGTCCGCCAGCACGGTATAGATGGCGGTGATCGAACCGGTGCCATGCGCGTCTGCGCCCGCGCGCTCGATCAGGTTCGGCAGCATCGCGATGGCCGAGGGCGGATAGCCGCGGGCCGAGGCGGGTTCGCCCAGCGCCAGCCCGATCTCGCGGCCCGCATGGGCGACGCGGGTCAGCGAATCCATGATGAGCAGCACCTTCTTGCCCTCGGCGCGGAACGCCTCGGCAATGGCGGTGGCGCGCAGCGCGCCGCGGATGCGCAGCACCGGCGAGTGGTTGGCGGGGACCGCGACGACGACCGAGCGTGCGCGCGCTTCGCCCGCGACCTTGGTTTCCAGAAAGTCGGCGACCTCGCGGCTGCGCTCGCCGATCAGGCCGATGACGATGACGTCGGCGCGCGCGGCGCGGACCATCATGCCCAGCAGGACCGACTTGCCGACGCCCGAGCCCGCCATGATGCCGACGCGCTGGCCCTGGCCGATGGTCAGCAGGCCATTGATCGCGCGCACGCCGACGTCCAGCGGCTCGCGCACCCGGCCGCGATCGAGCGGCGACTGCATCTTGCCCGCCAGCGGCCAGCGCCCGGCGCCGCGAATGGGGCCAAGCCCGTCGATCGGCTTGCCCGACCCGTCGACCACGCGGCCCAGCATCGCCGCACCCACCTCGGCCTCGCCCGGAGGACCCAGCGGGCGCACCGGCGCGCGCGGGAGGAGGGGGGCGGGGCCGCCCAGATTCATCAGGAGCGTGCGGCCGTTGCGGAAACCGATGACCTCGGCCTCGACCCGGCTCTCCGGTGCATCGCCAATGGCGCAGACGGTGCCAACCGGCAACGACAGGCCGACCGCTTCCATCAGCAGCCCGTCATAAGAGGACAGGCGACCGCAAACCGTGGCGCGGGGCGCGAAATTCGCGCTCGCCAGCGTCTCCAGATAATCGGCGGTGAAACGGTTCAGCATTGGGGAACGGGCACCTTGTCGATGATGGCGGCCAGCTGGTCCAGCCACAGGCGCGGACCGTCCTCGACGATGGTCGAGGCGCTTTCGAGCACGAAGCTGCCCCGTTCGATGGTCGCATCGCCGACCGGGAAGATGGTTTGCGGCAGGCGACCGTCGAGCAGCGCGACATCGTCCGGATGGACGCGCAGCATCGCCGATTCCTGGGCGTCGGTCAGCAGTTCGATCGCCCCCTCGACCCGCGCGGTCAGGCGGTCGGCGTCGATGCCGACCTCGCCGACCAGCCGGGTGACGAGCGCCATGACCGTCTGGCGAAGCTGTCCCGCCATCATCTCGCGGTCGACGCGCGAGGTGAAGGCCTGGGCGATGCCCTCCAGCAACTGGCCGTCGCGCGCCTGGCTTTCGAGCAGCGCCTGATATTCGTGGGTCGCGGCCTCGACGCCCTCGGCATAGCCGGCGGCGCGCGCCATCGCGATCGGATCGGCGACGGTGGCTTCCGGAATATCCTCGCACGCGGCGAGGGGATCCCAGCCTTCGGTCGGGTCCCGTTCGGGGTCGACCGGGTGGAAATGGCGGGGCTTCACCTCCTCGGCTTCGGGCTGGCCGCCCGGCATCGGCGAGCGGGCGCGGAACGGCATCGCCTCCGATCCCAGGTCGATCCCCAGGCCCGCCAGTCCGGGCAGGTCCGTCCGGGCGAAGTCGCCCGGCGGGGTGAAGGCCTGTTGCAGCGCGGCGGCGGCCGCATTCTGCCGGGCGGAAAAGCCGGCGACGAAATCAGACATAGTCGTCCTCGCCGCCACCCATCATGATCGTGCCTTCCTTGGCCAGGTTGCGCGCGACCGCGATCATCGCCTTCTGCGCCTCCAGCACCTCGGACAGCTTCATCGGCCCGCGACCTTCCATCTCGTCGCGGATGCCCGCTGCCGCACGCGACGACATGCAGCCCAGGAAGCGTTCGCGCGCCGCCTCGTCCGCGCCCTTGAGCGAGCGGATAAGGACTTCGCCGTCGACGTTGCGGATAAGGGTGCCCAGATTCTTGTCGTCCATCTCCAGCAGATTCTCGAAGATGAACAGCGCCTCTTCGATCTGCTTGGCGACGTCGCGGTCGATCTTGAACAGCTTGGGCATGACCCGCTGTTCGGTCGACTTGCGCGCGCTCGACAGGATCTTGGCCGCCTCGCGCGATCCGCCCATGGCCAGGCCGTTGCCGCCGCCGCTGCCGCCACCGCCGCCGCGACGGCGCTGCAGCACGGCGTTCAGCGTCTCGACCGCTTGCGGCGTCACCGGGCCCAGCCGGGCGACGCGGTGCAGGATGTCGGGCTGCATCGCCTCGGGCAGCATTTCGAGCACCTGGCCCGCGACGACCGGATCGCAATTGGCGATGATGACCGCGCCGATCTGCAGATGTTCCTTCTCGACGATCTTGGCGATGTCGCTGGCGTCCAGCCAGTCGAGCATGTCGATCTCGCACTGCGCCTCCGGGGGCACGATGCGCGACAGCACGGTGTCGGCGCGTTCGGGCCCGAGCGCGCGGTTCATCATATTCTCGACCAGCGGCTTGGGCTGGAAGGCGATCGAGGTGCGGGCGCGGGCGCAGCCGACGAAATTGTCGAGCACGGCATCCACCTCATTCTCGCTGACATCGGCGATCGAATACATCGCGCGGCCCAGCTCGCGGACCTCCTCCGGGTCCAGCTTCTGCAGTATGGCGGCGGCCTCGTCCTCGCCGACCAGCATCATCAGGACGGCGGCGCGTTCGACCCCGCTATAGGTCCGTTCGGAATCGAGAGCGGTCGTCACGCGGCTTCCTCCGTCGAGGTGCGGATCATGTCACGTACGGCCAGCGCGGCGCGGGCCGGATTGTCGCGGGTGAAGCCGCGCACCTTGACGATACGCTCGTCGAGATGGGTCGACTGTTCGATATCGTCCAGCGTCACCGGCGGCAGGACGGCGGGCTCGACCTCGCCCCCGGTCAGCAGCGCGTTCACCTTGGCGATGTCGATCCCGGCGGCGGCCAGCGCGGCGATCGCATCGGCGTCGAGCGGCACGGCCACGCCCTCGGCATTGACGACCATCGCCGCGCCATTGGCGCCTGCGAAAATCTCGCCGGGCTTTTTGGCGGCTCCGTCGGCGGCGCCCATGGGCAGCGCCTTGGTCTCGGGCTCGTCCTTCTTCTTGGTCATCGCCTTGACCAGCGGACGCACGCCGAGCAGCAGCACGAGCAGTGCGATCACCAGCGCGGTCGCGTTGCGCGCGGCCACCGGCATCCAGCTGGCGTCATACCAGGCGCGCTTGTCGTCGATGGCGGTATCGGCGAACTTGCGGCTGATGACGGTGACATTGTCCTGGCGCTGCGCATTGAAGCCGACCGCCGACTTCACCAGGTCGGAAATCTGGCTGATCTCCATCTGGCTGCGCTTGCCGGTGGCGGGGTCGCGCAGCAGGACGGCGACGGTCAGCCGCTTGATCGAACCCGGCGCGGCACGCGTCACCGACACTTCCTTGTTCAGGTCATAGGCGCGCTGGAAGGCGTCGGACTGTTTCTCGGGGTTGACGCCCGGACCACCGGCGACCGGCTTGCCATCGGCGGGCGGCGCACCGCTCGCGCCGTTGGCGGGCTGCGGCTGTTGCAGCGTGCTGGCGGGCGGGGGCGTGTTGGACAGGGCGCCCGGAATGCCGCCGGGCGTGGTCGGGTCCTTCTGGTTGCCGGTCCAGTTGCCGGTTTCGGCGCGCAGCGCGCCGTCCTTGTCATAGCGTTCGCTGGTCGCGCTGGTTTCGTCGAGATTGACGTCGGCCTGCACCTCGGCGGTGAAGTTGCCCGCGCCGACCAGCGGCGTCAGCAGCTGGATCAGCTGGGTGCGGTACTTTTCCTCCAGGCGGCGCTGGAATTCGATGCGGCGATCATCGCCGCTCGCGCCGTCCGCGCCCTTCTTGGAAAGCAGCGCGCCCATCTGGTCGACCACGGTCACGTCCTCGGGCTTCATGCCCGGCACCGACGAGGCGACGAGATTGACGATCGACTGGACCTGCGCGTCCGACAGCGAGCGCCCGGCATTGAGCTTCAGCACCACCGAGGCGGAGGGCGAGGACTTGTCGCGGATGAAGGGCGAGGCGTCGGGTGTGGCAAGGTGCACGCGCGCCTCGGCCACCGCGTCGATCTCCTGGATCGAGCGGGCCAGTTCGCTCTCGCGCGCCTGGCGAAGCCGTTCGCCCTCGACCGCGCGGCTGACGCCCATCGGCAGCTGGTCGAGAATGGCATAGCCGCCCGGCGCCTGCTTCGGCAGCCCCTGGCTCGCCAGCAGCATCCGCGCCCGCGAATAATCCTCTTCGTTGACGGTCAGCGCGCCGGTGCCGTCGTCGATCTTGCTCTTGATGTTCGCCGTCGACAGCGCCGAGGTCACCGCCTGCTTGTCCGCGTCCGACAGATTGTCGAACAGCGTCTTCTGCGGCGCGCTGGACAAGGCCATCCAGGCGAGCGCGGCGGCGGCGATCAGCCCGACGAGCAGCGCCATCGGCGCCGAACGGCGAACCGCGGGCTGCGCCATCACCGACTTGATCTGGCGAAGCGGGTTGGCGAATTTTTCCGGCAACGGCGGCAAGGTTGCCGGCGGCGACGTGTTGGATGCGGGGGTGAGGGCTGTGCTCATCTTACACCGGCATGCTCATGATGTCCTTATAGGCGGACAGGAGTTTGTTGCGGACCTGCAGGGTCGCCTCGAAGCCGACCGATGCCTGCTGGCGGGCCATCATCACCTTGGCGATGTCGACCGTTTCGCCGCGTTCATAGCTTTCGGACAGGCGGGCGGCCTGTTGCTGGCCTTCGTTGACGCCCTTCAGCGCGGATTCCAGCGTATCGGCAAAGCTGGTGGGCGCCGCGGGAGCTTGAGTCTGGGCGGCCTGTGCCGCCTGGTTGGCACCGGCCTGGCTTGCCGCCTTGAGTGCCTGATTGCGTTCCAGGATCTGGGCGCGCAGCGCCATCACCCGGTCGACGCTCATCGCACCGCCGACACCACCCACGCTCATGCGGTCATGGCCCGGCTAGACGGACGGATGATCTCCTCGCCCTGCTCGCGCGCCTTGGCCAGGCGATAGCGCAGGGTGCGTTCCGAAATGCCCAGCCGCTTGGCGGTCTCGATCCGGTTGCCGCCGCACGCGGCCAGCATCTCGCGGATCGCGGCGAATTCGCTCATCTGCACCACCTTGCCCAGCGTCGCCTCGGCGACGGACAGGCTGGGTGCGGTATCGTCCAGGTCGTTGGCGACCATCGGGCGGTCGAATACGATATGCTCGGGCTCGATCGTCGCGCCGCCGGCAAAGAGCAGAGCGCGCTGGATGACGTTTTCCAGCTCGCGGACATTGCCCGGCCAGTTGTGCATGGCGAGCTTCTCGATCGCGGCGGCGCTGGGCCAGGGCACCATGGTCCGGCCGGCGGCGTGGCGCAGGATCATCGTCGCGGCGAGCGCGGGAATGTCCATGCGACGCTCGGCCAGCGCCTTGGTGGTCAGCGGGAAGACCGACAGGCGGTAGTAAAGGTCGGCGCGGAACCGGCCCGCGGCCACTTCGGCCTGCAGGTCGCGGTTGGCGCAGGCGATGACGCGGACATCGACCGCCTGTGGCATCGACGCGCCGAGCGGGATCACCTCACGCTCCTGCAGCACGCGAAGGAGCTTGGCCTGGAGCTGGAGCGGCATCTCTGCGATCTCGTCGAGCAGCAGGGTGCCGCCGTCCGCCGCGCGGAAGAAGCCCTCGCCCGCCTGGGCCGCACCGGTGAAGGCGCCCTTCTGGTGGCCGAAGAGCAGCGCCTCCAGCATCGATTCCGGCAGCGCGGCGCAATTGATCGCGACGAAGGGCTTGGACGCGCGGGCCGACTGCGCATGGATGGTGCGTGCGACGACTTCCTTGCCGGTGCCGGTCGGGCCGTTGATCAGGACGGTGATGTCCGACTGGGCGACCCGCTCCGCCAGGGTGAAGAGCGCCAGGCTTTCCGGATCGGCGGCGGTCGGCATTGCCGGGCCCGCGACCAGGGCGCGGACGAAGCTGTTGCCGACGCCCGCTTCGCTCGAGGGATAGGTGACCGTCGTCGGGCGACCGTCGCGCATCGGTACGACCGAGGCCTCGGGACCATCGGCGATGACCACCGTGCGGGCCGGGTGCGTCACTGCATCGCCCGGCGCCAGCAGGAACATGTCCCCCGCCTGGGGCGCGGCACCGGGTTCGGCAACGGCCATACCCTGGGCGCGCAAGGCGGAGATCAGCGCATATTTCTGCTTCAACAGCGCGGGGGAGGGGTGAATCGACGGCATCGGCGACAAGTCCTTTCGTGACTCGTCAATGCCCTCTCCTTGGTAAAACGCGGGTTAATGCGGCAATTGCGGCGGCAACTTTTTTCCGGGCGCGGGCGGGCGGGTGCGCGGGCCCGGGCGGCGCGCGCCCGCCTGCCCGCTCGCGCCCGCGGTAAACGGCAAAACCGGCAAAACTTTACGGCGGATATTTGCCGGACCCCGGCTAAAACCTGCCGGAATGCGGCCGTTCTCCACTTCGACGGCTCGACGGTCCCAGGGGACAGCGAGGGACCCGTCAAGCTACTCGGAGGACGAACGATGACTGTTATTGCGACGAACGTGAATGCGATGCGTGCCACTGCCGCTTCTGCCATGGCCTCGAACGCGCTGAGCACCTCGATGCAGCGCCTGTCGACCGGCAAGCGCATCAACTCGGCGGCCGACGACTCGGCGGGCCTGGCGATTTCGTCCTCGATGACCTCGCAGATCCGCGGCATGGCGCAGGGCATCCGCAACGCCAATGACGGCATCTCGATGGCCCAGACCGCCGAAGGCGCGATGGACGAGGTCAACAACATGCTGCAGCGGATGCGCGAACTGGCGGTCCAGGCGAAGAACGGCACCTATCAGAGCAGCGACACCACCAACATCAACAACGAACAGCTGGCGCTGGCCACTCAGATCAACAACGTGCTCGGCAACACCACGTTCAACAACAAGGCCTTGTTCGACGCCAACGCCGGCGCGACCGGCTTCACCATCCAGACCGGTGCGGGCCTCAATGATACGATCACGATGAAGTCGACCGACTTCACTGCCGCGACTGGCAACGCCGCCATGAAGGCCGTGACGGGCGGCGTCGGTGGCACCGCGCCGACCGCGGCTTCGGTCGGCGCCCTCACGCTCGACAAGTACGACGCGGCGATCAGCGCGGTGTCGACGGCGCGGGCCGGCCTGGGCGCCACCCAGAACCAGCTGCAGTCGGCGGTCAACAACACGACCACGACCATGACCAACCTGTCGGAAGCGCAGAGCCGCATCCAGGACACCGACTTCTCGACCGAAACGACCGCGCTCGCCAAGGCGCAGATCCTGAGCCAGGCGTCGACCGCGATGCTCAGCCAGGCCAATCAGTCGCAGCAGGGTGTGCTCAAGCTGCTCGGTTAATCCCCGGATCGGGGGTTGATCCCCTGAACCCCCGATAACTGTTCCCCCGCCATTTCAATGAGATGGCGGGGGGCAGCCAAGAAAAAACGTCGCCCGCTTCACTTTTTTTCTAAAGTGCGGCGAAAGGCGGCCGTTTTCCGTGGTGGCAGCTCGACCTTCGCCTTGGGGGCGGCGGAGAGCTCCAGCTTCGGAGAACGACCATGACGGTTATCGCCACAAATGTTACGGCCTTACGGGCCGCCAATGCATCGGTCACCGCCCAACATGGGCTGGACGTGTCGATGCAGCGCCTGTCGACCGGCAAGCGGATCAACTCGGCCATGGACGATGCGGCGGGCCTCGCCATCACGTCCTCGATGACCTCGCAGATTCGCGGCATGAACCAGGGCATTCGCAACGCGAATGACGGTATCTCGATGGCGCAGACGGCGGAAGGCGCGCTGCAGGAAGTCAGCAACATGCTGCAGCGGATGCGCGAATTGTCCGTGCAGAAGGCCAACGCCACCTATTCGACGCAGGACAAGGCCAGCATCACGTCCGAACAGGACGCCCTGTCGGCACAGATCGCGACCATCCTGACCAACACGACCTTCAACGGACAGCATCTGTTCGACGGGACGGCGGGCACTAGCGGCGCGGTCCAGATCCAGGCGGGCGCCTATACGTCCGATGCGCTGACCATGACCTTCGGCAACCTGAAGACCGATGCCGATCTCGCCACGATCGTCAACTTCACCACGACGCCCGCGACGATGAAGCCGGCACCGGCGCTGGAGGATTTCGATACCGCGATCGCCAAGGTCGCGAATTTCCGGGCCGGCCTGGGTGCCGTGCAGAACCGGCTTCAGTCGGCGATGAACAACCTGACCTCGAACTCGACCAACCTGGCCGAAGCGCGCAGCCGCATCGAGGATACGGACTTCTCGGCGGAAACGACCGCGCTCGCCAAGTCCCAGATCCTGAGCCAGGCGTCGACCGCCATGCTCAGCCAGGCGAACCAGTCGCAGCAGGGCGTGCTCAAGCTTCTCGGACAGTAACACCAGGTTCCTGAGCGCCCTGGCACCGCGCCCCCACTCGGGTGCCGGGGCCAACCGGCTGCGCCTTAGCGGACCGGTTTGCAGGACAAACCCCGGCGACCTTCGGGTCGCCGGGGTTTACTTGCGTCTATTCGCCGCGCAGCACCAGCGCGGGTGATATCCGCGCCGCCGCCCAGGCCGGATACAGGCTGGCCAGCACCGCGCCCGCCATCACGCACAGGCCGATCGTCACGACCTCATGCGTGGCGATCCCGATGGGCAGCGCCAGGAAGACGTCCAGCTCGCCGTCGCGGGACGGCGCCAGCCACCGCGCCAAAGCGGTGATCCGTGTCCGCTCGAGCAGCAGCATCCCGGCCAGCGCCAGGCCCGCCAGCGCGCCGACGCCCGCGATGATGCTGCCCACGCCGGTGAAGACCCGCGCGATACCGCCCGCCGTCATGCCCATGCTGCGCAACACTGCGATCTCGCGCCGTTTCGAACGGGCGAGCAGGGTCATGGACGACAAGACGTTGAAGAGCGCGATCACCGTGACCAGGCCGACCGCGATCGACATGCCGACCTTCTCGGTCGCCAGCGCGGCGAGCAGCGACCGGTTCGCCTGCGTCCAGCTGGTGATGCGATAGCGGGAGCCCAGGCGGCGGCGAATCGCGGCGGTCACGTGCGCTTCGTCCTCCGGATGGGCGAGGGTCACGGCCACGCGCCGGGTGACGCCAGGGCCGTCCAGCACGCCTAGCCTATCAGCGGGGCCCAGCACGACCGGCGCCTGGCCGCCGACCGCATCCTCGTCGCGATATAGGCCCGACACCCGGGCCTCGAACAGTTGCAGGCCGATCGCGCGGTCGGGCGCGACCGCGACCCGGCCGATCGCCACCGGCGAGCCGGGCAGCAGGCCCAGCTGGAATGCCGCATTCTCGCCGACGGCGATGGTGCCGGGCGCGGTGGGGCGCACCCCCATGGTCGGGCGGGCCAGCGCCGGGCTGCGCGCCATGCCGTCGGGGGTCAGTCCCTGGATGCGGACCGGGCTCATCCGGCCGTCGATGGACAGTGCGGCGGTCAGTTCGCGCAGCGGCTCGGCGCGCAGGACTCCGGGCAGGCCCGCGACGATCGCGGCGACCTGTCCCTCGTCCATGCGCTGGTGCGCAGCGGTCGTGACACTGAGATGGCCGTCGATCGGCGCGACGGTACTGGCGAGCTTGGCCTGCGCGCCGTTCATCACCGCGATGACCAGCACCAGCGAGGCGACGCCGATCGCCACCCCGATGCATCCGATGGCACCCACCAGCAGGACCAGCCGCCCCCCGGCACCCGGCCAGAGATAGCGTGCGATCAGTCGACGTTCATGGGATGCGAACATGCTCTTCCCCCGGTGAAGGGGGAAGGCTTAGGCGCAGGGATGTGTGGCGGGAAAGCCGATTATGCGGGCGGCGGGGTGGCGGGCCCCGCCCATGCCCTTCACGCCCGGCTGGCGAGCGCCTTTTTCAGCTTCGCGTGCGCGGCGCTCTTGATCTGGCAGACGCGCGCGGCGCCGACGCCCAGCACCTGGCCGATTTCCTCCAGATTGAGTTCCTCGACATAATAAAGCTGGATCACCATCGCCTCGCGCTCGGGCAGGTCGGAGATGGCGGCGATCAGCGCCTCGCGCAGGTCGCTTTCGGCCAGCTGGTCGAAGGCATTGGGCGTGTCGTCGGCGAACCAGGGCAGATCGTCCGAATAGACGTCGTCGATCGAATCCATCCGCACGGCCTCGGCCGTCTTGTATTCGGCGCGCAGCTTCTCGACCGTGACGCCCAGCTTAGTCGCCACCGCCTCGTCGGTCGGTGCCTGGCCGTTGCCCTGGGTCAGCGCGGCGACCGCCTTGGCATAGTCGCGGCGGCGGCGCATCGCGCCGCGCGTCGTCGTCGCCTGGCGACGCAGCTCGTCGATCATCGCGCCGCGCAGGCGGGCCTTCAGATAATGACCGAACTCGACGCCGCGCTCCTCGAACGAGGCGGCGGCCTCGACCAGGGCGACCAGGCCGATCTGGACCAGATCCTCGATCTCGACCAGGTTCGACATGGATCCATGGACATGCCACGCGATGCGGCGGACCAGCGGCAAATGCCGCCGGATCAGCGCGCCGGAGTCGGTCGCGGGCCCGCGCGGGGCAGGGCGATAGGTCAGCGGCTGGTCCGCGATCGTGGGGTTGACCAGCGCGGGGTCGAAGCTCGCCGGGTTGATCGGCTGGGCATTCATGAATGCGCCGCTGAGAGGGTGCGAGGTCATGCAGCAATCGCCTGTTGCTGGGAGTGATGGGGGGCGCCGATGACGGCGACGACTTCGACCGGCTTTTCTTCCGGTACTTCGAAGAACGAGAGGACGGGCACGTCGGGCAGGCAGGTGCGCAGCAGCTTGCGCATCGCCAGGCGCACGCCCGGCTGAACGACGAGGGCAAAGGGCTTGGCCTCGGCGATCAGGGGTTCGGCCGCCTGGGTCAGCGCGGCGGTGATGCGCTGGCCCAGATCGGGCTCGATCACGTGGCGGCGACCGACATCGGCGCGCATCGCCTGGCCGAGCAGCCCTTCGAGCTGACCGTCCAGCGTCATGACGCGCAGCGGTTCGCGCACGCCGCACAGCTTCTGGATGATCAGGCCGCCCAGTTGCGGACGGATCAGCTCGATGATCTCCTCGGCATCCGCGGACTTCTGTGCGGCGACCGCGATGGCGCTGGCGATGCGGCGGAACTCCTTGAGGGAGATATTCTCCGCCAGCAGGCCCTTGAGCACCTGGGTCAGCGTGGTCAGCGGCAGCGGCGTCGGGCAGAGCGAGGCGGCGAGCTGGGCTGCGCGCTCCTTCAGCCCGTCGAGCAGCGACTGGACCTCGTCGGGGCCGAGCAGCTCGGACGAGTTGGAACCCAGGATATGGTTCAGATGGGTCGCCATGACGGTGCCCGGATCGACCACCAGATAGCCCATGCCGGTCGCGGCATCCGCATCGCCCTTCAGGATCCAGGTCGCGGGCAGGCCGAAGGTCGGGTCCTTCACCGGCTTGCCGTTCAGCGTGCCGAACGCCTGGCCGGTGTCGAGCGCCAGCATCTCGTCGGGCGAGACCTGGTCCTCGGCGACGACCACGCCGTTGATGAGGATGCGATAGCTATAGGGCGCCAGGCTGATGTCGTCGCGGACGCGGGCCTGCGGCACGACGAAGCCCAGATCCTTGGACAGCTGGCGGCGGACGCCGGTGATGCGGGCCATCAGCGGTGCGCCGCGACGCTCGTCGACCAGCGGCACCAAGCCGTAACCGATGTCGATATGCACCTGCATCCCGTCGATGACCTCGTCCCAGGTGATGCGCGAGGGATCGACCGGCTCGGGGGCCGGGGCGGGGGGCGCGATGACCGGGCGCTTCTCGATCTGGCGCAGCTTCCACGCGGTGAAACCGGCGATGGCGGCGGCGGGCAGCAGGATCAGGTGCGGCATGCCGGGCAGCACGCCGAGCAGGCCCAGGATGACGGCGACCGGGATCCAGGTCTTGGACGCGCCGAACTGCGACCCGATCTGGCCCGCCAGGTCCTTGTCGGACGAGACTCGGGTCACGATCGCGGCGGCGGCGATGGAGAGCATCAGGCTGGGGAGCTGCGCGACCAGCGCGTCGCCGATGGCGAGCAGGATATAGGTCTTGGCGGCGTCGGCGATACCCATGCCATGGCTGACCGGACCCAGGATCAGGCCGCCGATGATGTTGGCCGCCAGGATCAGCATCGCGGCGACCGCGTCGCCCTTCACGAACTTGGACGAACCGTCCATCGAGCCGTAGAAATCGGCCTCGGTCGACACCTCGACGCGGCGCGCCTTGGCCTGGTCGGGCGTGATGAGGCCGGCATTCAGGTCGGCGTCGATCGCCATCTGCTTGCCGGGCAGGGCGTCCAGGGTGAAGCGCGCCGACACTTCCGACACGCGCCCGGCGCCCTTGGTCACGACGATCAGGTTGATGATCATCAGGATCGCGAAGACGAAGAGGCCGACGACATAGTCGCCGCCGATCAGGAAGGTGCCGAACGCCTCGATGACATGACCCGCCGCGCTCTCGCCCTCATGGCCGTGCACCAGCACGATGCGCGTCGAAGCGACGTTCAGGCCCAGGCGGAACAGCGTGGCGAACAGGAGGACGGTCGGGAAGGCCGAGAAGTCGAGCGGCTTTTCGGCGTTCAGCGCGACCATCAGCACGGCCAGGCTGATCGCGATATTGGCGACGAAGAAGATGTCGAGCAGCGCCGGCGGGATCGGCACGACCATGACCAGCACCAGCAGCAGGATCGCCGCGGGCAGGGCCATGGTGCGGCCGCTCGAGAAGAACTTGCCCATCGCTTAGCCCCCCATGCGCGCGAGCATCATGTACGCCAGGCGCGCATGATCGGGTTTCGGACGCAGCACGCTGTCGCCTGTCGTGGTTGCGGCGTTGCGCAGGCCGAGCTGGTTCATCGTGCTGGTCGCCCAGGCGATGGCGTCGGCGGCGCTTTCGTTGTTGCCGGTGACGACGGTCGCGTCGCCGTTCATGCCCTGCAGCGCCAGCGCCTGCGCGGCGAACTGGAGGTTCGCCGCGCGCGTCTCGTCGCTATCGGCCTGGCTGCCCGCCAGCTTGGTGGCGAAACGGTCGTAAATGTCCGAGAGCGAGCGCGGCTGGCCGTTCGCGGCATAGAAGATCGAGCGGTTGGCACGGGCGGCGGCGGGGAAGAGCGACGCGGCGCTCGCCTCCGGGTTGCTTGCCATCGTGCCCAGGAACTTGGTCGCGCCGCCCAGGCCCAGGAAATGCGCCATGTACAGGTCGGTGCCATTGGCTTCACGACCCAGCGTCGATTCCAGCGCGGCCTTGTTGTCGGAGGCGTGCTCGGCCGCCATCAGCGAGGCGGCGGTGGGATCGTTGCGCAGCCCCATGATCGCCGCGCGCGCGCCGCCGGTCACATGATAGCGGCCGCCCGACTGGCTGATCGAATCCGCTGCCCAGCCCAGGCCATGCTCGGCGCCATGCTTCTTCACGACCGCGAGCCAGCTTTGTTCGACGAACTGATAGAGGCCCGAGGCCGAAGAGGTGCCCGCCCGCGCGTTCGCGTTCAGCCCCGATTCCAGCTTGGCCTGGCCGAGCAGATAGCCGAAATCGACGCCCGTGCGGCTGGACGCCAGCGCGATGGCCGATTGGACTCTGGCTTGGGAAACGGGTTGGACGGTCATGCTGAATGGTTAAAGCCTCTGTTCGGGCTTCACTCAGCAAAGGGCGTGCCAATTTCTCTCAAGTCGGCACGGCGCAGCCGGGGAAATCGGCGCGGGCAACAAAAAAGCCCGGAAATCCGGGCTTTCGGGCGTATCGGCGATGGGGTGGCGGCGGGGTCGTCAGGATGCGGCAAAGCCCGGCACCGGGCGGATTCGGCAAAGCGGCAAGCTCTTGCCGCCCGGCAAGCGGCAATCAGGCATAGGCGCGCATCATTGGGCGATAGCCAGCCCCGATGTCACCGGTCAGGGTCTGCAACCGGCGACGGACATTGGCCGCCATCAGGTTGACATAGATGCGGCACGTCTCGTTCAGGCGATTGGCCTCGTCGGCCAGTTCGCGCAGTTCGGGGCCCGCCGGACCGATGCCGAGCGACGCGACTTCCTCGATCGCTGCCAGCTTGTCGGAGGTCGCCCGCTCCAGCGCGGCGACGTCGTTCACCTTCAGCGCGGCGATCTCACGATGAAGGGCCTCGATGACCCGGATCAAAGCGTCCCGACGCGTCATTTACCGTTCCAATTGAGCTTCAGGGCGATCATCTGGTCGGCGATGGTCGCCGGCAGGATCGGGAAATGACCATCGGCGATCGCCTTCTTGATCTGGGCGACGCGATCGGAATTGACCGGCGGCTGTTCGGCCATCGCACCGGCCAGACCGCTCAGAACGCTTCCATCGCCACCGAGGGCCCGGGGCGAAGCGGTGGCCGAGGCTGGACCCGTATCGGGACCCGTCTCGGGCGTCGCTGCCGCCCGCGGCGCGCCGGCGATCCGCGCCATGCGCGTCTCTCCGGCATTCAGCCTTGAAGTTGTTAATTCCACCATGCCCGCACCTATCGGTTCCGCTGACATCCCATGAAACGGCCGGGCGGTGAAATCTTTTAGCAGGAAATTCGCCTCCGCTTCCCCGCTATGGCCCGGGTCAGTCGGCCCAGCCGGGCAGGGTGGCGCGACCGCTGGTGAGGGCGACCGCCTGGACCGGCGTGCGGGCGGTGTCGATGCGGACCGGGAAATGCGCACCGGGGGCGGCGTCGGCCATGGCGATGCCCTCCCGCGTGATCGAGAAGCCGTCCGAGCCCGCCTCGATCGTCACCGGGTCGCCGCGTCGGATCACCGGTTCCTGCTTGGCGATGACGGCGGGCGTGGCCATCGGCGCGGCGGTGCGGGGCACGGTGACGACGGGCACGAAGATGCGCCATTGCGGTGCCGGGCAGGCGATGACGACCGCGTCATGCGCCTCGGTCCGCCATGACATCGTGACAGTGGGGCATTGCGCCAGTTTCAACCGCGCATCGACGGGGGAGCGGGCACCGCCTTCTGCGCCGACCGGCCGCCCGGTAAAGGCGGCAACGGCGGCATCGAGCGCGCCGATATTCTGGAATCCGGCGGCGGCGAGGAGCAGGGGCAGAATCATTGAGACTTCCTTCGGGGTTCACCGGCGAAGACCAGAGTGACCAGCGCGGTCCTCTGGCCGGGAGTGGTGGCGGTGGAGAGGGTCAGGCGGTTGGCGGCGACCGGACCGATCAGTGCGGCGGCGGCGCGCGCACGATCGGCGGCCAGCACCACCGCGCTATGGGTGACGGGATCGACATCGGCCGCGCTGCCATCGGTCGCGGCCACGACCGACAGCCGGACGCGCGGGTCGGCCAGCGCCTCACGCGCCCAGGGCACGAGATTGGGGTCGGGATCGACCGGCTCGGCCGAACCGGGCGCGAAACGCAGGGCGGCGGCGGCGACCGGCATCACCGGCGCCGCCGGGCGCAGGGCCTGGGCGGCGGGGCTCATGGTGCCGAATTCGGCGCGTAGCGCGTTGACCAGGGCGGGGCGACGCTCCGCCCCCATCGCCTGCACGAGGACGAGGAAACCGACCAGCAGCAGGGCCAGGTCGGCCAGCGTCACCAGCCAGATCGGCCGGGCGGGGGCGGGGGCGGGAAAATCGAACTCGGTCATGCGACGGT
>Ga0209816_1000065_pt1 | contig 79962 bp, 111 predicted proteins | sample CoawatmetaG01DNA_FD_187509 | JGI IMG/M metagenome (GOLD analysis project Ga0209816, IMG submission 187509) | Marine microbial communities from the West Antarctic Peninsula - Coastal water metaG017-DNA (SPAdes) (version 2) | ecosystem: Environmental > Aquatic > Marine > Coastal ...
GTAGATGAAGGTCTTTGGGCCAATATAAATGCTAAAAAGAAACGAGGTGGTAAATCAGCACCTAAAGGTTCTAAAGCGTATAAAGCAGCAAAAAAAGCTGGTGGTAAGTTAGAGAAGACTAAAGAGTCAGTTATCTATAGAAATGAAGCACTTAAATTAGAAATAATTGAATCCTCTGAACCTATACTATTCCAAGAAGCTGAGTACCAAGGACGTAAAGTAAAGCTTAATAAACCAATGCGTGGTGATACTAAGAAATTTAAAGTATATGTTAATACTGGTAAAAAAACTGCTGATGGTGGAATTAAAGTAAAAAAAGTTAATTTTGGTCACGGTGGTACATCAGCTAAAAAGGCAGGTGAAAAGACAATGAGTATTAGGAAATCAAATCCTAAAGCAAGATCTTCATTTCGAGCTAGACATAAATGTGCTACCCCAGGACCTAAAGATAAAGCTAGGTACTGGAGTTGCAGAAAATGGTAATCAAGTTAAAGGATTTACTATTTGAAAGATTCGATAGACAATCTGTAGTAGATAAAGTATACCCGCAGATAGTAAAGAATTTAGGTAGAGCAAGAAGAGGTACCCCTAAAGTAGAATTTCACAGCAATATATATGTAAGGATTACAGGCATTGAAGGTATGGAAGGTGAAGCTAATCCACATGCAGAATATGATTGGGAAAACAATAAGATCTATTTGTATACACCTAGGATGACTAACGAAAAAGAAATTATCAAAGGATTGTTACACGAATATACACATGCAACTCAAGATCCAAAGAAAATGGACAAGTATCGTGAGTTAGGTTACAAGAAGAATCCTTACGAAATAGCAGCATCAAGAGCAGAAAAGAACTGGCGAAAGTATACATGATCAAATTAAAAGACATATTAACTGAAGGTATGGGTGATTGTTATCAAGCAGGTGGTAGGTTAATCATGAACTTTTTTGGTGATAAAAGACATAAATTAGTGCATGGCATGGTTAATGGTCAAGGAGCATTAAAAGGAAAGCGTTATGGACACTGTTGGGTAGAGTCAAGCAATACAGTATTAGACCACTCTAACGGTAGAAAATTAGAAATACCGACAAAAGTATATTATGCATTAGGTAGTGTCAAACGAAATGAATGTAAATATTATACACCTGAACAAGCTGCAAAGATGATGTCAACTAAGAAGCACTGGGGTCCATGGGAGATGGCTGGAGGTGTAGTAATGGCAGAAGATATACCTGATGCAAGAGGTGAGATAGGTAAGAGACGTATAAAAATTCCATCAGGCTTTTTAAAAAATATTGATTTAGAAGAAAATTATAAGGATGGTAAGAAGAAAGGAAAAAGCCGTCCAGGTAGAGTTAAAAAATCTGGAGCAAGTTGTGATGGTTCAGTAACTTCACTACGTGCTAAAGCAAAGAAGCATGGAGGTGAAAAAGGTAAAATGTATCACTGGTGTGCTAACATGAAAAAAGGCAAAAAGAAATAAGAAATAAGTTGGTAGTCTGAGATATATTTCTTATCTTTATATATAAGATGATAAAACTAAAAACTATATTACGAGAAGGAAAAACTGTAAGTATCTTCGATTTCGATGATACTATAGCTCAAAGTGATTCATGGGTATATATAACCAAAAATGGTAAGACCATTAAAAAACTAGATCCAGCTGAATTTGCGGTATATACTCCTAAAGCAGGTGAAGAGTACGATTTCAGAGACTTCGATAGAAAGCTTAGAAATCCAAGACTTATCAAAAAGAATGCTGACTTACTAAAAAAGCAATTAAAGAAGGGAGGTAGAAAGGTGACTATACTTACTGCTAGACGTTTAAAAGCTCCCATTAATCACTTCTTTAAAACAATCGGTATACAGCCTTATGTTATCACATTAGGTAGTGCTGACCCACAGAAGAAAGCTGAGTACATAGAAAATGAGATAAAGAAAGGATATACTACTATTTATTTTATGGACGATAGTGTGAAGAACTTGAGAGCAGTTGATGCTTTAAAACGTAAATATCCGAAAATTAAACTAATAACAAAGATAGCATAATATGAAATTTAACATTAAAAACTGGCAAGACAAACACTTAATCAAGGAATCTAAATTGAAAGAAATGGATTTCAAAGATAAAGCTGCGTTTGATAAATATCAATCTAAACTTAAAACTAAAATGCGAAAGTCTACCAAAGTAAACATTGCTGGTAAAGATACTACAGCTGGAGATGCTACTGGAGACGGAAAATCAGCAAGTAAATCAGTTGCACCTTCAACAAATGGTAAAGAGCTATCAGATTTAGTAAATAATTCTCTAGCTGATTTTGATGGAGAGGGTTATGAAGAAGAAGCAATGGAACAGCTGGATCAATTATTTCAAGATACAGGAGCTTATGGTAAAGAAGAACTAACATATGAAGATGGTATGAAAGCAATCCAGGATCTTGATAACTACCAGGATGGGGAAGGGATTCATAATGATGAGGATGAAGCTTATGATGCAAAACTAGAAATGCAGGACCAACTTCAGACGCTTTTTGATGAACCTGAAGGTGGATGGACCAATGACAATAAGGGAAATGTAAAAGCTGATGGCAGTAGTCACGATTATGAAGAACTATCTAGAACCACAAAATCATCTCAGACAGGAAGATTTGATGACGATGACGAGGAAGGTGATGACGGTGGAGAACAGCCAGCACCAGAAGCATCGAATGAATTTGATGGTAACTATGATGGGAAGAAGTACATAGACCCGAAAGAATTAAACGCCGATAACGTAGGCGATTATGATAAGAGTTGGGCAGGTGAATTTACAGATAACACGAGTGAAACGTATAGTAAAGATACTGCAAGATTAATAATGCGAGGTTTTGCTTGGAACGATCAAGTAGATGGTAAAGATTTTAAAGTTAATTTTGCAAAAGATGGGTCAGTTAGTATTAAAACACTAAGTGATAAGGCAAAGAGATTAACGACTGATTCAATGAACGACCCATATAAGACTGTATATGATGAGAATCCTAGTAAGTATTCAAGACTTCCAAAAAAATCTGTTACTTCAGGAGAACGCAAATACACTGGTGATTACAGTGACCGCGAGCAAGGTGAAAATTTTAGTGATGGATTTTTTGATGATGTAGAGAAGGAACTTGGACAGACATATAGTTTAGATAAAAAAAATAAAAGGAAATTAAAAAAAGATTTATATTATAATGCAAATTCTAAATTTGCTCAAGCAGCAATTGATGCAAAACTAGCTGGTAAAGAGCCTCCAACTGCAACTGCAAGAGACTTCGCTTTGGAAATAGAAAAGACTCTTAATTATAATAACCAAGTTAAAGATGGTGTTACGCTTACATCTAAAAAAGAATCTGTTACACCTCGATCCACAAGAATACAAGAAGCAAAGATATATCGAACTATTCAAGAGCTAAAAGGGTTAGAGAAAAAGTAATATGCTATTCAATATTAAAAACTGGCAAGACAAGCACCTTATTACAGAGCTAGATTTCAAAAATCAAAAAGCTTTTCAGAAATATGATGCTGAAAATAAGATACGTAAATCAACTAAAATAACAGTTGGTGGTAAATCAACTACAGCAGGGGAACAAGGTGGTGGTACATCAAACGGTAAAAAAGCAGCTAAAGCAGGATCTAAAAAACAGCCCGTTTTTCACCACACCGATCTTACTAATTTAAGATGGAAAACACTAAATAGAGGAACAGAAAGGGTATTCAAAAGGGAAGCTATTCCTGTGCTGAACGACATGCTAGATGATGTTATAGATAATTATGATGGTAACTTAGAAGATTATAAAGAAAACGGAATGTCTAATATGCCTCCTAATATAGAGAAAGGATTAGATGCTTTGCATAAAATATCTGCAGACGGAGGTTCTTCAACTGATGTTGATTCTTTTATGAAAACAGCTTATGATCAAATAGAGCAACATCTTGCTCCCAAAGAACCCCCATCTCCTAAAACTGCTTTTTCAATGAAAAGCGGAGCAATTGATGGAAACACTTTTGAAAAAATGGTACCTGAGCTCAAAGGATATATAACTAGACAGAGTGACGAAGGAAGGGCAGATCTTATGGCATCTGGACTCAAATCAGCAGGTGTATACGGGAAAGGTAACGTAACACTTGCAGACGCAGAAAAAGCAGTCGATAATATATCTCTTGATGACATACAAGCTTATCATGATAAGTACAAAATTACTAGTGAAACACCTGATGTTGCAAAAACGGAAATGAAAGATGATCTTAAAAGATTGTTTGATCAAGAACATCGACTCAATAAGCAGTTTAAAGTAGCAGCTGGAAACCCACTTGAATTTTCTTATGCTACTGGAGAGAGGATCCCAGGTTGGGCGAATGATCCAAATGGAGGGGAATACAAAGTAGGTCCTGAAAATTTACCTGGATATGACATTTCACAAGCTAAGATGTCTACACAAGAAGCAGAGTGGGCAAGAATGGATGCAGTAGGTGGAGAGAAAGAATATAATAAACAAGCTAAAAAGCTAAAATTCAAAGATGGTCAACTCGTGTCAAAAGTTAGTGATGAAAAAGCTGGATTCAAATTTACAGGAGGTAATCCTGATTTTAATGGTAAAGATAATTACGGTGAGGAAGGTGAAGCTGAAATAATTACCATGGCTTCTAAAGTTGAAAAGGGTGAAATTGAGCAATCTGAAATGGATAAAAGCTTACATCCTGAAGATCCAAGAATGTCAGATCAAGGTAGAAAAAAAGAACTCGCATCTCAAAATTATGATGAATCTGTTACACCTCGATCCACAAGAATTCAAGAAGCAAGGATATATCGAACTATTCAAGAATTGAAAGCTTTAGAGAGAAAGTAATATGCGATTTAACATTAAAAACTGGCAAGATAAAACCTTAAACGAAGCTCCAGCTGTGAGAGGTCTTGAAAAACTTAAAGATAACTACTACGGTATATCAGATGAAATATATGATATTCAGACCAATGTAAAAAATGTGTTGGGTACTATGGAAGGTGAAGAATGGGTTAAGAGTAAAAATATTGATATGTCAAAAGAAGCAAAACTGTTTAAGCAGATAGAAAAATTATTCAACCAAAGTAAATTAGGAAAGCATTTATAATATGGAAAAAATAACAGACTTACTAATGAAGTTGAATGAGATTTCCTTTAAATCAGCTGAAGAGTTGAAGAGGTATAAAGCTAAACATAAAATGCGAGATACTACTAAGGTAACTATTGGTGGTAAAGAAACGACAGCAGGGGAAGCAGAGCCAAAAGCTGATACAACACCAAGAAAAGCAGATGGTAGTGTAGATTGGGATGCAATTGCAAATGATCCAAGTAATGTACATGCTAAAGGAACACCACAAGCTGGTGAAGATGATGGTTACTTTAATGATGAGGATCATGAAGATGGAAGTAGAGGGACAGGAGTAACAGATGGTGAGAAGAAAGCAGAGCCATCACAAGCTCAGAAAAATGTTAAAAAATATCCATCGATGCAAGATGCTGAATCTATAATGGATCAATTTCAGGAAGATGGTTTAGAGAAAGGTGTAGACTATGAAGAAACAACTGCATATGGAGACGATGTACCAAACGAAATAGTAGCTTTATCTGATAAAGCTAAAGAGATAGTTGATCAGTATGATGACGAAGATGAAGATTCTGGTGATGAAGGTAGATCTAACGATGATCCAGAACTCAGTACAAAAGAAAAATCTCCATATGGGGCTAAACAGAAAGGTATTGGTGCAGGAGGTGATAATTTAACTGGACCTACTTCTGATGAGAATTCAGTGTCTGGAGATGCAAAAGCTGAAAAGAAAGTTCTAGAGAAGTTAAGATCTATTACAAAAGATAATGATGTTGATTTATGTTCTATAGCAGTACCTGGCACTAATCTATTTTGTGCAGGTAACAAACAGATACCTCGTGATGAAATGCCACAATTAAAATCTACAGTAGTTGCAGGTGGTAAAGCTGATGAACTAGTTAAAGCTGGTAAGTTAGACATAGATGCTAAAACAGGTGAAGTGAATACTGAAGATCTATTCAAATCGATGCTAGAGAAGGAAGGTATCACAATGAAAGATCCTGAACCTAGACAGGTAACTTCATTGAAAGCTACTCAAAATCAATTGGTAGGATCAAAAGTTAATATGTTTGCTAAAGTTCTTGCAGGTGATCAACCTTTTGAAGGTAAAGAGTTACCAGCAGAAGATCTTAAAAAATGGCAAGATGCATTACGAGAACCTATCATAGCTTCTAAAGATGGGTATATACTAGATGGTCATCACAGATGGGCAGCTCTTGTTCAGCATGATATAGCAAATGGTGGTACAGGGGATGTTGAAATGGATGTGAAAGAGGTTGATATGGGTGCTACTGACCTAGTAGATAAAACTAACAAATTTACTAACGATATGGGATTAGCAACTAAATCAGGTGGTAAAGCTAAAGCTACTAAACCTCAATCAAAAATGGACAAGAGAATTGCTGCTATGCGAGCTCAAGGTATGTTCGGTAAAAAAGAAAAGAAAGAAGGTATTATGAAACTTGCACAGATAATAGAAGAAGAACTTATTGCAGAACTTAAAGAACGTAATAATCCAGATGATGGAAAAGCTGCTCCTTATGGTTCAGGTTACAACAAAGTAAATGAAGCTAAAGATCGAAAATTGGACAAACTATTTCAACGATCTAGAGCTGTTACTTCAAAAAGTGGTGAAGATAAATTATACAAACTATCACAAGACTGGGAAGACTGGAATGTTGATAACGATGATAAATACGATGATTTAGTAGATCATTTATTTGCAGCAGTTGAACTTGTACAAGACGCTGGTGTTCCTGGTAAAAACAATGTAGTAGCAGATAAGGAATATTATAGCTATATGAAATCAGCTGACAAACATCTTAAAACATTTACTAAAGATGTTACAAAAGCAATGAAATTGCATAAAGAAGGTAAATTAAATGAAGATGGTCATATGGATATACCATCAGCTATCAGAAAATGTAAAGTTATTATAGATGGAGCTCAAGATATCATGGAGAAGTTGGGTGGAATGTCTCAAGAGCAAGATGATTTACCATCTTGGTGGATGGACAAAGTAACTCTTGCTACTGATTATATCAATAAAGCAGACGATTATATCAACAATAGTGGTCAGATAAATGATGAAAAATTAACGGAAGGTAAACCAATCCCAATGGATACTCCTAATGAATTTGCTTATCTAGACTTTAAAAAATATGTTTATCAGAAACGTAGTATGTTCAAGAAAGAAATGATGAAGCATGTAAGGAAATCTGACGGACAATCTGATAGCAGTAGAATGTTTAGAACACTATCAGCATTATGGTTTAAATGGGCATATCATAAAGCTAGAGACTTTAGACATATTAAAGACGATCAAAAATTTGGTAGAGCTTTAATGGTAATGATGGTTAAGGATGATTTAATATTTGATAAGAAAGCTTGGAAGAAGGATAACAATATGACTCACATTAAAGAGTCAAGAGATCCAGCATCAATTCGAAAAGAATATAAAGAACTTAAAAAACAATCTATAAGTAATCTACGACAGGAATGGAGTAGAATGAACAAAGTAGGTAATCCTAATAGTTTAGATAAAGAAGGTTTAGTGTCAGATATATTAAGACAGAGACATGGCGGTAAACATATAGATAAAGCTTTTGAAGGTAACGTAACTGAAGCAACAGACTTATGGAAAAAGTTTGATGAGAAGCAAAGATTATACGGTGATGGGATGGATATAGAAAACGATCTAAAAAACATCACAGCAACCATCAAACAACTACATAAAAATATGGAACAGGAAGCTGAACCAGAAGGTGGTAAGATAGCTGATAAATATGGTAGGCAGCTCGATAAATATGAAAAGATGTATAAGAAAAGAAAATCTGATCTTAAAAAGGTTTTTTCTAAAATAGACAAATTAGAGCAATACTAATGATTAAATTAAAAAATATGTTAAACGAAGCAGGTGATCAATGGACAGTAAAAGATATTCTGGTATTGCAAAAAGCTCATGAGCGAGTATTGAAATCAACCAAATCATTACAAAAAGCTGTAGCTGCATTAGATAAATTATCTATGAAAAATGCTAACAAGCCAAATGGTAAAATGTTTACTGCTGATTCAAGCAATATGCTTAAAGCATTCAAGTCAGGGGTAATGCCAGGTAGTAAGTTTTGGAAAGGTTGGGAGGAATTTATGAAGGGTGCTGAAGCTGCATTTCCTAATAATTGGAAAAAGACAAGATCATGATAAAGCTTAAAGATATATTAAGCGAAGCTAAAGTAAAAACTATAGATATATGGTTTGAGGAAAGCCGTGGAAGATTTTATAAAGTAATAATCAATGGTAATAGAGCTCCAAGAGAATGGAGTAGTTGGAAAGATGCACAAGAGTCTTTAACTAAATTGCTAGGTTGGACGATTTATTTAAGATCGATAGATCATGATGAGTTAGATAAAGCTGCTAAACAATTAAAAAAGCAAGGTATCAAACTAACTTATGATGAATCAATGGATGTATCCTAAAACCTACTGTATTCCTTAAGCAACAGCTATTTATTATAGATAAATCCTGGTACTGTACCAGAAGAGTTCAACTAACTACCGAGTAAATACTCGATGATCTTCGGAGAAACAAGATGCAAGAATCTAAGCTAAGAAACTTAGTACGTCAAGAAATTATAAACAAGCTTGATACAATTACAGAAGGTAAAGATCCTTTTGTTCCAACCTACGGAAAAGGTGATGTCGTTCATGACTGCCCAAAACACGTCCAAGAAATCAACACAGGTATTAAAGGTAAAGTAACTGGTCACACTCTTAATGAGTCTGGTGTAGTTAACTTTGTAGATGTAGATTTCGGTACAGGAAAGGTGTTTGAAAACATTCCAACAAAGAAATTAAAAATATTAGAGATGCAAGAGCATGCTCACAATATAAAAGAAGAACCAATCACAGGTGCAGGTAAAGATGAGGTTGTTACTGAAGAAGGTGATAGATGTGATTGTGCATTAGCACATCCAGGTATATCCCATAGAGCTTATAATAGTCAACAACTTGCTGAAGAAATAAAAGTGTTAACTAGAACACCTAATCAAAATGGGTCATCATTAGGATACAGGTTGACTCAAAAACAACACAAAAAAATGTTAGCATTCTTGAAAAAGAATAAAAATCAACCAAGTGTTAAGGAACTACTTGCTACATTAAAAGATAAATACTCTGATGCAGTTGGTATTGTAATGGATGGTAAAGTATTTTTTGTATATGCTCAATATGGTCAGTTAAGAATTGGAACAGGAGGAAAGGCTTCAGAATGGAATCAAGATGCATCAGCATCTCTTACTAAATACATTGGTGAAGCTGTTCTACTTGAAAAAGTAACTCCAAGACAAGTATCAAAAGCATTTAGCGATATATCCAAATTATCTATGGAAATGATAGAAAATCTACAGAAATATAAAGCTGCCAAGAAATCAGGTAATGAAGCTGATATTAAAAAATATATTAAAATTGCAGGAACATTAAGTAAACAAAAGCGTTCAATGGAAGCTGCAATGGAGAAAATGATCACTCAACTAGATAAAGATGTTGAGTATATAGGTGAAGGCAAAATAAACGAAGCTCCAATGGATAAAAGATTTGCAAAAGAATGGGAAAGAAATTGTAAAGTTTTATTGACTCACATTAAACATGAGGAATCTAAAAAGAACAGAGAAAATTTTAGACTGTTAAATAATTTAACAAATCAAGTAAAAGATGCAATGAATGTACCTGCTATGTTATCTAAGATAGTTGGAATGCAGGAAGGTAAATTAGCTGAAGCTACTATATTAGCTAATGTTTATTATATAGACTCAGAAGGATCAGCAGTGCCTGAGCACGAGCTTGCTGGAAGATCCAAAGGAGGTCCAAATTTTCTTTACATAAAAAAAGGAACAAAAGGAACATACAACGGGGACGAGTTCGAAAGTGAAGAAGGTTCGAATGTCTATATTAACAAAAGATATATAAGAGAATCTAAAACTCGATTAACTGAAGCATTTGCATCAACTAAACTTGGTCAACTATTTGGAAAAGTATCCAAGTATAGCAATGATAAAAACTTTTTATCCGGTATGGCGAAGAGTTATGGACTTGAATGGGATAAAATTACAGACGACCAAGTAAAAGGTCCAGACACAAAATTAGATCGAAAAGGTATCGATTTAATTGTAGCTACTCAAGATGTTAATTTAGCAGCTACAACAACGTATGATTGGACAACTTACATCAAAAAAGGTCAATTGCTAGGTGCAACCATAAAAGGTAAACGAGTATGGACAGGTAGATTTGGTGTATCAACAGGTGCAGGTAAAAATAGAAACTTTATTGGATTAGAAAAACGTGGATACTCTAACGTAAAAAGCGTTCTATCAATTACCGGAGCAGTAGTTTATCATATAGATCCTGAATTAAAATCACGTGGTGCAAAAGATAAAGTTGCATCAAGAGCAGAAGCTAAAGCTGGTGCAACTGCACTTATGTCTGCTAGAGATATAAAAGATAAAAACAGAAGAACGTATGAAGCAGCATTAAAGGTTCGTGTTGGAGCAGAAGGCAAAGGAGGTCTAATCAAGATGATTGAACAAGCTACCAAGTTGTATGAAAAAGTATTGAAAGAGAAACTTAATATGCTTAAAAAAGGAATGGTTTCCACTGAACATTGGAACAATGATTCATGGAGCACAGTTTCTAGAGCACATCAACAAATGATTAGAGATTTTCAGTACTGGATGAGAGAAGCTGCTGACCAGGAAGCACAAGCTAAAAAGGATGGGGGTAATGATGCTTCAGGAGGTGTTGATTATATGCAAAAACAAATGAATCAATATGCTTTGAATATAAAACAGGAATTTGGTAAAATGAATATCGCACTTAAAAAGATTGATAAAAGTAAAGAGTATTCTAAGATTGAAGGTCGAGCTTATTAATGACCAATATAACTAAGATAAAAAATGCTATTAAACGTAAAGTAAATGAATCACGTTTACGTGATAAAGTATCTTCTATTTTAGATGATGCATTACCAAATATACTTGCAGAGATCGATCAATTAGATCAAGCATTTATAAACGCAACGCCTACAAAAATTAATGTTTTTAAAAATTCCAAGAAGGAGGCGGACGATCCACTTGATATTAATAAAGTACAAATTGTTGATGAAGGTGGTACACCTTTACAAAACAAAGTATATGATGCAGTTACTGGTATGAGTATAAATGGTAAGGATAGTTTCGAAAGTAAATTTGCTGTCAGACCAGGTAAATTAAACGACTTTGTATTCAGATTATCTGATAGAGACGCAACAGGTATATTGAAACTTATCAAACAACGTAAATTCGAAAGTATCAAAGAGTTAGACGTAAGAAAAACTCATGGTGATAAACGAATAGAAAATCCTGCAACTGGAAATGATATAAAACTTCGTACAGCTTTAAAAGCTAAAAAAGGTTCAGCAGTGTATGCTAAAGGTAAATCAATGTATAATGCATTAAAAGACGAACCTACTAATGAAGGTAAAATAACTGAAGACTACTCTCAACGAGCAAGAAATTTTAGAGTTAACCTTAGAAAAAGACTTATAGGTATGAAAAAAGGTCAAAAGGTTAGCTATGGTAAAGCTCAATATGTAAAGATGGTTGATGGAAATTTTCAAATTCCGAAAACAGGTAAAGTGTACGGTGTAGAAGATATAGTACAAGCAATGAAACGTGCAGTACAGCCAGATATAATGAAACATAGAGGTGTAGCTGGTGCAGACATGGTTAATGCTTATCTGAAATTTGAAGGTAAATTAACTGAAGCTAAAGGTGGATGGGCTTTATATATTGACGGGAAGAAAATCAAATCATTTAGATCGAAGAGGGAAGCACTACGAGCATTACAACTCGTACAGTTATCTGATAACTCAGTTGAACTTAAAAAAGAAGGTAAATTAACTGAAGTTTCATGGCCAGGCCCTTCTTTAAAAGATTTAGGTATGTCATCTTCAGTTAGCAAACGTAGAGCTGGAGCTGAGTTAAAACAAAAGCTTGCAGGTAAACGTTCCGATGGAATGGGTAAATATACAGCTACTATCTACGGTATGAATGGTAGTAAAAGAGTTGAATTAAAAAGCTTGAATGATCTAAATAAATTTAGTAAGTTTGAATTAGATGAAGGTAAATTAACTGAAGCTGCAAAATATAAAAAAGGTCAAAAGGTAACCTTTCAAATGGATAAAGGTGGTGCTAGACCATTAAAGCCTACTACTGGTACAATATCAAAAGTACAAAGAAAAGGTAATTCTTATCTCTATACAATAGTTGATAAGCTTGGACCAACTCCTGTATATGAACCAGAAATTACAGGCCTTGCAGAAACTAAAGGGGCTCCTAAAGGACATTACTTCACTGCATCAGGTAATGTAGTTAAAGGTAGCTTATCTAAAGCAGCTAAATCAAAAGGTGCAAGGTTAAGTGATCCTAAAGACAAACAACGATCTAAAGTACCTAAAGCAACTCAAGTAAATGAAGCAGAAGAATACAAATATAAAAAGTATGTTGCAAAAGCATTTAAAGATATAAAAGATGCAACATTTAACTTTAGAAATGCAATGGGCGTTAAGCAATTAGGTCAATCCGATCCTAAAGTAAAGAAGCAGCTAGAATCATTACATAAAGCTTTATTTGCTTTGGAAAAAGACTTCAAAGGTAAAGGTTTAACAGAAGGTGAGATACACGAAGATAGATTCGGCCACCCTATTACATCACAGGGTAATCAGACGTATATCCAATTGGAAAAACTAATAAAAATGCTTTCTGGTAAGGAAAAACGTGATGCAGAAAAAGCTTTCCGTACAATGTGGAGTAAGATAAAAACAGCAATGGAAGAAGAGGAGCAAAAATGATAAAACTTAAAGAACTACTCATCAAAGAACAAGAGGAAAAGAAATGTCCATCAGCAACTCAAAATCTAGTTGTTAATACAGCTAATAGAGATCGAGCAATTCAAGCTGATTTCATTAAGTATGGTCCTTTAAATGTTGAAGAGCCTGGTGACTACTGGAAAGTAATTGCTAAGAAATGGAATACTTCAGAAGAAGCAGCTGAGAAATCAAAGTGTGCTTCATGTACTGCATTTGATGTATCACCAAGGATGTTGAAATGTATACCAGGTGAAACTTCTCAACCAGTTAAAGATGAACATGGTGATTTAGGTTACTGTTGGATGCACCATTTCAAGTGTCACTCAGCTAGATCATGTAACACATGGGCAGCAGGTGGACCAATTAATCAAGATGAGAAATCATTTGAATGGCAAAAACGTAACTTAAAAGTAGCTTTGGATCCAGATCCAATTGATCCTACAATGTATAAGGGCGCGTAATGATTAAACTAAAAGACCTATTAAACGAAGATAGAATGGACCAAACTAAGATGTTTGATACATCTACAGTTAACAAGATAGCTACTGATATTAAAAAGCTAGCTAACTGGAAGAAGGAACAGTATGGTAATCAATCATTCGACTACAGTGAATTTAGATTTGGTGATGGATCAGGAGGATTTTCTTTCAAATGGGCACATGCAAGAAATTGGGGTGGACAGATTGGAGTAAGCTTCGGTAAAGATGGTAATCATAAGTATTACTCTTATAGCCACTATGATAAAAAATATACTGGAAGTACTACAACAAACAGTATGAAGCCATTCAAGTTCAAAGGTAATCCTAAGGTATGGAAAGACTTTACAAACGATCATCTTCTACAGTTTTGGAAGAAAGTTAAAGGTGAGATCAAGAAGAACGAAGCAGGTGCTAAAGCAGCATTAGATGCAGAGGCAAAAGCACAAGCAGCACACTATGGTGCAAAAGCTGATACTGGTAGGATAGGTTACGGGCTATCATCACAACCAAGAAGAGGAAGATAATGATTAAATTAAAAGACATAATAAACGAAGTAAATAAATCAGATGTAAAGTATGCTATGAAAATGGCATTTGATAGTATACCAGGTAACTGGCATAAAGCTCTTAAAAAAGTCGATACCCAAGGTAATACGATTAAACTAAATATGTCTTCTTATATGGGTCCTGGTAAAACACTTCAAAAGATTGTAGATGAATTTAATAGTTCAATGGGTACTAAATATAAAATTGATAAAGACTCGTTTGTAAAAGGCAGTATTACAAGTATAGAGTTACGAGAAAAATAAAGGGATAAACACATGGATAAGTATATTTATAAAGCAAAGTTAGATAGAGTAGTTGATGGTGATACTGTTGACGCTATGATAGATGTAGGATTTGATATATGGGTTAAAAAAAGGATACGCTTTATGGGTGTTGATGCTTGGGAATCTAGAACAAGAGACTTGGAAGAAAAAGCAAAAGGACTTGCAGCGAAGGCAAGAGTTATAGAATTGCTAGAGGAAACATCATCTAAACCAGGGTATTTTAGATTGAAGTCACATGGTGTTGGAAAATACGGAAGAGTTCTTGGTGAACTATTCATACAAGATGAGGAAGGAAAACAATACAATATAAATGAACAATTAAAAATCGAAGGTCATGCTTATGAATACTTCGGAGGTAAAAAACAAATATTCAAGGGATAAGTTATGAAAAAGTTATTATTATTACTGGCACTATTGCCAACAATGTTATTAGCACAAAATAATAGCTGGCTTAAGCTTGACATACAGCTAGACCAATGGCCGGAGGAAAACTGCTGGGAGTTAAGAGAATTTACTACAGATACTTTAATATATGATGCCTGTGGAGACCCTTATTTCCCTAATGAATTTATAGAATTATATATTCCATTACCAGCAGGTCAATATATCTTTAATTTTGTAGATTCATATGGTGATGGATTATCTACTGCAATTCCTTCATACGCTTTAGTTTCAAATGAATGTCAAGATACTCTATCCTATGTACATGGATTTGGTACCTCTTATAATGGAAACGATTCACTTGCATTAGCTAATGGATGGACAATACCAGGAATCATTACTCAAGGTTTTACAAGTGCAGCAGAGTTAATTGATACATTAACACTTGCACCTTGCGCTCCACCAACTACTTTTATACCTGGTTGTATGGACCCTATTGCAGAGAATTATGACTCATTAGTAACCGTACCTCAATGGGGATATTCAGACCAATCTATTTGTACATATATTATAGGATGTACAGACCCATCAGCATTAAATTATGATACAGTAGCAACTTTAGCTGATGATGGTTTATGTATGTACCCACCATGTGGTGGCTTTGATACAATATCGGCTTCACAAACATGTATGGGTAATCAAACAACATTAACATTTGAATGGGAAACATCTCTAACTGCATGTGATGTTGGTGAAATACATTATGGTTACGATTTATCAGCTGCACCATTTGTTCAAAGTCAATGGTTTCAAGGTGATGTTCCGTTAGGAGCTACACCTCCTACTACACTAGCATACACTATATTTGAATGTAGTTACTTTAATTATAACTGGAATGTTTTTGAAGCTAAAGCAGGTGGTAATTTCGTAACACAAGATATACCACACTTCTTCTTTGTTAAATTTGGCATTGCCGGTAATTTCACGTACAGTGATACAACATGGATAACACCAGAACATTGTATTGTTGGATGTACAGACCCAACATCTAGTCAATATAACCCATTTGCAAATATAGATGATGGTAGTTGTCAAAATAGTGGTACGACATGTGGCCCTGATTCCACTACAATTAACATTATACTAACTCCAGATACATATTCTGGTGAAACATCTTGGGAACTTATAGATTCTACAACTACACCTCCTACAATAATAGCTTCAAGTCCATTATATAGTGGATTAACAGGTATACCTACATCAACAATAGTATGTGTTGATAGTACAATGAACCTAGTATTTAATTTATATGATTCTTTTGGAGATGGAATGTGTGGTTCATGTTTTGGAGAGGCTGATGGTGAAGTATTGATATTAGATGAATCATGTGGTGATACATTGTTCCACTTAACTTCACCTAATATGAATTTTGGTGTTGAACTTAGTGAATCATTTGGATTTCTTAATACATGTGGAATTAATGCTAGTGTATACGGTTGTACTGACCCCGCATACGTTGAGTACGACGAATCATTTTTGTACGATGATGGTTCATGTTTAACATTAAACATTTATGGATGTACAGACTCTACTGCATTAAACTATGACCCTAATGCAAATACACAAATAAATACACCATCATGTAATTATACATTAAGATTAACAGATGGTGCTGGCGATGGTTGGTTCGGTTCTTATATTGGGATAGTACAGGGAGATTCATTATATGGTCCTTACACTTTTAATAATGGTTTCTATAATGATTTTAATATAAATTTAACAACAACCGAAAAAGCTAAAATATATTTTTATACTCAAGGTAATTCATCAGGGACAGCAAGTCAATGTGGGTTTAAGTTAATTAATCCAGATGACGTTGTTACGTTTGAGGCTGGAACAAACCCATGGACAGATGCTATCGTTCCATTTCCAAAAGTATATACAGCAGAACAAGATTGTGGTAATACTTGTTTACCGTCAGTTTTAGGGTGTATCGATTCATTTGCATTTAATTATGATTCTTTAGCTAATACAACAGACAGCTCATGTTATTATAATCCAGGATGTACTGATGCTGCTTATTTAGAATATCATACTCAAGGATTTATCGCTGATTTTAATAATGGTTCATGTTTATCATACGCTATATTTGGTTGTATGGATATGACAATGTTTAATTATGACCAATACGCGACAGTTCAATGGACAACAGTATTAAATGATACAACTCCTTGTATTGCAAAAATACTTGGTTGTTTAGACCCAACTGCTTTTAATTACGACCCACTAGCAAATACAGAAAATTATTCATGTGTCCCATTTATATATGGATGTATGGATGCAACACAATTCAATTATGATCCATCAGCGAATACTGATAACGGATCTTGTTTACCTTATATACTTGGTTGTACAGACTCAACAGCATTAAATTATGATGCTTTAGCTAATACTGATAACGGAACATGCATCCCTTTCTTATATGGATGTACAGACTCTTTAGCTTTAAATTATAACTCATTAGCGAATACAGATGATGGTTCTTGCATATCAACTATACTAGGTTGTACTGATGTTAGTGCTTTCAATTACGATTCACTAGCTAATACTGATGATGGAACATGCGTTCCATTTATCTATGGATGTACAGATGCTTCACAGTTTAACTATAATGCTTTAGCTAATTCAGATGATGGATCATGTATACCATTTATTTATGGTTGTACAGACCCCTCACAATTCAATTATAATGCTACTGCAAATACTGATAACGGATCCTGTATCCCATTTGTTTACGGATGTTTAGATTCATTAGCATTTAATTTTAACCCACTAGCTAATACTGATAACGGATCATGTACACCAATAATACTTGGTTGCACAGATACCGCAGCAATCAATTATAATCCTTTAGCAAATACAGAGGATGGTTCTTGTTTAGGTATTATATATGGATGTACTTCTCCAATAGCATTCAATTATGATTCAACTGCAAATTCAGATGATGGTTCATGTATTCCTTTCATCTACGGTTGTATGGACAATACACAATTTAATTTCAATCCTTTAGCTAATTCAGATGATGGATCATGTATTCCAATCATTAATGGATGTACTGACAACACTCAATTTAATTACAATCCATTAGCAAATACTGATAATGGATCATGTATTCCTTTTATCTTTGGATGTATGGATCCATTAGCATTTAACTTTGATCCTCTAGCTAATACAGACAACAACGGATGTATAGCTGTAGTACTTGGATGTACTGATTCAACCTCAGTTACTTATGATCCTCTTGCAAATACGGATGATGGAAGTTGTATATCTCCATTGTATGGATGTACAGACTCAACGGCACTTAACTATAACAACTTAGCTAATGTAGATGACGGTTCATGTATTGATATAGTTAATGGATGTACAGACCCATTAGCATTTAATTATAATTCATTGGCAAATGTAGATGACGGAACCTGTATTCCATTTATATATGGATGTATTGATCCAACACAATTCAATTACGACATTACAGCTAATACTGATGATGGTTCATGTATTCCTTATATTTATGGGTGTATGGATATATTATCATTCAACTACAATCCTTTAGCAAATACTGACAATGGATCATGTATAGCAATCATATTAGGATGCATGGATACAACAGCATTAAATTATGATATACTTGCTAATACAGAATATGTACCTTCTAATTGTATACTTCCTATATCAGGATGTACTGATGTTGCAGCTTACAATTACGATCCAATTGCTAACACTTCAGACTCTACAGCTTGTTTATATGATGCAGGATGTTATGGAGGACCAGGAATGCCATATTGGTTAAACGATGGATGTTTTGCATGGGTAATCGATGTAGATGATTATTGCTGTACTACTGACTGGGACGCTTCATGTCAGTCAATGTATGATTACTGTCAACAAGGTTGGCCAACAGCAATACAAGATATATCAGCATTAGGTATTGTAGTGTATCCAAACCCTACTAAAGATGTTATAACAATAGAAACAAGATTAGATATACAAGTTGAATTGTATGATATGACAGGTAAGAGAGTTATTAATGAATCTAACACTAAACGATTAGACTTATCTAAATTGCCAAGTGGTATTTATAATATGTCAATACTTTACAATGATTCTAGATACAGTAAAAGGGTGATAAAACAATGAAAAAGTTATTAATAATACTATTTGCAGTGATTAGCTTACAAGTTAGTGCGCAAGAAAAACAGGACAAACATATAAAAAAATTATTCCAGAATGAATATGTAAAAGATCTACTTAAATTTGGTACAATATATGGTGCTGTTAACGGAGGTACATCATTATCTGATAGAGATGTTTACTCAGTAACTAATGGTTTACAGACATCTGTTATTGAAACACCTTATGATTATTCCGTATTATTTGGAATAAGAAAGATCAAGAAATTTGGATACGAAGACAAAGAAAGATTTAAGAATGGTACTGAAAACTCATTTACAGATGCAGCTACTATTGGTAGATGGACAAATAAAATTGAATTCTTAGTTCAGGGTGAATATAAAAGACAGCAAGGCGAATCTTATTTAGATCAACATCATTTTATTAGATATGTTGGCGATGATGGTTGTAGTAATAAAAACTGCTGGAGACATTACATAGTAAAAATTGAATACCTTGAAGATGGTTTTGCTGATATAAAATACTTTGAAGCTTCAGAAAGATTTACATATAAACACCCATCTTTTAAAAATTTAACATTTAACTTTGGAGCTGCTCAGAGATTAGCAGAACCTTATGGTTATGATCCGTTAGAAGAGTGGATATTATCTACTGGTAATTTACATTATACTCAACTTGCAATAGAAGAAGGTTACAATATTATCTTTGATGGTAACAATGGAGTAGAATATCTAGATCCTTCAGGAGATCAAGTGGCTACAAGTACTGAGGTATGGGAAGCAGTTGTTATACCAACAGTAATAGCAAACTATGCAGAACGTAAACGAAATGAGTTAGAAAATACTATGCAACACTCTTTAGTATTTGGAGCAGATTATTACAAATATGAAAAAAAGAGTTGGCTACATGCATGGGGTAATATAATGCCTTACCATTATGATGCAGGTGGAGAATTTAGTTATCATAAATTTATTGGAGGACAATGGTTAGATTATTCGGCAGGTATAGTTTATGGTCATTGGTACAATAAAAACTTAGGTATATTTTTAGAAGGAACTTATAACAGATATTGGAATAGAGAATGGCACGGGTTTAGTGCTGGAGTAAATTACAGAGTATTTTAGAGGAAAGAACAATGGCAAAAGAATTAAACGAAGACACAGGGGTAACAGTAAGCATAAAAACATTAGGTGGAATTGCAGCTTTAATAGCAACAGTTGTAGGTATGTGGTTTGCATTACAAGCCGACATCGAAGAAGCAAAACTACTTCCAGAACCTCAAGCTCCTGTAATTAGTCGTATGGAATTCGATATGAAAGATAAGTTGGTACGACAAACTATTATGACAACTCAAGAGGATGTTAAAGAAATTAAGGTACAACTTGATAAATTAAATGATAAGATTGATAGATTAAGATAGTATGAAACTATTAAAAACTAATATTTGTTTAACATCTAGAGTATCACTATTAACAATAGCTGCGTTATTAGTGAGTACATTAGTTATAGCAAGTGTATATAGAACTACATTAGTTATTGAAGACGTTAATGAAGAAGAGGTAGAGGTTTGGATACCAACAATAGAAGATATAGCTTTCCAAGACTCAATGTATGCTATAATAGAGCGAACTCAATTAGATTTGGATACTATTAGATCAGGTATAGATAGAATACTATATAAACTTGAAAGATTTGATTACCCAGATGGCACGTATGATAGTATACGATATGTTGCTGGTGGTAAGATTGACAAACGCAGAAATAAGAGGTAGAGTAGACAATGAATAAAGATTATACAATATGGAAATTAATGGCAGGGTATATATTAATACTATTATTAATGTTGATATCAGTTACAGCTAATGGACAATCCCCATGTGGAAGTGATGGATTATGTGTAGTACAATTTAATGCAGGTTTTAACGAAGGCAATAAAGTAACATGGGTAGGTAACTTAGAGGAATGTGAAACATCATTTATAGACATAGGTACAGATGCAAAAGCTTCAGGTAAATATAAGATTGTAGTTATACCTACGATACTTATATTCAATGGAGACGAAGAGATAGGTAGATATCAAGCAAATATAATGATGGTGATGGAAGCTAAACAATCAGATATACAAGGTAAAATCGATGAAATAATCATGGATGCCTTTTAACTTAGGAGATATATAATGAGTTGGAAAGAAATATTTAAAGATGGGAATGATTACAATGAAAAATCGATAGTAGGTTTTTTAGCTTTTTTTGTAATGGTGATAGTGATGTTGGCTGATGTTATTACTGGATGGACAGGAGCAGATTTAGTAATAAACGAAGCTATATACAATTCATTTGTAATGGTTGTATTAGGATGTTTTGGGATAGCTGGACTTGAAAAATTTGCAAATAGAAAGTAATTATATAATAGCACTGTCTTATTCATTAAACATCTATTTATTATAGATAAGCAACGTATGAATAGGTTTATTAAAGAGGAAGGATATGTCAAAATTAGCACAAATGTTAGCAAATAGTAAATCACCAACTACAATGGTTACCAACGCAGATGTCTTTGCTCAAGAAACTGGTTTAGGTTTAGGTGGTATGACATCCAAAATTACACCACTTGGTAAGGTAGGTCCATTAGCACAAGAAGGAACTGCAGGGCTATCAAGTATGAGTTCAACATATCAAAGCAGTCCAGGAGGAACAATAACACCAGCAGGTGAAAGCAGTCCTGTAAAAACAACATAAAGGGAAAACAATGAGTAAAGAAAAATTTAGTATAAATAATTGGAGAAAGAAACGCGTACTTAAAGAAGGTGTAGGTGGAGTAGTTTCTAGAAATCCATTCAAAAAAATGCAAGGAATGTGGTTTACAGAAGCTGTAGATCATATTGATGATAAGGAAGCTGATACTGATTATGATAATCTTGAGGATAAAGATGTTGATAATGATGGTGATCATGATGCTTCAGATAAATACCTTCATAAACGTCAAGGTAAAGTTGCTAAAGTAACTGAAAATGAATTAGAAGAAGAAATGTCTGATGAAGAATTTAATATTCAAGAATGGCAAAAGAAGTTCCTTGATAAACGTAATTTGAAATGGGGATAATATGATAAATCTTAAAAAATTATTAAGCGAAAATGTTTTAGGTGATCTACCTTCTTCAAAGTTAATGAAGATGAAATGGAATCCTGTAACTGAAGCTACACAAGATGCTCCGGAGCATTCAGAGTTAGAAGAAGCTGCATTCAGTTTGAATGAAGCCTTTGCTACATGGAAAATGCAATTTGCACCAATGACATTATCAGGTGTAACATTAGATCCAAAGAAAACTTTCACAGTAAAAGCTAGATCAACAGTTGAAGCAATTAAAAAGGCATCTAAAGCAGCTGGTATTACTGGTGATGGTTGGATGGCAACTCAAACACATAAATTAGTAAAAGTAGGATAAAGTAACGACCGAAACACGGTTATAGTATTAACAATTAATAAAGGAGAAATACAATGAGTACAGTAGATTTATACACTTCGTTAGATGGTTTATGGGAAACATTCCAAGAAAATCATAGAAAACATAACGATAAGAATAATAAAGCAGCTGCACAGAGAGCTAGAAAATCTTTAGGTGATATCAAGAAATTGGTAACTGAATATAGAAAAGCATCTGTTGAAGAATGCAAAAAATAAAGAAGACACTAAGGGCTTCCTAAAAGTTCGTTAAGAGATCATAAGAATTCTCCAAGAACATATCTAGGAGAATTTTTATGGTTAAACGAGTTACAACAGACGGACATAGTTTCTCACGAGACGAATATAAATGGGAGTATGCTAACTTCCATTGGGATAAAGCAACTGGTGATGGTTATGAATGGGATGATGTAGTACTTATCAAAGAAATTTGGACAGGTAATACATATCAAGCAGTTGAAGCATTACCAGAGGAAAAAAAGAAGAAGCTTGTACGACTTGTAATGCGTAGGAGAGGTATTAAGTTATATGATGAATATAAAGAAGTATCTAACATTACAGCAAGTATTGAAGATATTAAATTGATAATTAAAGAAGTTAAAGTTAAAGTAAAGGTTGAGCTAGTATAGATGGCAATTTCGGATAAAGTACTCTCAGAAATACAGGTAAAATTAGCCAAGCTATATGGTTCTGAAATACTTATTCTTAATGGTTCAGATTTAACTTTTATTGCAGCTACAGGTTTTGTAACTGGATCTGACGGATTAAATGGTTCTGCTTGGACTGATTATAGAACTGCTTTAGAGATTGCAGATGGAACAGAATTTGATCCTAAAGAATATCTACAAATAATTACCAAGCTCGGTATTAGAGGTGAGAAAGCTCTAGAAGCAAGTTTACAGGAGCGAAAGGTAAGATCTTTAAAGGACGCAACTGGAGCAGCAGCAGAGGCTAAGAAAGATCAATATGTTAAGCTATTTAGAGGTAGAGCGTTATTTACAGCTCCTGCTGATCTGAAAGGTGTTGATGTATCATTATCTGGGTCAGCATTATTCATAGATTATGACGACTTATCTGATGCGGTAGAAGCAGAACTTGATTCTAAAATGATTGAAGAAACCAACATCTCTAAAATAATGATGCCTTCTGGTTCAGTTGCAACTCTAGGTGATCTTACATATATACAGGTAAAGGAAGGTAGAGAGGTTGCTAGAAGATCAATGCAAGCTCAAGGATTTAAAATTAGTAGAAAGAATTTAAGAGCTAAACCAAACGCTAGAGGTACTAGAGGTAGATTTAATGTATTTAATAATCATCAAGAGCAATTCTACGCTACAGGTTCATGGAAAACTGGTACAGGTGGACCTAGAATACAAGGACATGCAGGTGGGGCTGAAAGTTGCGCATTTGTAATTATTCACAGATCGGGATCGAGAGGATAGAGGAAATATGTATAAATTATTTACAGATAAAAAAGAAGTATTTGAGTGTGACCTAAAATTATCAGGAGCATCTCTAGACAAATCTAATGTACGGTTAGTAGTTGAATCAGCAGATATAAATTTGTTATTCAAAGGGAAAATCGATTCAACTGGTAAGTGTGTTGTACCTGTTAAACGTCTAAGTGGACTACTAGGTGAGAGTACTACGGGAACACTACGGCTTGAAGTAATAGCAGATGATACATTCTTCACACCGTGGGAGAGTGAGTTTGTAGTTGAAACTAGTAAGAAAGTAACAATAGAGGTTAAGTCTCAAAACAAAACTCGAATAGTTGAAACTCAAAAACCAGTGATCCAAGTTGCAAATATTAAAAATATAGCACCAGCTAAGATACTAAAAGAATCAACGCATATAGTTCGCATACTCAAGCAGTTGATAAAAGAGAAGGTAACTCTTAAAAACATGCCAAGCAAGAAAAAAATAGTGAATAGAGTGATAGCAAACTATTCAAAAAAATATACGATTACAGAATCAAAACAAAAAAGGATTATTGATGGAATAGTCAAGGTTTTATCTAAACGTAAATAAAAGGTTATAAAATATGCCAAACACATTATTCGGCACAAACATTTCAGATACTTACCAGAAACTGGTACAAGTAGAGAATGGACAAGTATCAGATGGAACTGGTAGTCTTCTCCCTATCTCATTTAACGGTAATGATGTCACTATCATAGGTACATTGCACGCTACTTCTATATCATCTTCTCGAGTAACATCTTCGATAATTTATACAAGTGGATCAAGTACATTTGGTGATGAAGCAACTGATACACACACATTCTTAGGATCAATAACAGCCTCAGGTAATATAAGTTCAAGTGGTAATGTTTATGGAACTAATATTTATGGTGTATCTACCCTTAGATTACATGATGCTATTGGATTATCTAGAAATGTTATTTCTAACGGATCTGATGATAAAAGAGTTGAAGTAGGTAACGTATTTATGACAAGTGGGGTGTCATTAATAGGTAACGTAACAGCATCAGGTAATATAAGTTCTAGTGGTTATATTCAGACAACAGAATTAAGAGGAGCTGGAGATGGCGTTACACAATTAAATGTGCAAGGTCAAATAACAGCCTCAGGTAATATAACTGCAAGTCAAGTGTATGAAAGCACACTTTATCAATGGGAAGCAACTGCAAGATCTGATACAAATGATGATACAAACTGGCAAGGACCTAATGGATATGGTATCCATACAAGAGCTGATTGGAATCAAGATTATGGGACTGATTATGACGATCCAAGTTCAACAAATGCAGAATCTAGATTATACATGAATACAGGGTGGAGGATACCTAATCAAGCAAATTACTCGTGTAGTATAAAATCAATGGATGTATATGTTGGGCACAACACAAATGATAATCATATATCAGCAAGTCAGAATTTCTCGTGCACTCTATGGTACTCAAAAAATTCAGATCTAACTGGTGAAATAAATGTATTAGGCTCTAGTCCAGGTAGTTTTACTCAAAGACACGCTACTACAATTAGCTCTAGTCAGTTTAAAGCACCTGACGAAGCGTTCTTTAAATATAACAATTACTATGTATCAGCTTCAAACATGGACTTAAATTTAGCACCAGGTTCTATTATATTTCCTAGAATTAAATCAGTAGGTAATTTGAATCCAGATCGAACTAATGATCCAACACCTAACCAGACAGGCTCAGTGCTTAATATACACTGGATAGTTAATTATGCAAAAACACCACTATAGGAGATGAAGTAATGGGAAAACCAAATGAATTTATAGAAAGTGATAATCAAGCTGGATTTGGCGGAATAGGAAGACCTAATGATCCTAAAGGTATATTTGTTATTCCTACAGGGAGTGCATCAATACTTGGTACATCTAGTTCTATTAAAGCAGGAGAAGTAGGTTCAACTAAAGATACGTTAACTTTATTAAGTGCATTTAATACAGGAGATTCTTATGAAGAAGCATGGCATGAACCGGTGCATTTTTTATATAAAAAGGTAACTCAATTAGCACATGGTATAAACCGAGTAGGGGATGCACAATCAAATATATCATCTTCAACTGCTAACAAGGATCGAGATGATAGAGATATAGTAGATGCAACTGTGCGAATTACAGGTAATCAAGATATAGCTGGAATTAAAACATTTAGTAATAGTATAGTATTAAATGGTCAATTAACTGGTGACGGAGCAACTAACATCACTAATTTTAATAATGCAAATTTACTAGGAACACTTAATGTTGCATCTACAACTTGGTTAGGAAATCCTTATCTAGATAATTCTTCTAAAACTCGATTTAGTGGTGCAAAGGTTATTGTCAATGGAAATATGTACTTATCAGGTAATGTATCATCTTCTGGAGCAATTAGTAGCTCTAAAGGATTACTCGCAGGTAGTTTAGTTATCAGAAACAACAAAGTACAAAAAGTATCTATATTAAATAGCCATATAACAGCCTCAGGTAATATAAGTTCAAGTGGTACCATCTATGCAAACACCTTTAATGGTATGTTTAGTGGTTCTTCACAAACTGATCATGATGCAGCTACAAATTTTGTAGCAAACGAACATATAGATCACTCAGAAATAAGTGTAGCAGCAGGAACTGGTTTAACTGGGGGAGGTACTATAGCAGCTAATAGAACTTTAAATGTAATAGGGGGTGATGGTATAACAGCTAATGCAAATGATATAGCAGTAACTGCAGCTCAAACTACTATTACATCCATGTATGCAACCGATTTAAAAATTGGTGAGGATGCAGAAACAGCAATAGACTTTGAAACAGTTAATGAAATACATTTTGATGCAAACAATTCTGAAGTAATGAAGGTACGAGCAGGTGGTGTTGAAATAACAGGACAAGTGACTGCTTCATCAAATATAAGTGCACTTGGATTAAAAGTTGCATCAACAATTACAGGATCAATATCATCTTATAAAGGTTCAGCAACTGATTATATCTTAACACCTAATGATTTTAATCAAGTAGTTCTTAATGAAGATGGAAATGGCGTTTTAATACCTGATGCATTAGGTAGATTTAGTTCACCTAGTGTAGTAGGAACAATAATTGCACAGATAACTATACCTCAAGGATTGATACCAACACATGTAAGCCTGATACCTAGTACCACAGCTCAAACAAATAGGAACACCAAGTTTGCATTATATCATAACTTGTTTTCAGATAGTTCTACTGTAACTGCAATAGATGGAAGCATAAATAATGCTGGTGTTCCAATAACTAAAAAATGTACGATAAGAGCATCAAATTCTTTGTTATTTCTTAATGCAGCATCATACCTAACTATTGCCCTCAGATTTGGAGCTACAAGTGATCAAATAGCTGGAGCAAGTATTACCATGAGGCATAGATAATATGGCAACAGTATCAGGGTATTCATCAGTAGAGGAGTTATCAGTAATAGATGGTAGTATCTTAAGAGCTCAAGAGGTTGTTCTAGAAGATTATCAACTTACAGTACCTGCAAATGCAACTATTAAAGGTATAACAGTAGTGTGGACAGGTGCATACTCATCAAAAGTTCCTAATCCAGTACAATCAATGACAGTAACTTATGATGGTGCAGGCTTAGATAGCAATGCATTGCAAGCGGATTTACATGCTATATACCAACCTATAGCTACAGTGAAGTTTGGAGGTTCAACTGAACTATGGGGGTTAACTTGGACTGCAGCCCAAGCAGCTGCAATTGTTACAAATTTTAATATTGATGAAGGTACAGCTTACCATGATGCATTTGAAGTTATAATTAACTACACAACACCTGATCAAATAACTATTAGTAAAGGAAGTATTCAGTTATCTACTGGAAATTTAACAATCTAGTTGTTTAATTAAGATATTTTCCGTATATTTATATAAATGGATACAGAAACTAAACTCACAGCAGGTATATTTACATTTATTTTCATGTGTTTAGTTATGTATTATATTAACTATCAAGACGAATTATTAATTAATACAATTCAATCTCATGAGATTGAGCTGAACGAGGTAATAAATCAACATGAAACAATTAACATAAAATATGACAGCTTATTAAATATAATTGATAGCTTACCTTTAGGATCCCCATTAGATACATTAGAAGTATCAAGTGAGTATGGATGGAGGAGAAATCCAATAAGGACAGGTTGGCAGATGCATGGAGGAACAGATTATCTAGCAGCATGGCAAGACACAGTTTATGCAACAGGGAGTGGTATAGTTAGAAGAGCTAGATGGAATGCAGGATATGGTAGATGTATTATGATTGACCATACATGGGGGTATCAATCAACATATGCTCATTTATACAGATACTTTGTAAGAAGAGGTGATACAGTTAGTAAAGGACAACCTATAGCAAGGGCAGGGAACTCAGGAGCTGTAACAGGTCCTCATTTGCACTATGAAGTAAGAAGGTATGGAAAAAGAGCAAATCCCTCACTGTTTGTGTTGGATAATTGATAAAAAGTTCGTATATTTAATATAAATAAAGATGGATAATAGATGAGTAAATTTAGCGTAGTTCAGAATTTTATATGTGATATACCTCAAAGACTTGAAGTTATTAGAAATAATACTCCAATAGTAGCGTCTGTATGGGGTGATTACGAATATTTTGTAAACTTTAATTCTAGTATAAATTTGAATGAAGTACATGCAATATATAAAAAGAGTTTACCTAAACTTAATTTTTATAATAACCTAGAGAAGGATTGGGCAAGTATTACACTTGCTCTTGTTAATCAAGTAAATACATCATATGTTATTATGCTTAATGAAGATATGCAGTTTAGGATGGATAAAGAGCATTGGGATAATATTGTTCATGAATGCTTTATTGATAATGATGTTAGTTATATGTTGCTTAATAAAATCGGTAAATATAATCAAGAACCGTATGTAAGTGGAGAGTTTCCTGATCCTAATAATCAAGCAGCACACGCTACAATAAGAGGGTGGGGTCAATACCCTGCTCCTAAGTACAAGCAAGGAAAGCATGTATATTTTTATGATAGTAAATTTGCTAGACATAAAAGGGTATCTATGGATGCAGTTTATAAAACAGAATGGTTAAAGGAGAGGTTAGAAGAATTTATTCTTAAAGGAGATGCATGTAAGCATGATATACCTCATAGGCATAAACATATACCTCACTTCTATGAAGGTTATTATGACTTTAATAATGGAATGTATAGATTTGGAGACATGAAGTGTGCAATACCGAGAAACAATATAATTGACCATTATGAAGAAGTAAAGCAGAACGAATTTCATCACCTATATAATAAACAATCAATATAATTAATAAATAAAAAGAAAGAATATGAAAAAAGTATTATTAGCACTATTAGTTTCGCTTGGACTACAAACACAAGCACAACAAGCAACACCATATTTCTGTTGTGATTCAATCACATACTGGACAGATCAAAGTCAAGGATTTAGTATAGGTCTTGATACATCAGGAATAATACATAATCCAGACTCTATGTTGGTATTGTGGCAAGTATGTAATTCAAATACATGTTATTCAGCAGATGGAATGTATGCTTATTTCGGACAGGTATTGACAACAGATACATTGAAGGTTTGTTACGATGTTATGATTTGGGAAGCAGGTATAATGGAAGTATGTACTAGATGTGATTCATTAGTATTTGATCAAAATACATTCACATGGATGTTATATAATTCACAAGGTAATACAACTGGAATTGAAGAGTTAATGAAGAATGAAGGTGTGTATAATACAATGTATGATTTACAAGGTAGAAAGATTAACCTAGCTCCTACAGGAACAATGTACATCAGAAATAACAAGACATATATTAGAGTAAAATAATGAAAAAGATATTATTAACATTAGTATTAGGGTTAGGATTACTGACAGCTGATGCACAAACAAACTTAACTACTGCAGTTGATTTTACAGTAACAGATGTACATGGTGAAATATATAATTTATTCTCTATACTAGATGGAGGTCAACATGTAATACTTGATTTTTTCTTTACTACTTGTGGACCTTGTATAGCTTCGGTCCCAACTCTAAACCAATCATTTACAGACTATGGGTGTAATTTAGGTGAAGTATTTTATATTTCAATAGATGCTGGTGATACTGATGCACAAGTTCTCCAATATGAATATGATTACGGAGGACTTTTACCTGCAGTTAGTGGAATAGATGGTGGAGGTGATGCAGTAAATTCTACATATGGAATTGGTGCATATCCAACAGTGGTTTTAATTGCACCAGACTATACAATAATAGAACAAGACATATACCCTGTTACAAATATAACATCAACATTAATGAGTGCAGGATTAAATATGTCATCTTGTAATTTAGTATCAATAGAAGAATTATCAGTAGAAACTATAAGTAACAGTAAACAGTATGATCTATTAGGTAGAGAGTTGATAAAAGTTACTAAAGGAACTATATACATTCAGAATAAAGAATTAAAGATTAAATAATGAAAAAGATATTATTAACATTAGTATTAGGGTTAGGGTTACTGACAGCTGATGCACAGATAGACAGATTAGCAGGACCAAGAATTGGATTCACATTATTAACACATGGTAGTTCAGCAGACTTTATCAATGATAGGTCATCTGAATACAATGGATTTGATGAGGTTTATACAGAAGGTCAGAAGATGGCATTCATATCTCAATATGGATGGCAATGGGAAACAAGATTTGTAGACAATGGTGAAGTAGCAGGATTAGTAGAATGGGTAGTTGTTGTAGGTGGAATGGAGCAAGGAATGTTCTTACCAGCAGTATCATCTTTAGTAGGAATAAGAACAGGTAATGGAATGGAAGCAGCAATAGGACCTAACTTATCTTTATCAGGTATTGGAATGGTATTTACAATAGGAAAGAACTTCAAATCAGGAGACTTAAACTTTCCAGTAAATATAGCATTTGTGCCAGGTAAAACTTCAGCATGGGGTGATGGAGGAGATCCAACAGGAGCTAGAATATCATTGATACTTGGATTCAATATGAGCAATAGTAAGTAATGAGAAGAGATGAGCAAGCAATGTATGCATTAATGATACCATGGTTATTTATAATTGGAGTATGTGGTATAATGATTATAGCAGTAGCATTAGATTTAGTTTTTAACTTAGGGCTAAGTAACTGATATGAAAAATATGAATTCAAGATTAGGGTATACAATAGTTGTAACATTCTGGGTTATAATTTTAATAGCATTAACTAGTTGCAATGGCACATACTATTTAACAGATGCAGAGTATATAGATGCAAGAGAAGATCACGCATCTATAACATATTACAATAGTCAAATATATTGGGGATGGAATAATGGATATTATTACTATTATGGAATACCTCATTACTATCCTTGGACATACTATTATAATACATGTCCACCATCACATCATACAACATCTACACATATTGTAATTAGTAGACCTGTTAACAGGCCAACACATAGACCTAATATACCAACACATAGACCAACTATAAAAACCAATTCTAGTAGGAATATCATAAAGACTAATAGGAATATCATAAAGACTAATGTCAAGACTAATGTCAAGACTAATAGAACAAACAAAAAGGTTACTAATAGAAGGAGACCAAAATAATGGGATTTCATAAAAGACATATAAGTAATGATCAGGTAATTGATATATTTAGAAGTCAAGGTATAACTGGTGTAGAAGATTGGTACACTAGAAAGGTAGATGCAGTTATAACTGAAGCAGGTCTAGCATCAGATATATATGATATAATGCATATTCCAGGAATGGATCAAGCTAACACATGGAAAACAATATCTGATATGATTATGAATGAAAGGTATTATGATAGATTAACAGAAGCTGAGCAAATTGAAGAAATACTTCAAGAAGCAAATGGATATGGATTAAGACCAGAGGTAAAGCAATGGGCAAGACAATTTATAGATAAAGATCCTAAATTAACTAAAATAGCTGCATATCAAATGAGCTATGATGAATGGGTAAAATAATGAGCAAAGAAACACAAGCAAGAGATGTAGCACTTAGTGAATATAATAAATTCATGGACAAGTATAAAGCAGGGGTAGAATCAGGTAACATGAAGCTAATGCAGCATATGTTACGATTAGAAGCTGATAAGATTAGAACACAATCTATTGTAGATGCAGTAGAGAAATCAGAAGCAGGTATTGATGGTGGTGTATATGACTTTGAAGATACTAAGATGAAGCTACAAATGGATTCAAACGAGTACAGGCAAGATCAAGCTAGAGAACAAGCATTTGTTAAGATGGCTACTAAAGACACTACTAAGGAGGAGCTAAAGCAAGCACCTATCAGTATTGGGGACCCTGATAAGATGGATGCATTTAGAATAGATCCATATGATTTTGGTCAAATAGCTAAATCAACCCCTGCTAAGGAAGAAGTTAAACAGGCTCCTTCTGTTACACCAGCAGTTACAATAGATCCAGTTACAGGTAAGAAGGTATACAATGGTCCAAAACTACGAAATAAAAGAATAGTTGATGGAAAGGAGTGGGATGAATCTCACCCTAACTTCATGGACAAAGGTGTGGGAGGGATGTAATCTTCGAAGAAGCGACGCCCGAAGAGAAATACTAGGTTACATACACTTATAAAGGAATAAAAAATGAAAGAAATGATTAAAGATAGCACAATAATATTATTATTGATAGCAGCAGTATATTTGAGTGTGATGGGAATTGCACAAGTAAACAATGCTCATGACAAACAGACAACGGATTGGACAGGAACAACTCAAGGTGTACAGGATACAATGACAGAAGCAGAGTTGATGTTGTCAAAAGAACCGGATTGCATCTACTATGACACAACACATTGGCAACAAGAAGAAGATAGTGTCAATGCATACATGAGACATTGGTATGAGGTGTTGGATACAAATAGTGATGGTGAAATAGATAATGATAGTATAATAGAATGGTTGGAGGAGTAAACAAATGGAATGGATGAAAATAGTAGGTTGGATATGGGCAGGATTGATAGTATGGTGTGCATGGGAGTTCTTTACATCACCCACAATGCCAGCAGATTACAATGAGGATGGAATTAATCCAGATTATGAGGAGATTCAGGATGATGAATAGAGCAGATTGGTTGAAGTTGAGAAATAGATTTACAGGCGATTTATGGTCATTTATAGTGTGGGCATGTATAGGTTGGGGAGCCACCGAGATGATTGTGTGGTTGACTGCAATACCAAGACCTCAGGTGCAAACATTCTTCTCAGGAGCATTCACTATGTTTGTGGTGTTAACCTTGTTGGGTGCTTGGAGATATGCTCAAGCAGAGAAGTTGAGACATGCGGCCATGGATCAGTTCATTGCGGATCAGAAGATGGATCAAGACAAACAAGCCAAGATCGATAAAGAGGTGATTGAAAAGCTCCAAAACGAGCATAACCTATCAGGTACTGAGCAGGATCGAAGGCTTAAAAGCTTGGAAGCAGCCTTGAAACATTTGAGAAAGAAATAGCGATGGCAACATATATAATGGCAATAAAGACTAGAAATGCAGGTGATCAAACTTTGAACTCACAGATATGGAGAACAGAAGCTGATGGATTGAGTGAAGCGAAAAAGTATTTTGTGGAACTCAAACAGTTGAAAGAGGAGGACTTTGATAGAATGTTTATAGTTACTGAAATAAGAAAAGATGGAAACAATGAGAACGGATAAACAATATACAGACTCCATGAAGATGTTGTCTATAGGATGGTGTGGAATAGTGATGACAATACTCCTACTGTTAGCAACACAATGTACACCCATACAAGCACAAACCATATACGAGGTGGAGTATAAGTCACAAGCAAACATCATACTATATAAGACACAATACCAATCACAAGCTGATTATAGCTACTATATTACAGCATACCCATCACAGGCAAACACAAGTAGAAATCATTGGTATCAAGTACCTTATAAGTCACAAGCTGAACTGCTGGTATGGTGGACAAGGCATCCCAATCAAGCTCATCACAAGGTGTGGCAAGCAAAGTATCCTTCGGAAACCCGATAAACACCAAGAGTTCCATCCAAGCTCCTTCTTCATTACAAGTCTAACCCTTGAGCAGATCATAGCTATACAAGGTAGAAAGGGGGCTAAGTTCAATAAAAGTATTACTATCATTCCAAATAATCATGTCGAGAGAATAAGGGCTTTCTAGTTTTCCTCATACTTATTTACATAGTATAATATAGGTCATACAATTAACTTGTATAGAAGACAGATAAAACAATCATGTACGTGTCTGTCGTGAACCGAATTTTTATATAGGAGTAAATTATTATGGGAAGAATGTTTGGAACAGGGAGAGAGCCCTTAAACCTACTCAAATCAAATATCATTTATGGTATGGCTAATAGTAAAAGCAATATGGAGGCTGCTAGGTTCTTGAGGATATCCTACCCCACCTACAAGAAATATGCCAAGATGTACAAGGATGATGCTACAGGTACCAGCTTGTTTGAAATGCATAAGAACCAGCAAGGCATAGGGGTAGCTAAACCTTACAATGTCAAGAAAGGAAAATACAGCATGGAGGATATCCTGGAGGGTGCTTATCCAGAGTATCCTGTAAGTAATCTTAAGAAAAGAATCATAACCAACTCCATCCTCGAGGAATGCTGTGACAATTGCAGCTTTCAGGAGAGGAGAGTAGTGGACTATACTGTACCCTTGCTCCTGGACCATATGGATGGCGATAGAACCAACCATAGACGCTGGAACCTTAGGATGTTGTGTTATAATTGCTACTACCTGATGGTGGGTAACATCGGTGGACGTCCAGTCAACACAGATAATCATTAAATTAGTTGCTTATCCGAGATATATTTCGTATCTTTATAATATAAATCAATTGGATACCCTAATAGATCGGGGGAGCGCACCTACTATTTAATTTTTCACCCCACCCTTAACTATAAAGATACGAAATTAAATGCAGGGAGGCAACTAAATCCATGTTTATCTTTGTCTCAATAGGAGTCATGCGGTGGAGGGGGCGGGGAACCCAAGGCTTAATAACTTTCTGATAACTTTCCGGGAGAGAGTTGCCACCGATGTAACGCCTTGAGTATGAACTAGTTAGCGGCGCTCAGTTTAAACACAAAGGTTTAATAACTTTTGCAAATTAACTCAAGATAACTGTGGGATTAGTTGTAGATATGCAGATTATTTCTTATCTTTAGGTATAAATAAAGCGGAGATACTAATTAAATTACAATAAAATGACAGAAACACACTTACCAAAGACTACAGACATGTTACACACGTTAACACTGGAGCAATTAAACGAATTACAAGGACAGATCACACAGATGATCCAGTTAAAACAGCCATCCTTAAGGGTTGGAATGAAATGCGAGGTAAGATCTCCTAAATTGGAAGGGTTAGAAGGTATGATCATCAAGGTGAATAGGACTAAATGTAAGATACAGTTCGATAACAGTGGACAATTCAAGAGAGACACTACATGGAACGTGCCAAAAGACATGATAATCTTAAAATAAACAGTGAAACAGTTGGAGATACGAGATATTTTTCGTATCTTTATGTATATAAAGAGGGAGGAAGCTCCTAGTAATAATTAAAAACTAAATCAATGAGTGCAATCAACGAACTATTAATCGGCTACTACAGACCGGAAATGTTTACAACTACAACTATCAAGGTGTATAACACCGATGGCAAGGAATGTCATACCAACAACTATCCTCACAAGCTATGGAGCAATCTTAAGAAGTCGGCTATGGCGGAAGGCAAGGCTCTACACTATACAGGTGAAGGCTGGAGGAAAGTGGATATGACTCATTACCTACAAGCTCAGATGGAGGTGAAAATACCTGAACCAGCTCCAGAGGTACCAACTGAGCATGCTGAACTTCTCAACCTTATACATACATCATATGACCTTAAACCTAAGGGCTTGAAAATGAACGAGTTAAAGTGGAAGTATCTGATGAGATCAGGTATGAGAGGTAAAAATATAATGATGACAGGTCCAGCTGGATGTGGTAAAACGATGGCTGCTAAAGCTCTAGTTAACGCATTGGATAGACCTGACTTCTATTTCAACCTGGGAGCTACTCAAGATCCAAGAGCTACCCTAATAGGTAATACTCATTTCAATAAAGAGCAAGGCACCTACTTCTCAGAGGCTTTATTTGTTAAAGCTATTCAGACCCCTAACGCAGTAATACTATTGGATGAGCTATCAAGAGCTCACCCTGATGCATGGAACATCTTAATGACGGTACTTGACTCAGGTCAAAGGTATTTACGTTTAGATGAAGCTTCCACACAAGCTACTATCAATGTAGCGGATGGAGTAACCTTTATCGCAACCGCGAACATAGGTAACGAGTATACGTCGACCAGGGTGATGGATAAGGCTTTGATGGATAGATTCACAATTATCGAGATGGACCTATTGAGCGCATACGATGAAGCAGAACTGCTGAAATATATGTTTCCGTTAGTAGCTAGCAAGGATATTGAAAGCATTGCGGGCATCACAGATCTAACTAGAAAGGAATGTAACAATGAAGAGTCTAGATTATCCAGTCCAATAAGCACACGTACAGCCGTAGAGATGACTTCCCTTATATACGATGGCTTCACGTTACAAGAGGCGTCAGGTATTACTATCTACCCTCAGTATAGTACGGATGGAGGGGTAGACTCAGAACGCACATTTATCAAGCAGATAGTTCAGAAGTTCTGTGATGATGGTACTGAGAAGGACCTATTCAACGTGGATGAAGAGGCAGGTCAAGAGATATAATATAATGATAATCAATGAGTTAGCAAGGCTGGTAGGTATAGAGAGGACAAGGTTCCAAAGTAACTGCAAGGTGAAAATAGACAAGGACTTCAAAAACCCAACGGCCAAGCTTACTCATGGATTTTCAAGAGATCTAAAAAACAGGGATTGCACTCCCAAGAGACGGGTAACCCAAAGTGGCGGTAATTAACTCCACTAAGGGGGACTTGGTCCCTAAACACGGCACACTGTGGGTTGTGTGTCGAGCATGGTTTTTTGGTATAGGTAGTTCATACGTTACAATGTGTTGAACACATGAGTATAGAAAGTAGATATATAAAGAACAGGTGCACTGTTTGTTGAGAGACAAAACGGGTACTGAGATATAAAGAGTAAAAAAAATTGAAAACAAAAAAATTACATATGGAAACTAAAGAACACATACACTTACAGAAGCTTATAGCATTAGAGGAACGAATAGAGCTCTATTATATATGTAATAGTGAGGAGGACAAGGAAGGGAATCAAGGATTCATTACAGACTTGCGACGTAAGTGCATGAAAGATACCACTCATAGAATAGGAAAACACTACATGCAGACTATGAACCATCTGTGGCATCAATATAAGATAAATGGTAACATGAAAGAAACAATATGACAGTAAAAGAGGTATACGCTATACTCAAGGAGCTTGAGGATCATGTTGAAGATACATGCTGTACAGTGACCATGGATTCAGAAGATGTAAAGGATTTAATAACAAAACTGAGAAAGGCGATACACGCTTACTCTCAAGAAAAGTAATAATAACGAAAGAATAAAATATGACAACAATCACAATGATAACCGTAGGTGCCCTAGGCTTTGCTTTGGGCCTGTATGTAAGCTCTCAAATCATGGCACACATCAACACCAGTACCAGTAACGAGAAGCTTATGGACAACATCAACAAATGGGACAAGAGAAAGAACAATGACTAGACATGAACAAGAGATGTATCGAAATATCGAGCGTATAGCTGTAGCTCTAGAGACTATAGTAGTACAAGGCAAGGACCAGAAGCTTGCACAATTCAAGAAGGCCACCAATCTGATATACGGCAATGAACCTACTGGTCAATCAGAGCGTACGTCAATGGGTAGCTTTCAACCGGATATTCAATCCCAACTGGATGAACGTATATACCAGGAGTCACAGGCTATAACTGGTGGTGAGTTTCAAACCTGGTACCATGCTTTGACTCCTGACGAACGAGAGTCGTATGGTCGTGTGTATAGTCACTAACATCAGTATACAATTCGCACTGCATTTAGTTGCTAGTCTCAACTTTTTTTCTTATATTAATATAAATTAAACAATCAATAGAACGCTTATGAAATCAGCTCAACAACAAGACATCAGTCTACTCAACATCAACCTATCAAATGCTCGTTCAGAGAACGAGTCTTACGAGGACTACCGCAATAGATTGAAGACCAGCAAACAAATACTTAAAACTTACTTCACACACGGTAGAGAAGGTTTTCGTACCATGTTCCCTAACGGTGTAGCAGATGCTATGCAACAGGCACAAGCACAAGATCAACAGGAGATGGCTACCGAACAAGTTCAAGTGCCGGGGTCACTTCACTTTGGAGACAATGAGTAGTGACCCGCATCTAGACAACCGACGTGCCGGGCGCAAACAGCGCCTTCACAACCCTTACAACTGTGCGGGCTCACTGGAGGTGCAACACGACAATGGTACTTGGTATCGAACTACAACTTCATATTTTCGTTCCTTCTCCGGACCACGACGTATCACTGCTCCCGAACGCATCATACAAGGCATGGAATCGTTGAGCATACCCGTAGTGACCAACGAGTATCATGGACCGGTCTATGCCATGGACACCAACTTCGAGTATATTGGGCCGGTGATCAATGATTACGTCAACAAAGAGATGTTGAACAAGTCCAAGATGGATCGAAACGCGTCTATGTTAGACTAATAGTGTATAGAAATCAATGAGAAAATTCGAGGGGCATTTTGCGCGCGGCGTCGCTTCGCTCTAATCCTTCCCTCGCCCCCTCTCGCCCAACATAACTGTGTGAATAGTTGGTAGTCTGAGATATTTTTCTTATCTTTATATATAAATAAAAAGGAACAAATTATGAATGAAAGAGACAGGTTACGAGTAGCTAACGATTATATAGTAGGTTACGCAAATGGTTTTATTACAGATCAAGAGTGCAGTGAAATGTGTGATCTAATATTAAATGAGTCATCAATTGTTACAGAAGATGATTGGTGTCATTACTCAGGTATGCCATCACCAGAAGCTTATAAATAATAACCGTGAAAACAGTTGCTAGTCTGAGATATTTTTCTTATCTTTAGGTATAAATAAAGAGGGAGATACTAGATCGAGCTCAGTAACAATAAAAATCAAAAAATGTCAAAATCTAAAAAAGCACCAGTTTACCAATACGGAATCGAAATTACTAAACCTCATTCAAAAGCAATGTACGAGCATAATGATCAAGTTGCAGAAGAGATGAAGCGTAATATCGCAAGTATTTGGGCTGATGAAATGATTAAGTTCAATAAGACTGATGAGTGGCCTTCGCAAGGTGATTCTAAAATGCATACAATACAGAGTAGTATATGTGCTACCGGTTTTGGTGACGGGTTTACTATTGATGAAGTTCATACAGACTTTATGTCTAACTTGAGTAATATGGCCAACTGGCAATTGCATGAAGAGTACAGTTACATGTCCTTTAGTAATGGTTTAGTTCCAAGAACTAGATTTATGATGGTAGGTTTTGAATGGCAAAAACATGATTACAGTTTCTGTACAGATAAAGATTTATCACCAGTAGCAGTAGAAAATAAAATGCACGTATAATATGAAAGATAAATTAAGAATTTTTATAGACATGGATGGTGTGTTAGCTGACTTCCAGAAAGCAGCTGACTTAATACCTGACTGGGCACCTGAACATGATAAAAAGCATCCAGATGAGGTGTTAGACTTTTCAACGTTTGAAGTGATTCCAGGTGCTAAAGAAGCAATAGCTAAATTAATTGATATGGGTCACGATCTATTCATTGCTTCTACCCCACCTTGGAACAATAAAGCTGCATGGGGTCAGAAAGGTGAGTGGATAGAAGAACACTTCCCAGCACTTAAAAGAAAGGTTTTTCTAACTCACAGAAAAGATCTACTGATTGGTGACATCTTGATTGATGATACTGGTTATAGAGGTCAAGCTGACTTTCAAGGTGAGTGGATCCATTTCGGTAAGAGTAAGAGAAAGGTTCTAACTGATCAGGGATGGAGAACACGAAATTGGGGAGACTGGAAGAGTGTTATGTTATACTTAAACAAGAAATATGGTATTTAAAAAAACTAGTAAATAATTTGTTGTTATGAAAAATAATTCGTATATTATAATATGATTGAATTCCTTATATATAAAATAAAAAATTATGGCAAAGAAAAGTAAGTATACTAGACGTAGAGCGATCGATTGTAAATTAATTGAGAGAAGCAAGAGCAATCCAGGTTACTGCAAGTATATGATTACTATAGCAGAGCTAGATGGTACCATTCATAAGCAGCCAGCTTACGGTAGAGATATGCAAAGTGCTTTAGCTAGGTTAATGAATAGAGAGTTGACTGTAAAAGTTGAAAGGAAGTTAGAGACTAATACTGGTTTAATATTCATAGCCTGGTTACTATTAATGGGGACACCAGCTATAATTTTTGGAGCACAAGATACACCTTGGTACCTGGCACTCACGTTTGGTACTATTATAATGTTAATGGCAGTAGCTAGTATATGGTATAACTATATAAAGAAAGGTGAAGTATGAGTAGATTGATATATGACATGTATTATGCTGATGAGATAACTCTAGAGGTGTGCGAGCGATTGTTAGCTCAACTAAGTAAATCAAAAGAACGTAGACGGTATTATTAATATGAATTATATAGAAGATCGACCTTGGGGTAAATTTGAGATATTAATTGATAGTGATATCTGTAAGGTTAAAAAGATAACAGTTAAACCTGGCGGTAGGTTAAGTTACCAATACCATCACAAGAGGGGTGAGGCCTGGACAGTTGTATCAGGTGTAGCTACTATGACTTTAAATGACAACATAAGCATACACGTGTACGGTGAAACTATATTAATACCGCAAGGTACTAAACATAGGGTCGAGAATAGGGGTACAAATGATCTAATATTTATAGAAGTTCAGCATGGGTCATATTTTGGTGAAGATGATATAATAAGAATAGAAGACGATTATAATAGAGAATAATATGTATAGAATAATAAGAGAAGTAAACCATTTAACAGATAAAGTACAGTACTTTATTGAGCGTAAGAAAACATTTTTATGGGCATCATCATGGACTAGAGAGCTAGGATTAGATGTCAGTCAGAGAGGTACTATAGGAGCTCCGACTTATGATGGAGCAAAATGGAAGTTAGACCGTATCAAGTTAAGAGACGGTGTTATGATGGAGAAGGAGGTAGTAGTAGACTTAACTGACGTTATATAGAATGGATATAAATTACTATACTAAATACGATAAAGGGTTTCAACTACTATGTGAACTACAGCCATCAGATAGATATACTCAAGGTATTGAGTTAAAGGATGTAAGGTTACTCAAAGACAATAGAGAACTCTATAGTCAGCCAGGTGTATATATACTTGCTAATAAGCTTGGAGAGGTACTTAAAATAGGTCAGACGAGTAATATGTTCAATAGAATATATACTCAATACAAATGTGTTTCAAATGCTACTAATCACAGGATACGAGATCATATTAAGATAGTTGAGCCTCTATTAGTATATGTCTATATGCTACCTAAAAAGAAGACTAGAATACCTTTAGGGCTAAATAAGTACACAGTGTATACATCTTTTGCAGGAGGGTTTGAGCATGCACTTCTAAAAGAATTTAAAGATAAAACTAAAGCATTACCTAAACTAAATACGATGATACGATGAAACAATTTTCTCAACTCTTTACTATAATAGTTATAACTGTGTTAATGGGTGTATATCTCTCAAGTATATTAGAGGTAGAGCATCAGCAGGAAGAACTAACTAACAATCTACATTTAATCGATAGCTTAACCCGCGTCAATGATAGTCTGATACGTACAATCGATACATTACATCGTCAATCAGAAATATGGGACTTTGGTATACAAAAGAAAACTAAATTTCTATTAAATGCAATTATTACCATTGAATCTAGTAATAACGACTCTGCATATCATGCTGGAGAAGATGCAGTTGGTTGCTTACAGATACGACCATGCATGGTTTTAGATGTTAATCGAATATTAAAAAAACAAAATAAAACAATTCAGTACACTTTAACTGATAGATGGAGTAGAGATAAATCTATTGAGATGTTTCATGTGTATTGTAACTATTATAAACTTACTACACTTGAAGCTATGGCACGTTCTTGGAACGGAGGACCTCGTGGAGCAGCTAAATCTACTACAGTAGGTTACTGGAAAAAAATACAAAATCAGTTGGAAAGCTGAATAATATTTCTTATATTTAATATATGATAAACGGAACTAGACTAGGGTATGCATGCGTCAACGCAGGACTTACCAACCGACCTAAGAAGCTTGGAGGTCGTGTAACGACTTCAAGGACGTTACGTAAATCAACTTGGCAATTAGATGAGGGTTGGGATTATGAAGCTGTAGGTGTAAAGGCATTAGATAATGCAATCGACTTACTTCATTACCTTAAGTGGAATAAAGAACATAATATTACCTTATTCCGTATTGGAAGTGAACTTATACCATGGCATGATCATTACGAATTAAAAATGTTACCTCAATTAGATGAGATAAAAGCTGCTTTATTTGAAGCTGGTGAATACGCTCGTAAACATAATATGAGAGTGACTACTCACCCTGGTCCATTTACTGTATTAGGTTCTCCTACCCCTGCGGTAGTTGATAAATCTATTATAGGTCTAGAGCGTCATTCTGAGATGTTTGATATGATGGGATTTGAGCCTTCGTTTGATAATAAGATAAATATACATATAGGTGGTGCTTATGGAGATCATGCTGCTACTGCAGTGCGATGGATAGCAGCTTGGCATAGACTATCAGATGGCTGTAAAAAGCGTTTGGTTGTTGAGAATGATGATAAAGCTAATATGTGGTCAGTGCAGATGTTATATGATTACTTCCATAAAGAGATTGGCATTCCTATTACATTTGATTACTTCCATCACAAGTTTCATACTAGCGATTTAACAGAAGAGCAAGCTCTTAAACTAGCAGCTACTACTTGGCCTGATAATGTTCGTCAATGTACCCATTATTCAGAATCTAAACGAGAAGAGGAGCTTAGAGCGTTTAATCGTATGTGTAAAGCTAATTCGATTAACCCAGATAAGATAGAGGACTGGCCTACTCTACTTGAAATGAAGAAGAAGGTAGATAAGATTAGAGCTACTGCTCACGCAGATTATGTTATAGAAGAAATAGATACTTACGGTTTAGATATCGATATAGTATTAGAAGTAAAAGCTAAAGAGTTAGCTCTCTTTGGTTGTAGACAAGTAAACAAACAATTAATTAAATAAGAGAAGATTATGTATTATGTAACAAAAGTATCGGTACTTCATACCGACCCAAATTCAGGTAAAGAGAAAAAAATGACTGAGCAGTATCTAATAGATGCGGTAAGTGTAACTGATGCAGAGGTGATTATAACTAAAGAGTTGAGCTCACAAAGTTTAGACTTTGAAGTAAAATCAGTAACGGCAAGTAAAATATTATCAGTATTATCCGCATAATAGTTGGTAGTCTGAGTTATTTTTCTTATCTTTATATATAATAATAAAAACGATAAACTATGATTTGTGTGAAATGCAATGAAGAAATTCAAGAGGGTAGACTAAAGGCTTTACCTAGTACAAAGACTTGTACTGAATGCTCAACTACTACTGCTTGGTATGTACGTAATGTAATAGCTGGTAAAACTGAGTATATGGAGACAGAGATAATTAAAGATCCTAAAGCTATAGCTGTTATTAAAGATATGGATAAGAGGGTAGGTTGGGGAAGTAACTTAGTAAAAGTATAAAGAGTAAATATGAAGATATTAGGATTTCAATCTGGTCACGACGTTTCATACTGTCTTTTAGAAGACGGTATACCGGTTATACACGAGGAGTTAGAGCGATTCACGCGTGAAAAGGAACCCCTTGGTGATGGTTTAGAGTTCGCTATTAAGAGACTACCAGAAGATGTATTTAACGATGTAGCGTGCTATGTACATGGTAACCCTGGAGGTAGATATGGTAAGTATAAAGAGGTATGTAATAAGTCTGAAGCTGAAGATAAAATGTTATCGCGAGTGGCTTCAGGAAAAAGTGATAACTTATGCATAGGTCACCACCAATCACATGCTGCTAATGCATTCTTTTCTAGTAATTTTGATAAAGCTATAATTTTTACTCTAGATGGTAGTGGTATGGAGAAGAGTATCACAAGAGATTATGTATACGAAAATAAAAAGCCTACCACGTTTAATGGGTTCCAAAACTTCTCATGTGCATTTACTGTATGGCTCGGTGAAGGTAATAAGATAACACCTATACGTCGAATAGATTCAGGGTTATTTACAGTAGGATCTTCATGGAAGTACTATACTAAAGAACTGTTTGGGTTATCTAGTGGTCATCCGCACGGATTTGCCGGTGGTACAGTTATGGCTATGGCAAGTGCTGGTGATGGTAGTAAGTACTATCTTGATTTTGCAAAAGCATTTATCATGGGTGGTGGAGGTCATAGTGCAGCTGTCAAAGCTAATGTTAAAAAATATTTACCTATAGTTGCAAGGAGTGAACAGGATAGATTTGATGTAGCAGCTGCTCTTCAAATGGCTTCAGAGCAGGTTGTATATGAGACTATGGCACCATATGTACAACACTATAAAGAAGCAAACAATATCTGTCTAGCAGGAGGAGTAGCTTTAAATACAACAATGGTAGGTAAGATGTTCGATTGGTTTCCTAAATCAAATATATTTGTATGCCCAGTGCCTTACGATGGAGGGTTAAGTATTGGATCAGCTCAGTTTGTGTGGCATCACATATTAGGCAATCCTAGAGTAAAGTGGGATACTCACCCATCACCATTTTTAGGTATGGAGTATAGTAAACAAGATATATTAAATCATCTAGAAAAATCATCAGCCGAAGTAGTATTTAAAACAGTTACTGATGATGATGTAATTGAATTACTGGATCAACAAAATATTATATCTTTATTTCAAGGTGGAGCGGAAAGTGGTCGTAGAGCACTAGGTAATAGAAGTATAGTAGCTGATCCAAGGAGCTCGGATATGAAAGGTAAAATTAACGAAAAAGTTAAACACCGGCAGTGGTACAGACCATTTGCTCCTGCAATATTAAGAGAAGATGTTAAAGATTGGTTTGAAAAAGATATCGATAGCCCGTATATGAGTTTTATAGTTAAGTTTAAAGAGAGTGTAGTAGATAAGGTACCAGCAGTAGTGCACCTTAACGGCACAGGTAGGCTTCAGACATTAACTGAGAAAGGAAATGGTTGGTTTTATAACTTTGTAAAAAAGTGGAAAGCTAAGTCAGGTGTACCTATCTTATTAAATACCAGTTTTAATGATAGAGAGCCTATAGTTGAAACGCCAAGTCATGCAATCAATTGCTTTATAGGTACAGATATAGATTACCTTTATTTTAGTGACTGCAAAATACTAGTAGAGAAAAAACATAAATAATATGAATGAAATAGAAGAAATAGAACAAGATATACAAATGCTTAGATCCGCAATGGAGAATACGTTCCTGATATTAACAGGGAGAGCTACCTGGGATAGTTTAATGGATAAAGCATCCATGCAGCCCGGCAGTATTGATCAGCATAATAATGTAGCGTTATTATTTGACCCTATGGCAGATGATTATAATCCAAAATTCCCACACCTACATAATGATGTTGATAGTAATGAGTTATTTGACTCAATGATTGAGTATTATGTTGAGAGTGAAGAGTATGAAAAATGCGCAGAAATATTAAAAATTAAAGAGAAGAAATATGGCACAACGAGGTAGACCGAGATCAAAACCGGTAAAAAAATGGAATCCTAGGTATTCAAAAACAGCAGTTAGAGTAGCGATACAGAATGCATTTATGGATAATCCAGAGGTAGGAATGATGATGAACCAAAATAAGTTTACAAGTACTATACTACAGTCATGTGATACTTGGGCAGTAAATGATGGACAGACACCACCGGAGTAGTCTATGAAGATAGCTTTTTGTATACCGGGTCCAAGTTTTTCAGGATGGTTTTTAGAAAACTGGACTGCATTAATTAAGTCTCTCCCACCTGAGATAGATTGGAGATTGTTTCGTAATTATAATCCAAACGTTCATGTAGTACGTAATCAAGTATTAGATAGGGCTAAGATGTTCAGACCAGATTACTATATGTGGATAGATAGTGATATAAATTTTACACCTGACGATTTTTATAAGCTTTTAGATCATAAGAATGTATCAATAGTATCTGGAGTGTATGTTATGAAAACAGTGCACCCTTATAATGATTTTGCATGTGGCTCGTTAGACGGTGGTACATTAACTCGAGATGATATCAAAGATAAGAAAGAATTGATAGAAGTTAAAGCTAACGGGTTAGGTTGGATGTTAGTAAAGGCAGAGGTGTTTGAACAAATGGATCAACCATTTACGCAGGATGAACACGGTACTGGTGAAGATGCTTTATTTCAACTACGAGCTAAAGAGCTAGGATATATATCTTATATCGATCCGACACTAGTGGTTGGTCATGAAAAAGTGATGATACTTACTTAAACTGCTAGCGCAAATACTATCACCATTATTAAAATATAAATTAATGGTGCTATATCGATTTGTTTTGTTTCCATATTATTAATAAGTAAATATTTATATAAGCAAACATATTAAGAGAATATTAAGAAATTATTAAATGTCGAATAACAGTTTTAAAAATTTACAAAACAAACTACTCCAGTTAAAGAAGGAGATAGAGCCTGATGAGCCTAAGCGTAGAGTTGAAGCATTACGCTATATAGATGTTCTATGCAGTTTAGTTAATGATAGTTATGATCCACTAAGTACAGGTGATTATATGTTTATAAAGACGTTAACAGATTCTATACATGAAGTAAAATACTTTGGTGGATTTACAAAAGATTCTAAGGAAAGGTTACGTGTTATAGAAAAACGATATAATTATATACATGAAGAAGACAGAACTAACATCGAGTGAAAAACTAGCTATATGTAGTTCATGTGAGCATTATTGGAAAGCAACAACGCAGTGTGGTATTTGTAAATGTTTTATGATAATAAAAGTGTTAACATCACTGCCATGTCCTGCTAAACCACCTAGATGGGAGTAAGTAATGAGTAAGTGGCAAGAGGATACATTGTATGAGATTACAATGTCAGTCCAAGCATTAGGGTTAGCAGTTAAGTTTAATAAACAAATAAAAAAGATGCAGACTCAGCCTCATCATAAACATAAGACTGTATGTGAGAGATACGAATATGCATACAGTAAGATAAAGAACAAGTAGAGAAATGGTTATGTGTACTAAGAAACAATTAGGGGAAACCAAATGGGACATAAAGTATTTATTAGACATACATACATATATCAATGCAGTGATAAAAATTGCAAAGGTGAATGGAAGATAAATGAAGCCGATAATATAGAAAAATTAAAATGCCCACACTGTGGTAAACACGACATTGTTGAGTATGTAATACTTGATCAAAGAGAAAAGTACAATCGAAAGTGGGAGTAGGTTGTTATTAAAAAGTTATGAGTTGTCCGTATACTAGTTTAAAAAATAAAATGAAAGGTTATATTAACTTTATACTTCGACCTAAACGAGAAGAGTATGGTGGTATGCCTGTATGCCCGTTTGCAGGATCAGAGCTTGATCAAGGTAAGTTATTAATTGATATATTCGATCCTACTATAGAAAGTTTCATAGATAAGATGCAGGAGTTCAAGGATAGCAAATATAACTCTGCATTATTTGCTCAAGTTAATACTGACACTATACCAGAAGTAGATACACGAAAATATCAGTCATATTTAAACAAGCTAATTAAAACTAGCGGGTTTACTAACTACAAGATTATATGCTTTAATCCAGAAGATACTATTACTAATATAGACGGGTTTAACCCTAGACAGTTTGCTCCTGCTTTTTTAATTAATGTAGCAGATAAAAAAGAGCTAGGTAAAGCGCATAGGACAATTATGAAGTCAAACTATTTTGATAAAATGTCAGATGCTTATAAAAAATATCTTAAAGTTTAGTTGGTAGTGTGAAGATTATTTCGTATATTTAATATAATTAAATGGGATAGGTAACTATCTCATCAGTTATAAAACATGGAAGATACATGTTAAGAGTGGACGCGACTATGATTAAGACCGGCATCAATCGAAAGCAATGTAGCACACCTCTGACTCTTCCATAGCTCTACGAACAAAGGCCACCTTCACGTGGTGTAGGGTGTTAAGGTTAAAGTTGCTCACTATTATATCCAACTGTTTAACCCACTGAGAGCCTTTATTTTTAAACAAATTAAAATTGATATATAATATGAAACGATTAACCGCACATCTAGCTCACGTTAAACCTATTAAAGAAAAGGTAGGTAACGAGGGTAAATTAAAAACGATATTGAACAATACATTATCAGTTCGCAACCTTAGATCACAAGCTGATGTTCACGAAGCTCTATCTAAGATTCGTTCCAACCACACTATTGCAACATGTACCAAGCATAATCATGCTACCTGGAATGTAGGTGATGAAATGTGGTACACTTCTAACGAAAAATAATCCATAAAACAGTTGGTAGTCTGAGATTTATTTCTTATCTTTAGTATATAAAGAAAGAGAGATGAAGAACCGGACAAACTACTTATTAAAAATAACTACAGATTTAGTTGGTAGTCTGAGTTTTTTTTCTTATCTTTATATTATAAATAAAGAGAGATAAATACCTAAAATTATGATTATAAAAAATAGAACAAATTCAAGCTGGTGGTTAGGAAACGACTTCTTTTCTGAGGATAGAGATATCCTGACAGGGGATATAGTTTCAGATAGAACTTCTGAGCTAATTAAGCTATCTGGATACCGTAGAGCAATTTCTAACTTCGTTAATATTGTAACCGGTAAATCAGATATACCAGTTCGATTTGAAGGTAAAGATAGTTATACTGATGGTAAGTCAGTTACTATTTCAGCTAGTATTAAAGATACAGATTTCGATAGTACTGTTGGTTTAGCTTTGCATGAAGGTTCCCACGTTCTATTAACTGATTTTAAGATCCTACCTAATCTAGAGGATGAGATAGCTAGCTGGGTAGAAGCTACTGATATATACTCTAATATAAATGAGAAGTATGAAATGAAGAGTCATATGGCAGCTAAAAGTTATGTGAAAGATAAAATTAGAAACTTGTTAAATATAGTTGAAGATAGACGAATTGATAATTTCGTATTCAAATCAGCTCCAGGCTATAAAGGTTACTATCATGCATTATACAATCGTTACTTTAGCTCACCTATCATTGATAAAGCTTTAAATTCATCTAGTCATAGAGAGTTAGATTGGAATTCTTACATGTTTCATATCATTAATATTACTAATGCTAACCGTGATCTTAACGCTTTACCTGGATTATTAGATATATATAAAGCTATAGATCTAGCTAATATTGATAGATTAAAATCTACTACAGAATCATTACAAGTTGCATTAGAGATATTTGATATAGTAGAAGCAAATATTCCTGCAGTTACTGAGCAAGATGGTGATAGTCAAGAGGATGGTAACGAAGGTAATAATGCTAATAGCGGTGAAGAAGCTACTACTACAGAAGGTGAATCTAAAGATGATGGATCAAAAGCTGATGGAGATGATGCTATCACAGGTACTGCTCAAGGAAATGGTGCTGGTGGGTCAGGAGGATCAGATCTACCTGATTTATCACCTCGTCAAGAGAAGCAGTTAATTAAAGCTATTCAGAAGCAAAAAGATTTTATCAATAATAATATTAAAAAGACTAAGCTTAATAAGACTGAGCAGAAGAAGATGGTGGCGTTAGATGAGTCAGGTTCAGAGATTAAAAAGGTAGGTAAGTCTACTAACAAGTATAATGGTAGAGTTTACGAAACTGAGTGTATATTAGTAAAAAAGCTCACTCAGAACGTTATTGATAATGCAGGGTACAATTTCTTAGATGCTCAAATGTGGAGATCTAAAGGAGAAAAAATGAGTAATGCTATTAGTAAAGGTGTTACTCTTGGTAGACAGCTAGGTAAGAAGCTTAAGTTAAGAAGCGAAGAGCGAAATACTAAATTTTCTAGACTTGATTCTGGTAAGATAGATAAGAGGTTGATTAGTACTTTAGGGTTTGGTGCAGAGAGAATATTTCAGCAGGTTATGAATGATAAGTATACCCCTGCTAATGTACACATCACAATAGACGCTTCAGGATCAATGGCTGGATCTAGATTCGAAAACTGTCAAACTGCTGTAGTTGCAATAGCTAAAGCAGCTTCTATGATTGATAACTTAGATGTTCAGATATCTTACAGAACTACAACAGGTGATAAACCGATTATCTTAATTGCTTATGACTCTAGAGTTGATAGCTTTAGAAAAATTACTAACTTATTTAAGCATATATGTGCTTCTAATTTAACTCCAGAAGGTTTAACTTTTGAAGCTATAAAAAATGAACTAGTTACTGCATCAGGTGATAAAGAGAGTTATTTCATTAACTTCAGTGATGGAATGCCATACTGCGAGCCTAAAGGCTACCAGTACTGGGGAGAATCTGCTATACAGCATACTAGAAAGCAGGTTGATGGTATGAAGAAGAGAGGTATCAAAGTGTTAAGTTACTTTATTGGAGGTGGTCAATATGGATCTACTAAAGATGACTTTACTAGAATGTATGGTAAATCGGCTCAAACGATAGATGTTACTAGCCTTGTCCCATTAGCTAAGACGTTGAATAAAATGTTTTTAACCAAGTAGTATGATACTTAACTACACACTACAAACTAACGAGAGCGTTAGGTAAATCCATTGATATGAATATAAACGGACGAGATATAACAGAGGCAGATTTAGTAAATCAAATTGATATGCTACACTCGGGATGGTGCAATATAATGTATAAGTATATATCTACTGATAAGAACTTCCTAAAAGATATGCATGGTACTAATTATAAAAAGCGACAATTATTAGATGAGTTAGTAGAGCACTTTATTAAGACTGAAGAGTATGAGAGGTGCGCAGAACTAGTAAAGTTAAAGGAATGGTAAAGGTAAGTTACAAAGATGTACTTAGAGAACCAACCATGGCAGCTAATAGAAGGATTGATGATCTTATCAATCAAAGGAATAAAATTGATCGTGAGCTACGTGAGATGCGTTCAAAATGTAATCACATGGAGCAGACGATTAAACAAGTGACGCTAGGCGAGGGGTGTCAGACGAGCACTAGATGGGTGTGTTGTGAGTGCGCAGCTGTGATAGGCTATCCATCAGAATATGAACTAAATAAATTTTTTAAAAAGTAAAGTTATGTCAACAGTAAGTCAGGAAGCAGAATGTCAAAGATGTGATTACGAACACGGTTATCACGAGTTTCAAACAAGAACAATGGAGGATTATTTTATGTGTCCAAGGTGCGGGCATCAGGTACGTTATGTAGTTGATAACTGGGATGATTCAAAATACAAATCAGGTAAAAAGAAGGGTCAAAAGAGAAAGACTTGGAAGCCTAAATATCGAACTGAGACTATAGTACCAGTTGCATCATACACTTTAAAAGAGAAAGGTGCATTAGGTAAGCAGTTAGGTCCAGTTCCTACAGATGAAGATCTAGTTAATTTTAAACTAAACGTAGTAGAGCGTTCAACTGAATTGTCTGTAGCTAAATTAACATATCTATGTGCTGAAGGGCAATACTTAGGTAAATGGGTAGAAGAAGACTTACTAGAAAATAGAGTTAAATTATTAAAATAAAATAAATGAATAAAAGGTTATATGATCTTCCTGTCGAGAGAAGGAGGAAAGAGTTTCAAAAAATTAAAAAGAAGGTTCTGAAGAGGTATCCGAACGCATCTACAAAAGCAAATAGTGAAGGTAAATATTATATCATAGATGGGTATGGTGGAGTCATAGGTGAAGATTATATGCTACCGCCTGCTAAATCAGTCTGGGATGCGTGGGAGTATGCGCTACAGTACGGAATTAAATTACATCAAAATTTACTACGAACACATCCAAGTAAAGGATTAAGCGATAAAGCTGAGGCTAAGGTTATGCGTATTAATAGGCGTAGAGGTAATCGGTATAAAGAATAGTTGTTTATATGAAATTAAATTACTATATTAACAATAATAAAATTATTTATTAACTAAAAGGTTGTGGCTCACCACTAAAATAGAATGTCATACGACAACAAAAACAACAGCAAAGAATGGAAAATGCCTAAAAAAACTGACAACAGAATTGGTGTAATGCAAGGAGGGTTACATACTCATCCAAGAGAGCAGCGTTATGGTAACTTGTGGGGTCATATCGACTTCTCGCCTAGAGAGGGAGTTAGAGGTGACGGTAAAGATGGGTATAATAACAAAACTATTGGAGAGCTTTCAATTGGTAATTATAAAGTTGCACTAACATGGACTGAATGTACTAAGATTATTGAAGCAATAGCTAATGGAAAGGAAGCGTTCAAGACTGGTAAAGCTCTTGACATAGTATAAAAAGAGAAGACATGGGTATATTATTATTTATAGTAGGAGCGTTATTGGGTGCTATAAGCACTTATTGGTACGCAAGTAAGACAATTAACGGGTTAACAGAGAAGAATCTAGATAAAGCTTTAGTAATAAGTTTACTAAAAACTAGAGCAGATAAGTCTACAAAGAAGATCGTTAATAAGAAAGAAAGTAAAAAATCAAAAGCAACTAATTAAGGGTTGTGTATAGAATAAATCCGGGGCATATATAAATATCTTAAGTGTTTATTTATATGTGCAACAGATTTACTTAATGCTAATACAAGGGTTAACTTAAATTAAAACAAAAAGAGGAAATATATGAAAAATTTATTTTTAACATTAGCACTGGGCTTTGCAACTATGTTCGCATCAGCACAGAATTTTATAGTAGTTACAACTTACACTGCAGCTGAAGAAGGCGCAGAGTGGGAAATGTCTAGCTTAACTGACAACATGGGTATTGGATACGCAGTAAACGATACTTGGACAGTTGGTTTAATCACAGCTGGAGAAGATTCTTTAGGTGATGCTTCTTACGACCTTTTTGGTCGTTATAATTGGAACGAAAACGTTTACGTTTCAATCCAAGCACCAACCGAAGAAATGATGGATAACTTAACTTTAGGGTTAGGATATTCATTCAACGTATGGAAAGGGTTAGCAGTAGAACCTAACTATACAATGGGTCTTAAAGAAGACGCAAACGGAGAAAGAGAAGGTACATTCAACCTAGGGTTGGCGTACCGTTTCTAAGTAATTAATATCCCATAATGGGATCAACCCTTGTAGAGCATCGGCAATTGTGCCACAAAATTTGTATTTAACAATACAATAGATATAGGAGATTTATAACATGGAAAATGTAATCAAATATGTAACAGGATTCTTTGGCGGTTTATTAACTGTCTTAATGGCAGTATTGCCAGTAACAATCCTTTGGACTGTCTTAACAGGTGGTTCAGTATTCGGAATGGACGTAATAGCTAACTTAACAGCTATCGTTACTTCATTAGGAAATGGTGGGTTCGTAGGACTTATCGTTTTATTAATAGTAGCTTCATTCTTCGTAAAGAAGTAATTAGTTAACATGTATAGGTCCTGGGCGATTGGTCCAGGGCCTAATACATTAAATAAAGGTAAGAGAAAAAAATGTTATATTTAGGAATAGTAATAGGATTACTAATTGGTGCAGGAGCAATGTACCTTAAGAGTGTAAAAGAAGTAGATGTAGTAAATGCTACTCTAGAAGCAACACAAGACAAATTAAAATCAGTTAAAAGTCAGTTATATAAGAGACGTACATCTTATAAAAAGAAACCAAACGTTCAAGCAAATGGCAAAAAAACAACGCGGAAAAAAACAACCTCCAACTCTAAAAACTCAAATATCTAGTAATCTCTCTAAAAAAGCTAATAAGCTTTTGGACCATTATGAAAATATTGAAGCATTACGGAAGGTAGGTGAATCTAATTCAGAGACATCTCAGCTATTGAGTAAGTTAGGTGATATATTTAATACCACGGAGGAGGTACCTAAAGATACTTTCAGCTCTAAAGTTGAAGATGTTTTAGGTAAATTAAAAACGCTTAAGCAATTAATTGTACTTAATATAATGTGTACTGAAGATAAGAAGAATTTTGATACCGATGAGTATCGTGAGGATAGAATGTTTGTAACAGATACTGTATTTAAAATACATGCTACTTCAGAGGTGGATAGAGCAGATCTAGTTACAATGAATACTTTATATAAAAAACATAAACGGATTAAGCAATTATTTGATTAATAATTACTAATTATTATAAAGGGAATAATATGATACAACTTATTACGATACAAAGATTTATGTTACCTAGAACTGCACACTGTAAAGGTGGATGTTAGCTATGGATAGCTATACTGATAATTACGATACATTTAGTGATGATGATGAATTACTAAACGCAGCTATTAGTAATACATATGAATATTTAGTTAGTGAGCTAGAGATATCTGAACTTCCAGCTGGTACATGGATGCTTAAGCAACCAAGGCGAGTTGCAACTATAGATCAGCTTATAGAGTACTTTACAGGAACAGAAGAGTATGAGAAGTGTGCTGAACTAGTAAAGATAAAACAAACAATAAATTGACCGCTAGTACTTTTATTAGCTGCTCAAATGGACGAGGGTTCGACTCCCTCCATCTCCACAACAATTATATGTGAAAACATATAATACAATAAATTACATATAAAGTATATGTAATTACATATAATATGGGGATGACTTGGATATTGACATTGAGATAAGGATTTAAGGAAGGTCACGCATAACAGGCGAACATGTTGAAATGGCAATGGCGGCTTAATAAAGTCCCCAGAACCGAACGGCGTTAACAGGGCAAGTCGTATAAGCCCGGTGGTGGTGGACCTATAAGGTATAAATTATGACAATGATGAGTAGACCAATAATAAAGAAAAAGATTAAGCGTAACAATGTTGTGTATAATCTTGAGTTATGGAATACGATAGATGATGATTTTATACCAAATGTATCAGAGCCACCCCAATTCCGAAAAGATTTCTTTAATGATGTAGCTATGGATGGTAAATGGCCTGACTCAACAGAGTATCAAGAGAGGTTCGATGATTGGTTTGATAATCTATCTAAAGACAAGCAAATTCAATATGCTAGAGCTATTGATGAGTCTAATAGGGTTATAATATTAATGGTGTGGGAGCAAGTTAATAAATTAGATAAGCATGAGTTGTTCAATAATAACATCAGGCAGTTTAGTATCTGGTTCTCAGGTTTGGATCCAGCTGATATTGACTTCTACATGACACGTATAATGTCTAAACGTCGTTTGATGCCTGCTGAGTTTAGAAGTGATAGCCCTGAGTTATTATCTGCTGAAGAGATAACTAACGCGTTACAAGGTGTATATGATAGTATAAATGATGATTTAATTCGAGCAACAACTATTAACGGTCTACTGTGTATTAGCTGTACTGATGAATCAAGATTAGCTAAAGTAAAAAAGCATATGATAATGCATGGTAGTATATTACGTGATTATCGCAAGAAAGAAAACATCAGCGGTAATATGATTTATACATATATATTTTCTAAACCGTAATATACACGTTATTAGTGCACCTTTACATACTTATATATACACATAACTAAACAGAGGAGAAATGCTATGAAGCAACTATTAATTTTACTATGTATGGCTACATCGTTATACGCAATATCGCAGACAACTATAAATCCAGACACTGTATGTTCTGGTGCAACAGCGGAGCAGTACTTTGTAACTAACACACCTACATCAACCTATCAATGGACTGTTAACGGAGGTGGTAGTTCTATACAGACAGGTCAGGGTACTAATCTAATAACAGTTGACTGGGGTACAGTTGCAGGGTTATACTCTAATGCGGTCGAAGTTGTAGAGTCAAACGCTGCAGGATGCCCTGGTTTGCCTATATTATTAGATGTATTTATATTAAGTCTATCAAGTAATCTCATAGGACCTTTCTGTCCAGGTGATCCGTCTGCATCGTTAGTTGGTAATCCGATCGGTGGAACTTGGTCAGGCACAGGAGTAACAGGAAATAATTTTGATCCTGCATCTGGTATAGGAAATTATATACTAACTTACTCATTAGCGGGTTGTACAACTACAATAAATGTTATTGTTAATAGTGGTCCAATTACTGGACCTATTCAACACTTTTAATATGAGATGGTTAGTAATATTATTACTACCTTTTCAGTTATTAGCTCAAGAAACTTATAATGATTGCGCAACTATTGAACCTCAATCATATCAAGTAAGCTATGAAGTTGATAAGATATACTACTGGTCAATCTCTAACGGAGAGGTAGTATCTACGTTTGACAATACAATAACAGTACAATGGCCTGATACTGCAGGAGAGTACCTCATTTCAGTATATACTACTAGATTTGGATGTGAAGGAGATACCTCTAGCTATCAAGTGGTTATAAATGAATGTCCATACGCTACATTATTCTTTCCGAGCTCATTTACACCAAACAAGGATGGAATTAATGAAACATACTTTATAGGAGGTAAATCAGCTGATAATATTGAGTATATTACGATATATAACAGGTGGGGTAATAGGGTATTTGAAGCTGATGGAAATATGCCATGGACGGGTGATGAATGTGCGGCTGGCGTTTATGTTGTTAGTGTATTTGTTAATAATAATAGGTTTACAAGAAAGGTTACTTTAATACGATGAAAAAGTTACTATATATAATATGTTTATTGATTAGTTTTAACGCAGGCGCTCAATGTATAACTGGTCAGACTTCTACTACTGTTCCTGCAGGACCTTATCAACCAGGGGATGTTGTTACTGTAACATATACTTTAAATAATTTTACAGGAATATTCATTAATTGGATTCATGCATTTCAGATAAATTTATCCCCAGCTTGGATTAATTTAACACCTATAACCACTCCACTTAATCCAGCAGGATCTGCAGGGAATTGGGTATGGGATTTGCAGCATACATTTATAGGAGGATTGAACTTTGGACCAGGGTGGAGGTTTGATAATACAGGTAATGTAGATTGGGGAACTACCTCCACAGGTCCGTTCACAGTGAGTTTTACCGTTGAGGTGGGTCCAACATGTACCCCAGATGTTTTAACTATTGATATGCTAGTAATAGATGATTGCACAACTGGTGGTTGGACGGGAGGTGGAGGAGCTTGCTGTACTGATCCAGCATTTCAGGTATATAATGGAATTATACAAGTACCACCTATTAATACATCACTAATAAACCATAACTAAGTTGGTAGTTTAAAATACTTTTCGTATATTTATATTAAATAACTTATTGATACTGCGGGTCAGCAAGTTATATTAAAACAATAATGTTTAATAATTAAAATTATCTAAGGAGATTTATTATGGGAAATTTAACACCATTCGGCACATCGCCATTCGACGTCCTTTTCAAGGACTTTTTCAAGACAGATGTAGACTACCAGTTTGCAGATGCAACTAAACTAAACCATCCAGTAGACATATACGAGGCCAATGACGGTCTTAATATAGATATTGCTTGTGTTGGGTTAACTAAAAAGGATATTGAGCTCACTATTGAGGGAGATATTCTTCGAGTAGAATATAAAAAAGAAGCTGGCCATAACGGGGCAGAATACATTCAGAGAAACATTGCTAAACGAGCGTTCAACTTTGGATGGAGAATAAGCGGAAGATTTGATCTATCAAATTTACAAGCTAAACTAGAAAATGGTTTACTAACTCTATTTGCACCAATTGCAGATGAGGCTAAACCTAAATCTATAACTATTAAGTAGAGTCTATTATGATGTTTGCAAGTAAGAGAAGGAGTTTATTAAAAACTATTAGTTGGAGGATCGTAGGGACCATAGATACAATGGCCTTAGGGTGGTTTATTACTGGTAGCCCTTTAGTAGGATTAAAAATAGGGGCATTAGAACTATTTACTAAGTTCATCTTATACTATTTTCATGAAAGAACTTGGATCAATTGCAAATACGGTATAGATTCTAAAGTTAAAAAGGTTATAGAAAAACAATAAAAAGCTGGCCCGCACGTCAATTTAAAAAATACATCATGAATAGAAAAGTATGGAAGTATGAGGATGAATACTGGGTAATACATAGAAGTATACCTGAACATCAAATGTCACCAAAATCGTTAGGTTATAATTCTGATGATAAAAACAAAATGGTACGAGTTTGGGTAGAGTATCTACGTGATAATTGCAATAATATCGAGAAGGTTTTTAGTAAAGACGGTGTATTCTTATTCTGTGAGCAAATTAAATCTGCAGAATTAGTATAAAACAGTTGCTTTTACGATTTATTTTAATTATATTCTATAATTTATAATAATAATAATAATAATAATAATAATAATAATTTATATATAATAATAATTTATATATAATAATAATATTAATAATTTATATATAATAATATATAATAGATATTTATAATAAGAGGAATAATATGAAATATAAAGAACAAGTACAGTCAAGAGCGGAAGCAATCGTTAATTTATTAGAAACGTTAGAGCGTGGACTTCAAGCTAACGCTATAAGTAAATCAGAAGCAGTTAAGTTGGTTGCTAAATTAAGACGTCTAATTACTGAGATAGATAACTTCGCTGACCTCGAGGGGTAAAATGCAGAAACACTTATTTCCAATTATAATTACGCTAAGTGCACTTGCCGTTTCAGGTAGTGCTGCATTCTATTCTGTTTATGGATTAAGTAAGTTGTTTGCGGGAGCAAGCTTACAAGTTATGATTATGGCTGGTTCATTAGAGTTTGCAAAATTGGTTGTTGCATCTTTACTATACCAGTATTGGGACACAATAAATAAAGGTTTACGAGCATATCTATCTATAGCATGTCTTGTGTTAATACTAATAACATCAGGTGGTATATATGGATTCTTATCAGGCGCATATCAATCCACTGCTACTCAATCAGAGCTACTTGACAAATCCCTTATGATTCTAAATCAAAAACAGATTAGATTTGAGGAGCAGAAAGAGGATCTTAAGATAGAAAAGCAGGGATTATCTAAATCAATATCAGATCTAAGAGTCGCTCTATCTAATCCAGCGCAAGTGCAGTACATAGATAAGGAATCAGGTACGTTAATTACAACATCATCATCTTCAGCAAGAAGAGCTCTTCAAGGTGAACTATCTACAGCTACTAATAACAGAGATGTTATAAATTTAAAGATGGAAGCTGTAATGGATTCTATTAATAAAACAGATATGGCATTGCTAGATAAAGAGATATCTAATGAAGCTGAGAGTGAGCTAGGTCCTTTAAAATATTTAGCTGAAATAACTGGTAAGGATATGGGAGTTGTTGTTAATTGGTTCTTATTATTAATTATATTTGTATTTGATCCTTTAGCTATAGCGTTAGTAGTAGCAGCTAATATGGCATTTGCACAAATAACTCCTAAAGTTACTATGTCTGTACCAGTCGGTAAAAAGTTTAACACACCCTACCCAGTACCTTTGAACATTGAGAACCCATCAAGTGAATTAAAAACTCGTGTTGCTAATAATCAAGCAAGATTAAAAGATCAAGAGTATAGTCAAGATAACTGGGATATTAAAGTGCATAGTTCAAGTTTAAATCCGAACAGTTTATCTAGTAGTATTAAGGTTGAGAGAAAGGATCTAGTAATGGATGATCTTGAGACGAATATATCTAAACCGGAAAAGGTTGAAATTGGATTAGATGCGTTGATCGATATACTGGAGGATGAAGAATTGCAACTACCAGAAAATTCTGTTACTGAGACTGATATACCCTTACCAGTTGAAAAAAATATTCCAGCTGCTGAGCAATCAAGCGAGCACACACTATACCATGGTGATTCAAAGCAAAAATCATTAAGTACTAACGATAAACGTAGAAAGCGTGTTATCAAACGACCTAAACACAATCCAAACAAACCACATAACCCGAACCCTTATAAAGGATAAGTTGGTTAACTTATTTTTTTTTCGTATATTTAATTATATGGCAAAGAAAATAAAAACTGTTTACAATAGTTACACTGACGGTGGTGAACGATACATGATATGTCGTAATAGCATTGAGGGTGGTAGATGGTGGAAAGGTAACTTATGCGGAGAGTGGGTAAAGGTTAATGTAGATACAACTGCTACCCTTTGTCATAGATGTGTAAATAAAGTTACTGAGCCTCCTAAATTTACTCCCAGGTATGCCCCTACAGGTCGACCAAAAGGCTGGCAATGGATGACAGAGTTTGTAGATAAGGACGGTAAGGTTTATCATAAAGGTAAAGAGCAACCTGCTCTTGAAGGCACATTACCAGTAACTATAGTTGAGAAGGTTAGTAATAAAAAACGATTAACTAAGCGTGAACGAGAAACTCAACGAAGAAATGATGCATCAAAGATATATACTCTTAAGAAGAAATTAGCTAAAGCTAAATTTAAGAAAGATAGAAAGCCCTTGGAGGTGCAAATCCGGAAACTTACTAGAAAAATAAAAGTTAAATAAGTTTGTTTATTTAATTTTTTTTCGTATATTATACTATATGGATAAACTAATATACACTCGTGGTACTCATTCTAATGAAATACAGAAGGTTGAACTAGATGTTAATGAAAATATAGACATACATGATTTTAAAAGAGTATGTAAGCAGCTAGCATGTGCATTAGGTTATGACGCATTGAGTGTTCAACAGGCTTTTGAAGGTAAAACATCACAAGTAGATAAATTAAAGCAAATTTTAAAAGGTTAAATATGTCAAAGAATATATACGGTAATTACGAGGAGCAAGAAGAAGATTTGAATAAAAACTCAAACGCATCTGACGAGGAAGTTTATTATGAAGATGAGCTTGAGAAAAAGCATCTCTATAAAGAGATAGAATTTGCAGTAGATGTAGAAGATAGTATTATCTATATTATAGGTGAAATTGAAGATTTCGGTTTATATGATTTTATGGTTAGGTGTAGAGCTATATTGCGTAATCGTCAAGAGGGTGATGATTCACCAATTAATGTAGTTATTGACTCTGTAGGTGGTGATGTGTATGAGATGTTCGGTATAATCGATTATATTGAAAGTCTGGAGAAAAACAGTAACATTAAAGTTAATACAATATGTAGAGGTAAAGCAATGAGTGCAGGTGCAATGATACTAGCCAGTGGTACAGGTAAGAGATATGCTAGCAAGAGGTCAACAATAATGATACATGAAGGTTCATCGATGCAAGCAGGTAAGTCATCAGATTTAAAAGCTGCACATAAATATAATTCACATCTAGAAGAAATGGCTAATGCATTATTAGGTGAGAAGACATCAAAAGATAAAAAATTCTGGTCTGAACAAACAAAAACTGACCTTTATTTATCCGCAAAAGATGCTCAAAAGTTGGGCGTTATAGACGGTATAATTAATTAATATATGAAATTAAACGAAAAACAAATTACAGGAAACTGGGCAGATTTAATTGGTCGTATTACACACCAATTTAGTGGTGAACGACAAGACAAGTTATTAGAAATGTATAACTACTTTGCAGATAGAATGATGTTCGCCCCTGCAAGCTCTAGGGAGCATTACCATAATTGTTTTCCAGGTGGTTACGTGGATCATGTTTTACGTGTTATGGATTGTTCATTTGATCTATACAATTCCTGGATGATGCAAGGTGCTTACACTGACAACTACTCGGTTGAAGAGTTAATGTTTGCTGCATTAAATCATGATTTAGGTAAGATAGGTGATCTAGAGAATGATACCTACATACCCAACACGTCTGAATGGCATAGAAAGAACCAGGGAGCTCTGTATACAGTAAATCCTAAAACTGAATTTAGTCTTGTTCCAGATAGAAGTTTATTTTTATTACAGCATTTTGGTATTAAATACTCTTGGAATGAGTTCTTAGGTATACGGACGCATGATGGTATGTATGAAGAAGCTAATAAGCCATATCTAGTTAGTTTTAATCCTGACTCTAGATTACGTTCAAATTTACCTCTTATACTCCATCAAGCTGATATGATGGCTTCTAGAGTAGAGTGGGAGCGATGGAAGTATGGTGAAAACGGGCTACAAGGTAATCGAACATTAACAGATGTATCTAAAGACAAGATGATGGATCATGTAGTTAAGAAACCAGCAGCTGCACCGAAATCTGTCCCTAAAAAGAAACCAAATCCTGCTTCACAACTTAATACTGGAGCAGATACTAGTAAACTATTTGATGAGTTATTCAAATGATAATAGCAATAATAATTTTAAGCATAGCATTAATATGCTCACTGTATGCCAATTACAATATACTTAAGAAGTATGAGCGAGGTGAGGAATATATAACGAATTTAGAAACATGGTTTGTTCAATTCTCTAAAACTATCACTAACATGAACAAGGAAATGGAGAAGATAGATAAGAGAGGAGCATTTTCATCTGATGATGAAGTTGGATATTTCTTTAAAGAACTCAAATCTATTATTGGTAAAATAAACAACTTAGGAGATAATGATGAATCTAACTCAAACGAGCTCTAGCCTTTCACCTGTACAAGAATTTTATGAATGGTATGCAATTTTTGAAGCTGAACGTAAAGCTACAAAACAAAAAAAGCGCCGCGGGTACTTTTTTGAAGAAAACGAAAAAGCTATTATAGCGTATAATAATGAACCAGATTATCATCTACGTAATAAAGTTTACTCCCAGCATATTCATAAACCCTTTATGAAGTTAGCTGAAAATATAATTCATACCTTTAAATTCTATTGTTTCGATGATTGCTATGCTGATGTACAAGCAGAAGTGGTAGCTTATCTTATAGAAAAGATTGATAAATTTGATCCAACAAAAGGATCTAAAGCATACTCATACTTCAGTATAGTAGCTAAAAACTATTTAATTTATAATAATAATGAAAATTATAAAAAGATGAAACAGAAGACTGATCTAACTGTAGTAGATTTATCACGTAATATTACTAATGAAATAGTACGAGCTGAGTATGTAGAATCTAAAAAAGATTTTACCGATCTCATGGTAGAATTCTGGGATGATAATCTTAATGTTATATTTACGCGCAAGAAGGATATTAGGGTAGCTGCAGCAATAGCGGAACTTTTTCGTCGACGAGACAATTTAGAGATTTATAATAAGAAAGCTCTATATATATTGATACGTGAGATGGCAGACGTAAAGACGCAATACATTACTAAAGTGGTGAATCAGATGAGAAAAATATATAATTATATGTGGGAGGAATATAATATTAAAGGAAAGCTTCCTGCATATGATCAAAACTCTAAATATTTCTAATTATTATATATGGATAAAGATAGTGAAATATTTAAAGGAAAGAGTTTTTCCGATATAGCTAAGGATTTATACGGTGCATCTAAGAAAAAAGAGTCACAAATAAACCTACTTATATCAGAATTAAAGCCGTTTGTGACTAACATCGGTGATGCAACATTAATAGTACCTTTAATAAAAGACTACCTTGAGGTAAGCGTAAAAAATGATGATCAATTGGCTAAATTACTAGCAGTAGTTCAGCGATTAATTGGTAATAACGTGCAAGGTGAAGGCGATTTTGGTATCTCTGAAGAAGAGAAGCAGCAGCTTCTTGATGAACTGGAAGCTATCAACCATACTAATAAAAAGATCGACGACACAGTTAAGGGTATAAGCAATGGGCTACAAAAAAATAAGGAATAATAAAGCTAAGTTTTATAATCCGGTTGGTCCTCAGACACCGGTAACACCTCAAGATCTAGAGCATTCAGCTAATCTTCGCATTACTGAAATCAATACTGAGCCTGCAGAGGTAGTCGATATTATACTTAATGTTGATCACCCTCATTACGATAGCTCAATACCTGATCCAGAGGAACAATTTGGTATGATACAGATTAGACGTATCCATACTGATCAAAATTTAATTGATATTGAAAACCTACCGTGGGCAGTACCTCTTACTAGAAATGTAAAGCAATACCCAGTTATACATGAAATTGTACTTATTACATCTCATGTATCAAAGCTAAGTGTAAACAATGTTGATATTGAACAATTGTATTATCATGACATACTAAATCTATGGGGATCCGTTCACCATAATTCAATACCCTTCCTTAGTATACCTGATCCATCAGCTGATGATGAAATGGCATCTAAAATTGAAGAGTATAAAGAAGCTGGTTTCGGTAATCCTAATATAGCTGGAGATGAGGGTGGTGATATTGAATTAGGTGAAACATTTAAAGAGCAGCCAAAAATACGACCTATACAACCTTATGAAGGTGATCTGACGCTTGAGGGAAGGTTTGGTCAATCAATACGATTTGGTTCCGCAGTTAAAGCAACAAGCGGTCCTGAAAATATATGGTCTGACCCATCAACTGATGATCCAGCTGAACCAATATTAATCATACGTAACGGTCAAGATCAGGATCTCGAGGATGGTGGAGAGCATGTTGTTGAAGCACCTGATCTTGAAGCATCTTCTATTTGGTTGACTCGAGGTCAAACATTACCATTAACATTTGGTTCTACTAAGTATGATGCATTATCATTCGAAGCAGGGGAGAATACAGTAGGTGAAGATCTTACTGCACCAACTACAGATGATCTAATAGATGGAGAGGGAGAGCGACAAGGTCAGATATTATTAACATCTAATCGTTTAGTATTTAATAGCCGTGAGGCTGGTACATATATTTTTGGAGGAGGTGGTATCGGGCTAACAACTGAAACAGATATGACGCTGGATGCAGGTAGTGAACTCTTAGTTGATACACCATCAATATACTTAAACGCAACAGAAAAGCTTGAGATAGAAGCACCACTTATTTATCTTGGTAAATCTCAACAATCAGAGGACGATGGTGGTGTCGGAGCTACTCAAGCTACTAAAGGTCACCCTCTAGTCTTAGGTGATGAGGATGATTTATGGAAAAGTACTTTATGTGATATTATTGACGCAATGTTAACAACACTTCAAGGAGAGATACATCCAACACCGGTAGGTCCATCGGGACCACCTATACAAGCTCCACAATATGCATCACAACAAGCAGATATAGCAACTTTAAAAGCATCACTAGCAACTAGCTATAGTGATACTGTATGGGTGCAAAGAAACGGATAACAGAGGATAATTATGCCAGCATTATGGCCAGGATTTACAGCAGCAATGAACCCATGGTTTTGTGGAGACGCAGAAGGTGGTGAGGAGTGGGAAGAAGCAGGAGCTCCTACAGCTAAGAAGATTACTGATGAGTATGAGTTAGCTATTACTGGACTAGCAGCTATTACTGTATCACAAGGTACTTTATTGAGTGGTTGGCAAAAATCGATTATGGAGGATGGTTGGAAAGCCTCATTTAAACTAGCATTTGACTCAGCAGGTATACCACCCGAGGGTATAGATCCTCAGGTGCCTAATTGGATACCAGCAGCTACAGGTACAGTAAACGCCTGGATGGGAGCACAATTTAACCCGATGCCACCACATATTCCTGCAGCAGCACCAGTACCTGGGCTGAATCCTACAGTTAATAATCCAGGTACTGCAGGTTTAATGGCACTTGCATCAACCATTAATGATGCATTCCATAGCAATCAATGCGGAGCAATAGCTGGCATACTTGTAGGAGGGTTTATACAGCATTTAACTCTAGTTGGTGGAATATATAACGGGTTAGTGCCAGCAGTACCAAGTCCTATTCCAACACCTATACCTTTCCTGGGAGTTGCTTAGGCTTTTTAACCTATAAATTAGAATAGGTTATATTTATATATGATAAAGTATATTTAGAGGAGAATTATGTCAACAAACAAATTAGCACAAGTTATAAGAAAAATTGTTCGAGAAGAAGTTCGTAAAGAGGTACGAAGTCTTTTAAATGAACAGCAAACTAAAAAAGTTATAAGAAAAGCACCTACCACTGGATTAAAAGAGGTATTGGGTCTTGAGCGATCGGGCAATCGTAGCACAGTTAAGCGCAAACAAGCAAAGCAGTATACTAAAAATGCTACTTTAAATGCAATACTGAACGAGACAGCAGGAGATATAGCGAATGGTAATGCATCTAGATTATCACAGCAAGCTGATGACTATCAAACAATGGGTAACGGAGCATTTACTTCTAATAATGCTCATACATTTAATAAAAACTCTCTAGCTTCTAAAATGGGGTATGGTGGTAACACTCAAACTAGTACTCCAACGTTAGATGAAATGGTACCTAAAACTGATGTGCGAGGTGCATCTACTCGTAACACTCAAGTAGACGCAGGGGTAGCTAAAGCATTAACAAGGGATTATAGTGAATTAGTAAAAAAGTTTAAAAGGTAAGGTATGGCACAATTATTTGGTAGAGATGATATAGCATTAGGTATTAAGCTCCCGTTTGGGGGTGGTCAATCTAATTTTGCTCTCAATTATACTACATTAGATCAAGCAAAAACTGATTTAGTAAATTTACTCTTAACTCATAAGGGTGAGAGGTATATGCAACCAAATTTTGGCACTAATTTACGTCGATTTTTATTTCAACCTAATACATCAAGAATTGAAGGAGAAATTAGAAGCGAAATATTAGATACAATTAAATTTTGGCTTCCGTTTATAAATTTAAACAGAATAGATATAATACGAGATATACAGGAAATTAATCAATATAGAATAAAGATAGCATTAGAAATGTCAGTGGCAGATGATGTAGCGGAGTTTACTAATGTTACATTTATATTTGATCCATCAGGCGCAGTAATAGTAGAGAATTTATAGGATAATTATGTCAAACGTAAACGAAAAAATATCAAAAGATATAAAATATATTGGTAAAGATTTTCCATCATTAAGAAAAAATCTTGTAGATTTTGCTAGAACCTACTACCCAACTACCTTTAACGATTTTAATGAATCATCCCCTGGTATGATGTTTCTTGAGACAACAGCTTACGTTGGTGATGTATTAAGTTTCTACCTTGATAAGCAATTTAAGGAATCACTACTACCATACGCATCAGAGAAAAAAAATATTATATTGCTAGCTCAAGCTCTAGGCTATAAACCTAAACAATCAGTAGCTGCAATAGTTGATGTAGATATATACCAAACAGTTCCATCCATCGGTTCAGGGAATAATAATCGACCAGATTTTAGGTACTGTTTAGCAGTAGAGGGTGGTATGCGAGTAAAGTCAACTTCCGGTACTTCATTTAGAAGAGACGCTCCAGTCGATTTTAGTATTTCTGGATCGAATAACGAAACTGATATATCTATATTTACGGTAGACGAAACAACAGGTGAACCTACCTTTTACTTATTGAAAAAGCGAGCATCGTTTCAATCAGGTAATAGGGTGACTCAAACAATAAGTGTTGGACCCGCTCAAGCATATCTGCAAATACCTCTAAGTAGAACAAATATTATATCTATAGATAAAGTTACAGATAGTGATGGTAATACCTGGTCAGAGGTACCCTTTCTCGCTCAAGATACAGTACATAAGCGAATAACAAATAACCAATATAATGACCCGGAGTTGACAGAGTATAATTATGAGACACCTTACCTCCTTAAGATTAATAAAACCTCTAAGCGATTTACTACTAAGATTCGCGAAGATGGGAAGATGATCTTAGAATTCGGTTCAGGAACATCTACTAAACCGGATGAGGAAATTGTACCTAATCCACTAAACGCAGGATCACTATTACCTACTTCTAATAAGATGTCTAGAGAGTTTATTGACCCCAGTAACTTTATGTTTACAAAGGCATATGGTCAAGCACCTGGTAATACAACTCTAACTATAGAGTATAGTATTGGTAATGGAATGCAAGATAATGTAGTATCAGGTGAGATAAATGACATAGATTTTATATCATACTTAAGTGATGGAGCAGGATTAGATGGTACACTGTATACTAATACAGTTAATTCAGTAGCAGCTACTAATCCCAGTCCGGCTCAAGGTGGTAGAGGTTCTGAAACAGTAGATGAAATACGTAATAATGCATTAGCGCATTTCAATGCTCAAGGACGGGTAGTAAGTAAAGATGATTATATGATACGTACTTTAACTATGCCAGCAATATATGGGTCAGTAGCTAAAGTATATACTACACAGGATGAAAAATTAAACAATACTCCAGAATCATCACGATTAAAAAATCCATTTGCAGTCTGTCTGTATGTATTATCTTATGATCATAATAAGAAACTTACAAAAAGTAACCCTGCTACTAAAGAAAATATAAAAAATTATTTGAGTCCCTATAGACTTTTAACTGACTCAATTACGATAAAGAATGCACATATTATAAATATAGGTCTCGATTTTGAGATTATAACGTTACCTGGATTTAATAGTAATGATATTCTAATAAAATGTATTGAGAAAATGAAAGCAGTATTTCATATTGATATGTGGCAGATTAATCAACCTATTATTTTAGCTGATTTATATACAGACCTTGCATCAATAATGGGTGTACAGAGTATTACCAATATTGAGGTATTTAATTTACATAATGCTCAAGCAGGATACTCTGGTAATATATACGATATACATCAGGCTACAAGAAATCAAGTCGTATATCCATCCCTCGATCCTAGTATATTTGAAATAAAATATCCTAATAGTAATATAAAAGGTCGTGTAACAAACATATAAGGGCACTAAAATGATAAAGACAATATACGCAGACATAGATGCTACAATGTACGAAAAAACTGGGAGCATGAATACCGGTATAGATAGTATAGTAGAGCTTAGTAAAGTTTCTTCATCTGCTGGAATATTTACGAGTCGAATGTTAATTAAATTTCCTCTAGATAATATTAGTGCATCTATAGCATCTGGTAAGATATCTGATCCAACCTTTTTTCTTAACTTATTTCAAACTGATGCATCTGAATTAGCTAGAGAATACACTCTAGCTGCTTACCCAGTCTCTCAGTCATGGGAAAACGGTACTGGTAGGGCATTAGAGCCAACTAGGCTAAACGGGTATGATAAATTAGGTGTAAGTTGGAAGTATAGAAATAAAAAACATCCTACTATAGAATACCTAGCCTCAAAGGATATTCAATGGACATCTAGATCATTAGCATCTAATTCTAATATGCTTTACTCTAATGTTACAGGTGGTGGTACATGGTACTCTAATTATTACGGAACTCAATCATTCAATGGTGAATCGTCAGATATACGTATGAATGTAACCCCGATAATAAACTATATAATGTCAGCAAGTGTACCAAATGATGGTATCATAATTATGCGATCAGGGTCTCAAGAGACTGATACTAACCAGTATGGTTCAATTAAATTCTTTTCAAGAGAAACTAATACAGTATATCAACCAAAGCTGGAGGTAGTGTATGATGATTCCTCTTTTGATTCAACTGGGTTAACTGAACTACAAAGTGATGAGGGTGTAGTTTATGTTAAAAATTTAAAACATGAATATTCTACTAAAGAGTTGCCAAAAATACGCGTGCTAGGTAGAGATAGATACCCGGTAAAAACCTTCTCTACTCAATCTAATTATAAATCTATAAACTTTCTACCAACAAGTTCATATTACGGAATTAAAGATGCGCTGACAGATGAATTTGTAGTACCTTATAACAGTAAAGGTACTAAACTAAGTTGTGATTCAAATGGAAATTATTTTAACCTTGATATGAGCTCATTCATGCGTGAACGGTATTATAAATTGTGCTTTCAAGTTACACAATCAGATGCATCAGTTGTAGTATATGACGAGAACTTTTACTTCAAGGTTAAATAATGGCAGCTAACAGATCAAATATAAGCGGTATACAAAGAGCTAGGCAGATTGCTAACCAAGGGCAAACACCTTTACAGCAAGCAGCAGTTAATGCTGGAATGACTGTATCTAATCCACCACCTCAACCTGCTACTGATGCATACCTTGCAGGTGTAGCTTTGACTAATAGTGATTCACCTACTCGTGGGATACTACCTAATAATCAAGGTCCAGCAGGAATGGCAAATGCAGCTATACGTAACGGTGGAGATACAACACCTCCAGTTATATTTACAAATGTGTTAGTAGAAAATCCTATTACTAAAACACCTGTTCTAACTGCAATACCTAGACCTAATCCTGAATATCTTAAAGAAATTCCACCACCACCTCCAATACCGGATCCTGAAAGACCGCTACCAGACTCTCCAGTTAAGACAGAGGTAGATAAAATTATCGAAGAATCAAATGAGGTTATAAAAGAAGTAGAGGTTAAGCAAGATCCGCAAAGACCACCAGTTTTAAATGAACAGGATATAGCAACTCCACCAGCACCTATTACACCAACCGAGTTAGTTTTAGAGCTGCAATCGAATTGTGAAAAGAATATAACAACACCAACTATTAATATAGTAAACGAGAACAATATAAATATAGATTTACAATCTACTGCAACCTCGAGTATATCAGCTCCTGTAATTACAATACCTGAATTTAAAAGAGGTTGTACAGATCCAGATGCACTTAATTACGATCCGCTTGCTTTATTAGATGATGGAACCTGTAAATTTGAACCAGTAGATGAAGGTGAACCCGTTACATTAACCGAACCAGAACCAGAACCTATAGATATACCTGATACAGTTACATTTGTTGATTCACACGGAACTCCACTGTTTACTGTATTAAAGGAAGAGGTTACTAAAACTGAAAATTCAGGTATTGATGGCTTCGTATTACAAGGTGATGGTGGTAAAGCTACATACGGTGGAACAGCTCTAGTAGCTGATATAAAATTAGTTGATGATGTAACACGTCCAGCATTAGAGAATAGTGATATTATATTAAGCCTTGAAGATAGTGATATAGCTGATAGAAAGAATATAAGAGATTCATTAGGAGAGCTAGCTAGTGATTCTAAACTTGCAAGCGATCAAGAAATTGTAATAATTGGCGACAGAGAAAAAATAAATATACCTATCACTAGAAATGCTGAAGGTATAATATTTTTAGATGAATCAAATACATCTAAATTAAAGGTTAGTTTAAGAAGTAGAGCTTTTAATTTTAATCAATATAAGCGTACTATAGATACTTCATTTAGCGAGCTAGTAGGGAAACAGTAATGCCATTAGATAACTACATAAATAACAGTGACATATTAATATCTGCAGGTGAGTTAAGAGCTCAATACTATGAGGATAATGATCTATCTTTATTAAATCCTATCAATGGTTATATGCAAGACCCGCCATTTGGGACGAGTGATTTTGATAGAATTGAGATGCATATATATGATCTAAACTCACAGTTATTAAAATCTAACCATAAGGTAGAAGGGTGGTCTCTTTCAACTGATACAGACGGTGCACCTCAAATAGACTTAAATATAAATAAAGATCTTAGAGATTTAGGATTAGAGCGTGGTGTATTTTCTGCAGTATATAACTTTCATAGAGATGCAGCTGGAGCCCCAATGGGTCCTAAGTTTAAAATTAGTAAAATAAGTAAATCAAGAAAGGAGGTAAGATTAGTTGCAACTGATTTATTTGATGAAGATGTAAACGACGAATTACTCGAAACATTCTACAGCCGATTTCAAAAACTTAAAGTAACTAGTAACGTACAAGCACCTTACAATGTTGCTGCAATACCTAATAACCCCTTATGGACTAACATTACAGCTAATTTTGGGTTTAACAGAAACTATCAAGTAGTATCTTGGGTAATAGATGATATATTTCCTCTACAAGGTGATCAACCAGAAACTATATTACTAAAACTCCTAAACCCACTACCGCTTAATATTACTACAGATCAAATAGGTTGGCTATCTGCAGAAGCTGCTAGACCATCGATAAACCGAATTCAGTTAGATAGCGGTATAGAAATTTTAGGTACCAATATAGCAGGTCCTAATTTTGATTTATGTCTAGATGAAACTGCTAGACTGCAGACAGGTTATAAGAATTATAACGAATTATTAGGAAGTGATTCAGACGTTAAATCTGATCTTATAAATAACTATAGCGGAAGTTTAGATGGAGTTAGGTTAAATATTGATTATAGTGTTATTGAAAATTTTGTACACTTCTCGTCAGCCGAAGCTAGGGTTAATAATTTTATATATAAATTAAGAAAGATTCGAGGATTTGATACTCAAGCTAGAAAGTATGATTACAGTGAATACCCTGCAAGTGATATCTACATATATGAGTATACCGGGTCACATGGATCAAAATATGTAAAAAAATATCAAAAGAAGTGGGTAGATAAAAAAGTAAAATTAATAAACGAGTTTGATGATTTTGAAAAATGGCTGTATTTCGAGAGTGGTTCTAAGTCGAAGTATATTATATCGAGTGGCTCAAGAGGTGGTGGAACATTAGACTGGTCGAGGTCTGCATTACAACCGTTCCCTAAACTATCAGGTTCATATAAGAACGATTTATGGACAGAAGATTATTTAGAATGGAACTTAGATCAGATATTTGACTGGGCAGTGCATAGTGTATTTATTCCAGGACCTAATTATGAACTATTAAATCTAACAAGCTCTAAGGTATCAAACTGGCAAACAGAGACACTATCATCTGCTAGTCAGTTTGATAAATGGAACCCTAATTTATTACAGAAAACTGTACCTCAATATTTAAGCGATACAGGTAAATCCTCCAATGAAACTTACCTAAGGTTTCTTGACTTAGTAGGTCAATCACATGATGTATCCTGGACATATACAAAATATTTTACTCAACTTAATAGTAGACTACAGAATAGTAATTTCGAAAATAGAGTAGGACTTTCTGATGATATAGTTTATCATATAGGAAAATCGTATGGTATAAACCTATTGGATGGTGATCCTAACCAAGATCTTTGGTATTACAGGTTAGGTCAAGGCGATAATGGACATGTGATTCAAAATAATCCAACTTCATCTATTAAGACGTTAACTTCTAAGCAGAGGACTGCAGAGGTGTGGAAGAGGTTAGTCAACAATCTACCATTTTTATTAAAAGCAAAAGGTACTGAAGCTGGAATACGTGGAATACTTAATTGCTACGGTATACCTGAGCATATATTACCTATAAATGAGTATGGGTCAAGTAAAAAATCCGAACAAGTTACTAGGTATAAGGAGCATCAATTTAGGTATTGCCTTAACTTTAATAGTCAATCTATTGCTACTAACTGGGGACCACATGCACAAATGGTTGATGCAGCTAAATCAGTAAGATTTAATGTTGGTGGTTCAGATATAGTAGAAGCTGTAACCCCAGACGCAGTAGAGTTTAGAGCTTGGCCTAACACCCTACCACAATCTATAAATAATAGAGATGCATCATTTAGTCAATCACTTTGGCAAGTTAATAATGATATGGGTATAGTGCTGCATAGAAGTCACTCATCTACAAGACGAAGAGATGGGTCAGGTAGAATACAAGGTCTTACTGATTTTGGTCATTTCGAATTAGTAATGTCTCAATCAAGAGCCTCTAGCACCGCAGCTACAGTCGGTGACGGATACGTTAAGGTTCAAACCGGAAAAGCAAAAATATTTGAATCAACTAATAAAAAAGAAGATAATACAGGTTGGTGGACGATTCTTCTTAATAGAAAAGCAAGTACAAATTATCATAGTAGTAGTTTATTTGAATATGAATTAACTGCTATGAGAGCTGGTTATGGTGATATAGATCAAACTGTTTCAGCTAGTTTATTTGTAACCGCTAGCTCAAAAGATTCAGATGCAGGATTCTACTCAAGTTCTATAAATAATGCATGGTCAGGTAGTTTAAATAACTCTACTAGAGCATATTTAGGAGGATTTGTTACATCAAGTAATCCTGATAGTTATAGAGAATCAATGAATACTGCATTTGGAGACCCGTTTAACGGATCTTTACAGGAATTGCGTTATTATGCTAACCCTATTAATCAAAAAACTCTTAAAAATCACACACTAGCTCCTGAGATGTACTCAACCAATACAGGTACAGAGACATTTACTGAATTGCTGTTACAATTAAAGCTAGATACTAAAATTAATCACTGGTCAGGTAGTGCTGGGTTAAACTCAACTTCAGCATCTAATATTATAGAGAGTCAACATCCAAATCAGATTACTCGAACTCATTGGGACACATTAAAAACATTTAATGTTTCTGGGACTGCTTTTAATTTTCCTAATAAACCTACATATGGATTTACAGAAGGTTATAGCTATATTGATACTCCTGAGCTCGGACCAAACAATTATACTAGTAATAAAGTACGAGTTGAAGAAAATAAGCTTATACGTCATCTAAGCAGTGAAGCTCGAGCAGAAGCACCTAGCTCAGATAAGTATGCGTTAGATAGTAATAAGCTAGGAATTTATTTCTCACCTACTGATCAAGTAAACAGTGATTTATTTAATCATATTGGTGGTCAACAATTAGATAATTTTATTGGTAATCCAAGAGAAGCGTATACAGATAGGTATGAAGAGTTAGCAATAATAAATAATAAGTACTGGAACAAGTATACTAGAGATACTAGTAAATCAGTTTACTTAAATGAATTAAAGCAGTATGATATGTCAATGTTTACTCTTATAAAGCGTTATCTACCAGCAAGAGCTAATGCTGACTTAGGAGTTATAATTGAACCACACTTTATAGAACGATCTAAAATACGTAGTAGAGGAAAGCTATCAATATCAGGAGATACTAAGGCACAAAATATAGCTTTAGATGCTAAATCGTTTACACGAGCACAAGCTCCTACAGATATAAGCTGTGGTAAACCTGAAGTTGCTCAAGCAGGTTTTGCACTTGAACCACAGACTACAACAGGAGCAGTAGCTCCTAAAACCGCCGGAGGTAATTCAGTATTAAAATTATCGAGTGCACCTCAACAGTTTGTTCAAACATCTCCAACGCATACCCCTAACACTACTGCATATCAAACAGTTTTAGTTAACGATAGTAATAGACCATTTATTTTACTAAGCTCCCAGACTGCACAGTCACAAGGGGTAGGAAATCAAATTAATCAAAGTAACGCTAGTAGTGTTGTATCTCATCAAGTTAATTCCCCGCTAGCTGATATAGGTGGAACTATTACAGTTGGTAATCAAGTATTAGGTACACCGTATTCATTTAAAAGCTTATTCAAATCCGGAAGTGGAGCAGCTACCAAGTACATTGTAGTAGCTACACCTGATTATAAAGTTTCAGCTAGTATAAAGCATGTATGTGATTATACTAAATCTGAACTCAGAATGGTAAATACATATCACTACTACTCTGCTAGTGTAGAATATAAAGCAGGAGATGTAAACCATGGTTCAGCTAAACGTGCACATGCAGCAAGAAGTGCTTCGTTTGGTAAACCGTACGAAGATGGTGGCTCAGTTAATAGATTTGCATACAGTAAATCGTTAAAGGAAGCTCAGGTAAGTGATTTTAATATAGATAACAGAAATTATAAAGGTACTCAAATTAGTGCTATTGATTTTAATATAGCAGCGGCTGACGGATCAGGTGAACCAGTAGTATCTTTCACAATAGGTGATCCAAATCAGATTATAAGTAGTGATCCATCTTTTGGTGGTAATATAAAAATAGAATAATAACTGATTTATTTACATTCACCATATTTATATGTAGATAAATTATATAGAGGGATAAAAACATGGGATATTTAGATAACACATCTATAACAATCGACGCTATCTTAACTAAGAAAGGTAGAGAAATTTTAGCTAAAGGAGCTGAGGATTTCAAAATAACACAATTCGCATTAGCTGATGATGAAGTAGACTATGGATTATGGAATCCAGCTCATTCTCTAGGAACTAATTTTTATGGAATAGCTATTGATAATATGCCTCTAATAGAAGCAATTCCTGACGAAACACAGACGATGAAGTATAAATTAGTATCATTAAGAAAAAGTACTACACGTATACCAGTTATAACAGTACCACAATCATCAGTTACATTAGTAGCGGGAGGTGATGCAGTAGAAATTAAACCAAATACATCTAACTTTGAAGGTGGTAACTCGACACTAGGGTATACAGCAATCTTAAGTAATTCAGATGTAGCTTTTCTAGAAGTTAGTTCTCCAGTTAAGAGTTTATTAATGCAAGGTGCTACTATACCTACTTTTGTTGGAGATGATGAATCTGCTCAATCAGTAACTGCAGTTGGATTTAGTTTCCGAGTAGTTGCTAAAAATCAACCAATAGAAAATAAAACCGCTACATTAACTATTATAGGTAATGAGACAGGTGGACGTGCAACTGTTACTGTTTCAGTTAACAAACAACAGGTAGCTACATCAGGTGGTAATTTATAAAATAGGGAAACAATATGGCTAACGGCAGAAAATCAAAAGCACAGATAGAAAAAGAACTTTCAGAAATTGAAGCGATTAAAAATCAGCTCAATGAAGAGAAGAGGCAGGCCGATGGATTACCATCAACTGCAGATTCAGCAAGAGGAGCAATAGTACGTGAAGCTCAAAAAATAGCTAATCAAATAGTTAGAGAGAGAGACGCATTATCTCAAAAAACTACAACTGGTAAAATTTACTCAAGGTTAGACCCAGGAAATGATGTTATAGCAAATAGAAAAGAAAAGGTTACTGCAGGACTATGGAGTAACGGAACAGGTGAGCTAGCTACATTTCATAAAGATGCAACTCAAACAGGTTCTAATAGTGGTAAATATTATTGGAATGTTTATAATAGTTCATCAACTGCAGTAGGCTCAGCAGTTCAGTTCGCAGTTGCGTATGGCCACAAGCAAGGTAGTGGTAGTTTATTATCTAATGAAGATTTTCCTACTAAAGCAATATATACTCAATACGCTAATTTGGTTTTACCTCCTGGTGATACTACATTTACCTTTGACGGCTCAGTTAATGAGAATCATATATATGCACTAAACATTCAGAGAGCTAGACTTAAAGAAAAATTAGATCCAGGTAACTGGGAACTATGTTTAAGTGGAAGTCATGCTACTGGAGAGGACGGGCTAGCTAACTTTCAGACAAATACAATTACTAAACTTATTGATAATAGTGGTGGAGCAAACGCGACTATACGAGATGGTTTAAGGGTTTATAGTGTAGTTAGTGGAACAATAGCTCAAGGTGAATTAACTACTGATACGTCTGCTACTGTACAGAACGGATACGGTAAAGGTGGGTATGGATTGGTTTATCCTGATTTAGGGATAGTTGTTCTTAACGCTGGTAGGTTAAAGCAGAGAGGGGTTAGACCTGCAGGAACAATGACTGCATCTAATACAAATAATAATTTTAACTCAGCCATATTTACTGCAATATCAGGAGCTGCAGTATATAATTCTTCATATGGATTCCAAGCAAGAAGTGAAGAAGAAGTTACTTCAACTTTTTATTATATACGTGTTAAAAACGCTGACTATAATTTTAGTAATAATCCAACCTTTACAACTGGATCTTTAGGAGCATTACAGCACGCTTCAATGATAAAAGATCCTAAAGTATATATCACTACAGTTGGTATGTATAACGATAAACAAGAGCTTTTAGCAACTGCTAAATTAAGTAAACCATTATTAAAATCTTTTGACCGAGAAGCCTTAATTAAAGTAAAACTTGATTTTTAAGACAACTAGTTGAAAATATACCGATTATATAAACCCTTTATATTTATTATAGAGGGTTTTATATATAAAAGCTAATAATATATGTCAGTATTTAAAAAAATAGACGCTAACGATATCTCTATTACACCATTTAATGTGCATAAAGAGTATAATGTTACAATGCACAACTATTCCGGTAGTAATTGTGGGTTAGGCGTACAAATTCTATCCGCTAATTTTCGCTCAGCAAGTTTTGGTGATCCTATTAGAGGTAGGGATATAAACAGTGAACCTAGAAATCCGAATAATACGTATAAGTCAATAATATATGATAGTATAAATCATTTATATTATCAGAGAGTTGATAAACCTAGTGAAAATTTTGGAGGTAATAACCCAGAGTTAGAAACGAGGTTTTTAAGCGAAAAAGCGCACGTGATTTCTGTGCCATCTACTGTATTTGATCTTAAAATTAAATCTGGCTCAATTAACTTTACTGATAAGTATATAGACTCACTGGAGATATCTTATGAAAGGGGTATAGATAGTGAGTCAAATAATACTATTTATAAATACCCGGTACTGTTAGCTAATAGATTTGCATTTGAATCAAGTCAAAGTATGTACGCTGACAGTGAAGTTGCAAATTTCTCAGGAGTACCTGATACCTCGTTAGAAGATGCAAGAGCTGTAGATGCGCCTCAAGTAATGGTGGTAACTGGCTCTGGTGCTGGTTATGTAGGTACCGGTAGCATGCTATTTAAAGTATCATCAGTAGATAGTATCACACTAGGGAGTGGAGAGGTAGTCCATCATAATGTTGGTAATGGTTTGTTATTAAAAGCAGCTTCTCAATTTAAAGGAATTACAAAACAAAATTGGTGGACAAACATTGCAGCAAGTAAGGAAAAGCATGGTATGCCTGTGTATAATGTAACTATGTGGGTAAAACCACCCGATCCTAGTTTAATGCCAAACGGGGTTACTGGAGCGCCAGGTCAATCACATTTACTGACTCGAGATAAAAATGCATATTTTGAGTTAAACATACTAACCAGCTCTCTTAAAAGTAATACATATAACCCGAAAGGTTTATTACCCTTGCAGATGTTTTTTGGAGCTACAAAAGATAATTGTACAACTTCAGAAAGTAGAGATGTATTAAATAGCGGGTTTGGTTTAGCAACCGGTTCTTGGAACCTAGTAAACATACAGCAAGAGTTTTGGCCCGGGGATCACGCATTCAAAGGAACTTCAGGATCATTTACTGATGAATTACCGCCATGGGGACACTCTCCAGCTAAAACTACCCTCAGAATTTATAGACCAGATCCAGTGAGTAATAATGGATTTACGTATATTAAAAAAGTGGGGTATGCAACTGCTAGTTTAGCACAGCCTAGGTGGGATAATCAATTATATCGATCAGTAACTAGCTCTATTCAATATTCTAGAAACTTATATATAGGAGCTTCAGGCTCACGACCACAGGGAGCAGCTGATAATAATTCAACTAGTACAACTTTACGAGGAGCATTTACTGGATCTATCGATGATATAAGATTTTATGAATCAATCCTAACAGATACACATTTAGAAAACCTTGCTTTTAATCCTAAAATGGATTTAAGACGTACACCCCCTATAACTGCATCATTTAACCTCAAGGATGATGGCTTCGGCAACCTAATTGATACAGCCATACCTACAAAGAGCATTATTAGTTCAGATAATTTAGTTGGGTATTATGGGTTCAATGAGCTATTTACAGTAAAAAATCAAACTAGTGCATCGCATGATGTACACATGCACGATGGTTTAGGTAAGACTACTATACTAGACTTTAGTAAAAATAAAAATCATGGTGTATCAGATAAAGTTAAATATATACCTGGTATAGTTGTACAAAATCAAAGCGGTTCAGTAAGGAGTGCAGATTCTATTAATTATTATCAAACCAACGTAGCTTCAGGTATAAGAGCTAACTTTAATAATAGTGGTAGTATAAAGATACCTCATATACACGATCTAAATTTAGATAACGATGATGGGTTCTCTATCTCATTCTGGATTAAAATACCAGAAAATCAGGTACCAGGTGTTAACACAATAATCGGATCTATGCCATACACAACAACCGGTA